>Ga0306921_10001434_pt1 | contig 23076 bp, 28 predicted proteins | sample sta12Cox44000080_FD_203760 | JGI IMG/M metagenome (GOLD analysis project Ga0306921, IMG submission 203760) | Lab enrichment of tropical soil microbial communities from Luquillo Experimental Forest, Puerto Rico - statoxic.12C.oxic.44.000.080 (v2)... | ecosystem: Environmental > Terrestrial >...
ACAGAGGCCACGAGTCACCGGAAATCGCGGAAAGCTCGGCAGTGTGGAACCGGTGCACGCGATCATGCCAATTTCGGTCGCCGTGACTTCGTAAATTCCAACCCAGCGGTACCCTCGCTCCGCCGCAATCCACTCGGCGATGCGTTTTGCCCTGGAGGCACGACCCCATTCCCCGTCCAGAATCGCGCGTAAGGCAGGGTTCTTCCCGCCGGAGCTCAAGACTACCTCCTGGCAAACCTATGCACATGGTGCACTTTTGCTTTCGCTGCCCCATTCGCCGCCAATTCGAGGAAATGCTGGTGCACCGTGGTATCCTGGCTCAATTCCGGATGAAATGTGGCGGCGAGAAGTCGTCCTTTTTGCACCAGGACGGGCTTGCCCTGGTGTTTTGCAAGCACGGTAATACCGGGCCCAACCTTCTCGATGATCGGCCCGCGAATAAACACCATCTCCAGCGGTTCCCGTTTGAGTGTACTGTCGCCAAAGAACACGTCGCTGGCAAGCTGGCGGCCATAGCCGTTGCGCAGCACCGTCATGTTCATCAGCTTCAGCGAATACTGCGCGGGATTTTTCACCTGGTCGGCCAGAAGGATGGCACCGGCACACGTTCCGAAGATGGCCCCGCCCGCCTCGGAAAATGCACGAATGGCTTGGTATAGCCCCTCTTCCTCTAAGAACTGCAACTGTGTCGTGCTTTCGCCGCCGGGCAGAACCAGGCCGTCGCAGCCTGCGAGATCGTCGACCGTGCGTACCTCGACGGTTTCCGCGCCGAGTTCGTGCAGCATCGCCGCGTGCGCCTCGAAATCACCCTGAACGGCCAAAATTCCGATCTTCATCGAACTCCGACTCCACTATCCTTCCCGAACAACCATTACCAGCCGCGTGTGGCCAGCAAATCCTTTTCCTCAAGCTGCCGCACATCGATACCCGGCATCGCTTCGCCGAGCTCCTCGTGCGCCTCGAGCACCGCTTTCGGATCATCGAAATGCGTCGTGGCCTTCACAATGGCCTTGGCCCGCGCTTCCGGATCGCTGCTCTTGAAAATTCCCGATCCGACGAACACCGCCTCGGCGCCAAGTTTGCGCACCAATGCGGCGTCGGCCGGCGTGGCGATACCGCCCGCCGAGAAATTCGGGACCGGCAGCTTGCCGGCCCGCGCCACTTCACGAATCAGGTCCAGCGGCGCTCCGTGCTCCTTGGCCTTACGCATCAATTCATCATCGCGCATCGTGGTCAGCGCCTTCATTTCGCTTACGATCGTCCGCATGTGGCGCACCGCCTCCACCACGTTGCCCGACCCCGCTTCGCCCTTGGTGCGAATCATCGCTGCGCCCTCCGCCATGCGCCGAAGTGCCTCACCCAGGTTGCGCGCGCCACAGACAAACGGCACGCGATAGTCGTGTTTCCAGATGTGGTTTTCCTCGTCCGCCGGCGTCAGCACTTCGCTTTCGTCGATAAAATCCACTTCCAGGGCTTGCAGCACTTCCGCCTCGGTGAAGTGTCCGATGCGCACCTTCGCCATCACCGGAATCGTCACGGTGTCCATGATTTCGCGGATCACCTTAATCGCCGCCATGCGCGCGACCCCGCCTTCCTTCCGAATATCCGAAGGCACGCGTTCGAGCGCCATCACCGCGCAAGCGCCCGACTTTTCCGCAATTTTCGCCTGCTGCGCGTTGGTGACGTCCATAATCACGCCACCCTTGAGCATCTCTGCCAGGCCCACCTTGACCCGCCATTCATTGGAGCCCTTTGCTCCATTCATCTTTGCGCCGTTCGAATGAGCGCTGCCGTTGCCCTTCTTGCTTGCCATGGCCCTTCTCCTCTCAGATCAAACTCGGAACTCTTTCAAACCGCTGCTCAGGCGTCCTTCTTGGCGTCCAGAGCCGCAAAATGCTCTTGATTCACGACCACAAACCGGCCTTTCCCTCTTGCCAGCAAATTCCCTTCGCGGTCGTGAATTTCCGCCACGCGGAAGCGGTTGCGCCCCTTTTCCTCTTCCTGCCAGCCCTCCACAAGGATCGGCTGGTCAATTCGAATCGGCTTGCGGTACTCGATCGACATTTCCGCCGTGACTGCCTTTTCGTCCGTCAGCCTCGACAATTTCCCCATCGCTTCGTCGAGTACCACGGCGATAATCCCGCCGTGCGCGAACCCGCCTCCGCCCGCGTAATTTGCGCCGATCGAGAACGACCCGCGCGTGCGCCGCGCGTCAAAATCCAGTTCGAACGGCAGTTTCATTCCCGCCGGATTCGCCGCACCGCAACCGAAGCAGTGGTTTGTCTCCTTCGGATCGAGTTTGAGAATCTGCCCCATCGTTGTTGCGTGCACGCTTACACCAGAGCTACGTGCGCCCGTTCGGCGCGCCTCGTGCCCCGCTGGCGCTTGCGCATCTCCACGCGCAGCAACTCGGCGAGAATGGCGACTCCGCGCGCAATCTGCTTCTCGTTCAGGTTCGCAAACCCAAGCCGCAATGTATTCGGCAGCGGCGATTGCACATAGAAGTAGCGTCCCGGCGCGAACAGCACGCCGCGCTCGCGCGAGTGAATCATCAATTCGCTGGCGTCGTAGCCGGCAGGCAGTTCCATCCAGAACGCCATGCCGCCTTCCGGCCGCACCCAACGCACGCCGTCCGGCATGTTCTTCCGCAGCGCTTCATCCAGCGCATATAACCTATCGGTATAAATCTTCCGCATTTTCGAGAGGTGCTTCTGGAAAAGTCCCCGTCGCAGGAATTCCGCCAACGCCGCTTGCGCCAGTTGGTCCGTGTGCAGATCGGTCATCTGCTTCACCAAGCGCAGCCGCTCGATGGCCGTGGGATGCGCGACGATCCAGCCCACACGGAGCCCCGGGAACGCCACTTTGGCGAAACTGTCGATGTGAATCACCAGATTCGAACGATCGAGCTGTTTCAGCGAGGGCACCCGTTCGTCGCGCGAGTGCAACCGCGCGTAAATATGGTCTTCCACGATCGGCACCCGGTAGCGGCTGGCGAGTTCGATGATACGCCGCCGCGACGCCGCCGGCAGCGAGGTCCCGGTCGGATTCTGGAAATCCGGCGTGAGCACCAATAACTTCACCCGATTCGCGACCAGCGTCGACTCCAGCACTTCGAGATCCACCCCCAGCGGACTGCCGGGCTCCGCATGCGTGCGCACCGGGACGCCCAGGCAATGCGCCCGAACCCCATTGAACACCGCCGAAGCTCCGGGGTACGTCGGATTCTCCAAAATCACCGTGTCGCCCGAACGCACAAAGGCCTTCGCGATCAAGTCCAGCGCCTGTTGGCAACCGTCCGTAATCAGCAGCGTTTCGTCCTTCGCGGGAATTCCGTCGGCGTGCAGCAATTCCAGCAGCGCTTCCTTTAGCGGGGCGTAACCATCGGAAGCGCCAAGATTCAAAATCTCGTGCCCGTCGCGCTTCAACACCGCCTGGCAGCACGCTTGCATATCCTCAACCGGAAAGAATTCCTCGGCAGGGCGAGCCATCACGAAAGACAAAGCGTCCTCCGGTGCACTCGCCGTAAGCCGCGTCAGAACTTCCTCGCTGCGTTCATCCGCGAAGAGCAACTCCCAGCGCAATCCGTCGCCAATGCCATTGAGCGTAGGGGGCGCCGGAGGGGTAATTTTTAGTCCATTCCCGTTGCTGCGAATAAACGTTCCACGGCCTACGTGCCCCTGGATCAGTCCTTCCGATTCCAATTCGGCATAAGCATTCGCGACAGTGGTGCGATGCACACCTAGAATTTGCGCCAGTTCGCGGCTCGCGGGGATGCGGTCGCCGGGTCGCAAGTCACCTGCATGCACCAAAGAACGGAGTTGGTCGCGCAGTTGGATATACAGCGGAATATGGCTTTCGGGCTGAAGGTGTAATGGCAGCATTGTCTCTCACCCTGCCCCTATTTTAGCAGGAATTGGACCGCTACAAGAGCCAATATGTCTTCGCGGAACGTGCGGTCCGGACGCGCTAGCCCCGCGCCCGCTACTCCACCGATTGCGGAGTCGTGTGATACCCCACGCTCCCATTCTTCTCATCCTCCTTCAGGTCGCGGATGCAAATCAGCGTCAGGTCGCGTCCCTGCGGATCGCACTGGTAAATCTGCTTCAACGGAAGGTCTTCGTCCTGTACATCGTAGTTCCCGGCCTGCATGTCTTCGCTGTCATCCACCGAGGCCGTCACCACGGGACTGCCCTCCCGCACGCGGATACGAAACTGCTTCGTCGATGGCTCGTAGTTCGAAAACAGGAAACAGTGCCCAAGGCACGCGCGGTCAGGTATGTGCAAAAACGGCGTGCGGTAATCGCCTGGGGCGTAAATCGTCGCCACCACCCGCGTCCCAAACGGCAGCGGCCACGTCACCTTCTCCATATTCGCTTCCATGCGGTTCATGAACGCGGTATCGCGATATATAAACATAAAGAACGCCACCGCCAGCGCCCCATAGGCAAACAGGTGCCATCGCTGCACCGGCAACGCCGCGAGCCAACATAACGCAAAAATCGCCGTAATCAACGTAAGCCGTGTCGCCAGTTCCCCGATCCAGCCGCCCGTCGGGTCGGTGTGAATATTCTCCGGCAGCAATAGCGTCGCGCAAAACGACACCACGTAGACTTCCGAAGGCAAACGCAAGCGTTTCCAGAACTGCAAGTCCCTGCCGTGGCGCACCACCGCCGCGATGCCACAAAGGAGGGCCAACATCAGAAACCCTCGCGCGAAATACACATACTGCAGCCCAAACACATGAAACTGGTCCGCGCCGGACATCCGCCACGCCGGGACTTCCCGCCATTGCACCTCGTACCCCGGATGATGCGCCACGTACCAGCGCACGGCCACGCATACCCCGATAGCGCCCAGCGGCAGAATCACCCTCCACCAATCGCGCAGCTTCACCCACAGCCATCGATAGCATGCGGCCCCGGCGAACCACAACAAGCCGATCGGATGCGCCAGCAAAATCACCGGAGCAAGCACCAGCGCCGTAACGACCCCCTTGCGATCCCCGGACCAAACCAACGCCAGCGCAAGGCCGCCAAGCCCGATCGACAGGTAATAGTTCATGAAACCCAAGTGGAAGACGTGCCCATACGTCAGCATCGCGATGCACGGGGTGAGGAACCACGGCGGCCTCCCCGAAACCACCTTCATCAGCGCAAATACCCCCCAGAAAAACACCAGCACACACAACGACACCGCAAATTTCTGGGCCAGCCGGAAACCCCAGAGCTTCGCGAAATTCAGCAGCAGAACATCGAACAACACGTTATCCCACTGCCGCACGAAATACAGCCCTGGTGCCTTGCCCTGCTCCATCAATTGCGCGAGCCACGCGTTGTAAACGTGGCTGCCCAAATCTCCGGCCTCGATATAGCGGTGCCAATAGCAGGGGATCAACACCACTGCGGAAACCGCGAGGATGCGCAACACCTCGCGGCAAACAAAAATGAACTCCGGTTTTTCGATTTGCGCTTCCGCTGCGGCGGTTTCAAGAGCCATTCCGCAGTATTCTAGCGTGCGTTCAGCGTTTTGGGAGCGGAATCCCTGTCAAGCTGGCATCCACAGCCCTCGCAGGCAAAATTGGGGATACGGGGAAGCTCTCTAGCGGTTGACGGATTGCATTTCGCCCAACCGCTTCAAGCGGTCGCGGAGCTTGCGTTGCAGCGGCCCCGGCGTGTTGGGATTGAACGCCACCAAGTACCACAGCGGCTGGGTTTTGTCTTTGCTCAGATACGTCAGTGTCGGCGCATCCGAATTCGGATGCCGAGCCACATTCTCGCGAATCGCGCCGTAGGGATGCCGCGACAGCCGGCTCAAGGTCTTCGCGTTCGCACGCGGGTGCTCGCTGATCAAGCGCAGCAGATAAAAGTCTTCCTTCGGCGCCTGTTTCGAAAGCTTCTCGAGCATTTCCGGCTTGGCCTCCGCACTGAGCACCAACCCGATCTTTTCGTCCCACGCCGTGTTGATCTGATTCAACTCGCGGGTCCGCGCATGGATCAGCTCCTCCAATGTGCGCCGCTCCTGTTGCATCCGCGCAATCGGCAAACTTGTACCTTCCAGCGAATCGAGCACCCGCAGCAAATGCTGGCGCTCCCCAAAGACGATCTGCGAAGTGCGGGCGATTCTCCCGTTCTCCTTTTCCTTGTACTGCACAAGATCAGAACGACGCATGGTTCGCTGCTCCCATTTTCCGTGTGGAACCTGACCAAATGGCACGTACTCGTTAAACCCTTGCTCGGGACTCATGTCGAACGCCGCTTTCTGCTGAGGCTAAAATGGATTATGGAGTCGCTACGGAGTACCGTAAAGTTTGGCGCCGAGCCTTTGTGCCCCAAGGTGCAACCGTCGACCTAGGGGCCTTTTCGCGCCCGGAAGGAAGCCTTATGTCCGCATTTGAAGAGCACCGCGAAGAACTTGAGCGTTTCGAGCAGATGTTCGGCCGTGACCGCGGCCGCCTGGCCGTCTCCCTGGATCGCATTACCAATGCCCTGGTGCTCGTCGGGCAGCACGGCGTCTATTGCACGAGCCAACGCAATCCCAGGTTGCCCGCCATGGACCTGCGTATGATTGCCCAGGAATTGACCCATGCCAAGGAACTAATCCAATCGGTCATGGAAGAGATTCGCAAGCTCCGCCACGGCACGCCCTCCAATTGAGCCCTCCCTCGGCCGCGCGTCGCCCCGTCGCCGCCAAAAATATGAATCTTGCGCCCCGGCCATTCCATCTAAGCGCTGTACGGCAAATCAGGTACGCGTTTACTGCCTGTACTTGATTAGCGCGGCGTTACGGCGGAGGTTAACTTCCCGGGGGCCGAGCGAACCATTCAACCCATCCACAAAGGAGGCACACATGAAACTTCTCTCTCTCCCTCCGGCGCGCTTCTCTCGTTACTATCTTTTTCTGCTTTTTGGCACAGACATCGAACGTTTGGGCGCAATGGTCGGCCCATGCCGCTACCGCCACCGGTCTTCAGACCGGCACAAACGGACAGGAGCACATTCGCGTGGTCGGCCATCTCGACCTGAACGGAATGCACGTCAATCAGATGTTCGTCGAGCAACGCGGCGACAAGACCTATCTTTTCCTTCATCGTCCGGCGAAGCAGGCTTATGCTCTCGTCGATGTCAGTAATCCGGAAAAGCCGGTTCTGGTCGAACGCAACGCCGTGAAAGGCAACGGCCAAGTGGAAGGGCCGGCCACCGGCTCTGTTTTTGCAGTTACCGTTACACCCGATAGTGGCTCTACCCCAGGCGCTTCCGCTTCGCCATTGCCGACCGAAACCGTGAATCTCATCGATATGTCTGATCCCAAGAAGGTCAAAACGGTCAAGACTTTTAAGGGGGTAACCAGCATTTATCCCGAAAATGGTAGAAAACTCGTCTACATTGTGAACAACGAAGGGCTCTGGGTCGTTAGCCACCGCATGACCCATCCCTTGCCGCTTTGCAACTCTGAATCGGCCTTGACCCCGGATCCCGACTGCCAGTAATCCGTGGCCGAGGCCCTCTCGCCGATGCTCGTCTCCCCGGGACTACGTCCGTTTCTCCATCGGCACCACGAATTTCAGTGCCGTGTGCGTCGGACTAAAACTCGCCACCTTAATATCTGTGAGCCCAGCGCTCCGCCCGGCGGAGCGCACGTTCGATTCCGTGATCGACCTTTGCCCCTTAGGATAAACGATCCATAGCGCCGCCCCTCCCGTCAACAAGCCCGCAAGTCGTTTCATGCGCTGCAAATTCTCCCGCGATTCCGCGGCCAGAAAATACCACGCAGCATTTTTCGCCCGTTTGTCCTCTGCCACCGCCGCGCCATGCTTTTTGAGGCTCGCCACGAAATCCGCGGGAAACTCCCCGGCCAGCGAAACGGCCTCTCCCGGTTTGACGCCCAGCTTTTCGATCAACGTTTTCGGGTTAGCGATTTTCTCGCGCCACGTTTCGGCCTGCTTGCCCAGTGCGAAAACCGCCAGCCCCTCTTTGGTTTGCACATGCAACTCGCCATCGCGCACCCGCACCTTGGTAATGGCCGGGAACGGAATCTTCAGCCGCGTCTCGCCGCGAAACAGAATCTCCGAGGTTTCCAGCAACGCCTTCCCCGAAAATGTCTTGTTCTCGTAGCGTAATTTGCATGCGGCTTCATTTCCCATAGCACACCTCCTGGGGGGCAGAGTACCGGGGCAGGCGGGAATAGCGGCTAGAGTCTACTTCAAAAAAGGGTTGTTTTCCCGTTCGTGGCCAACCGTGGTGCTGTGCCCGTGGCCGGGGTGCACCACCGTGGTGTCGGGCAACTGCAGCAGCTTCCCTTTCAACGATTCGATGATCTCGTCGTACGAACCGCCCCACAAATCCGTCCGCCCGATGCTTCCGGCAAACAGCGTGTCGCCGGCAAACAGTTGCGGCTGCGTCAGGCTCGAATTGCCTGTCGAATCACTCTTGGAATCGCCGTCCTTCCCATCACCTGTCCCATCCCCTTTCCCATCGCCATTCGACTTCCTATCCTTTGCGGGCAGGTACAGCGAGACACTGCCCGGGGTGTGTCCCGGCGTGTGGATCACGTTGGCGAAAAAATCGCCCCATTGCAAAACGTCGCCCTCACGCAACAGTTGATGTACTTCCACCAGTTCTGGCGCGCGCATTCCCAGAAACGCCGCTTGCGCCTCCATCCCGCGGTACAGCGGCAAATCCTCAGCATGCATCATCACCGGCGCGGCGGTGTATTGATACAACTTAGCCAGGCCGCCAACGTGGTCGATGTGCGCGTGCGTGCTCACGATGGCCTTCACCTTCAGCTTGTACCGGCCAATCAAATCCAGTATCCGTTCGACCTCGTCGCCGGGATCAATCACCATGGCTTCGCGTGTCCGCGGATCACCGATAATACAGCAATTGCACTGCAGCATCCCTACCGGCAGCTTGATATAAATCATCTCCGGGTTGGTGGCGTCGGGCAGTTGATGCCCCGGATGGTGGATGTGACTCACCGAAAAAGTATATCATTGCAATTTTGGCGCATCATTTTAGATTGATCACCGCATTGGCGGCTCAAGAGGCCTGCTCGTGGAGTTGCAAGCCGGAGTACGGGAGACACCATTAAGCGAGACGCACCGCACCAGCGGCGCCCAGATGGGCGTGTGGTTCGGCTGCGACCTGCCCGACAGCTTCGTGGATTGGCAAGCGGAATACCGCGCGCTCCGAGAATCCGTAGCGCTCATCGACAAGAACTACCGAGCTTATTTTAGGTTCACCGGGCCCGATCGCGTGCGCTACCTGAACGCGATCTTGACCAACGACATCAAAAACCTCACCAAAAATCATGCCAATATCTCGCTCTTTCTCAACCCGCAAGGGCATATCCAGGCGGAAATCGAAACCCACGCCCGCCCGGAGGAACTGTTTTGCGTCTCGTACGCCATGATTCGCGAGCGGCTGACTCCCGCGCTCGACAAATACATCATCATGGACGATGTCACCTTGACTGACCTCACGCCCGAATATGCTACCCTGGCCCTTGAAGGCCCCCGCGCCGCCGACGCTGTCGAGCAAGTAGCTGGCGTGAAGCTGGCAGACCTCGAGGAATGCGAATCCCGCGAAATTTCCGCGAAAGGGATCCCGTGCCGTCTGATCCGTCGCACCCCCGGCAGTGACCCCAGCGGCGAATTCCTTACGTCGTGCGAGCGCGTGCCCCAACTCTGGAAAGCCCTGCTCGATGCGGCAGGCTCGGCGGGAGGAACACCCGCGGGCTACAAAGCGCTGAACACCGTCCGGCTCGAACAGGGCAATCCGTGGTTCGGCTACGACTTCGGCGAAAAACAGATTCCACACGAAGCCCGCCTCGAGAACTCTCACATCTCCTACACGAAAGGCTGTTACACCGGACAGGAAATCGTCGAACGCGTGCGCTCCCGCGGCCAAGTCAACCGCGTCCGCGTGAGCCTGTGTTTCGAAACTACCGAGGCTCCCGCGCCTAATACTTCCCTTTCGAGCGACGGCAAGGAGGTCGGCTATGTCACCCGAGCGGGTTTTTCCCCCGCACGGAATACCTTCATCGGCATGGGCTATCTTCGCCGCGAGAAATCCGCCCCCGGAACGCATCTCGATTGCGCAGATTCAGTGGCCACTCCCATAGCCACACCGATAAAATGATCCTTTGCTTGAGGAATCAGGGCGCTAAGCGAGTTGCAGAGCCCGCACCTGCTCGGACAGGCGCGCACGGTCGGAGGGCTCCATCGCGATAATCTGCACGGCGATGCCGTAATTTTCGTACACGCGCCGGACAATCGCGCGGCAGCGCACCTGCCCCACCGGAAGATCCAATAGGATTTGCACCAGACTGCGCAACGGCAAAACCTCTTTCGTGCGCACGAAAAAACCGCCAACCGACAGGCTCTCTAGGAAAGAAACCCCTCGCCGTGTGCCCGCCTGCCAGGCAGCCAAGGCAGACTTCGGCGGCTTTACACGCGGATAATATCGTTGCTCGGGAGCAAACATGGACGTGCCAGGGCGCGTATTCTAAACAAGGAACTACCGCACGTCCAGCAAAAAATCAGTCAATTTCGAGCTTAGCCAGAGCCTGCTCCCTCACGTGGCACGCCGCGATGTCTGCCGGGTAACAGTAAATTATCTTTTCCCGTTGCCTGGGGTAGGCCACGAGCGCTGACCTTTCGGCCGACACAAAACAGTGTCCCCTAAGCGCGGCGCTCATTCGGCGCGGCGATCTTCACCGATCGGTTTTTGCCTGATTTTGCGAAACGAGGTCAGGCGATGTTCAGTGCCCGCTTGAACGAGCCCTTTTCCGCCTCAATCTTCTTCTGTAGCTGCAAAATCGCGAACAGCACCGCTTCCGGTCGCGGCGGGCACCCCGGCACATACACATCCACCGGAATCACCTGGTTACATCCCTGGACGATCGCATAATTATTGAACACGCCGCCCGATGTAGCGCACGCGCCCATTGAAATCACCCACTTGGGTTCGGGCATCTGATCGTACAGTAGCCGGATCACCGGAGCCATTTTTTGCGACAGCCGTCCGGCCACGATCATCAGGTCCGCTTGCCGCGGCGATGACCGAAACACTTCCGCACCGAAACGCGCTACGTCAAACCGCGACGCCGCCATCGACATCATTTCGATGGCACAGCACGCCAACCCAAACCCCAGCGGCCAAATCGAGCTCTTGCGCGCCCAGTTCACGGCCTTGTCGAGCTGCGTAAAGATGATGCCTTCATCCTGCAGCAGCTTGCCGAAGTCATCCGGCCTGCTGAGAGTGACGCTCTTCCCTAGGTTGGTTGTGTCGCTCATAACCCCTCTTGTCCCATGCTCATTTTCGCACACGCCATGTGCAGTGACAAATGGCCGACGAGAGCGTCGCAGCCTGCTAACGGAAGCGACGCCCGCGGCTGAGCACACCCGCAAAATGCTCCCGTACCCAAATTATCGGCTTCCCGAGTTGCTGCAATCTGAAAATGTAGCCCAGCTTGCGACAAAAGTGGCATCCCGGGTTTCCTGGCCCGGGTAAGGCTTTCAACGCAACATCAGAATGTTCAACGTCTCTTCATGTTGACCTGTTCTGCGGGCACGGACTTGCCGCCGTGTGCGCAGGTTTATCATCGCCGTGGTCGGGTCCCGCCTCCGCCACCTCGTTGGAATCATCGAAGAACTGTCGTTTACTACGGTATCCCAGAGGTTGATCGCGTTGATCGTCCGCCTCGCGCAGGCCAGTTCCACGCGAACGAGCGATGCCGTTCGCGTGGAACTGAACAAGACCCAGCAGGACCTCGCCGCCGAACTCGGCACCGTGCGCGAGCTGGTTTCGCACAATCTGGGACGGCTAGCCGAGGGCTATCTCCACGTCGATGGCCGCAACATTATTGTCAGAAACCTCGCCGGCCTCCAGCGCGAACTAGAATCTCCTCAAGAATCGAGAAAAAACGTCGTGGCTGTCTACGCGGCGGCCCTGCGGGCTCGAAGTACTAGCAGGGGGAACTTCTGAACTTAGCAAAATGTAGACGTCCAGGTGTCACCAAGAGCCCCTTACCCGACTCTAGTCAGTAGGGGTGCAGGTGACTCTGACACCGAGAAGAGTCATGGAGACCTCGCCCGCCATAAAGGATCGAGGGAAAACTGATGCACACCAAATGGAAGCTCTGGCTCGCTGGTTTTCTGCTGTTTTCTTGCGGGTGCCGCGTGAACAAACCCGGTGCAGTTGAAAGCGAAATGGCCAAGGAGGTGAAGCACAAGATTACTGTTGGAGGGAAGGACGACCGCAACCCCATCCCTGCGACAGAAGAAAACATCGCCGACGGTCGAGAACACTTTGGCCATCACTGCGGCGTTTGTCATGGCTTGGACGGTCAAGCCACTGGGGTACCGTTTGCTGACAAAATGTCGCCGCCGGTCCCGTCCCTCTCCTCCAAAGATGTGCAGGACTACGCCGACGGCCAGTTGAAGTGGATCATCGCGAACGGAATCAACCCCTCGGGAATGCCGGCGTGGAAGGGGACCCTCACAGACGAAGAGATGTGGAAAATCGTCGACTTCCTTCGTCACCTACCACCGAAAGGGAGTCTGGGAATCCCGAAAGTATACGAAGAAGAGCAGGAAGAGCACCAGCACATGCACGCGGACGAACACCACCATTAACCTTGCTCGCACACTATTTCTCTCCGGCAGCGCGGTAGCCCCGGTAGGGACATCAGCTACCGGGAGACGGCCTGGACCTTCGTGCCGTAGGCAAGGCTGGCGTACCAAACGCCCCGCCCCTGCGGGGTGAGGTCCATGAAGTGCCACATTGGAGCGAGCAGGTCGATGCCGCGCTCGTGAATGTCCGGGGCCATCCTCGGATGTGCGGTATAAACGTGGCGCAGAGTACCGTTGGCGTCTCGGGTAAAAACGGAAACGGTGGAGTCCTGATTACCTTCGCGGTCTTCACTGCCGAAGTCGTACTTGAACGTGTTCTTGCCGGCGCTCAGGAGGCGCAGCTTGTCCCAGCCGCGCACGCGAGCGTGAGCGCGCAGGGTCGGTAGATCGGCGGCCGCAACTACTGCAAAGTCAAAGTTCTGAGCCAGGTGGTGGGCGATGCCATTCGCACCGTCGAGCCACGCGGTGCACATCGGGCAAGCCTTGGTCTGCTCTTTTCCGAACATGAAGTGGTAGATCACGAGCGAGCGATTGGGCTCGCTGAAGAGTTCGCTGAAGCGGACGGTACGCACCGGCGTATCACCCGCGCTGAGGTCACGCGGCCCCTCTTCAAACCGGTAGTCCTGAACCGCAGCACCCTCGGGAAGCTTGCGGCGTATCTCCGCGACGCGCTCGCGATGGCGCATAAGCTCGATTTCGGCGAGGCGAAGCTCCTCGCGCTTGGCGAGATACTCGGAAGATTCGTTGGTCAAACTGGTTTGTCGAAACGTTCCATCCACCATTGTGTGAACCATTGATGCCGCCTCCAGGAGGCATTTTCTCTCCCGCACCACCGACACGCAATCCTGTCTTACCCGGGTTCCCTTGCATCTTTTTCTCTGATTCTTTAAAGACAGTGACGGAGCCAGCATTATGTCCGTTCAGCCCAAACGTTTATTCTGAGATGTGGCGCAAAATCCAGAGACAAGCCCTAAGGTCCCGCTTCGGAAAGGTTCGCTGCGACGCCTCGGTCTATGGTTTCTCGTCGGACTGGCGCTTCTTTGGTCGCTTGCCGCCCTGACCCTTGTGGCTGCTCGGTGGATCGACCCGCCGACTACCGCCGTGCAAATGGAGCGCCGCTTGCAGTCCTGGGTACACAACACGCCGTACCACAAACGGTACGATTTCGTTCCCCTCGGCCAAATCTCACCGGATTTCCAGCATGCAGTCATCGCCGCCGAAGACGCCCGCTTCTACCAGCATCATGGATTTGATTGGCACGCCATCCAAATCGCCGCCGAAAATGATATGGAAGGGGGTCGCCTTCGCGGTGGCTCCACACTGACCCAACAACTGGTCAAAAACCTGTTCTTTGGAACCGGCCGCTCGCTCCTCCGCAAAGGTGCGGAGTTCACGCTGGTCCCGGTGGCTGAATTGGTTCTCGGCAAGCAACGCATTCTCGAACTCTATCTCAACGTGGTGGAATGGGGCCCCGGCGTCTACGGGGCCGAGTCGGCCTGCCGTTACCATTACCGGACCTCGGCTCGCAATATCGACCGCCAACAGGCGGCCCAGCTCGCCGCCATTCTGCCTTTGCCGCTGAAGCGGCGGCCCGATCACATGATTCACTACAGCGCGCTCATCCTCGAGCGCATGCGCCAGATGGGCTGGTAATCGTCCCCTGAACCGGTTGCCTCCACGCCGGACATCGTGGCGAATTGATGTGCGGCCTCCCGCGTCGGGCGAGGCTTTTCTTTTTTCTTCAACGTGGACGAAAAGTGTTAGTCTGGCCACCACAGAGGCTGTCACTCGTGGTTTCGGTTTTCAATCGCCTTGGCGTCGAGTTCCTTCTTATTGAACTCGAATTGGCTGTCACCTTCTGTGAGGTGGGCCTCGCTACCGGTGATTTTGTTCGTGCGGAACGAAATGCTGACAATGCACGCGCCGCGCTCCAAGCCGTCGTGCACGCGAAAGAGAATCTGTCTCTAACCGATCGGGAAAGACAAGCGGTCTTGACAAAAACCTCAAAGGCGGTGTTTCTCTTGGTTCAACTGGAACGTCGCTACTTGAGGTTACCGGACAAAATGACCTAAATTGGCGCGGTGCCACCCCAAAATGCTGCTCGTTGTTTCTCACCGTTTGGCTGCGTGTCGTACCCGCTTCGCCTCTTCTCCCGAGCAGTGCAGGTGCACCGTGGTCCCGGGTCCCGCGCCGCGGTCGACCCACTCGGCGCGGAAGATCCTGACCGCGTTCACTCTCGCGAACCTGTCGTCGTCAAAATCTACAGATCTCATCACAATGTTCCTTACGGATCCGCTCACCGTCCGGCGTTGAATCTTTACGTGCCGACGGATTTCCGGGCCTCGGATTTGGCGCAGTTTAGAGGTTCGAACCATTTCCTACCCCAGATGCGATTTTTCCTTACCACATGCTATGCACGCCAACCATGGTAATACTAACTGGTATTGCCATTTGCAATTGCTTTCACGGAGAGTTAAGTTCGTGTGGCCGGGCTCGCCTCTTAGCTGCTCAATTTTTCGCTCACGCCTTTTCGGCAACCCGGCGCCACTACCCTCCTGGGTTGCGGCACAAGGCGAAATACTATGCCCGACTGGCACATTCTTTATGAAGCGGCCGTCGAGGAAACCAACCCCGGCATCTTCGAACGCCTTGTTTACGAAACGGAAGACGCTATCTGCCGCCGGCTACGGCAACTTTCACACAGCACAAATGCTTCCCCTGAGCTCGACGAAATCGCGCACAGCGCGCAAACCATACTCCAGCTGAAAACCGAGAGGTTAGGATGGCCCAACCCCAGCACTTCGCTCCCCCACTGACTCTCGCCCGCTACGCGCACACCTTACTCTTCGTGTGTCCGGGATGCAGTCTCCCGGTCTCCGTTTCCCGTATCCACGAAAAGTCCTTAAAAATCGTAAAATTCTCAATCCTTCCGTCTTGAGTGCGCCTACTGTCGTGAAATCTCCACCGTGGTTGCCGCTATGGCCAAGGTACATTGGGTCACCGAATGGGCCTGATCCCCGTTTGTGTTTAGGGAGGCTCCTAAACGTTCGGAAAGACAACCCGCTCCTGTATGGTAGGTTTCCATTACCTTCCTGCCTCGTAACGGATGGTATGTCTCTCCATCCACAAAAGCTCGGCCGGCTGCCGTCGCCCTTGGAAGAGCAAATCGACCGCTTCTCGAGTCCGTTCTCGTCATAACCGGCGATATGGCCAATCTGCAGCTTTTCGACGCTGACCGCTCCAGGTTGCGTATCGTTTCTCAACGCGGCTTCATCATGATTTTTGCACTTCTTTAATACCGTTCACGAAGGACAAGCTGCCTGCGGCCTCTCGTTCCATCGCGGTGAGCGTGTTATCGTGGAAAACGTCGCCACCGCCGCCATCTTTCAGGACATTGCAGCGCGAAATGTAATGCTCAAAGCCCACGCTCGGGCCGTCCAGAGCACCCCTTTGCTTAGCTCCGCGGGGCGACCGTTGGGAATTCTTTCTACCCACTATCGCAAGCCCACCTTCCCTTCGGTGCGGGAGTTGCTGGCCTTGGACAGACTTGCGGTTCGTGGTGTCGCTTTAGTCGCGAGCTCCGCCGATGGCAAGCTTCCGCCGGCTTCTCCCGGCTACGCGCTGCCAAGCGGTTTGTCGATTTTTGTCGAACTGCGGATCTTGACTCACTTCGTGCGTTGTTTCTCCACTCTCGAAGAGGCCGTCGCCAAACTCTATTCCTCCTCCTACGCGATTCCCGATTCTGAATTCGTCCTGTTTGAGCAGATGCACGTGATTGCGGTAAGCCGCGACGGGGTCATCCAATATTCCGGCTCTTCCCCTAACGCTCATTGAGACACGTAGCCGCCTGATGATGTGCCATAGAGTTGGCGGTATCCCTGACTAGGTCGTGGTGATCAGGGCGAAGAAAATTATGGGGATGGGACAGCGTATCTGCAGCTCAAGAGGCGCTTGGCTATAAACATCAGGCATCCGTATTCACGGCTTATGCCCCCGCCGGCTCGAGCGCGCCTCTCTCATACCAGCGCAGCACACGCAGCGCTCGAAGTGTGTTCCACCGGCTCGGTTCGCCTACGGCCTCGCCGAACGGTAACGCCAGCGCCTCGTCGTAAGAGCGATCGAGAAGCCACTGGCCGTCCGCTTGCCGTTTGCTCTCCAAAAAATCCACGGCTTCAGCCATCCGCACATCCGGACGGACGCCCGCGCTGCGGAAGTAGTCGAGCGCGCGTAAAACGTCGTAATGGTAGCGAGGCGGGTACGCAAGCTCGAGAAACGCCTGATTCGCAACTGCGCCCGTGCTGCGCCTCCGAAACAGGCCTCGTTCGAGCAGATATTCCTCGGCGCGCCGTCTCGCTAAGGTGATCCCCCGCGCTTCACCGACGGCGCGTTCGTACTCGAGCAGCCCCTCCAGCACACAAATCGTGGTGTGGAAAGACGAGCGGCTGCTCTCCGGAGCTTCGCAGTTCCAACCTCCGTCCTCGAGCTGCTCGCCAACGAGCCGACGCGCCAGGCTCTCCGTCGGCCGTAAGAAGTACCCGCCAAGCGCTAGGATGCCCCCGTTAATGCATGGCTCGACTTCGCCCTCGAAGAACGGGTTCCCCCCGAATTCCGGCGCTCGCAACTCCCAGGTAGGTTTGTTATTCCACAGCAAGCTGGCCTCGAGCCGCGCCACCGCAGATTCGACGCCAGGTTCGGTGCGGTCTATGCCGGTCGCGCGCAATAGCAGCAACGTGAAAAGTGTCGACAACCAAATCGGTGCATCGGCCCGGCGCCACGAGCCGTCGGCTGCCTGACGCGCGAGAATTTCGGCGCCCAGCCCGTCGCGCGGGATGCGCGCTCGCTCCGCTGCGATTGCTGCCGGAGGCGCATCCGTGAAATCGCGCATCGCCTGCCAGCTTATCGCCGGGTCTGAATGGATGAGCCAATCGATAGTGTCCACGCCGCGATATTACCTCTCGAAATCAAAATATGCAGCCCTGCCCGAGCGCTGGGTAAACGTTCCTGGACAATTCCGGACTAACCAACGGTCTGCGAATGTTCACGTCCCAAAGCCTGGGCACCTTGAATTTGGGTGGTACGATAAGGCCTCGCCAGCACCTACGGCCTCGTTAGCTAAACGAAAGGAACGGTCGTGAGCGGCAAGTTCGTCTATTCGTTGGCAGTCATCGTTTTCCTCGCGATTCCCCACGAGGTACTCTGGTCGTATTTTGTCGGCGGCGTCGTTTTTGCCATCGGCATAATCATGATCTTTGTTCGCGGAGAATGGCAAAAGGCCCGAGCATTCGAGAAGCTGATCCTGTTCGGGCCGGTATTTTACGCCGCGCCTCTCGCGGCATTCGGCACCGAACATTTCACGCTGACCAAGGTCATCGCCTCACTCATACCGGCGTGGATTCCCTGGCATCTGTTTTGGGCCTACTTCGTTGGTGCGTGCTTTATCGCCGCGGCGTTCAGCCTGGTTATCGGCATCCAAGCGCGTCTCGCCGCCAGTTTGCTGGCGTTGAACTTTTTCCTTTTCGTGGTGCTGATGGACATCCCAGGCTGGCTACAAAACCCGCGCGATCGCTTCGGCCTGACACTCGCTCTGCGCGAATTAGCCTTCAGTGGCGGCCCTCTGGCGCTGGCAGCCAGCCTCACCGAGCGCTCGCGCGAGCGCCTCTCGCACATCCTCGCCAGCATTGCGCGATACTTCGTTGCGATTCCCGTATTGTTTTACAGCTTCGAGCAATTCCTCCACGCCGATCACGTTCCCGGTGTTCCGCTGGAACCGCTGACCCCCACTTACCTCTACGGACACGCCCTTTGGACCTACCTGGCGGCCGTGGTTTATGCCGTCGCGGGTATCCTCCTGCTTGCCGGCAAAAAAACCCGCTCCGCCGCAACCTGGGTGGGCTTGGCCGTGCTCTTCGTCGAGTGGGTCGTTTATGTGCCGATCGCTGTCGTGGAACGCGCCAGCCTCGACAAGGGCCTGAATTACCTCGGCGATACCCTAATGTTTTGCGGCGCCGTTCTTCTCCTCGCCTCCGCCATGCCCGCGAATCGTAGCGTCCGCGTCGCAAGCCGATTTCCGAACAGGGCAGCTGGTCCATGGATGAGTTCGTGAGCCACTGAGTCACGCTGTTTCTGAAGGTTGGTGAGCGAAAGCGCGCCCCCATAGGCGACGCTATTCCCGGTAAACGGATCAGCTTGGCGCAGCTCTCTCCGATTAGCTCCTAACCGATACCCTCTCACCATGCACTCAGTCCGTTTGCTTTACTTCAAGGCAGCAAACCATGTTTTAGCGCATCCTGGGGTCAATGGGTGGTAATATCGCGTCGCCGGACTTCTGGATACGAGGAGCAGCGCGTTTTTTTCCGTATCCGGTACGCCCAGTCCGTCATCGAAAGCTCCGAGCCTTCGGGTGCGACTACACGCTTGGGGGTGTGTCTGATGACATCCCGTGGACGAAAGATCGTTCTTGCTGCCAGCACGGCCGAATCTTCCGAGCACATGCACAGCGCATGGAAACAGATGCTCCTAGCCACGCTTCCTTCGCGTTATGCCTCGGTCTTCAATGTGGACTGGGGTGTCACAGGGGAAGTCTGGCCTGACGGACAAGCGAAGTACGTCCCACAAGGACTGCGGGTGGTGGAGGCGCTGCTAGCCAAACGATTTTCCGCGGATGACATCGCCGTATGTTATGCGGACCAACTTGACCAGTTTGTGGGCGAGGACACCAAGGTCGTGGGCATACACGCTCACAATCCGCTCGGGATTACCTTCGCCACGGATGTATACGCGTATTTCTACGGCTCGGATGTGGAGTGCATCAACGCAGAGCAATTTCGCCGGTTGATCCTTCATCCGCTGCTTCGCCAGCACAAACCTCACCTGAAGGTCATCGTCGGGGGCCCTGGCGCCTGGCAGATCGAAAAGAAGGGTCTGCAAGATGAATGGTTGATCGACTGCATCTTCGATGGAGAGGCCGAGGAAGGGGTTGTCGAACTGTTTGAGAGCGCGGTCCGCGGCGAGCCTGTCCCACGCAAGGTGGAGGGACACAGCCCGCGAATAGAGAGTATTCCACAGCTGCGGCACCGCTCGACCTATGGCGCGGTAGAAATCACGCGCGGATGTGGTCGGGGTTGCCAATTTTGTTCGGTGGCCTTACGGGCCGGAAAGAGTTTTCCGCTCGAGCAAATCCTCGCAAATGTTCGCACGCAGGCCGCTGAGGGTGCCGAGTTTGCCCTGCTGGTCACAGAAGACCTTTTCCTCTACGAGCACGGTCCGCGTTTCGCAGCGAATGTTCCCGCACTTAAGCGTTTGTTCGAGTCCGTGGCCGCCGTAGACGGAATCAAGTACATCGGCCTGACGCACGGGACCATGGCGCCCATCGTGGCGGAACCCAACCTGATCAGCGAACTGCAGCTGGCGGTGGACCGCAGTGTTTTTACGCACCCCTGTTCGACGCATCCTGAAAAGCTGTACCAAAGCCTGTTCATCGGAATCGAAACCGGTTCACCGCGCTTGTTTAAGGAACTCATGAAGGGTAAGGGCTATCCGTTCCGTCCTGAGCAGTGGCCTGATGTCGTTTTGAAAGGCATGGAGATTCTCAACCGCAACAACTGGTTTCCCCTGTGCACGTGGATTCTCGGACTGCCGGGAGAGACACCCGACGACACGCGGCAGTCCCTTGACCTGCTGCACGCACTGAAGGATGCCAAGTGGTGCGTGATTCCCACGCTGTTCGTGCCGCTGGAGGATACGCGACTCCAGAAACAAGAGAGCGCCAAGCTGTACCGGCTCACCGATCTGCAGTGGGAGTTTTTCTTCACTTGCTGGCGCTACAACATGGATTTCTTTCACCGCGCCAAGAGTGCGCATCTGGTCTACAACCTGGGGATTCCCATCTATTACTACTTGCTGGGCCGCCGCCTTTTCGGTCAGGCCATGAAGTATCCTTTGTTGCGTCTCGGCCATTTTCCCGAGTGGATACTCAAGCATAAGCTCTATTTGGATTTCACCGGCAAGCGACCGCCGCGATATCGCGTGCCCGATTCCGTGCCGATCCCCGAGCATGGCGGGCGGCCCATCCTGCCGCTAATCCAAACCGCCAATTAGACGAGCGGCTGGCGATAAACAGGTTCAAGCGCTTCGTCTAACTCTAAGGCACAGTGAGCACAATCTTCCCGAATTGCTTGCCCTTCTCGAGATACGTGTGCGCTGCGATGCACTCGTGCAGCGGCCACACCTTATCGACCACCGGCGTCAGCCGTCCGAGAGCCGCCAACCGCAGTACCGTGCGCAACTCATCCTTCGATCCCATATACGAGCCGACAATCGACAGCTGCCGGCTAAACAAGAATCTCAAATCGAGCTTCGCGTCATAACCCGTCGTGCATCCGCACGTCACCAGCCTCCCGCCGAGCGCCAGGCTCTTCACGCTTTCGTCCCATGTGGCCACGCCCACGTGTTCGAACACCACATCGACTCCGCGATTGTTCGTCAGCCTGCGCACTTCTTTCGAAATGTGCATGATCTTGTGGTGAATCACGTCGTCCGCGCCAATCTCTTTCGCCTTCGCCAGTTTCTCGTCGCTCCCGGCCGTCGAAATCACGTACGCGCCAAAGTATTTCGCGATCTGGATGGCCGCGCTGCCCACGCCGCTCCCCGCGCCGATGATCAGCGCCGTGTCTCCCGGCCGCAACTGCGCCCGATTCACGAGCATGTGCCAGGCCGTCAGGAACACCAGCGGTATTGCCGCCGCATGCACCCAGTCCAAATTCTCCGGATACGGCATGCAGTTGACGTCCGGGCAACGCACATACTCCGCGCAACCGCCGTCGATCATGTAGCCCAGATTCGTGTAGTCGCGACAAAGATTATCGCGCCCCGCCAGGCACGCCGGACATTTCCCGCACGTCACTCCGGGCGCCAGCAGAACTTTTTGCCCGATGTGTACCGTATGCACGTCTGGTCCCACTTTCACCACTTCTCCGGCGATATCGCTGCCGGGTATATGCGGAAGTGGTATGGGCACGCCCGGCAATCCCCGCCGGACCCACAGGTCCAGATGGTTCAGCGCGCACGCGTGTACCTTCACCAGAACCTCGTTGTGCCGCAGATGCGGTTCATTCACGTCTGTATAGTGCAAGACGCTCGGATCACCGTGCTGGTGGAAAACGATCGCTTTCATGGGGACCTCCAGAAGGACACGGACTGGGGAACGCGACAAGCGCAGGACACACCGCGCAGCGATATGTTGGAGGCGCCTGGACTGCTTGTCTTTCGGAACTTGTCCCACCTGCAACTTACCCCTGCGCACCTCCATTGTCCAGACAAGCGCGAATTGACACCGCTCCCTCGGAACCGTACGCTGATGGCCATGGACCTCTTCGAGGAAATCGTGCGCATGCGCCGTGCCGGCCAGCGGGGAGCGCTCGCTACCATCGTCCACACCAACGGCTCCATCCCCAGTTTCGAAAGCTCGCGCATGCTTGTCCGCGAAGACGGCTCGGCCGCCGGCACCGTCGGCGGAGGTTGTGTCGAGGCTGACGTCTGGGCCGCTGCCAGAGAAGTCATGGAGAAGGAAGTTCCCCGCAAACTGGTCTTCCACCTCAACAATGAGGCCTCCTACGACAACGGCTTAATCTGCGGAGGCACCCTCGAGGTTTTCGTCGAGCCGATTCTCCCCCAGCCCGTCGTCTATCTCTTCGGCGGCGGCCATGTTTCCACCGCGGTCGCCAAAACCGCGCTCTCCGCCGGGTTCGGCATCGCCGTCATTGACGACCGCGAAGCCTTCGCCAACACCGAACGTTTCCCCATGGCTCAGGAGGTATTCACCAGCTTCGACGAGGCCTTCCAAAAACTGAAACCCAACGGTTCAAGCTACGTGGTCATCGTCACCCGCGGCCACAAAGAAGACATGCGTGTCCTCGCCTGGGCCGTGCGCACCAAGGCCCGCTACGTCGGCATGATCGGCAGCCGCCGCAAAGTTCTCAGCGTCTATAAAGCCCTCGAGAAAGAGGGCTACCGCCTGGACGAGTTCGAACGTGTCTTTGCCCCGATGGGTCTGGAGATCGGCGCGCTCTCCCCGGAAGAAATCGCCCTGAGCATTGTCGCTGAACTGGTTGCCGTCCGCCGCAACGCCCCGGCCACGGCCCACAAAAAGCTGAAGCTCGAAGTCGACACGACCGTCGACAAATAGTCCCCCGCTCCGTCCTGCGGCACCCTTCCGCGGTCGGCAATTCACCTTAGGACTAGATTGGTTCTTGCCGTCGTTCTTTTTCGGCGCTACGATGCGCTGGAGTGTGAAAACCGCCCCGCTTTTGCATCGAATTCGGCCGTCGCTCCGCTGCCGGATTCAAGGACTGAACCATATGCTTGCCGCTGTGATCCTGTCGGGCGGATCGTCCAGCCGCATGGGCTCTCCCAAGGCTCTCTTGCCGTACCATGGACGCCCCTTTCTC
>Ga0306921_10001436_pt1 | contig 23059 bp, 14 predicted proteins | sample sta12Cox44000080_FD_203760 | JGI IMG/M metagenome (GOLD analysis project Ga0306921, IMG submission 203760) | Lab enrichment of tropical soil microbial communities from Luquillo Experimental Forest, Puerto Rico - statoxic.12C.oxic.44.000.080 (v2)... | ecosystem: Environmental > Terrestrial >...
CCGAGCAAGATCTATTCCGTTGAAGGACTGGGAATCAAGACAGCCGGCCCAGTGGGCATAATCTGTTGTGTGACAGGGAAGCTGCTACACTTTTTCAGCGCTGACCTAGAGCATTCTGACGTCACCGCCAAACAGGGCCACGGCACAGAAAAGCCTCTGAAGTGTCCTTGACAAACTTTGGTTGAGCCGCGCCTGGCGCTCGGGCACCCACCTCGAATAGTGCCACGCATTGTTTTCTCGTCATCGCAGAGCAGGTCTTCGACATCGGAAACGGGCACGCCCGCGTTGCAACAGAACGCGCGCGAAGCTGGCGGAACCGGTGAGCTTGCGCGCCCTCCACTTTCCAGTACGATCCGGTGCTCTCCATCACCGCATGGGTGATGCCCTCACTGCGTAACCATTCCCGTAACTCCTCCAACTCCGCCATGGTTGTGCCATAGCGCCGCTTTTCCATGCGGGGCTCCCCCTCTAGTGGCCCGACCAGGATACAGACGGCTAAGAACTTCTTGCCGACGTCAACGCCTGCACAACGTTCGATAGCTGCGGAAATCACGGCCTTTCTCCTTTCGGTGAAGAGCAGTTGACGTTTCTTATATAGAGATTCTTCCTCGGCTCGGCTGCTCCATTCGGGGGTTCCTCACGTCAACCTGGCCAGTTTCTCATGCGGGACAAGCTGCGCACCATTAGGCCGGTCAGCCGCCCTCTTCACTGTCCTCGATCACGATTTTCATCTCCGGGGGTGACCAACGCAGGAGGCCATAAATGTTTCTCATGGAATGAGTTTGGGGTATCTGCGAACGTTGAGGGCACGGACCCGCCGGTACGTGGAAGTGAGGCTGGAACGCGATGTGGGGCCGCGTCGCACGGCCATGCGGACCGTTTCCGGATAGCGCCATCTCTGGTGCGAGGTTGAAATCTCAAAGGTCAACGAACCGGCTTGGCAAACCCGCCGGCCGGAGCCGAACGAATAGGGTCCCTCCTCAGTCCGATAGCTGATATCAGCCGGTTATCGAGCTGAGCATGGTGCATTAGAACCAAGTCATCGATCCGGGCGCGTAAAGGAGGCTTCGGCCCGGGAAACGGGGTCATTTGGGTGTTCGGTCTTGAGCGCAACGGAACCGGCCGGGCGGTGTCCGTCAGTAATGGAAAAGTTCCCAGGCATGATCTTCCGCGTGATGATAGCGGCTTGAACCGCATCCGCGCCAGCACAGGGCTAGCAGGAGCCCGAGGCTGCACGGATCGCGGATGTCAGCCCGAACGATTCGCTGCGTCTTACCGCTTCTGATGGCGGCTACGTGACGCCACCCGCTCCCCGCTCGGATGAGGCCCAATGCCGAATCTCTGGTCATCCCGCGCGATGGCTTTCGCCACTCTTTCCATCGTCGGCTCGAAGTCCTCACGACGCGAGTCAATGTAGAGCCACTTCTTCAGGATTTCGTGAGGCACCAATTCCGGGAACTCTTCGATGATCGCGGGTTGTTGCGCATGTTCGGTGCAGATCAGGACGCCATGCCACTTCCACCGGCCAGTCCTGGTTGGTTCGACCAAGACCATCATCATGCGGCCGAACAGGTAGACGGCCAGTCCACCGAACATCCTCTTGGTGAAGAAGCTGGGGTGGTCTTCGAAGACCTGAAAGATCCATTCGTTGTCGAACGTTCTCATCGGAGATTTTCACTCGGCCGGCTGTGATCACGGCTGTTAAACACCGCCCTGCCATTCGTGGGCGGCCAGTTTTCCGTTGGCTCCGAAGTCTTTTATAAGGAAGACTTTACCGCGTTTGAACGGTGGAACAACGCCGTCTCAATACATCCATGCGCACCCCCTCTACCCGATGCTAACGCAGCCGTTTGCCTTTTTTGCCGGCTACTGCCGGTTGTCCGCTCCTCAGACTCGGGTCGGATTACCGGAATGAGGCCACCCTCAGACAGTCCCCGATCAGTGCGCTCATTTGCGGTGTTGCGAGCCTTCATCGAGACCGGTCAGGAGCCGAAGTTGGGTCTTGACCGCAATTTCGAGGCGCGGTTAGGGGCAAGCCTAGTTGAGTATCTAAAGATATTCGGTTTTCCGATGCCCACTGCCGCAGCAGAGTGAGGCGGCGATCGCTGCCCTCAATGAAAAGCTGGCGAAACTCGGTTATCAGGGGAATTCCCGCATAAGGCCGCGGCGCCGCCGGGTGGCACTACGGCGAAACGAGCCGCGAAGCCCCAGACCTGCCCCAGATGGCAGGCCGCGGGACCACCCTGCGGCGCCGATCGGAATTGTATAGAATCTATAGCACGCTTTTTGCGAAGCTAGTTCACAACGAGGGGACTTGAACATGAGAACCAGGGGGTTAGTCGCTTTAATTCTTCTTTCCGGGCTGTCGCTCCAGGGCCAGACGCTCGGCGAAATAAGCGGTCAGGTGGGTGATGCCAGCCACGCCGCAGTGGCAGAGTCAACCGTCACTCTTACCAACACCGCCACCAATGCCGTCCGCCAGGCCAACACCAACGCCGAAGGGCTGTATACATTTGGTTCGGTTCCGCCCGGCGCGTACACACTCAAGGTGGAACATCCCGGCTTTAAGACCGTGACCAGCAATAACGTCGAAGTCCAGGTGCAGCAATCCGTGCGCCTCGATTTCACGCTCGAGGTCGGCCAGGTTACCGAATCGGTTCAGGTTGAGGCTTCGGCGGATCTGCTACAGTCCGAGAACGCCACCGTCGGCACCGTCATTCAGACCAAGAGCATCACCGAGCTTCCGCTCAATGGCCGCGAGTACCTGAATCTGGTGACGCTGTCGCCGAACGTCAGCAACTTTGCGCCTCCGGCCGGTCAAGCTCAGTCGCGCCAGGGTGGCGATCGCGCGAACCAGTCCATCTCGGCCGGCGGGAACCGCATCGTGTACGACTATTTCACGCTCGACGGCGTCGTCAACACCGATCCCAATTTCAACACCTATATCGTCCTGCCCTCGATCGATGCCTTGCAGGAATTCAAGGTGCAGACCGGTGTCTATCCCGCCGAGTTCGGCCATGCAGCCACACAGATCAATGTGGTGACCAGGTCCGGCGGCAACGCCTTTCACGGCGCGCTGTTCGAGTTCGTCCGCAACAACGACTTCGATGCCGCCCCCTTCTCGTTTACCGCCATCCATCAGCCCATCTCGCCGTTCAAGTGGAACGACTACGGATTCGAGGTCGACGGCCCGGTTTACATCCCCAAGCTGTACAACGGCCGGAACAAACTTTTCTTCATGGCCAACGACGAGTGGCTCGTACAGCGGCAGAATTTCCAACAGGCCTATAACGTGCCGACCCTAAAGATGTTCGGCGGGGATTTCAGTCAACTGCTAAGCAAGGGTACCAAAATTTACGATCCCACAACCAAGGCGCCGATTCCCAATAACATTCTTCCACCTACTTCCATCAGCCAGTATTCGAAGTCCCTCTTACCGTATTACAACTCCGCCACAATTCCGTTTGAGGTCGCTGGTCTGACGAACAACTATGTCCAGTCCAACGCTTCTCCCTTGAACCGGGACGGCTTCGTGTTGCGCATGGATTTCGTCGAATCCGCGAAATCCCAATGGAGCGGCCGCTATAGCTGGGGCGACGAGAATCAAACCAACCAGACGATCAACATCAGCGGGCAAAGGCTCCTCACCAATTATGAGCAGTACATGGGTACCAACACGCGCATCCTTTCGGCAAATCTCCTCAACGAAGCGCGTTTCGGCTATTCACGGTTCTACAATTCTCTGGGCGCCATTTCGCAGGGCAGCGTGAACATCGTCAAGCAGTTGAACCTCCCCAACCTGGTTCCGGGCCCGCCGGTCACTTGGGGTATTCCGAGCGTCACTTTAACTCCTTACAATGGCTTCGGCGATAATTCCGATGGTCCTTACCAAAACCAGAACAACACCGCTCAGTTCATCGACAACCTTTCCTGGAATAAAGGCAAGCACAGCTTGAAATTCGGCTTCGAATACGATCGCCAGAATTTCAACCAGCTCGGCAATCAGTATTCTCGCGGCCAATACAGTTACCAGCCCAACGCGACCCAAAGCGCCCCAGACCCCGTCACTGGCAAGCCTTCGGGCGGCGATGCCTTCGCCGAATTCCTGCTCGGGGATATATACCAGGCCACGGTAGCGGTGGCCGCTGCCAATGTGCAGTTCCAGCGCAACGCCGAAGCTGCCTTCGTCGACGATACCTGGAAGGTCACGCCCAAATTCACTCTGTCACTCGGTTTGCGATACGAGTTAACGCCGCCCTTCACGGACCTGACCAACAACTTGTTTATTGTCCACGTGCCGCACATCTACGAGACTCCTGGTGCGCCGCAATCGGACTGGCCGTACTTTGTCCGCCAAGGCAACTGCACCGATCCGTATAACGCCAATCCCGCAGTCTCGGTCCGCTGGACCAAGACCCCGGCGGTGTGCAGCAACGGGACTCTGCCCAACCAGCTCATGAAAACGCGTTATACGGACCTCGCGCCCCGCTTCGCCATCGCGTATTCGCCCGATGCCAAGACCGTGATCCGCACCGGCATCGGCATCTTCTTCAGCCAGGACAACTCCAATTCCGTGTACTTCGATCTGGGCCGCAATCTTGCCGTCCGAAACTCGAAGGTGGCTACCGCGGGGCTGGCGGACGTCACTTATGACAACGCCTTTCCTTCCACCAGTGGCTTGACGGTGCCGGTGGGGCCGCCTTATGCCTATTCGGACAATCCGAATCACCACACGCCTTACACCATGCAATACCTGTTTAACATCCAGCGTCAGTTTGGAGCCAACTGGTCGGTCGAAGCCGGGTATCTCGGATCGGTCAGCCACCACCTCTACGGCTTCTGGAATCAAAACGAGGGAATCCCCTCACCGGTGGGGAAACCGATCACGCATCTTCCTTTCGCCGACTACAATTTCATTCAGTCAGTGGAAGACATGGGCAACGGCGAGTACAACTCCCTTGCCTTGAGGGTCAGTAAGCGTTTCACCGCGGGCATGAGCCTGATCGCCGCTTATACCTACGGCGTATCGATAGACGACACCAGCAACATTCGCATCCAGGGTTATGACACGCTGTTTCCGCAAAACAGTTATTGCATCCGGTGCGAGCGCGGCTTCTCTTCATTCGACACGAGGCATCGGCTGGTAATCTCCCCCCTGTATGAACTACCCATCGGCAAGGCGAAGCAGCTGAACATCAACAATCCGGTCGCTAATACGATCGTCGGCGGCTGGCAGGTGGGCGGGATCTTTACGCTGCAAAGCGGGTTACCGCAGAACATCGTCGTCGCAGGGGTGGACAACTCCAACACGCAGAGCGGATACGACCGGCCGAATTCAAACGGCATTAGTTCCAGCGTCTCTAACCCGAACCCAAACGGATGGTACAACCCTGGTGCCTTCGCCGTAGCACCGTTCGGACAATTCGGAAATGTCGGGCGAAACACTGCGCTGGCCCCGGGGGTTTTCTCCATCAACGCCGAAGTTCATAAGAACTTTCGCATGCCCTACAAGGAAAGTCACCAGGTTCAGTTCCGCGCCGAAGCATTCAATTTGTTAAATCATCCGAACTTTGGCGGGCCCAACGGCAACATTCTGGCAGGTTTGCAAAATCCTAACGCGCAAAATCCAGCTACGGCTCCCCACCTGGGCTTTGGCGTCATCAATACTTTGGCAACGGGCATCCCCATGCGCCAGATACAGCTCGGCTTAAAGTACACGTTCTAGATTTACTGAGGCAGGCTTAGCCGCTTTCCGCGCCCAAAACTCTTGATTCGCGGATCGGAACTTGCGCACCTAGCCAATACTGCGGCAGCGGAGTCTACACCGAGATGGTCCCGAAGGATGGCGGTAGGCGAATTCCAGGCACAGGTTTTGCTCGGCCATGTACCCAACTGCAGAGAGCGATGGCCACTTGTCGGAAAGTCATGAAATTGGAGAAACCGCTAAAAAGGTTCCACGCAGTACGAAACGAAAGCTAGCGAGTTGCCGCCGCGGCGGGTACAAAGCGCTGCCGGGTCAGTCTCGAGGCCGCTCGAAATTCCCCTGGGCGGCACGCCGAGCGCGGTATCGGCCTGAGTCGCGGAAAGCTTGCCGGCAGTCGCGCTTTCGCGCAGACCAGCCGGGAATTTTTTCGTGGCCTGATGGTTTCCATGTCCGTGGGAAGTCAGAATTGAAAGGATATTTCTATATTCTCACTTTAGTTAATTATCCGTAACAAAAGAGACATGTTTGCTTTTGTCCCCGTTCCGCGGCGTATCCACGTTCGCTTAGACTTGAGTTGTGCCAAACGGAACAGACCTGAGGGCGTTGTGCCGCCTCATTTCCGACGCCGAACTCTTGCTCACCGCAACCAGCCTTCCCAAGGCCCACGCCGAACGTGCCGCGGAATTGCTCCGCTCGGCGCGAACCATGGCTGAAGTTCGCCTCGAAACGCCGGCCATCGCGGCCAAGGTACGCAGACCCGGCGTCAGGACCTCAGGACGAGGTCCTACCCAGAACCTGCAGATCGCGGGCAATGGGAAGATGGGGGTCTCCAGGAGACCATCCGATCTGAGAGGCTCGGTGGCGGAGATGAGGCGACTCGTGCAACGAGTGAATCGGGAACTGGCGAAGCTCGCGGCTCAAAAAGGAGCATGACGCGCCGCCCGGCCGTCGATTGGAGCGGGATTTTCCGAGGTCTGTTCGGAGATCGCCGACAGTGCCTGAACGTCGGAAATCATCACCGCTTCCCGGCGAGGCTTGACCAATCCGCGCGTCTCCCAAGCCGAGAACAGCCGGCTGACGGTGAACAGCGTCGTGCCGGTCATTTGCGCCAGCTCTTCGCGTGAAAGGCCCACTTCGATGGCCCCATCGGCCGGCCGGCCGATCTGCGGCAGCAGTCGCACCAGCTGACGAGCCTTGGGTCAATTGCCAGTACAGAACTTATCCCGTCGGACGGGCCTCGTAACAGGCGCGTAGATTCTGCACCGGGCCGACCCTCTGGATCAATTTGCGGATCGATTCCAGCCGGTTTGGAATCACGCCGAGCGACCGAATCTCTCCGGCTGTTTCGGCGACTGCGACGGCGATGGTCTCGGCATAGACATCGAGGGTAACAAAGCGTAATTTTAGCCTTTCGTATGCGGCTTTGCGCCGCTGGATTTCACGTATTCGCAGCGTAACTCGCGGTACTGCGAAACGGTTGGTCGCTCCATCTTGACTAAACGCACTCCAGCGCAGACGGCGGACCACATCGGCGGGCCAACGACCTGCGGTCGTTTGGACCCGGCCCAAATATGGAGCAGTCCGGTTCGTACAGGGTTACCGTCCGGCTTGAACTCACAGATTCGGTAAGCGTCGCTCCTGCCGGCTGCCCACACCGACGTTAGCCTCTGATGTCACGAGGGCTGTCGAATATTTCCTTTCGGCAATTGAGAGTTCCGCGGGTCTAAGCTGGACGATGTCCTCGGAGGAAGGAGTGTATTTGGCGGACAGCCAGGGGAATCCGTTCCTTGGGCTCCTTCCATGGGAATATACTCACTTCGGCCTTGGGCGCTAGCATTGCAGCCTCCATGGCCACGGCATACGGATGCGCCGGGATATCATCTGGGAGGATCAATACGGGCGTCTGGCAATTGCGTACGAAATCCCGTGTCACAGTGAAGACGAAGTCGGGGTTGGTACGGTACATCTTGGTCAGGAATTTGTCGACCGTTTCCATCGTGATCTCCGGCCGGCGCTTGACCAATTCCGGGCCCCAGCCCTTCATATTGGTTTCGTAGAACAAGTCGCGCATCTCCGGACGCGACCCGCTAGGCTGCGCCAGCACGGCCGCGACAACACGATCAGGTGCGCGCTTCAAGAGGTTCCAGATGAAGGGGCCACCGATGCAGAAGCCCATCACCATGAATTTGTCGATGCCTAGGTGATCCATCACACCGAGCTGGTCATCGGTGTATGAATCCCACGGCCGATCGATCTCGAGTGGGCCTGAGGACTGGCCGCCATTGGCGTTTCTCAAGTCCGATGCGATGCAGCGGTACTCTCCCTTGAACTCCTCGATCGCGTTAAAGGGATCGCCGCGCTTTAAGCCAGAGATCGTCGAGTTCAATCCCCCGCCGGCGATGAGCAACAGCGCGAAGCCCGAACCGGCCTCCTCATAGTGAATGCGGACGGGGCCTTTTTCGTAGGCGGGCATGATCGCTCCTCCTTCCCCAATCTGCTGAGCAAACACGCGCGGTGTTACAGCCATCGCCGTCGCCGCGGCGCCCGTCGCCAGTATGCTGCGTCTGATCGAATCCATAACCCTGCGCCCTCCTTGGTCATTGTCAGGGCCGGTGCGTGCGGCTCGAAGCGCGCCAGTGCTCTACGGATGATAGTTTCCGGTATAGTCCGCGGTGCGGAGAAATTATATCATAGCTCTCGAGAAAGCTCTGTATCGCTGGTTCATGCGGTCGTCGGGAATTCTCAGTGAAGGACGTGAGGATGCCTGGAAGAACCTGCCAATTTCACCGACAAAGGCGTGAAATGCAGCTCGCACCAAGGGAAGGGTTCTACAATCGTCGCGCACGGTCCACCAGGCTGCTCACGCGCCGCTCTGGTTACGTCCCGGCCTGGTCTTGCATCTCCTTGTGCCGAAGCTCGAGGAAGTGCTGCTCCACGCGATTGGACGCAAGACGGAGGGCATTTTCATAGGCAGCGGCGGCCTCGGCATGACGGCCGAGCCGGCGCAGCAAATCGGCGCGAGCGGCGTGAAGCAGATAGTAGCCGCCGAGTTCACCAGAACGGCCAAGACCGTCGATGCGTTTCAACCCCTCCTCGAGTTTGCCGCTCATCGCGACCGCGACGCCGAGATTGAGGGCGATGACTGGCGATGGGTTCAACATCCATAACCTTTCGTACAATTTAGCGATCTGCGGCCAGTCCGTATCCGCGGACGTCGGGGCCTCCGCATGCAGCGCGGCGATCGCCGCTTGCAACTGATACGGTCCGGCCGGCCCCATACGCAGCGCTTTTTCAACCAGCATCACACCTTCTGAAATCGCACGCCGGTCCCAAAGCGAGCGGTCCTGGTCCTCAAGCGTAACCAACTCCCCACCCCTGACCCTTGCCTCACGCCGCGAATCCTGGAGCAGCATCAACGCCAGGAGGCCAAGATTCTCGGCTTCCTGCGGCAGCAGTTCGCCTAGCACGCGCCCCAGACGAATCGCTTCCGAGCACAGATTGCCGCGAACGAGCTCGGTCCCCGAAGTAGCCGTATAGCCTTCGTTGAAGATTAGATAGACAACCGCCTGGACGGCAGCCAATCGCTCCGGCAGACGATCCGGTGACGGAACTTCGTATGGTATGCGGGCTTCTTGTATCTTTCTTTTGGTTCGCACCAGCCGCTGTGCCAACGTCGCCTCTGAAAGAAGAAATGCCTTCGCGATTTCTGCCGTACTTAAACCTCCGAGGGGGTGCAAGGTCAAGGCAACTTGAGCTTCGGTATTGATCGCCGGATGGCAGCAGGTGAAGATCAGACGCAAGCGGTCGTCGGAAATGTCTAGGGTCGACACGTCAAACTCCGGCTCCACCGGCACGGTGACCGTCTCGGTCTCGTGCTTGAGCGAGTCCTGCTTGTCGCGCCTCAGGCGTTCCTTGCGCAGGGCGTCGATCAGCTTTCGATGCGCAGTGGTCATGATCCAGGCGCCTGGATTCTCAGGGATGCCTCGCACTGGCCAGGCGGCCAGGGCGGAAGTGAACGATTCCTGCAAGGCCTCCTCGGCGCGGTCAAAGGAGCCTGACATTCGAATCAAGCTCGCCAGGATCCTGCCCGATTCCTTCCGGAAAACCGATTCGGCGGCGGCGCCAATGTCAACCATTCAGCGCACGGTGTTTTCTGCGACTGACGCAGGTTCGGCGCCCGCGCGTTGCCAGCGCATCGGTCGTATCTCGATACATCCTTCGCGGCCCTGGCAAGCCGTCGGGATCCTGGCAGCCCATTCGATCGCCTCGTCCAGATTCTCACACTCGATGATGTAGTATCCGGCGAGATGCTCTTTGGTCTCAGCAAATGGTCCGTCGGTCACGAACACCTTTCCACCTTGCATACGCACAGTGGTCGCAGTGCTCGTCGGAGCCAACGGTTCTGCGCCTATTAGCACACCCCTTCGAGTTGCTTCCTCCATGACCGTTCGGTGTCCGGCGCGGATTCGCTCAGCTTCCTCCGGGGCCAAACCGTCGGGTCCCTCGTTGGAATAGACCAACATCATGTAGCGCATCGTTTTCTCCTTCCTGAATCATGGCACAGGCTCTGCCGGTTGGCCGCACGAGGATAGGGCGCGCACCGCTGGCCTGCCAAAACGGCCCGCGAATGGCGCCCGCCCTTTTCACCCCACCGGGAAATCGTCGTCCGCCTTCACCTCCAGCATCTGCTTGACATGACGTTCGGTGTGGGCGGCTGCGGCCAGAATCCATTGGTAACCATCCATTAACTCGTGCGTGCCCTTCGAGACCGCTTTCATGGGAGCCGCCTCGGTCGCATGCTGGCGCAACCCAGCCGTCGTTTGCAGGCAGTTTACCAGGCGTCGACAGTTCGTCTTGAGGCGATCGAGCAATTCAAGAGGCATGATCTGGTCAGCCGGCTGCACGAATTGCGGTGCTGGAAATTTGTTTAAACGGGTTGGAAAATGATGGATCACGATCGCATCGGCTTGCTCCTGGTCGCGGGCGGCCGGCGGCGCGGGGGCATTCGCGAGTTGGGCGAGGATCGGTCCGAGTACGCGCTCCTGCACACTAACAATGTGGTCGAGGTTTTCGGCGATCGACCATCGGTCCGGCCCGGGTTTGAACCTCCATTGCGCATCGGACAGTCCCTTGGTTGCGCCGAGGACTGCGTTTTGAGTCTGTTGCAGGAACAGACGTGCTTGGTCGAACTCGTGGGCGGTCAGCCCCTGGTCCGATGAGAAAGAGGCCGGCTCAGACGTGCCGGCGAAAACTGGTGCTGCCATTGGTTGCTCCTTCTGGTTCTCGATTCGGCGCCGTGTAAGGCGCCCTTCTACCTGAACGACGTGCGAAATGACGAAAATCGACATTGGCGGACGGGAAAATATTAGGATGGGCCGCACTTCCATCGATCCGTGCCGCGCCGCGGGTATCCGAGCAGCGATCGCGACCGCCTTATCCGCCGTGCTTGTCTCCAACAGTAATAGCCGGCAAGCTGTTCCTTTATCTCGGCAAACGGCCATCGGGGGCGAGAGGACCAGGCGCGGGGGCTCCTTCATTCGGGCGGATCGGTGGCAAGTTGGAGGCCGTTCGAGCACGCAGCAGGTCGCCTGGGCGGCCGAATCCGGGTGTGAGCCCGTTTGCCGGATGGATCGACCGGATTTGATCAACTTTCGAAGCTCGTGTGTCCATCCCCCAACGCGGATGCCCAATGTTACTTCTGGCGTTCGAACTTGTAGTCACCGGACACATGGCCCTCAATCACGTCGGTTGCGATGCCATGGTCGTCGCGTATGAATTGGTACGTCAGTCCGGTGCCGGAAAAGTTGGTTTCCGACTGCGGAACGATGGGTTGCTTCGGTCCTCCGTTCAGGGCGACGAACAGTGTACCGCCAGAGAAAGTGACTTCGACCGTGCGGGGGCCCCGGATGTACTGTCCCTTGTAGACGCCCACATATTTCGCCAGGATTTCGGGAGCGACCCTTATCGCTGATTTCTTGGCGTCGGAGACCTTGCCGACCCAGTGCTGTTGCCCATTGTCGGCGTACTCATTGCAGACGGCTTCGAGCAACTCCGTGTCGGCGGCCAACTGCGCGCGGAGCGGGACTGTCCAGGCTTTGGAATAAGCCCCAGCATCTTGGAACGTGACTCGAATTTCCAGATGCCCGAGATCGGTACGCCGGTACCGTTCCGTCATCCGCAACGCTTCTGTATGCGGGTAGCCGCCAAGGAGCCAGGTCCGGTCGTTGAATCCCGAACTCTCCACTACGAGCGTGTCTCCGTCCCAGCGCCCCACCGAATATCCCATCCAACTGGGGTTGGGATCGGTTTCCAAGCCGCGGCCGTCCATAAAGATCTCGCGGTAAGTGAGGTCGTCGTTCAGGATGACAATCATCACGGGAGTCTGGAGGAACCTCTTCATACCCCCGCCTGTGCTGTACCCCGGGCCCTCGGGCAGACATCGGTAGTGCGGGTTGTCCTTGCCGAAGTTCTCAGCCCGCTGCTGGACCAACGCTTGTGCCCACGACCGAATGTCGGCGGCTCTGAGGTCCCCGACATTGCGAACTGCGACATTGCCGACCGCCGTATCGCTGATCATGCCCCCCAGACCCGTGAGGTCGGGGTGTCCGTTGACGGTTCGCGGCGTCGGTGCAGTGAGGTTTGGTTTGCTATCGGCTGTGCGCGGGATGCCGGGCGTAAGATGTTGCACCCACTGCGCCATCAGGGGTGTCACGAATGCAGTCACGAGGGTCGCGGTCGTGAGATTCTGCATCGGCCAGATACCTCCTTGCGGCTACTATACACCTAAGGATTGCCAAATGCCTTTTTGCTGGGCGGCCGATTTTCATGTCGCTAGCGAAAGACTATCCATATTCCGCAGCCCACCCCCGTACTGCGGGGAGCTGACGGCTATTCGAAGGCGCATCTCAACGCCCCGCGGCCAAATCTGGATGCGGTGCGACTGGCGCGGGAAATGCTGGTCAGGAAGGCAAAGAAGCTTTAAGCTGGACTCAATGAGACCATTAGCGTGGCTTCTGACATTGGTTTTCTGTGCCGGCCCGGTGCGTGCGCAAAGGTTGCAAATCGATGATTACCGGCTCGCGTTACCGGGTCACGACGGGCAGCTAAAGTGGTCCATAAACGGATTCAAAATCATAGAAAGGTCGGCCAAACCCAATGGGCGAGAGATTGGATTGCGCGGCCGCGATGCTTCGGGACGGCTCACCTTCCTCGGCTTTCTTTTCCTTGCGCCTGAGAAAGCGCCGATGACCAGCGGGACATGCCGCGATGAGGTGCTCGCTCAGGACAAGAAGACGGAGAGAATGCTGAAGATTCTAAGGTTCTCCGAGTTCCCGCAATCGTTCGGCCTGTCTGTCACGTTGGTCACGTATACCACCGAGAGTCGTGACGGTTCATTAGCGTACCGAGTGCGAGGTTTTGTCGCGGCTGGCGACAGTTGTGGTGACCTGGAGTTCTACAGCCACGACCCGATTAGCGAAGATGATGCGGATCTGAAGGAGGGTTTTCGGAGTTTCCAGTTGGATCCCCGGTTCGCGCCGCAGTTCGGCGACTTGGCTCTGTACGCGCAGATTCTATTTCAGGAACATGAGTATCGGGCTGCGGCGCCGATCTTTGAGAAGGCTCTCGCCGTCGTGCCATCCGACGGCGGTCTGTTTCCGTCCGCTCAATTGGCCCGCCGCGTAATTCGGGATCAAACTGGGATGTCCTACGGTGTTTCGGGCGAGTTGGCGAAGGCTCGACGCATCTTCGAAGAAGGCACGGTGAAAGACCCGGATTACCCGATGAACTACTACAATCTAGCCTGTGCCGATGCAAGCGAAAACAAACTCTCGGAGGCGAGAATCCACTTGCAGCAAGCCTTTGATCGGAAGGCCAACGTGAATCCCGGCGAGACCCTGCCCGTTCCGACACAAGACGACTTTTTCCTTCCGTATAAGAGCAATCAGGAATTTTGGATCTTTCTGGAACGGCTTCAGGAAAACTGATGGCGCAGAGGGTCCAGAGGGTTGCGGATGGGCCGCGAGTTGAATACAATCGCGCAGGTGGACCAGAGCGACGAACGCCGCCAAAAGTTGATGGATAGGGTGACGACAGATAAGGTCGTGATTCGACCGTGGAAGGAGTCTCACATGATAAGCAGAAGAGCCTTGCATCCGGGGATAGGGATGGTACTTGCCGTGCTGTTGGCCGCCACGCTGGCTGGATTGGGTGCGGCCCAACTCAAAGGCCAAACGGTCCGTATTGGCAATACCGACCTGGGCGGGGTGGTGACCAGTTCCAAGGGGGCCGAGGCGGGGGTCTGGGTGATCGCCGAGACGAGCGACCTGCCAACCAAACTTGTCAAGATCGTCGTCACTGACGATCAGGGGCGCTACCTGGTTCCGGATCTTCCCAAGGCGAACTACAGTGTGTGGGTTCGCGGCTACGGGCTAGTGGATTCGCCGAAGGTAAAAGCGTCCCCGGGCCAGACGCTGAACCTGAAGGCAGTCGTGGCGGCGGACACGAAGGCTGCAGCCGAATACTATCCTGCGCTGTATTGGTTTTCTTTACTGCAGGTGCCGCCCAAGAGTGACTTCCCCGGCACGGGACCGTCTGGGAACGGGATTGCTCCGAACATCAAGAGCCAGGGCGAGTGGATTCGCGACATCGTCAACACCGACGGCTGTACCGGCTGTCATCAGATGGGCGACAAGGCTACGCGCGAGATTCCGAAGAGTATCCTCAGTCAGAACTCGGACTCGAAAGGCGCGTGGGACCGCCGCATCAAGGCAGGCCAGGCGGGCGGTGGGATGAGTAACCGTTTCGACCAGGTTGGCCGTCAGCGCGCGCTGGCGATGTACGCGGACTGGTCGGACCGGATTGCCCACGGAGAGCAGCCTACGGCCGCTCCTTCGCGTCCTCAGGGCCTTGAGCGGAACGTCGTCGTTACCCTCTGGGACTGGGCGGATCCCAAGGTCTATCTGCATGACGCCATCTCGAGCGACAAACGGAATCCGACCGTGAATGCCAACGGCCCCATCTACGGAGCGCTGGAAGAGAGCGGCGATTACCTGACGGTCCTCGATCCGGCGCGCAACTCGACGAGCCGGGTCAATCTGAGGCCTCGCGATCCGCAGACGCCGACCTCCTTCACTACGAAACCAGCGGCGCCATCACCCTACTGGGGCGACGAAGCGATCTGGAACAGCCAGACGACGGTCCACAGCTTCTCGATGGACAAGCAGGGTCGGGTATGGGCCGCGGCGCGAGTACGGAAACCGAAAACGCCGGCGTGGTGTCAAGCGGGATCAGATCAGATCTCGGCCAAGTTGTTTCCGATCGAACAGGGCCAGCGGGGGCTGGAGCTCTACGAGCCGAAGACCAAAGAGACCACGACTATCGACACCTGCTTCACCTGGGGCCACGTAAATTTCGACGACCACGATGTACTGTGGTCCTCGTTCGGGCCTACGGGTGTCGAGGGGTGGTTCGACACGAAGATCTGGGACAAGACGCATGACGAGAAGAAAGCGCAGGGCTGGAGTGCTTTCGTCCTCGATTACAACGGCAACGGGAAGCGCGACGCGTACACCGAACCGGATCAGCCGGCGGACCCAAGCAAGGACAAGCGGATCAGCGTATCGTTCTACGGCGACTCGCCGGCACCAGACGGCTCGATCTGGGGATCCGTCCTGGGGATGCCGGGCGCGTTGGTGCGCTTCGTGCCCGGATCGCACCCGCCCGAGACTGCGCTGGCGGAGTACTACGAGGTGCCGTGGAACAATCCGAAGGCGCCGGTGCAAGGCTTCGCGCCTCGCGGCATGGACGTTGACAGCAGGGGCGTTGTCTGGACCGTGCTCTCGAGCGGACATTACGCGAGCTTTGACCGCAGCAAGTGCAAGGGTCCGCTAAATGGCCCAAGCGCCGCGACCGGGCAGCAGTGCCCAGAAGGCTGGACCCTCTATCGGTTCCCCGGTCCGAACTACAAGGGTGCGGTGGAGAACGGCAGCGCGGATTCGGCGTACTACAACTTCGTCGATCGGTTCGACATGCTGGGTGTGGGAAAGGACGTGCCGCTGGCGACCGGCAATCTGTCGGAGGGCTTGCTGGTGCTGGTGAACGGCAAGTTCCTGACACTCCGCGTACCGTATCCGATGGGCTATTACGCGAAAGGCCTGGACGGCCGCATCGATGATCCGAAGGGCGGCTGGAAGGGGAAGGGAATCTACACGCCGATCTCGACGCGGGCACCCTTCCACATGGAAGGCGGCAAAGGGACCACGCCCAAGCTTGTGAAATTCCAGATGCGACCGAATCCGCTGGCTGATTAGTCTGGCACTGGCTATCTTCCTGGCTTGAGGAGCAGGAGAACGTCCCCGCGCATCGGCGTGTCGCCCTTAGCGGCGGCGGCAGTGGCCAGCGCGGGCGGAACTCCGCTGGTCAGCGGCCACTGTTCTCCAGGGGGCTGGCGGAAGGAGGTCTGTCAGCCACGTCCGCCTCTCCGAGCATTGGGTGAAGCCTGCGCTCTTTGTGAGGAACGACACCTCACTCGACCACCAGATGTCAGGAGGCTACCCGTTACGCCGTGATGAGCTTGCATCTGCGCCTCCTCGTGTTGGCGTGAAAAACGCATCTTTTTTCGAAAGCACGGGACTGGCGGCCGCATCGATCTGCCAATCAGCATAGGGCTCATGCCGTCCATCGATCTTTCGGTCGGCGGGCGCACGGGGAGTGCGGTGCGGATCGAGGTTCGAGCAGCCGAATCGAGTCGGCGTTCACCCGGCTTTGAGTTGCGCCGACTATGCTGCCGGGTTGTCGGCCGGGTGCGGTGATCGGTGCGGCGAGGTTTGCGGCACGTCGCCCTCCACAGCGGCGTTATCGCTCGCGGAGGGAGGTGAACTCGTGGCATCTGAAGAGAGCTTTTTATGTTCCACTGAGGCGCCCAAGCTCGCGGCCAGAGCCGTCCGAGAAAAATTGCGTCGAGCAGACTTCCCCAGTCGGTGTCCCGGGAACGAAAGGCGAGCTCTAGGGCCGGATGTGCAGCTCGATCTGATCAATCCGTATCGATGAGGCCCGTACCCTGTAATGATTGGCGACCGCACCAGGCTCAAATAGAAGGTCCTCCCGTTCACGCCCATGCTCCGACAGACCGATTTAAATTCCGAGGTCGCCATAATCCCGCCGTGTTCGGACAATATGTGAACAATATCTTGTTCGGTCTGAGCTAGGACCTCGTCCGAGTTCAACTCCGGCTCTGCCTGGACTGTGTCGCCCTCTACGCGCAGTCCTGGAGCCTGCCGGCAGAATTGAAGAAGGACTCCTTTGGGAGGCGAAAAACCTTTCATCCTAGCGTCTCGCCCAATGCCCGCCCGTAGCTCCGATATGCTGATCGGGCTCGCAACCGACAGAATCTTTCTGATTCGGTTTAGAGCCGGATTGTGCCGGGTGTCCGACAACCAAAACCAGCCTGCCGATGGCTCTAACCAATGGAAGCCTCTCAGACAGGCCAGTGCTCTTGCAACGAGCTTCCTGCCGCATCCACCGGACTCAACCTTGCGCACCTCGGCCACAACTTCGGTAAGCGTGGCCATTCCCCAGCGAGAGATCATACGCTGGGCGATACGAACGATCGTATCGAAGGACCGAATACCGCGCGCATGCACTAACCGCTCCCCTTCTACTGTTGTGATCGAAAACTGCAGACGCCTTCCGAGCAACTCGGCCGCCTTGATGACACCCTCCAGCCGAAATAAGCCGGACGTTAGTCTCTGAGACCGCAGTTCGGCTTCGATTTCTCCGGCGACCGCCGGCATACGATCGACCACAAATGCGATGGTTCGATCGAGCGTCGGTGAAACAGCCCGCCGGGTACGTACCCATTCCGATGCTGCAGTCACGATTTGGCGTACTCTCTCACGCGTCAACCCAATTTCGTTGGCAACGGTCTGGAGGCTGCCACCACCGCGTCCATCAAATCCGTAGTAACGGGCAGCGATACCGGCGTTTCTTCCGGTTCCCAGCAGCTCGCGAAGCTCTCGCTCAAGACTTAGCCTGGACTTCATCGTCATCCCTCAGTTCGGATAGGCTGAACAAACTTTGAGGCTCAGGCGCGATCCACGGAGAATGGCGCCTGCTCTCTCCGCCGCCACTTCGTTCGGGGTCGTATTCCCTCAAAGGCATGGCGGTTTTCCGATACGCAGTTCGAAGGGAGCGCACAGCCCCGTTTGGCAGTGTCGGCTTACCAAATCGCCTTGAGCGCAAACTGAATGATCCGGGGCCGCGTCGCCAGCGGTTGCTGAACCGCCCCGCCGCCACTCTGGGTTCCGTCCGCATTGAATATTTGGGCGTTACTAGCGCCAAAAAAGGGCAAAGGCGGCGTGAAATTAGCGTGATTCAAAATATTGAAAAACTCCGTTCGGAACTGAACCTTGAACGCCTCTGAGATCTTCGTCACCGCGAAATCCTTATGCACCGAGAAATCAACGTTGAACAGATTCGGTCCAACAATGCTGTTGCGGCCGGCGTTGCCCAGTAGATTCGAGCAAGTGCCCGCGATACCTGAGTTTGGATGCGCCGAACCGGGCGGGCTAAAGCCGAAGGGTACGCAGTTGGCGGCGATTTCTGGCGTTGCCTTCGGCAGCGTAAAGCAACTGGTGTTGATGTAGATTAAGTTCGGGCTTTTCTTGAAATTGTGGTTGATCGGATCGCATCCCGGAATCTTATCCGGAATACCAAAGGTGTCGGAGCCGGAGTTTTGGGCACCGATGGGGTCTCCCGAGATGAGGGGAGTAGTCGGAACCCCGCTATTGGCCTTGAAAATGCCTCCCACTTCCCATCCGCGCAGCACTCCCGCCGCGGGCCCCTTCAGAGAGGAAGACACGGGAATCTGCCAGATCGCGTTGAGGACCGCGGTATGAGTGAAGTTGAAGTCCGAAGGCGCCCAGCTGATCGACGGGGCGAACCAGAACCAGGTAGTGACGGAATTCGAGAAAGCATCGCCGGCAATCGTCGCCGAATCGTTGTCCATCGACTTGCTGTAGGTGTAATTGCCTCCGAATTGGAAGCCGTGGCTGAACCGCTTCTGGACATTAAACTGAACCGCGTCATAGCGGGAGCTGGTGTTCCACATCATCCCGCGGATGATCCCGAAGTTCGGGTTAATCCGCTGTTTTGGGGTGTCGTTAGCTGGCCACAGCCAACCTGCGGAGGTATGCGTTGGGATGACCATGTCGAAATCGTCGCCGCGGATGAGCAGGTGAAGGCCATGGGAGCCTACATAACCTACCGATGCGGTGAGGGTAGAGGTGATTTGCCGCTGGACGTTGATATTCCACTGCTCGACGTAATTCCGCTTCGGATTCGGTTCGACATAGGAAGCAGTGAGCTTGCAATTCCCCAGCGGCGACGTGCAGGTCGGGTCATTCGCCGATCCGAAGTACGAGAATGCACTGCCTGGATTGTTGCCCGGAACGCCCATCTTCCATGGCGTAGCAGGGGTATTTTGGACAGTACCAGTGAGGAAAAACGGCATCCAGGACTGCGTAAAAAAGAATCCTGGCAGCGGCAGAACGTCAAAGAGGGCGAAGCCGCCACGAACCGCCATCTTCCCATCGCGCTTGGGATCCCAGGCAAAACCGAAGCGCGGCTCAAAATTACGTGTGGTGGGGTTCGACGCGAAGAATCCGCCAACCCCGGCGCAACCCGGCTTTCCGTACACGACATTAGTCGCGGTGGGTGCCGTCGTCCCGCAGACGGGTAACGGGTCGCTGATGTTGCGGAGGGTGGTGGTCTTACCCTCCACCTCATTGGGGATTGTGGTCATTTCATAGCGCAGTCCCACGTTCAGGGTGAGGTTGCGGCGCACTTTCCAGTCGTCCTGGACATATCCGCCGAACAGCGTCTGCCGGAAGCCCCGGGGGCTCACTCCGGGCGGAAGCCCCCCTTCCAGGGAATACGGCTGATTGGTGAGAAAATCCGCTTCGGGGTTACCAGTTTTCTTGCCGTTGAAACGCACGAGCCCAGTTGGCAGATACAGCGAGAAGGGTGTGTAACGCATCCGCTCGAGAGCAAAGCCGAATTTCAGGGAATGATTTCCACGGATCAGAAAGGCGTCGTCGTAAAACTGGATGGAATTCCAGGTGTGATGGGTAAACGCCGGGGGCAAGCCCCCGGTGGTGCGCGCGAAGCCGGAGATGAACATCACGGGAGGACCGAATCCCGGCATCAGGCTCAGAGCTGGGTCCGCGATGGCGGGATTAATCGCCGAAACCGCCTGGTAATTAATCACGTTGTTTCGGTTGAAACCCAGCCGCGCGCTATTGACCAGGGCCGGGTTGAAGACGTGCGTCTCTTCCAGGGCCGCGATATGGCGCGAAGTTTGAGACAAGATATTCGCGTTACCTAAGCCGTCTTGCGTATTGAGGGGGGTGTCGTCATAGTTGTACGTCGCAAACAGGCTGTCTTTCGCGTTGATCCTGTGATCCAGACGGAAGGTCTCGTAGTTTTCGTGGATCACTTGTGTCGGGGCAAAGACGAAACTGGCTTTGTCAGGGTTTTGGCTGTTGACCGGGCCATTGGCATGAGGGATGATCGCCAGGTACTTCTGAATGAGCGGGTCGACGTTGACGTGGTTGATAACAGTACACGAGGGCGGATTGGCGCAAAGGTTCCCCGCCCGCGCCGCGTCAGACAGAACGGTTGAACTGGAGCTGGGAGATCCCTCCGCCTGGCGTATTCCTTCGTAATCGCCGAAAATGAACGTTTTGTCCCTGACGATCGGGCCTCCGGCCGCGGCGCCGAACTGGTTGCGCCGGTAAACCAGTTTCCCAGAACCCACTGTATTGGAGAAGAAGTCGTTCGCGTCCAACACTTGGTTGCGGAAGAACTCATAGACATCGCCATGGAACAAGTTAGTACCTGTTTTGCTCACGGCGTTGACGATGCCGCCCGAAGTCCTCCCATACTCGGCCGAGTAGTTGCCGGTGACCACGGCGAATTCCTGAATCGCATCCACGCCCAGGTTGACTCCGAGCACGCTGCCCGGCCCGCCCATGGCGTAATCTGTGATGCTGTTCCCGTCCAGCCGGTAGTTGTTTTGCGTGGGCCGGCCTCCGGAGATCGTCAGCTGGTTCCCAAAGCCCCGATTTCCGCGAATCGCGCCGTTTTCGAAGGGCACCTGGGTTTCGATGGCGTTGACGCCGGGAACCAGTGTGGCCAGATCTTGCCAGCTCCGGCCATTGAGAGGCATTTCGAGAATCTGCTTGGAGTCGACTTCCGAGCTGATGGTGGAAGAGCCGAGCTGCACTAGCGGCGCGGCTGCTTCGACCTGCACCGTCTGATTGGCTTCGCCAAGTCTCATCGGTATGTTCAAGGTCTGCTCAGCCCCAACCGTGAGTTGGATGCCGGATTCCTTCGCGGTGGAGAATCCCCGGGCCGCAACGGTGACATCATATGTCCCAGGCAGGAGGTTGGGGACCGAGTAAAATCCGGCGGTGTCGGTGACCACGGCGCGGTTTACGCCCGTCTCCTTGTTGGTGACGGACACTTCCGCAGTAGCGATCGCAGCGCCAGACGGGTCTGTGATGGTACCCGAGAGCGTGGCTCCGGCCACTTGGGCCCGCGATTGACCGGCGAACAAAAATGCGATGGCCCAAATAGCAGCCACTAGGAACAAAGCGGAATTTCTCCTAGCAAAGACTATGCGCAGCATCGTGCAACTCCTTAACAATCAGCCTCTATACACATATCTGTAGGGCAGCTGTGGCTTTGGAGTTTAGAAACCCACCTTCAGCCCCAATTGAATCAGTCTGCCGCCCGGAGACGAGACGAGCTGGGTGATATGACCAGCGCTCCCCGAAAAGACGCTGAAACCAGGAGCGTAAAAATGGGCTTGGTCGAAGAGATTAAAAGCCTCCGCGCGGAATTGCACATTCATCCGCTCGTTTGGTTTGAAGGTCTTAACCAGAGAAGCATCGACATTGTAAAGTCCCGGCCCGGTGATCGTGTTTCTTCCGAGGTTGCCGTAGGTCCCTGGCGCCGGTTTCGAAAAGGCGCACGGATCGTACCACAGGCCCGGGGTCCCCAGGGGCGTGCCTTTCGGTATTTTGCCGCAACCCGCCGAAACCCCTTCAGTGGGATTAGGGCTGAAGCCCGGGTTTAAGTTGGGACGGTCCGGCGACCACCTGTCCCCGTTTTGGGAAACGTTAGACCCCGCCCGCCCGGTAACTGGTTCCCCGGTACGGAACGTGCCGATTCCATTCACCTCCCAGCCGCCCAGAAACGCTCCCAGCACCTTCTGCTGGAAGTGAAACGGAAACGGATAGGTGGTGGAGAGGACAAAATTGTGTCTCGCGTCGAAGGCGGAACGCCCTCGGTCGCGGAACGGGTTCAGGAAATCGAGCACCGTGTTTGGTTCCTGGCGTGACTCACCGCCGGCGAGAGTTGATTTGTCGTCTATGGATTTCGAATAGGTGTAAAACACCTGGTACTGCAGTCCGCTGGATGCGCGGCGCTTTAGGGTTACCTGTAGTGCATTGTAGTTGGCATTGGCGTCAAATCGGGCCACCGTCAGGGAGGCAAAGTTTGGATTGGTGCGATTCGCTTGAGAAAATTTGGACGGGAAAACCCCGGGGCTGATAGGAACAGCAGGGTTCCACTCCCCGTTTCTTTGCAAATGATGAGCTTCCGAGCCGATGTAGGCTACTTCTAGCAGCGTGCTCTTCATCACCTGCTGTTGCAAGGTTAGGTTATAGCTGGTCTTGGTTGGCTCCACGACCGTGGCGGGAAAGCCTCCGAATTGGGGCGGTGGAGACGGGCCCGCAGTCAAGTTCGTATCGAAGGGGAAGACCGGGTTCGTCAGGTCGCTGAGCGTGACGAAGAAGGGAGGGTAGCCTGAAGCAAATGCCGCGTACGAATAGGGGAGGACGTGGTCGTGGAAAATACCGAATCCCGACCGCAAGACGGTTTTTCCACTTCCGTTAAGCTGCCACGCAAATCCGACCCGAGGCTGGAAGTCCTTCTTCTTTACGGCGAAGAAATGGTCCTTCAAAATGGTCGGAGCTCGATCCGTCAGCTTCAACAGATTGGCCATCTTTCCGTTTACTTCGCTTGGATCGCTGATGGCTTCCCACCTTAGGCCCAGATTGAGGGTGAGGCGCTGAGTCACTTTAAAATCGTCTTGCGCATAAACCCCGAACATGCTTTCCCTCAGACCCCGATAGGCGTTCGCGCCCGGCGGTGGAGCGTCAAAACGGATGGGCTGGTTGAGAAGAAAGCCTGGCAGATCGAGAAATGTATAGTCACCCCTGCTATTGGAAGATGTGACTTCGTTGTCCTGAATTCGCCGGATGTCCGTGCCAATTTTCACGCTATGTCTTC
>Ga0306921_10001438_pt1 | contig 23053 bp, 21 predicted proteins | sample sta12Cox44000080_FD_203760 | JGI IMG/M metagenome (GOLD analysis project Ga0306921, IMG submission 203760) | Lab enrichment of tropical soil microbial communities from Luquillo Experimental Forest, Puerto Rico - statoxic.12C.oxic.44.000.080 (v2)... | ecosystem: Environmental > Terrestrial >...
ATGCAGCGTTGCCGAAAGGACACAAACGATCATTAGAGGCCACCTTGGAGGATAGCTACTTGCCAGTCACGCTATCCAATGCAGATGAGAATGCGTCGATGAAGATTGTCTGTTCGCGATCCGGACCGGTGGAAACGATGCCAATCTTGGCACCGCTTTCCTTCTCTACGAACTGCAGGTAGGTTTTTGCCTTGGCGGGAAGTTGGTCATAGTTGTCGATTCCGAAGGTTTGCGACTCCCATCCCGGAAGCTTGGCGTAAATCGGCACGATCTTCTCAAACCCCGAAACCTGTGCCGGGATTTCCTGCGTCTCCTTCCCGTCGATCTTGTATGCAACACAGACTGGAATCTCGGCAAGATCGTCCAACACGTCGAGCTTGGTGACCACTAACCACCCACTGCCGTTAACCATGTTGGAATAGCGCAGCAACGGTAAATCAAGCCACCCCGTGCGCCGCGGGCGACCGGTAACCGCGCCGAATTCGTTTCCCTTCTTGCGCAACGCCTCTCCGAACTCATCTTTGAGTTCGGTTGGAAACGGGCCGCCGCCCACCCGTGTGCAGTATGCCTTCGTAACACCCGCGACCATGGTGATTGCATTGGGCGGGACTCCGGTGCCAGTAGCCGCTCCGCCTGAGGTTGCGCTCGACGAGGTCACAAATGGATAGGTACCGTGATCGATATCGAGCATCGTGCCTTGCGCGCCTTCAAACATCACCGACTCACCATCGGCGATAGCTCGATTCAGTAGCAGTGCGGTATCGGTGACAAAGGGCGCTACGCGATCAGCAATTTCCGCGTAATCGATGTACATCTTGTCGGGATCAATGGGTTCGCTGTTGAAAAGCGCGTGCGCCACGGTGTTTTTCTCGCGGCAGGCGTTCTCGATATGGGTTTTGAGCAGTGTCTTGTCGAGAAGGTCCTGAACTCGCAAGCTGCTGCGCGACATTTTGTCTGCGTAGGCAGGCCCGATACCTCGCGAGGTGGTGCCGATTCTTACCCGTCCCGGTGCATTTTCGGCGGCAAGCTCGATCATGCGGTGGTAAGGAAGAATGACGTGCGCTCGATTGCTGATAAAAAGGTTGCCGTCAACTTTTACCCCGGCAGCTCGTAAAGCATCAACTTCCTTTATGAAGGCAAATGGGTCAAGCACCACACCGTTGCCGATCACGCTCCGGCATCCCTCCCGCAACACGCCGCAGGGGATTAGCTGCAGGATGAACTTCTTGCCCTGGATCGTAACCGTATGCCCGGCGTTGTGACCACCGGAATAACGGGCTACGACCTTAAATCGTTCAGAAAGAACATCTACGATTTTTCCCTTGCCTTCATCGCCCCACTGTGCACCGACGATGACCGCCGTCTTACCAGGTCTCAAATTGCGCTCCACTTGAGGGTCGCACCTACCGGGGAGTGCCGGAGCCGCCTGACCCTTCCGATTCGCACACAACTCGCCGAAGACTTCCAGAGAGAACGCAGAATGCTGGGATGTTCGCGGACAGACGGGCTGTGTAACCCCTGATTTTACAGGGCGAGCCGAACCGGTGCAATCACCATTGCCGCCCCTCCTGCGCCGCGAAATTGACATGCTCCTCTTGCCTGCCTTGGCACCACGCCATGCTCCCGTCGATTGAGGTCTGGCGTGACCGATGCGGTAAGGCTGGGGCATCATCTGGGGAGAATCTGGCCCTGCCGCCAGCCAGAGCCTTTTTGCAGAAGCAATTGTGAGCGCGATGGCGCCCCCGGAGCCGGTAAGTTCTTTCCCCAATCCCATCCAGGTTTGTGCCTCCGCAACCCCCTCTGGGGCTAATTTTCGCTCAATCGCTTATGGACCGACCAGCGAAGCATGCCTCGGGTTGTGCTCTTGGTGGCATGCCGTACACTAGACGTTCATGCCAGAACTGCCCGAGGTTGAGACCATCGCCCGTGGACTGCACCAGCGCATTGCGGGAGACATGATCGAATCGGTTTGGTTGGGGGAAAAACCGGAGCCGCTACGATCGCCTGCAGAAGAGATTGTCCGGGTCTTGGAGCACTCGCGGATTGTGGCCGTTCGCCGAGTTGGAAAGCACATCGTTGTTGATCTGGAACAGAGAGGAAGGAAGAAGACCGGTCTTAAGGGACAGTGGATTGTCCATCTGGGAATGACCGGACAAATGCAAGTTACCAGGCCACAGGTTGAGATCGCGAAGCATACCCATGCCATCGTAAAACTGGCGTCGGGCAGGGAAGTCCGGTTTGTTGATCCGCGCCGCTTCGGGCGGCTCGCAGTGGTAAGGCCCCAGTCGAGCCGGAGCCAGAGCTTCGAAGCCCCCGGCGACGAACCGCTGGAAGCCAAGCTCGATCGGTTTTGTGAGCTCTTTCGCCGGCGTAAGACGCCGATCAAGAGCGCGTTGTTAAACCAGAAGCTGCTCAGCGGCGTCGGGAACATCTATGCCGACGAATCGCTGTTTCGTGCCGGGATCCGGCCGCGCCGGCGTGCAGCCTCGTTAACGCGCGAGGAGTTGCGCAAATTGCATGCTGCTGTTCAGCAGGTCCTGCGGGAAGCAATTGCTGCCGGCGGTTCTTCGGTGAGCGACTACGTTGATGTCGATGGAGAAGGAGGGCTCTTTCAATTGCAGCATCGGGTCTACGGTAGGGAAGGCGAACCCTGCCTGGTTTGCGGCGCGCCAATCAAGCGCATCACCCTGGCGGGCCGCAGCAGTCATTATTGCCCTCATTGTCAAAAGTAGCCGCGTTGGCTGGGTTGCGCTGCCCCGGGAAGAAATATGGGTTGGGGAGTGAAAGGAGCAGGGTTGCGAACATGATCGACTATTCCATTGGAGTGGATCTGGGCGGTACGAACCTTCGCATAGCTGCCGTTGACGGTGATGGCAAGCTGCTGGAGAAGCTGACGCTGGGCGCAGAAGTATCGCGTGGCCGCGACTTTGTCATCGCAGAGATGTGCAAGGCGATTGAGACGCTGAAGAGAAAATACAACGCTTCCAGTCAGCTGCTGGGTATCGGCATCGGGGTACCGGGATTCATCGACACAGCGGCCGGAATGGTCATGGAGTCGCCCAACCTTCCCGACTGGAAAAGCTTTCCCGCGCGTGACGAGATCGAGAGACTCCTGGCCACACGAGTCATCCTGGAAAATGATGCCAATTCCGCCGCTATGGGAGAAAAGTGGCTGGGCGCCGGCCGTAATTATGAGCACATGGCTATGTACACCCTCGGTACCGGGGTTGGCGGAGGGCTGGTATTCAGTGGTCGCCTCTGGCACGGCATGACGGGCATGGCGGGAGAGTTGGGGCATTTCAACGTCTATGCCGACGGACATCCCTGCGGATGCGGAAGCCGTGGTTGCTTGGAGCAATATGCCTCGGCCACTGCCGTCGTGCGAATGGCACGCGAAGCCATCGCCCGCGGAGAATCGGTCGAACTGGAACGACTCTCCCATGATCACGCTCAATTTACTTCCCGCTCAATCTATAACCTTGCGGTCCAGGGTGAGGCGGCAGCCAAGAAGGTCTTCGACAATGTGGGTCGCGCGCTCGGCATCGGCATTGGAGGGATGGTGAACGCCCTAAACTTGCCCATGTACGTGATCGGGGGCGGTGTTTCGAGCGCATGGGATGCCTTTGCGCCCGCCATGTTCGAGGAAATGAAATTCCGATCGTCAATTTACCTGCTGACCTCCCCGGATCGCGTCGGCCACGACAAAGGCACGATTGTGACCCGAGCCCTCTTGGGGAGCGATGCTGGCCTCTACGGAGCAGCGCGCTTGCCCATGCTAGAAGGCTTTTCACAGACGGAGAAGGCAAGAACGTTGCAACGACTGGGGTAATGCCCGATCGCCTTAATGCTTCCTGGTGGCGCGTTGAATATAGTGTCCCGTCGGAGGACTTCCCGTGCCGCGTTTGGTGACACCCGCCGAGTGCTTCAGGCGTGCGACTTCCTGCAGTGTGAGATGACGGAACTGCCCCGGTTCGACGTCGAGTTCGAGAGGTCCATAGCGAATGCGCCTGATCTTCTCCACGTGATGTCCGATTTGTTCGAACATGCGGCGGATTTGACGATTGCGTCCTTCGGTCAATGTGATCTCATACCACGGGTTGGCAGAGTCGCGCACCAGTTTGATTCGCGCCGGAGCGGTGTGGACGGCTTTCGACCTTCTCATCGGGGTACGACCGGCCTGCTGTGGCGCTGTGGGCTTCAACCGCCTGATTTCGGCTGGCAGAAAGATTCCGGTCCGCAATCGAGCTATTTGGGCGTCCGACGGTCTGCCGCTTATTTTGACAACATAGGTTTTGGGCACGTGCGAGGAAGCATGAGTCAACTTCTGGGCCAGAATGCCATCATTGGTCAAGAGCAGCAGGCCTTCGCTGAGGTAGTCGAGCCGCCCCACGGGATAGACCCGAGCCCGAGTACTTCGCACCAGGTCCATAACCGTTGGACGGCCCTGGGGATCGGCAACGGTCGTGACGTGACCTTTCGGCTTGTTGAGCAGCAGATACACGTATTGCTGTGCGATCCCCACCGGCCGGCCACTGACCACGATGCGGTCGATCTCCGGATCGGCTTGGGTGCCGAGTTCTTTGACCGTTTGGCCGTTGACACTCACCTGACCTGACGCTATAAGTTGCTCGGCTTTACGGCGCGAGGCCAAACCAGCGGCAGCAATGATCTTTTGCAATCGCACAGACGGCATGAGTCAATATCCTATCGCGACCCCGGGCGGGCCGCGACGCAAGCCCCTTCTCTCTACTCTTCCGGATCCCGCTTCAAGCGAAGGTTCTTCAGGCTGCGCTGCGAAGCCGAATTCGAGCAGCGGGAGCACAGGGGTCTCCGCTTCAGCCTCGTCAAGGACCATTTACCTGAAGTAACCAACCACTTCCTTTGCGAACCACGACCTTCTTAGGCGCTGTCAGGACGATCCGGCCGGGTCCGGTTCCGCCGATTCCGCTGGTGAAAGTCAGCTCCTTGTCGCCGTAAACCCCGCAGGCGTCTGTCGAGAAGACCCAAAATGCCTGCTCGGCAGTGTTGGCGACTGGTGCTGGGCAGCCTCGCGCCGGGTTGGCCATGGGAATAGCCAAGACGGCGCCCGGCTCAGGTATTCTTCCCACCACCTGGCCGCGCTGTGAGGTTACGGTTCGCTGACCGTTAAAAGCAGCTTGGCCCCCAACCAGCACCATGTTCCAATCCCAACTGGAAGTTCCCAGGCCACTATTAGCATTTGTAGGTTGCGTGGCGGCGGCAACCGCTTCCATCGAGGCCAGAGCTCGAAGGCCGGCGTTTACGGCGACACTTCGCTTTTCGATCTCAATCCTATCGAACTGTACGGATATTCGTGCGTTGTGACCGGCGTTTGCCGGAGATGCGGCTACAACTTTGCCGAAGATTTTTGATTCACGTTTGACTTTGCTTCCGTCCGGCAGCGGGACCTCTTGCATCAGCTTCGCTGAAACTTGCTTGCCCGGATGGCTATCGCCCGAATCCAGCGCATCGTCGAGCATGACGGGGAACAATGTGCCTGCAGGAATCTGTTGTCCCCGCAGACAAACGGCTGCCAGACAAAGCAATGCCACGCCAACCAGCTTTCCCACGGAATCTCCAGAACTCGGAATTTTTTGAGATCGATAGCATACTAATTCGATCCTCCAGTCTGGCGCCACCGGGTTTCTGTGAATGTGGCGCGCGGCGGGGGAACCGCATTGGCAAGTCCTGGACGGTTTTCCGCGGTAGCCGCCTAGCGGTCTTCCGCTGGGCCGCCAGTCTCTACCGACCTCTCAATAGGTGAGAGAGGGTCTTCGCCCGCGATATTTCGATTCCGTGCCGCCGAATCGCCAGGAGTTGCGTTGCTCGAGGGGGCCTCGCCTCCGGCTGCTTCTGACCGCAATACGCCCGGGGCGGGGAACAGGTCTGCCTGCGGATCACCGAGTTTCTCGAACTCCTCGATACTTGGCAACTCCGCGACGCTGTCGAGCCCGAAACGAAGCAGGAACTCCTTCGTCGTTTTATAGAGGATGGGACGGCCGATAACCTGTTTGCGCCCCGCGGTAGTAATCAATTTCCGGTCAAGCAGGGTGGCAATGACACCGGATGAATCGACTCCGCGGATTTCGCTGATCTCGGGCACCGTCACCGGCTGCTTGTAAGCGATAACCGACAACGTTTCCAGCGCCGGCAGGGAGAGCCGGATCGGGGGCTTCATGCTCTTGACGAAACTGACAACCACGTCGTGGTGCTCAGGCTTGGTGCCCATCCGGTAGCCACCCGCGAGTTGACGAATCTCTACACCGTGCGTGGCCCGCGCGTATTCGGAAGAGAGCTCGTCGAGAACCTGACTCAAGTACGCTTTGACGCGTTTCGATTCGTCCTTGGCGTCCCCTTCTTGAGGGGACGATATCGCATCGGCCGAGGCGGCGGCCGATGGATGGTTGGAGTCCGGTTGCAGCTCCGAGCCGACCTGAACGGGCGTGCTTTCTGCCTTGCCGTCGGGCGGAAGAGCCTCATCAGAGGCCGACTCGCCCGCGGAAGGGGAATTATTCAGCGTGAGCCGCTCTTCTTCGGCACGCAACTCGGCGATCACCGCGTCTTTCAGCACCGACATAAGCTGACTTAGCGTTACCGGTTCCTCGGTGGCGTAAATAATGGCTTCAACTTTGGCCTTGATGCTCATCGCTCAGTTTTGTGGCGGCTGGCTCTCGTGAGCTTATCGCCAGTCGTCCCTGGTGGCAAAGTTTTCTCCTGCCAAGGAGTCAAAATTCTTGTCTTTCTTCAGTACGATTTCACCAAAAACATTGTCTTGCCTCGCCAATACGGCTTGCAAGCGTATCAGCTCCAGTATGGCCAGGAAGGCACATACCAATGCGCTGCGCGACCGCAGACTGCGGAGCAGCGTCCTGAGGCGAATCGGCTTGTCCTCCAGCGATAACCGCCGTCGCATATAGTCGATCATCTGAGACACGCTGACATTGTCGTCCTCGACTTCGAGGATTGGTTTGCTGCGCGCACGATCCAGGACCTGCCGGAAGGTTTTGACCAGATCAACAACGTCTGCGGACAATTCAGGATCCGCTCCTTCGGCGTCCTGGAATTCCTTGAAGGCGGGGTTTGTCCACACGGCTTCTTCGATCTGCTGCTTCTGCAGCAGCATTTGCGCAGCGGTGCGAAAGCGCTCGTGTTCCAGCAGCCGATTGACCAGCTCCATGCGCGGATCCTCCACCACCCCGGTGGCATCCGGATCGCGCGGCAGCAGCATCTTCGACTTGATATGGATAAGTAGGGAGGCGGTGTAAATAAATTCGGCCGCGATGTCCACATCCAGCTGTTGCATGCCTTCCACATGCCGCAGGTACTGCTCGGTGATTATGGCAATCGGGATGTCGTAAATATCGATGTCCTGCCTGCGAATGAGATCGAGCAACAGGTCGAGGGGGCCGTCGTAGATCTGGCCGACACTGACCGAGAAGGACGACTCGGGTGGCCGCTCCTTGCGCGTCGCGTCGCGTGCTGCCGCCGGGGATGGCGGCTTTTCGATTTGGGGATCGCGCGGCATTGGTTATCGTTTCTCGCTGGCGGGCTCCGACGGCTCGTATTCATACGACAGATTGATGGCGGTGCGAACCTCTTCCATCGTAGACTCCGCGACGGTTCGCGCCTTGGCCGAACCGGCTTCCAGGATGTCCCAGGCCAGCCGCGGATTCGACTCGTAGGTGGTTCGCCGCTCTTGAATGGGCTGTAACGACTCCCAAAGGCTGTCGGCTGCCCATTGCTTACACTCAATGCAGCCGATACCGGCAGTGCGGCAACCCTCGTACACCTTCGCCATGGTTTCCGCACTGCTGAAGATCTTGTGCAGGTCGCCGACCGGACAAACGTCCGGGTTGCCCGGGTCGCTGCGCCGCACACGCGCAGGATCGGTGACCATGGTCTTCAGCTTCGCTCGCAGCGAATCCTCCGCTTCGCTCAGCAGAATCGTATTGCCGTACGACTTCGACATCTTACGCCCATCCGTTCCCGGCAGCTTGGCCGCAGGTGTCAGCAAAGGCTGCGGTTCCGGAAACACCGCCATGCGCCGGTCCTGCAGGACACTGCTGGCCAACTTGCGAGGATAGTACTGGTTGAATCGTCTCGCGACTTCACGCGTCAACTCGACGTGCGGCACCTGGTCCTCGCCAACCGGAACGAAGCCGGCTCGATAGAGGAGGATGTCAGCCGACTGCAACAAAGGATAGCCCAGAAAGCCATAGGTACCGAGATCCTTGTCTCTGATATTCTCCCGCTGCTCCTTGTATGACGGGACACGTTCCAGCCAGCCTAAAGGCGTGATCATGCTGAACAACAGATACAATTCGGCGTGCTGCGGTACGTGTGACTGGATGAAAAGCGTGCTGCGTTCGGGGTCAAGGCCGGAGGCAAGGTAGTCGATGATCACCTCGAGCGAATTCTGCTTAACGGCACTGGTGTCAGCGTAGTCAGTCGTCAGGGCGTGCCAGTCAGCGATGAAGAAGAAGCAATCGTAATCGTCCTGCAGCTTCACCCAGTTGCGCAGGGCACCGACGTAGTTCCCCAGGTGCAGTTTCCCGGTAGGACGCATGCCGCTGAGGATGCGGCCCTTCTTGTGGTTCGGCAATTTGGGCATCAGAACCTTAGGAGCGTATTCAGCAGGGCGCTGAAGAAGACCAGAAACGGCGCCGCCACGGTATCAACTACCGAGCATCCCACTATGGGCAGTACGAACATCACGATCACCAATCCAAAATAGCCGACCCGGTCATACACTTTCAGCGTCTCGTACGAGAGGAAGTGGCGAATGACGTGACTTCCATCCAGCGGGGGCAATGGAATCAGGTTGAATACCCCTAGAATCACGTTAATAAGAATCGCCAGTTCAAACATCTTGGCCAGCGGGGAAGCGACGTCCGTCCCGCGAAAGATGGGGGCTACAGGACTTCCGGTGCCGCGCAGGATAAGGGCGAGACAAATCACCGATACCAGGGCGGTGAGGAAATTGCTTACCGGCCCCGCCACTGCGGTCAGGATGTCGTCACGCGTCATGTTGCGGAAGTTTCGTGTGTCAACCGGCGTCGGCTTGGCATAACCGAAGGGGGGAAAACCCATCAGAATCAGCATCGCCGGCAACAAGATGGTTCCAAAGGTGTCAATGTGCACCAGAGGATTCAGTGATACTCGCCCCAGCATTTTGGCGGTTGGATCGCCCAGCCGGTTAGCCATCCAGGCGTGTGCCGATTCGTGGACGCTGATAGCAAACAGCAATACCACGATCTCAAAGAATATCGTTACCGCGTCTCGCTGCATGGCAGGGTGATTCGATACTACCATGCGCGGCCGGCCTTACCCGGCTCCGCGGACACGACCTGAATACGGCCATACCTCCGTCGCCTCGGGTCAATGCAACTTGGCTTCCGGGGTGGGAACCGGCGCCATTTCGACCCGAGGTTTTTCCAGGGGTCCGGAAACCGCATAAGCGGTATCGCCCGGACCCTCCAGCCTGAGATCAAGATTCCGCGTGAAGCTGGCGGTGCCTTTCACTTCGTAGAGCTGGCCGCCCGACTGCAGGCTACATTCCTGGCAACTCAGCAGACCATTCTTAATCATGATCTGTCCGCCGAAGCTCGAGAATGATAGTGGAGTGTGTTGATCACCCAGGGTTACGTGCCGCAAGCTTCCTTCGCTCCACTTGAAGGAGGCGGAGCCGTTTGTCGAGTCACGAATGGAGGCTGGGTCGAGGCCGGTGAGACCGAGGGTGTACTCACCGCTAAGCGTTCCGGTCGCCCAGGGGTCGTGCATGAGGACTCCCAGCTGGCTCATGGCCAGCTTCGTGATCCTGCCGGAACCAAAAAACTTGGGAGGCTGTGTCGTGAAATCGGCGTCCCAGTTACCCATGTGGTGTCCCCCCAAGAGATCAGCATTCAACGCCTTCACGCTGAGCATGCCGGCATGCATCTCGATTGTCGAGACAAGATTCGTGGCCGAGAGGGATCCAATTACGGCGTGGGTAGCGGAAATTCTCCCCTCGGCGCGCAGCTTCAGGAGAGCATTGTCGCCCTGCTGACCGAGCTCCAGCAGGCGATACCAGGGTTGCCTCTGGAATACTGGATTAAGGAGCTGGGTTACTCGCTGCAGGCTGATTTCCGGTGTATGCAGGTCAAAGTGCAAAACACAAGTCCCGGGAGAGGGGCAGCGTAACGGGAAAGTGGCCGATCCGCTGACCAGCGGCCCCTCTTTGAATTCTGACGTGAACCCATTAACCGTGACGACCTGGTTAGCAAGGGTGGCAGTCGCGGCTTCAATCTGCAGCGGTTCCAGGATGCCGCGCAGTTCCGCGGTAGCGTCTCGTAACTGAATCGTCCCCGATGGTGTGGGAGGGGCAAAGCCGGTCCACGCCCCGGCGATCTTGAGATCGATTTGAGCCGGCCCCGCTAATCCAATCGCCGGCGCTCCAACTCCCATGGCTCGGGCGACGTTCAAGAGGCGAGTAAGCTCAGCCCGTCCGCTCAGCGTGATCTGGTACTGATGAAAATCAAAGTATCCCCGAACCGCTGCCGGCGAGGTCGAGCCCAGCGGCAAGGAGAAGGGCGTGAGGACAAGTCGTGGCGACGAGCCTCGATGCGAAGAATCGGAATCCCGGGCACCGCGGAGAGCGCGCTTACCTGGTTTGCTTTCGGCTGATGGGGCAACGCTGAAGTCAACTTCGCCGATTTCCAGGTCTTGCTTTAACACTCGCGATTGCAAGGTTAACTGCGTGGCCCGCCCGCCCCCCGACCAGAAAGCGCTCCCACCGGCATCCTTACGGACAGTGAACTGGCCTTCCCCGCTTCCGGTTGCCGTCAGGTCTTCGGGAAGATCTTTCTTCGTATGGCGGGCGAGTGCGACAACGCGATCGAGCGGAACCTGGTCGGCCGAAATTCCCAGGTTGTAAGCCTGGCCAGTCCATCCCATAAGATCGCCGCGCACCAACAACATCCCCGGACGAACCGGCGATTGACACTGAATTGCGCGGACCGAATCATCGATCGAGGAGTAGGTTCCAGTGCAATGAATACTCAGCCGAAGAGCTTGACCGAGCGCGATATCATATCGGCGAAAGTCATCAACGCTGGCGTCCAGTACTACCGACGCGGCGGCGGGTGTCCCGGCCAGGCTGGCCGAAGAGGTCACCCCACCCCGCCAACCCCGGTCGCGACCGTATATCAGCGTGCTGATTTGCCCCAGTTGGCCTTTCGCAAAATCAATTTTCAGGGCTAGAGGAGTGTTCCTCAGGTTGGTTGCGCGTTGAAACTTACCCTCCAGCCGCAGAGTGCCGGTGTCGCTTACGGGAACATCCGAGCGTACCGGACGGGCTTCGAGCCTGATGCCCCATTCATTTTCCGACTGAAGCCAGAGTACAAAATCCGCATCGGAGAAGGCGAATGCCTTCTTGACCTTTTCAAACTTGAAATTGATGCGTCCCGACGTCGCTTCGACGTAAGGGAAGCGTAGCCTGACTTCCGGTCGGGCTCTGGCGGTTGGTGCGGAAGGAACCTGTGAACTCCTTTGCACGAGGTCTTCCAGGTTCCAGTGTCCATCGGCACGGCGTACCAGGTTCAAGCTGGGGTTTTCAAGCGATAACGTGGCGATTTCCAATCGACCGCGCCATAGCGAGCTTAAACGGAGATACGCGGTAACGGTATCGGCACGCAGCATCGGCTCAACGCCGTAGCTGGGCTCGCTGGCTACAACAAAGGTCGATAGCACCATGGCCGGCCGGGGAAGCAGCCTGAGTTGAACGCTCGAAGCACTGACCTCCCGTCCCGTCGCGTTGCTGATCGACCGGGTGACCCGATTCCGGTAGCGGTTGACATTGACAAAGGGCGGCAAGAAGATGGCCAGCAGAACAAGCCCCATGGCAGCAAGAATCCACATTCTCCGCCGTGAGAAACGGCGCGGCATCATCTCACCACGTGGAACATACGCGACCAGCGTGTCTGATCGAAGAAGTGGATGGCAATGGTGAAAAGGAACCGCAGCCGGTCGGAGATGGTGGTGCGGGTGTATTCGTCCCGCGGCTGTTCGAACGACCAGTAGATGAACATCGGTCTTCCGACGATGTTCTGATAAGGAACGAATCCCCAGTAGCGGCTGTCAAGGCTAACGTCGCGATTGTCACCCATGGCAAATATCCTGTTGGGGGGAACAACCAGCTCGCCGTTCTGAATGTGGGAGGGAAGTTCGGACCGCCATGCCGGTGTTGCTCCGTCATAGTCCGTGGCCGGCACAGTGGGGAAATTGTCGCGGTAGCTGTTATAAGTGCCGTTACGGATCACATAGGGTGGCTCAAGACGTTCGCCGTTGCGATAGACCACGCCGTCCTGCAACCGGATACGATCGCCAGGGATGCCGATCACCCGTTTGACTACATAAAGTCCGGGCTCAGCCGGCGATACGAAGACAAAGATGTCGTCGTGGCGGGGATGGCGATAAGGAATCAAGGGCCCGAGCCAATTGGTCTTTGGCGCCAACATGATGCGATCGACAAAGACGTGATCGCCGATCAGCAAGGTATTTTCCATTGAACTGGAAGGAATTACAAATGCCTGCAGGGCGAAGGTGATAATAAACAGACCGGTCACCAGCACGGCAGCAATCGAGGCGATGAATTCCGGAGTGGTTTCTTTGGGCTTCTTCGGCTTGCCTGACTCGCCGATGTCGTCCGCGGTAGCTTTACTGACTCTTCTTGGAGCAGCCAAACCGGCCTTTCCTTTCTTGTTAACTGGACTGCTGGTTGTCATTGGGGGATACGAAACATCCGTTTCCAGCGTACCTCTTTGACGGCCTCGGCGATGTTATATGCCAAACTCGAGAGTTTACCAGACACCGAATCGTCGCCCACTCCCGAGGCTACGCGACCAATCGACCAGTAGATCAGCAGTGGCCTCCCGACGATGTGATCTGCCGGCACCAATCCCCAGTATCGCGAGTCGTAGCTGTCGTCCCGGTTGTCCCCCAGCACGAAGTAGGACCCTTCGGGAATGATTAACTGCCCATCCTCCACCAATTTTTGTGCCTGGATAAACCACTTGGACGAAATCTTGTCAGTAAAGAGACCACCATTCGGAAAGTTGTCACGGAACTTGTCCTGCTGGCCCCAATGGAAGGAGGCGTACTCGTCTTCCAACTTCACTCCGTTAACATAGACATGCTTATTTACCAGGCGCACATGGTCGCCCGGTACGCCTACGACACGCTTTACGAAGTGCTGTCGGGGATCCATGGGATAGCGGAATACGACGATGTCCTGGCGTCGAATGGGCCGGTAGGGCAGCAGCCAGCTCCAGTGGCCGCCACCGGCGTAATGCGCCTTGTCCACCAGCAGGTAATCACCGATCAGCAGGGTCTTTTCCATCGATTCCGATGGGATCTGGAAAGCCTGTACTACGAATGTGATCACGAAAACGGCGATAACCACGGTTGTTGCCAGAGACTGCAACCCACTCATGCCCATGGACTCGCGCTGATTGGACTGAGTGGCGGGCGACGAAGGCGACCAGGGAAGGCCAACGAGTTCTGTTTCGGTGACTTCACTCATAGCGCTTGATCGCCTCAACTTTCAGTCTCGAGTTGCTGCTGCCGGAACTCACTGGAATGATTTTAGATACTCCCATGCCTTCCGCGCAGCTCCCTGCTCCGCGCTCTTCTTGGTACTGCCTTCAGCCCTGGTTACGAACCCTCCGTCACCGGAATCCGAAGGCGAAATGTGAACCTCAACCGTAAAGACTTTGCGGTGGTCCGGGCCCTGTTCCCGCACTACCAGGTAGCGAGGGTGAGCACGCCCGGTAGCGTGCGCGATCTCCTGCAGCGCAGACTTGTAGTCGCTTATCGGTGGTTCCCCTTCGCCGGCCTTCTCGAACTCCGTAAGTGAGGGTTGCAGAATCGCGCCCACAATGAACTGGTGGGCCTTCTCCAGCCCGGCATCCAGAAACAGTGCCGCAATCAGCGCTTCCAGGGCATTCACCAGCAGCGCGTTCTTGGAACGGCCTCCGCTTTTCTCCTCGCCCCTGCCCAACCGCAAATACTTGCCGATCTCCAGCTTCCGTGCCGGGCGGCTCAAAGTGGGTGCACTGACAATGTGGGCGCGGAGCTTGGACAAATCGCCCTCGGCATATTGAGGGAACCGCCGGTAGAGTTCCTGGCTAATCACAAACGCGAGCACGGCGTCGCCCAGAAATTCAAGCTGTTCGTTGTCGCGGGGAACGCCCGACGCGGATTCGGCGGCTGCTTGGACCTCTGCCTCACGCGCAAACGAAGAGTGAGTGAGCGCCTGCTCGAAGATGTCGCGGCGCTGAAAACGGTGTCCCAACGCGTCTTCCAGCACAGATGGTTCAGCGGCGTCTACCTTCATCGCAGCGACAAGCTTGCTCCTGGCGGCTCAGTGGGGGGTGGTGGCCGGCGGCGTCGCCGGCGGTGTGCTCTGCTCGGACAGCAGCTTCTGCAGTCTTGCTTGCTGCTGCTTGGCAAGGTTCTTCTCAGCGCTACCCTCCGGCGCATACTGCACCGCCTTATTTGCCGAATCCAGCGCCTCGGGATACTTCTTCTCGTTGTCCTGCGCGACCGAGAGTCGTAAGTACACCACCGCGTCAGGTTGGTCTTTCATCAAGTCAGCGGCCTTCTGGAAGTTCTGTTCCGCCACCGCGTAGTCCTTCTTGTTCATCGCGATGACCCCCAGGGTATCGTAGGCGATCGATCGCAGGTTGGCTTTGGCTGCGGCCACCCGCTCGGGGGGGACGTTGGGCGGTACCTGTAAGCCCGTGTCGATATTGTCAAGAGCAGCCTGTGCGTCTTTGCCTGCCTCCGTATAGCGGGCCTCACGATCCAGATCGCTCTCCCGGGTGTCCATCACCATGGCAGACGCTACCGCCACCAACGGCACCGGGTCCTGGGGGTTCAATTCCATGGCCTTTCTGCCGGCCTCAATCACCTTGGCGGAATTATTCTGTTGCTGATATAAGTTCATGGCCCGAACATAAAGTAATTCTTTAAGTTCGCTGTTGGGGAACTTTTGCGCGAAATCGGCAGCAGCCGTCTCCAGTTGCGCCGCATCAGTCTTGGCCACAGCCTGGTTATAGGCATCGAATTCCTCCTTCGATTTGGCCTGAGGCTGATGCTGAGCCGCCGGTGCAGCGCTCGACGTGCCCGCCTGGGTCCCCTGCGCAGGGGCAGGCGTCTTGTTGGCATTTCCCTGAACCATGGCCCAACTGGCAGCAGCCAACAACGCCGCCAATGTCGCCGAAGCTAGTCTCATGAACGATCCCTTTCCACGCAGACAGCGGCAGCCATCTCCGTACGATTTCTACCCTATTGCGATTTCGGCGGCTGCGAAGCCTGCGGCGGCTCATACGGCGACTGCAGCCCGCGCTCAGCAGCGCTCCTTGTGTCCGAGGAAGTGTCGCCCACGCTGAGTGCTGCCCGGTATTGTTCGACGGCAGCTTCGCGCTCGTCCTGAAGATCGAGGATACGACCCAAGTATATGTGAGACCAGGCAGCAATTCGCGGATCCTTTGTCGCCGAGACCGCCTTTTCGAAGTTATCCTTAGCCTCTTGCATGTTTCCGCTGAGCGACGCCGCACGGGCCAGGATGAAATAACATTGCGCCGGATCTTCGTTCGCGGCCAAAGCTTCGTTGGCTAGCTGGACCGCGCCCGCCGGATTTCCACTCGCCAACGCGCGCTCCGCCTGATCGACTTTTCGCTCGGCTTTCGCAGTTCTGCCCCGAACCAGATCGGGAGATGCGCTGGATGCGAAATTGATAGTCCCCGACTGCTTCGCGATCCGATCAACGTCGATGTCATGCAGCCAGTTCGGAAACGCGTCCTTCATTCCGATTGATTCTCTTTCGAATGCCTTGAGCTGTTCGTAGAAGAATGCGGTAAGGACGTAGCCTTCCGCTTCGTCCCGGTTCACCATCGCCAAGCGCTCCTTCTCAGACAGCTTTGGATCGGCGGGAGTACGTGCCTCGATCGCTCGGATCAGGCTCTCGATGGTAAGCAGGCCGGCGTTGGTTTTGTATTCTTCCGCCAGGGGAGCCTTTTGCACGGAAGCCAATATCGGCTTCAGGCGAGCCAAGGCTGTGGCCCGCTTGGCGATCAGGGGCTCCAGCACAAAATGAAGGTAAGTGTGGCGCAGGTTTTCCATGTGAAGGTCGTCGTTCACCGGAGAAACGACGACGTAGAAGTAATCTCCCTGATAGTTGCGCGAGTTTACCTCCCCGGGAGCGGCCATCGGTTCCAGGTAAACCGTGTATGTCCGTCCCAAGTAGTTGGCAATCGGCACGCGCAGGTAGCTGTCGGTTGAAGTGATCATCCGCGCAACCGGCTCGTGATATTGGTCAATTAACGCTGCGTACTGCGACCTGTGCTTGAGCCAGATCGCGTGCAACTGGGCTGCCGTCGCGTACTGCCTGAGCAGGGGAACAAAGCCCAAAACATATCCCGCGTCGGGAGGCAAGTCGGCTTCGCTAAATTTCGGCGCAAAGCTCGGCGGGTCACCGAGATTCAACGCCAGCGAGACATACTGCGCCAGGTCATGCGCGGAATCGCCCTTGCGATGGTCCTGGTAGAAGTTGCACATCGCCTTAGCCGCGGCAGCGGCTTCCGGCGATTTGCTGGCAGCCACGAGATCGGCGCGCACTTGCGTGCGGATGGCTGAAGATAAGGCGAGCTCCTGGTCGTAGCCGCATACGTTCATGCCCGAAAGAACACTGAACAGGGTTTCACTGATGTCCAAGGTGGCGGGAGATTGGGCCCTCGCGATACCTACTGATAGAACTGCGGCGATGGCCGCCGAAACAATGCGGAACTTACAGCTCAGACGAACCTCCTGAAGCAATTTGAGCAGGATTGCAAGTCTTCAGTTTACGGGGGAGAGAATCCGGTACGCAAATCGTTCGGCTGGTTGCAGTGGCCGGCAGAGGGTGACGCGACCAAGGTGAGGCGGTTAGCCTTTGACCTGGATCTTGGAGAAGGCCAGGATGGCGAGCCCCGCAGTGGGTTGTCCAAAGCTGGTGGCCGGGCGGAAAGTGGCGAAGATCAGCATATTCTTCAGCTCCGACAGCACGGCACCACCGTTCGCCTCGCCTGACAGGACCCGATAGTCTTGCACCCGGCCATCGGAACCAATATAAGCCTCCACGATGAGAGGTTCGCCGCGGCTGCTGTCGATGGTGACCTCAAAGGGCGTGGACTGCAGTTGCGGCGGAGTGTAAAGGATCGTAGGCACGTCGTTGGCCCCCGCGAACTGCGCTGGCACGAGGAAGTTGATCAGCAGACCGAAGAGCACAATTGTGGTAATGAGGCCGCCGGTAGCTGGAACCATGACCGCGTTGAACACGTTCTCCCAGCGGACGCGGAGCATTTCCCAACGAGAGCGCCGGGCGTGGGCCAGCTCCTGCGACAGCGCGATTCGAAGCCGCAATGCCAAGTCGGCAGGGGCGGTCTTGCGGCCCAAGCCGCTGACGAGCGTCTGGGTGCGCCTCAACATGGAGAATCGGTTGGCGCACGAAACGCACGAAGCCAAGTGCCTTTGTAATTCCGTCATTTCGCTGCGTTTGACCGCAGCGTCAAGATAAGAAGACATGAGCTGCTTTGCATCGAAGCATTTCATGGCATGGCCTCGACTTCCCGGCTCCCCATCGGACAATCCGCTCGGGTGTTCTTTCTTCGCTGGCACGTTGCTGCGACTCCGAAGGCGGAAACGTGGCGCTCTAACCTCTTTCGCAGGGCCTCTCTACCCCGCATAAGGCGTGATTTCACCGTGCCCAGCGATACCTCCATTACTTCGGCAATCTGCTCATACGACAATTCTTCGATGTCACGAAGGATCACCGTACTGCGGTACGGTTCGGGCACCGATTTCAGCTCCATCTCAACCCGAGAGCGTAGTTCCTCGTCGTAGACGGTCTCGAGCGGCGATTTTGTCTCATCGACGAGCACCTCCTTCATGGCCAAACCCGGACGGCCTCCGGAGCTGTCTTCGGCGGGTTCGATTGAGGTCTCCCGTCCCCGGTGCCGGAACCACCACCGGCGCTGGTTGAAAGCCTCGTGGAGAGCGATGCGGTAGATCCAGGTCTTCAGGCTGGCGTTGGCGTTGAACCCGTGGATACCACGAAATACCTTGATGAATACCTCTTGCGTGGTATCAGCCGCATCCGAGGGATCTTCGAGCACCCGATACACAAGGCTGTAGACGAGCTGGCTGTACTGCGCAATGAGCCAGGAAAAAGCGTCTTCGGACCCCGCCTTTAGTTCGGCGACCAGCGCGGCTTCTTCCGTGCGCACCCCTGCCGCACTCCCGAGGTCGCGCAATGTCGGTGCTCCTGCCATACCGCTCATGGCGTTGTCCTCATCATACTCGCCTGAGAAACTCCCGACATACCCCTTGCCTTAGCACCGTCTTCTCACACCCAAGGACTATGCATGCCAATGCGCTTCAGCCTGTGCCTCCGCTTACCCGAGATCCTCCAGTAATAGAACCCAGTCGGCCAGAAATTGTTCCCGAGATCCGAGGTTCGAGGCACCCAGCCCGGGCGCCACTGGCGTGAACAAGATGGGATCGAGGTGTGACTGCGGGAATTCCTTGATGATTCAACCGAAATTCTTGCGTCTTGACCAAGGTCCGCGGCTCGAGACAATGAACCAGCATCCCATCCCGTTTCATCTCCGACGAAACCCATTAATGCTCCCTTGAGGCGGTACTCTAAAATAGCCAATCTGGAGTATCTTCATATAGCCACTTCCAGGGAGGAAATCTCCGTTGAGCCGATTGCCCGCCAGCTTCACCCCGTTGCTGCTGCTTGATTCCAGCAGAGGCAGGCCGATGTATCGCCAGCTATACGACTGGCTTCGGCAGGCCATCGTTGACGGTCAAATGCGTCCTGGTCAACGCGTGCCCTCAACCAGAAGCCTGGCTGCCGAACTGAAGATTTCACGCATTCCGGTTTTCAATGCTTACGAACAACTGTGGGCGGAAGGCTACCTGGAGACGTTCGTTGGAGCTGGGACCTGCGTGGCCAGATCTATCCCCGACCAGGAATTGAGTGCGCTTCGGCGGAAAGAGTCGCCCGGTGCACGGAAAACGGATGCGGAGGCGCGCCCGCGCCGAATTTCGCATCGCGCGGCGACATTGACAAGCCAGTCACCTCAACCTTGGTTGAACAGCCTGTGCGCTTTCCGAGTGAGCTTGCCGGCACTTGACCATTTCCCTGTTCGCATCTGGTCGAAGCTGTCGGCTCGCCATTCCCGGATGCTGGCACCAGAGACCATGGCTTACGGAAACGCCATGGGGCATTTGCCTTTTCGCGAAGCCGTCGCACGTTATCTTGCGACGGCGCGCGGGGTGCGATGCGAGCCCTCGCAGGTTCTGGTAACCACTGGGTCGCAGCAGGCCCTGCAGATGTGTGCCCAGGTTTTGATGGATCCCGACGATGGTGTCGGTATCGAAGAACCGGGATATCCCGGGGCTCGGCAAGCCTTCCTGTCGGCCGGTTCCCGCTTGATTCCGGTGCCCGTAGATGAAGAGGGGGTCAAGGTGACTGAGCTTACGCGTCGCTCTAGAAACCTGCGCGTTGTCTACATCACACCGTCCCACCAATACCCCCTAGGTATGGCGATGAGCGCCACGCGCCGTATGCAGCTGCTCAACTGGGCAGCCCGCAATGGGACTTGGATCCTCGAGGACGACTACGACAGCGAGTATCGGTTCGGAACTCGCCCGATCGTTTCGCTTCAGGGCCTGGACAAGTATGCGCGGGTGATTTATATCGGCACATTCAGCAAAGTTCTGTTTCCGGCTTTGCGTTTGGGGTACCTGGTCGTACCCAAGGATTTAATTCCTGCCTTCTCAGCTTATCGGGACGCCGCTGATATCTTCTGCTCCACGCTGTGTCAGGCCGTGCTGACCGACTTTATTGAAGAGGGGCACTTTGCTCGCCATATCCGCCGAATGAGGATGCTTTACATGGAGCGGCGCAGCTTGCTGGTGAACACCCTCGACGCTCAGATGGGAAAAACGCTCCAGGTGACAGGGGCCGAAGCAGGAATGCACCTGGTCGCACTGCTGCCCTCCGGTCTCGACGACACCGCCATTGCCCAAAGGGCCGCCGAAAGAGGAATCTCTACCATGCCATTGTCGAGTTGCTACTTGCAAAGACCCGCCGTTAACGGGCTAATTCTTGGTTATGGTGGAACCAACGGGCAACAAATCAAGCAGGCGGTGCATGAGCTCAAAAAAATTGTGCGGGCTTAAGTTCGCGTCCCAGCTCCCTGGTCCTTCTAAGACTTGCTTCGAATCTCGCGATGTCGCGAAATGTGGCTGGTGCGAGCTTGGCCAGGAACGGACCAACCTGGCGATGGGGGAAAACCCCACATCGAGTCAGCACGGTAGAATCACTGGTCATGAAACGCTGCTCACCACTAATTTTGCAGAAGAGCCGAACGGATGAACGGGTTTTATGTAGTTTGGCAGAGTGCGATCGACCGCCATCCATAGCGATTTGCGATTGGTACACACAAGCTGCCGATAAAGGGCGGACGTCGGGCGAATCATTGCCAAGGATAGCGGCGACCGGCAGGGTCCGCTGGATGAGCTGTGGGGAGGGCAGGAAACGCCGGCGCGCAGACAGCGGATCACTATTCGACTCTACCTGCGCCCCCTGTTCAAGTTCATGGTCAAACTCGGCGGAGTGACGGTTGAACTGAAGTCGGAGAACCCTACCAGTGTCGCCTTAGCAATCCGCACGATGCCATGGTCGGGCATCGGGATGGCGGTGTGCGAGTTGTGAACCAGCCTGCCAGCTAAATGAAGCAGCTCGACAAAGACTTGAGCTGCCACGTCAGCGGGCCGCCGTGTGGGGACAAGCAGCCGGTCACCGTCGCCCAACCTTACTTATCGTCGTGCCGCAGTTGGTTGCGGCCGCTGGCTAACGTTCTTTAACTCTGGTACGATTTAACACGGAGTGGTTGTAAACCCTTCCTAAGCGGTTCAAATCAAAGACGTGGGCCTGTGGCGCAGCTGGGAGCGCGCTTCCATGGCATGGAAGAGGTCGTCGGTTCGATCCCGACCAGGTCCACCATAAAATCAATAACTTACAGGAACCTCCTTTCTCCGATTGGTAGCATTTGGTAGCAAATTCTCAAAAAGTTTAGCCGGCTTGCATTGATTCCGGCTTCTTTCTGAGTTCTGCGTGAATCGCGTTGATCGTTGCCTGAACGCTCTCCGGGATCTCCTGCATGTACACGTCCGTGGTCGTTGCGGCACGCGAATGCCGAAGCAGTCCCTGAACGTCCTTGACCGTGCCCTTCTTTTGCGCCAGCGTGGCAATCGTGCGCCGGATCACTTGAAAGGTCAGCTTGGGCAGCCCGAGGTCTCGTGCCAGCTTATGTAACACCCGTTTTCGATAATTGCCGGTGTCCATAAACCCACCTTTCGCGTCGGGAAAGATGAAAGCATCGGGTGAAGAATCTGGGCACTCTTGCTTCCAAAGCCAAAGGTCCTCCGCCAGGTCTTTCGGCAGGTGAACCCGTCCCAAACTCTTCATGGTCTTGCCCCACGGCCTAATCGCGCCGTTGTACGCCGTTTCAAATACTTGCATTTTCGATTCAGCGTAATTGAAGCACTTCCACCGCAGAGCAAACAGTTCGCTGGGACGCAAGGCATTTGTCATGTCGAGTTCCAGCAAAACACGATCCCGCAGCGCGAGGTGCAACAGTGCATCTCGCAGCTGCTTCCAGGTCAGAGTGGTTCGGTCCGTGTCCCGCAACAGCGAGGGGACGGTCACCTTCCGAGCAGGGTCTTTGGTGAGGAAGTCTTGTTCGACCGCCTCGGCAAAGATGTCCCGCACGTATGACTTGATTTGAAGCACCCTGTCCTTTGACCTGGTTTTGGCTAACTGGTTCAGGTGGAGTTGCAATGCGAATCGGTCGAAGTCCTCCAGCGGAATTCCATCAAACGTCTCGACTAGATCCTTCTGGATAATCAGCCTCTTCACCTTTGCCGTCTCTGGCTTCCAGTTCGCTTCCTTCAACGGGAAAAATCGGTTGCGCACGAACCACCCAAACGTCACAGAGCCATCGTTCATGACTCTGCTTCCCGAATCCATTCCCGTTTGCTTCGTTACCTCATGCTCTAGCCGTTCCCGTGCCTGAAACTTCGTAAGCTCTGACTTCGGGCCGAGAACGATTGGAATTACATCGACTTTCTGTTCGTTTGTGATTGGGTCGAGGACGGTTCGCCGGTAGTAGCCGTACCATTTCCTGCCACGGAGAACAACCCAACCCCTCTGATGCGATTTCCCCATTCATTCCTCTGTTTTCTGTGGGGGGAACAAGTGGGCTACGCTATTTTACGCCCAGAGTTCTTACGCCGAAGCGCAGAAAGTCGCTCTTGCTCGATGATGAATTCCTCGATTTTGCTGGCCCGGTAGCGCAGGATTCCTGCCCTGCCAGGGCCGTCGCCAATGCGAATGACGGGCAGCAAAGGCAGCTTTCTGGACGAGTGATCCCAGACCCAATCGATCGAGGTATTTAACCTCTTGGCGACTTGTTCTGGCGTCAAGAGCGGATCGTGTTCGTAACCTGCGCTTGCGCTAGCGATAAACTTAGGATCCCCACTCATAATTTGCAGCACTCCTCAATGGCAATTCACTGCTTCGCAGAAACCTTGGCGCATAGCCTCACACCATGCAATGCGGGTTGCGCGAGGCCGACCGTCCTCGTAATTTACCCGCCTGGCTTCTCGGCAAGTCCGAGCCGTTGTGTCTGCCAAGTTTCGGTCGGGGCGGAACGACAAGGAACGTCTCCAGCCCTCTTGATAGCTTCAAATCCGGTGTCAGTCAAAAGGGCTCGCCCGGCGCATGATGTCCGTCGCTGCGGCTGTGGGAATAGTTGTACGAGCCTGTGCCGAGCCCCGAGGAGTCTGACGGAAATGGATTTTGTTGTGCTTGAAATCAATCAGATACGGACGGACACGCCTGTCTGTAAGTTGTTGATTCTTCGTCGGAGATTTGTTATCTCCC
>Ga0306921_10001440_pt1 | contig 23049 bp, 23 predicted proteins | sample sta12Cox44000080_FD_203760 | JGI IMG/M metagenome (GOLD analysis project Ga0306921, IMG submission 203760) | Lab enrichment of tropical soil microbial communities from Luquillo Experimental Forest, Puerto Rico - statoxic.12C.oxic.44.000.080 (v2)... | ecosystem: Environmental > Terrestrial >...
TGCATCTGCCAGCATCTGGGGTCCATTTTCGGCATACCAATCCGCCTCATGTGCGCATTTCTCAACCTCAGCTTCAGCTTCAGAGAGGATCTTCCCCATTTCAGTCGTGATTACCTTCGCGAGTTGGGCCTTGTGTGCTCTCAAGATGTTTGCGAGGCTTGAAAAGAGCTGTGCTCGTTTGTGAACAGAGAGTTTGCGAAAGCATTGGAAGCTGTTGTTGGCTTGTGCGACGACTTCTTCTGTCTGCGCCTGGCTGAAATAGGAAAATGTTTCGATCTCTGCGCCGGTCGACGGATTTACAGTTGCAAAGCCTGAAGTATTCATAAGCGCTCCCTTTATCAGCGTAAGGAGGTCCGCACTAAGGGCCTAGTTGACAGAATGGCCACTTATCGGGCATACGGTTCGGTCGTTGTCCCCCTTCAGCCCGGGCTTGCGGAGGGGGGCCTGCCGTTCGTGCACCGTTCGGCGCGCGAGTCGTCGATGATGCGGGCACGAGAGAGCTCGACGACGCACGGGAATAGCTGCTGCGAAGGCGTCCGCGCTCGCCAGCAGCTGTCCCGCCTGCGCGTAGGCCTTGCCGACACGCTCCTTCACCTGGGCTCGTGATCGAATTGTGGAAGGTCGAGGGCCTTCATCCACGGCTGCCGGGTCCAAGTAAAGATGTCGGCCTGCGGCGGGAACCACCTGTCGAGCTGATCGAGCGTGCCTTCCTGCACGTAAACGATGTCAGTTCCCTTCACGTTGTTGGTAACCACCCTGGAACCGCAGTTCGTACAGAACACCCGATCGAGTCCCTGGCCGGCGCATGTCTCGGTGTTCGGACCGTAAGAGAAGCTCTTGGTATTTCCGCTCAAGAGGGTGAAATCCGCGGCAGGCAATACCACGAATGTCGCCATCTCTCCGCCGGACGCCCGCTTGCAATCCGTGCAGTGGCAGTTTGCGATGAAGGTCGGCTCGGTATCGAACCCGTACGTCACAGCACCGCAAGCACAGTGACCGTTGTACTTCTTGTTCATGTCATTCCTCCCTCCACCAAAGATCAACTCACCGGGAACGCGGGCCTGTGGAGTTCTCTTCATCCAGGGAAATCAGCTCCGACGGTCGTTTCTTGCCACGCATGCTAGGCCCGCTCAAAAGTTCCATACATGGTTGCCCTCGCAATCGCGTGGCTGAACAGGAGGAAATCCAGGTAGGCAGGGGTCGATGTCTCGGACACATCCAGTTTTTTCACGCCAACGGCATGCACCACCAGGAAGTAGCGGTCCGGGCCGTTGCCTCGAGGCGTCGCGGGACCGAGGTACCTTCTATAGCCGGCGTCGTTGGCCAGCGTCACCGCGCCGCCAGGCAGCTCGCTGCCGTCTCCCGCCCCGGCCGGGAGAGCGGTCACGGAGGAGGGCAGATTGGCCACAGCCCAATGCCAGAAGCCCGAGGCAGTAGGGACGTCTGGGTCAAACATCGACACCGTGAAACTCCGCGTCTCCTCGGGAAAGCCGGACCAGCTCAGCTGCGGCGAGATGTCCAAACCGCCCGCTCCCAGGATGCCGCTCACCTGCTCACGGGCCAGTTGCTGGCCGTTGGCTACGGACTGCGATGTCAACGAGAAGGTCCTGATCCGCGGCATGAAATCGTACGGGCCATATGGTTTGATCATGGGAATCCCCCAAACTCCGCCAGCGGCACCAGCCCACTGCCTGACACTGAGTCCCCGAACGTCCAGGGTCGGTCCGGTTACGACAGAGCCTTCACAAGTATTTTGGCTAGAGGGCCCGAGGAAGCAGGGTTCTGCCCTGTGAAGAGGTTGCGGTCCACGACCGTATACGGCTGCCAAGCCGGACCCCGCGAGTACTGGGTGGGCAGCTTCTTCAGCTCGTCCTCTAGCAGCCACTTGGCTTTGTCGGCGAAACCGACGCCAGCCTCCTCCTCGTTGGAGAAACCCGTCACACGATAGTTCGCGAAGGGCGTGCTGCCGTTTGCGTCACGCGTCGCGAGGAGAGCAGCTGGGGCGTGGCAGACGATGGCAAGCGGCTTACCAGAAGCAAGGGCCTTTCGCAGCAGTGACCCAGAGTCGGGGTCAACTGAGAGGTCTTCCATCGGGCCGTGACCTCCGGGATAGTAGACGGCGTCATAGTCCTCGAGGCGCACCGCCTTGAGGGAGACGGGGTGCCGCAGTTCATCCGCCTTCTCGATGACGGCCTCCTGGCGGAGGGCGTTCTCCTCGCCGCCTGCCATGCGGGGCTCCAGGCTCATCGTGTCCGTAACTGGGACGACCCCTCGAGGAGTTGCCACGGTTACCTTGTGTCCGGCCTCGGTAAACACGGTGTACGGCGCCACGAACTCCTCGGCCCAGTACCCGGTGGGGTGCCGGTGCCCGTCCTTCAGGGTCCAGTAGCTCGCGCCGGTCAGCACGCACAGGATCTTGGCCATAGGGCGTTCCTCCTTTTCTCCTGTCTTCTCTTGCCTGTCATGACTTCCAGATCGTCTTCAAGTCGAAGAACTCGCGGATCCCGGAACGGGTCAGCTCGCGCCGAGCGGCTGCGACATCGCCCAGGCTTTGGCGTCGCCCCCGTTCAGTCGAAGACGATGACCTGGCGTCCGACGATGTCGCCACGACCCAGGGCTTGCATGTTCTCGTTGATGTCGTCGAGCTTGACTGTGGTGACGTTGTGCTTGATCAGGCCGGCTTCGGCGAGCGAGAGCACCTCGACGAGGTCCAGGTGGTTGCCCCAGAAGGAACCGAAGTAGGACAGCTCCGTGCCGACAAAGGGGAACTGTCGGTGCTCCGCGCGCTGGCTCATGAGGCCGACTGCTGCGAGCGCACCTTCGGGGCCCAGCAGATCGAACCCCATTGAGATAGATGCCGTGCTGCCGACACAGTCCAGGATGGCGTTGACCTTTCTCCGGCCGGTCAGTCTCTGCAGTTCGTCCTGGATAGCCTCGGTGGACTTGTCTCTGACGTTGATCCCGTGGTCCGCGCCGTTCTCCTTGGCCACGGCCAGTTTGCCGTCCGTGCGTGCGAACGCCACGACGGTCGCGCCGCTTCCGAGCAGCTTCGCGTACTGGACCGCGTAGCTTCCCAACCCGCCGATGCCCGTCACTGCAACGGTGCGCCCGGGGCCGAGCTTGCCGGCGTCCCGGAGCTTCTTCATCCCTCGGTACGGCGTCATGCCCGCGTCGGTCATTGGGGCAAGGAGCTCAGGTGCTTTCGCGGCGGCGGCTGAGACTGGGATCGCATGACGGTACTCAACGGCGATGTACTCGGCGAAGCCTCCTGGAGGGCCGAAGCCCACCCACCGGCCCTTGCCGCTGCACAGCTGCTCGTTGCCTTCGCGACACTGCCGGCACGTGCCGTCACCCCAGCTGGGATTCACCACGACCATGTCGCCCTCTGAGTAGCCCACCGTGCTAGGCACGCGGCCGCGCAGTCCCGCAACTCGGCCCGTGACCTCATGGCCGGGGATGAAGGGCAACTCTACGGGAAACGGCGCCTCGAAATAGCCTTCGAGGAGCTGGTAATCGCTTCGGCACATGCCCGTCGCGGCGACCTTCAGGAGAACCTCGTCCGGCTTGGGCTCGGGCACGGGAACCTCTTCGATCCGAAGCGGCTGCTTGTATCCGTACATTCTGGCTGCTCGCATCTTCATGTCATCCCCCTTTTCGATGGGACCGGCTGCCCGTGATCTGCTGCAGGCCGATACCCTTCAGCGGCTCCGGGTTGCGCCGGATGTCCTCGACGGTGCGGTCGTCGATGCCAGGCCAACCCGGGATGGTGACGTCGTGTCCGGCGGCGTGGAACCGCTCAGCCCAACCGTCCCAGCTTTTCGGTGTCATCCACAGCCCGTGGATGAGCAGGACCGGTGCGTGACCATCAGTGTTCCATGGGTCCGTCTCCTCAGTACGTGACAACGGCTTTGAAGCGCAGCTGGCCCGAGAGCAGGCGCTGGTACGCCTCGTCGACCCGTTCCTTCGGGAAGACCTCGACCATCGGCGTGACGTCGCCGCGGGCAACGATGTCGAGCGCCTCGGCGAGGAACTCCGGCCCGTTGTGCGCCGAACCGATGACCTCGAAACTGTGGCTCGTCAGCGCGAGCGCGGGAAAGGTGAAGGCGTCATCCGCGGAAATCCCCATCAGCACGATCTTCGCCCACGGGCGCAGACCTTTCATGGCGTCGATGGCTGGCCCGTGCGTCGGCGCGGTGTGCAGCAACAGGTCCGCTCCGCCGATGGCGTGCAGCTCGTCCCCGTTGGCCACCACGTCGTCAGCGCCGAGTTGCTTCGCCAGGTCGTGCTTGTCCGGCGAGTGCGTGATCGCGATGACGTGGTAGCCGGCGGCCTTCGCGAACTGGACGCCGAGGTGGCCGACACCGCCGACACCGAGCACGGCGACGCGCGCCCCCGGCTTGGCGTTCGCGCGTCGCAGCGCGGCCCATACGGTGTAGCCGGCGCAGACCGTTGGCGCGGCCAGCTCGTAGGGGATCCCATCAGGGAGCAGCACGGTGCCGTTCGCATCGGCGGCGATGTACTCGGCGTGACCGCCGTCGACGTTCACACCGGTCAGCACCGGCGCGACGCAGTTGTTCGCGGTCACGAAGCTGTACGGGTGCCGTCCTCGGCAGAACTCGCACCGGCCGCACGGCCGCTGCGTGATCGGCAACCCGACTCGATCGCCGACCTTGCGCGTCGTCACGCCCTCGCCGACCGCGACGACCTCGCCGACCCCTTCGTGACCGAGGACGAACGGGAACGGCCGGAACGAGAGGGTCGCCTGCGCGAGCAGCACATCCGTGTAGCACAGCCCGCAGGCGTGGATCCTGACCAGCACTTGGTGCGGACCCGCCTCCGGCTTCGGCACGTCTCCCAACACCCAGTGCTCACCTTTTCCGGGCACGACGGCAGCCTTCATGGTCGTCATCTCGAACTCCTTTCAACTCGTTGCCTGCGGTGTCCAGCTGGGGATTCAGCAGATTGACCGCTTGGGCCTCGAACGTATTGAGGGCTAGTTGAGGGACAGTGAGCATTCAGTGGAGGACGACGGCGCCTGGCTAGAGTCCCGCCCTCGACGTACTCCTCCTTTCTATTCTCTTCGAGAGAGTGATCACTGCTTCGATGAGCCGGCCGCCGCGCCTACGCCGCGGGGAGCATGCCCTCCAGGGTGTTGAGCATCGAGCCGAGGCCGTGCGACCCGTCGTAGCGCACGTTGTTTATGAAGAACGTCGGCGTGCCATTCACCCCACTGCGTACCCCGGTAACGAAATCTTCCCGCACGCGCTGCGCGTGCGTGCCATCGGCGAGCTCACGCGCTAGCACATCGATATCGAGGTCGAGCGCGCTGCCGTGAGCGATGAGATCATCGTTACCGAGCGCGTTCTGGTGCTCGAAGAAGCGGTCGTGCATCTCCCAGAACTTGCCTTGGGCGCCAGCGGCCTCCGCAGCCTCCGCCGCGAACTCGGCGTGCGGGTGGACGGTGGACAGGGGGAAGTGACGGAAGACGAACCGCAGATGCCGGCCGAGCCGCCGGCGGATCTCATCAACGACAGGATGCGCGGCGCCGCAGTACGGACATTCGAAATCGCCGTACTCGAGCAGTGTCAGCCGCGCGTTGACCGGCCCACGGATGTGGTCACGTTCGGGATCAGTGGGCAGCACCAGCCGTGCGACATAAACACTCATGACTTTGGCCCTCCTGCCATAGACTCGAGTGCCTTCAGGACGCCGTCGACGCCTGGATTGATGCCGATGGGTGACACGTAACTCCAGCGGATCGTGCCAGACTCGTCGATAAGGAACAGGGCGCGCTCACTCGTACCGGCGGAGGCGTGATAGGCGCCGTAGACCCGCGACACCTCCCCCTTGGGCTCGAAATCCGACAGCAGCGGGAAGCGCAGGCTACGGGCCTTGGCGAAAGCCAGGTGGCTCCATACGCCATCGACCGAGATGCCGAGCAGCTCGGCACCGAGGCGACGGAATTCCGGGAGCACCTCGTTGAACAGGGCCAGCTCGTCGCCGCAGACCGGACTCCAGTCCGCCGGATAGAAAGCGAGTATCACCCGCTGGCCTCGAAAGTCGTGCAGGCTCACCGTCTGGTCCGGTGTAGCGTGCAGTGAAAAGTCCGGAGCTTTCGTGCCTGCTTCTAATGCCGCCATCATTCCGTCCTCGTCCACCGCTCCTCGTCCACGCGCGCGCAATGCACTGTAGTCAGTTCAGACGTATTGCTCGTTCTACTTCTTGGACGAAGACCCTGCGCCCTCCGTTGCGGGACGTGGGGTGGGTTCGCCCATTTGATGGGCTCGACCCGACGAAGGTAGGGTAGACTTGCGAAGTTCGCGGCGGAGAGATGGCTTGAGTCCACCCTGCACGCCTCGGCGGAGGTCTAGGCTTGTGCGATGTCTGTAGAGTTCTAACAGTGGGCTCTGGAGATGCGCAGGCTGCCCCGTGCGGTCTCGGGAAGCGCAGCCGGTTATTTTCTCAAGAGTTCGCTTCGACTAGCCTTCGGTCTTCTCCATGACTGCCGTCGCCGCCGTCCGGATCACGTCCAGCACAAACTCGGGTTGAGACAGCATCGGGACCGCGCCCGCCTCGTACTGCCTGAGCACGCTGACAATCCTCCATGGCCCCGTTAGGGAATGATCGTCGGCACGAGTCCACCGTCAGCCCCGAGCGCGCGCCCGGTCGTCGCCGAGGCGAAGTCAGACGAGAGGTAGGTCACCAGGTGGGCGATCTCCTCCGGTCGGATGACGCGACCGAGCAGTGAGCCGGCCGCCCGCCCTTCCGCGATGAACCGCGCCTCCTGTTCGGCGCGGGTGAGGCCGGGGTAGATGTTGTCCCACATCGCGAGGACGCCGTCGCTCATCGTCGGACCCGCGAGGACGCAGTTCACCGTGACTCCCGTCCCCGAGAGAGTCTGCGCGAATCCTCGCGCGACCGCCAGTTGCGCGGTCTTGGTCACGCCATAGTGCACCATGTTGGTCGGCGGCTGCACACCGGCCTCGCTGGAGATGAAGATTACTCGACCCCGACGGCGTTCGGCCATTCCCACGGCGTAGTGCCTCGTGAGGCGGATGCCGGACAGCACGTTGACCTCGAACATCCGCCGCCATCCGTCGTCGTCGATGTCGAAGGCCGGCTCGGCTTTGAACACGCCTACGTTATTGATCAGGATGTCGACACGCGGCACCCGATCGAAAATCTGCTGCGCCCCGGCACTCGTGCCGACATCTGCTGTGATGCCGCGCGCGCCGAGCTCGACCGCGACGGCGTCCACCCGTGCGGCATCCAATCCGTTCACGATGACTTCGGCTCCCGCGCGCCCGAGCAACCCTGCGATCGCCCTGCCGATACCGGCGGTGGAGCCGGTGACAAGCGCGATGCGCCCTGTCAGATCGATCTTCATGTCGTCCTTCCCGGACCCTTTCCTTGCTGCTGATGAGACCGTCGGCGGTTCACCCCACCTGGCGCGTCACCCCCGAAGGATCTGATCTCGTCGAATTGCCCGGGCTCGATACGTCGTTTCCGTCTCGATCTGCCTCTGCGCCGCTCTGACATTGGTGCTAGCTCTCGTTGGACATTATTCCGTAGTCATTCCTTTGAGCGATCCTATTCCGAGTGATGCGTCGTGTACCGGCAAAGATGAAGACCGATCCGGTTCTGCCGATGGTGGGCTGGCTGGAGTGGCTAGAGGTTCCTCGTCGCCGAGATTTTCAAGAAACGTCGCCGATGGGACGAAAAATAGGCTGCCCGTCACGGCCCGGCTGAAATCCAGCAAACGGTCATAGTTGCCCGGCGGACGACCGACAAACATGTTCTCAAGCATCTGCTCAATCGTCCGCGGAGATCGACTATATCCGATGAAGTAGGTCCCGAACTCTCCACGCCCAGGTTTGCCGAAGGGCATGTTGTCCCTCAGAATCTGGATCTCCTTTCCGCCCTCGACAATAGTCGTCAACGCGTTGTGGGCTGAAGATGGTTTCACCGCATCGCTTAGCTCAATGTCAGAAAGCTTTGTGCGCCCGATGATCCGCTCTTGCTCTTCTGTTGGAAGAGCGTTCCACCGACTCATCTCGTGCAGGTATTTCTGAACGATGACGTAGCTTCCACTCGCAAACTGAGCGTCTTCTTCAGCGACGAGGACGGCATTCAGAGCGGCCTCTCCACGGGGATTCTCTGTCCCGTCAACGAATCCAAGCAGGTCACGATCTTCGAAATAGCGAAAGCCGTGTGTCTCGTCGACAGTAGAGACCGCTCCTCCAATCCGCTCCATGATCTGGGTAGCCAATTCAAAACACATATCCATGCTCTTGGCACGGATGTGAAACAACACATCAGCAGGAGTCGAGACGGCATGGCGTTCCCCCGAACGGATCTCACGAAACGGATGGAGTTCAGCTGGCCGAGGATTTCCGAAGAGCTTGTCCCAGGCATCCGATCCGAAGCCCGCGACACACGAGAGCCCGTCCTCTACGCGACGGAAACCGACCGCGCGACAAATTGCCGCCAGGTCTGTGCAGAGCGAGTGCACCGCGACATAGCTCTCGCGGTCCGGTTTGATACAGATGATCAGGTATATCGCGGCGCTGGTGAGCGGCGCCAAAACAGGTTGAGGAACTGGTGTTGGATCTTCTCTGTTGGCTACGCTCATACGAACATGTGTCCTTTCTAGCCTCTGCCGTTAGATCCACAAATGCTAGACTCGGAGCTCAAAAACCTTCGCGAGCTGCCGCCTCGGGATATCGACCGCTCCCAGAAACTGTGCTTCCGGCTCGAGGCCGCCGGGCCACAGAACATCACGGTGAGCTTACGACTCTCGGCTTCCCTTACCGGAGTCGCGATTGATGAGACCCTCGCCGCCGCCAAGAACGACGTCTTCATCGACCCTGAGGACAGGGCATGCCTGCACTCACCCAGGTATCCAAAGCCTCCACGAACTTCTCGTGCGAGAGCGGCGGGGTCGTACGGCCACCGCCGGGCGCCCAGGCCCAGAGGACGAGCGGGTCCGTCTTCATGTGCTCGATGACATCTTTACCACCTTTGCGACCGCCATTGCGGGTCGGGTCTTTCATCTGCTCGCAGATATAAGCCTTCGTCTGGCCTTCCCACAGCATCGACAGAGGCGCCAGGTGCCAGTCCGCCACGCCCGGTACGAATCCGTCGGCCGTATTCGTCACCTGGTGGCAGGTTTGGCACGCCTGCGTGGGCGCACCGTGGCCATCCTTTCCGCGGACGACCAGCGGTTGATGAACGATCTTCGCGTCCGTTTGCCTCGGCGATTCATCCTGATGGCAATTGATGCACCTCGGATGGGTGACGACGCTTGCGATGGGTTCGAAGAGGGCAGGATCCGTGGCCGGCGCCGCCGCGCTGCGAGGAAAAGCGGCGGCCAAAAGAACGATGGTGAGCGGCACAACGATGCGCATGATGGTTCTCCTCAGGCCGAACGGAGTTGCTTCTCCAGCGGCAGCTTGCGGATGCGCTTGCCTGTCGCCGCGAAGACTGCGTTGGCCAGTGCGGGTGCCGTGACCGCCGTGCCCGGCTCACCGATCCCGCCCGGCGCTTCCCCATTCCGCACGAGGTGCACTTCGACGGCCGGCGACTCGTTCATCCGCAGCACGCGAACGTCGTGGAAGTTGGACTGCTGCACCCGGCCGTGCTCGAGCGTCACCTCGCCCCACAGGGCGCCGCTGATCCCGAAGATGATCCCGCCCTCGATCTGTGCCTTCACGGTGTCGGGGTTCACGATCGTGCCGCAGTCGACGGCGCAGACGACCCGGTGCACGCGGATCTCACCTACCTTCGACACCTCCACCTCGGCGACCTCGGCCAGATAGCTGCCCCACTCGCTGTAGAGGATGGACACGCCGCGGCCCCAGCCGCTGGGCAGCGGCCGGCCCCAACCCGCCGCTTGCGCCGCGACGTCCAAGACTGACTGGGCGCGAGGCGCTTTGCCCAGCAGAGCGCGGCGATAGGCGACGGGATCCTGCTTCGCGGCAGCGGCGAGCTCGTCGATGACACTCTCGATCACGAAATTGTTGTGAGTGACCCCGACGCCGCGCCAGAACCCCGTATTGAGCACCGGCTCCTCGTGGCGCACGAATTCGACTCGAATCGCGGGAATGTCGTAGAGGAGCTGCGCCGCGCCGTCCACCCCGTCGGGATCGATCCCATCCTTGAAGGTAGGCGGATGAAAGCGGGCGAAGATCGCCGGGCCGACGATCCGGTGCACCCACGCGCTCGGTCGACCGTCCTCATTCACGCCGGCCGAAAGGCGGTCATAGTAGTACGGGCGATACACGTCGTGCTGGATGTCCTCCTCACGGGCCCAGATGATCTTCACGGGTCCCTCGACCTGCTTGGCAATGCGCACGGCCTGGGTGACGTTGTCGAACTCCAGGCGCCGGCCGAATCCGCCCCCCAGGTAGTGGTTGTGCACCATCACTTTTTCCACTGGCAGGCCGGCGGCTTCGGCAGCTCCCCGGAGGGCGCGAGTCAGAACCTGCGTGCCGGTCCATACCTCGCAGCGGTCCGGGCGGAAGTGCACCGTGCAGTTCATCGGCTCCATCGTGGCGTGCGCGAGGAAGGGGACCTCGTATACGGTCTCGATCTTCGTCGACGCGCCCGCGAGAGCCGCGGCCGCATCGCCGTCGTTCCGCACGGCGACGCCCGGCGTCTCCGCAGCCGCCGCGAGCCCTTGGACCACGTCGGCGGTGCCGACGTTCCCGTTCGGTCCGTCGTCCCAGCGGATGGCGAGCGCCTTGAGACCCTTTTTCGCCGCCCACATGTTGTCTGCCACGACCGCGACGGCATCGTCGAGACGGACGATCTGGCGCACTCCTTTGATCCTCCTCGCCTTGCTGTCGTCGACGGAAGCCACCTTGCCGCCGACCACCGGACTCGCGGCGACCGTAGCGATCTTCATTCCCGGTAGCCGGACGTCGATGCCGAATGCCACCGTCCCGTTCACTTTCGACGGACTATCGAGCCGCTTCGCCGGTGTCCCGATCAGCTTGAACTCCTTCGGGTCCTTGAGAGTGACTTCCCTCGGCACCGGCCGCTTCGCTGCCTTATCCGCCAATGCGCCATACGCAAGCTTCCGGCCGGTCGGCGTATGGGTCACGACTCCTCTCCGCGCCTGACACGATTCCTGATCCACGTTCCACGTCTGGGCTGCCGCGGCCACCAGCATCGTGCGCGCGGTCGCTCCGGCTCGGCGCAGCGGCTCGTAGAAATTGCGCACCGATGTCGAGCCGCCCGTCACCTGAGCGCCCAAGAGCGCGTTGGTGTAGAGCTTGTCGTCGGGCGGCGCGTGCTCGAGCTGCACCTGATCCAGTCCGATCTCGAGCTCTTCCGCCAGCAGCATGGACATCGAGGTGTAGGCACCCTGTCCCATTTCAACCTGGCACATGATCAACGTCACCCGGCCGTCCGTGCCGATGTGGATGAACCCGTTCGGCGCGAACGCCGACGGCATCGCCTTGGCGGCCGCTGCGAGCACGCTCATCCGTGCGTCGAGCTGCCATCCGAGGAGGAAGCCACCGCCGACGGCCGCACTCGCAAATAGGAGCTGACGACGAGTCAGGTGGTCCATGGTCAGCCTCTCCTGTTCCCCGTCGTCGGCTTCCGAGCCGCCTGCTTGATCGCCTCCCGGATGCGCTGATAGGTGCCGCAGCGGCAGATGTTCCCCGACATCGCCTGGTCGATATCGGTGTCGGTGGGCGCCGGTATCTTCGCGAGCAACGCTGCGGCGGACATGATCTGGCCGATTGACAGTAGCCGCACTGCACGACCTCAAGGCCGAGCCAGGCCTGCTGAATGCTCTTGCCCACGGCAGTATTGCCGATCGCCTCGATGGTCGTGATGGAATGCCCGACGGCGGCGCTCACCGGCATCACGCAGGACCGCAGAGGGACGCCGTCCAGGTGCACGGTGCAGGCGCCGCACAAGGCGACCCCGCAGCCGAACTTGGTGCCGTTCATACCGAGCAGGTCGCGCAACACCCACAGCAGGGGCATGTCCGGTTCCGCATCGACGGAGTGCGACGTGCCGTTGATTCTCAGCGCGATCATCGCCTTGCCTCCGGTAGCTCATTCATGGCGGTGCTCTCCTTCACGCGAGATCGGTGGTCCTGGCATGTCGCCGGGAATGTCAACGGCGAGGACGAAGACCAACGGCACGGATGCGAAAAGACTGATGATGCTCACCGCGTGCGCCCAGCCTGAATCTGCGACGACCAGCAACGCGCAACCGGCGAGCAGGCACGTGATCGCGAGCCACCCGAGCCGCGGGGCCCGGCCTTTGGCCGGTCCTCGGGCCACGTCGGCGGTAAGCGCTTCGACGCTCCCATGCGCGTCCAGGTGGCCGCGGAGGAACAACCCGAAGAGGAGCGTGAGCGCGGGGATCAGCACGATCGCGCCGGCCCCCACGCCGATGACGACGGCGCTCAGCGTCGAGGGCCCCGCGGCAGCCTGCTCGACCGTCATCCCGGGCAGGAAGCGAGGATACTGAGCGAAAGCCCAGCCGGCCACGATGGCGCCAACAGCGCCGACGGCAGACGCGCGTGCGGGTTCGAAGCGCCGACGCAAGACGAGCAGGAGGGTGAGAAGCCCCGCGGCGGCGGAGGCGCAGACCATCACGAGCCCAGCTCCGCTGGTGAGGCCGCTCCAGATCGGCGGGGCGTCGGCGCGGACCACGGCGAGAGCGGCGATGGCGAGCGCGCCAGCTACGAGCCCCGTGGCGAGCGCGCGGGCGCGGAAGTCGCGCTCGAGGTCGTGCTCTCCCAGGCGGCGGGCATCGGCGGCCAGATAGACCGCGGCCAGATAGCTCGACGTAGCGACCGCCAGTGTGCCGATCAATACCGAGGTCGGGTTCAACCAGCTCCCGAGCGCCTCCCCGCGCGCGTTGCCGACGGGCACGCGACCAGCGGCGATCGCGCCCACGACCGTGCCCAACGCGAACGGCGTCATGATCGACGAGAGCGCGAAGACGCACTCGACCAGTCGCCGCCCGGACGAGGCATCGAGCTGTCCCCGAAGGGCATACGAGGCGCCCCGAAGGATGCCGCCGACCGCGGCGATGAAGAAGGGCACGGACAGCGTCGACGTGATCGACGCGAACGCGACCGGGTAGGCGGTCCAACAGACGACCAGCACGAAGATCAGCCAGACATGGTTCGCCTCCCAGACCGGTCCCATCGCATGTCGTGCGTGATCACGGGTCGCCGCGCTGCTCGCCCGTCCACCACCGGGCACGAGCGTCCAGAAGCCTGCTCCGAAGTCCGCGCCGGCAAGCACCGTGTAGGCCGCGAGGCCCACGAGCATGAGGGCGGCCGGGATGTCAGCGAGCATGGGAAGATTCCCGCGACTCGGACGGCGCTAGCCTCGCGGTCGCCAGCGCCGGGGCGGCAGCCGCGTCCAGTGGCGCCGCGGCGAGCCGTCGGAGCGTCCACACGAGCGCACCGGCGAGGAGCAGGTAGACGAGGATGAGAGTCCCGTACCCTATCGGAATCCCGTATGCCCCGGTGACGGCCGCCGAAGTGCGCATGACCCCATACACGACCCACGGTTGGCGGCCGACCTCGGTGGTGATCCATCCCGCGATCAGCGCCACCACGGAGAGGGGCCCAGCCGTGAGGACCGCCCGGTAGAACCAGCGAGAGGTCGGCAGCCGCTTGTGACGGAACCGCACGAAGAGATAGACCGCGCTGAGAACCGCGAGGAGTGTCCCGATGCCCACCATCGTCTGGAAGGCGAACCGCACGACGTTCACCGGCGGCCGCTCGGCGGGGGGCACCGAGTCGAGCCCCTGCACGGTCGCGCTCGCGTTGTGGAAGGCGAGCAGCGACAGGAGCCGAGGGATCTCGATCCCGTACACGACCTGGTCACCGTCGAACCAGCCGAGCACATGTACGGGCGCGCCGGGGGTCGTGCGCGCCAGCCCCTCCATGGCGGCGAGCTTGACCGGCTGGGCTTTCGCGACCTCACGCGCCGCCCAGTCCCCGATGACGATCTGCACGGGAGCGGCGACGGCGGCGGCGGAGAGCGCGATGGTGAGAGCCGCCCGCTCGTAGCGATCCGGGGATCCGCGGAGGAACCTCCACGCATAGGCGCTGGCGAGCAGGAAGCCGGCGACGACGTACCCCGCGAAGTACATGTGCACGAACTCGTGCCAGAAGTGCCGGCTCGCGAAGAGCGCCGACCATGGCTGGACGTCGGTGGCGACGCCGCCGGCGAGCGCGAATCCCGTGGGCTGATTCATCCAGCCGTTGACGGAGATGACGAACAGCGATCCGGCGACCCCCGCGACCACCACCGGGAAACCGGACAGGAAGTGGAGCCGGGGCGGCAGCCGCTCCCAGCCGTAGACGTAGATGGCGATGAAGATCGCCTCGACGAAGAACGAGATGCCCTCGAGGACAAAGCCGAGTCCGAACACGTTCCCGAACGCGGCCATGAAGCCCGGCCACAGCAGGCCGAGCTCGAGGCTGAGAATCGTGCCCGTAACCACGCCGACGGCAAAGAGCGCGAGCATCACTTTCGACCACCGGCGGGCGAGCGTGCGGAACAGAGGATCGCCAGTCCGCAGGAATCGCCACTCCGCGAAGAGCACCAGCGAGGGAAACGCGATCCCGAAGCAGACGAGCGGGATGTGCACCGCCAGCGAGAGCGCCTGCATCTGGCGCGCCTGGAACAGGTAGTGCTGATCGACCGGAGCGAACGCGGCGCCGGCCGTTGCGAGGATCGCGCTCACCATGTCCTGTGAAGCCTCGGGACGCTGCGGTGATACCCCGAAGTGACGGACGCGTTGGTCATGCCGACGCGTGAGGCAGTCGGACGATAGCGAAGCGAACCGCGAGACCGGCCAGCACGATGCACAGGGCGGCGGCGACCAGAACGCCCGGGGCCTGGCCGGCGAGGACGAGGAACAGGGGAAGGAGTGTCCCGCCGACCAGACACACGGCGGCGAGGCCCGCTTGCTCCCGGGGCGAGTAGACGCGCCCGAGCGCCGAGCGGACATCGCCCGCGAGGAGGCCTAGCGGAATCAGGTTCACCATCACGAGAATCCCGAGAGCGAGACGGAGCGCGGCCGCCGCGCGCTCCTCGCCCATCACCGCCGACAGCGACAGCATCCCCGCGCAACCGAGCGTGATGGCGGAGCTGGTCAGATACCCCCCGAGCCAACGCGCGTCCTTCCATCCCGGCTGAGCGCTCGTGCTCAAGAGGACCCCCTTGTATACGGCGGAGCCCAGCGCGAAGGGAAGGCCGACGATGATGGCGACACGACGGACCGCCTCGAGGCTTGGCCATTCGCCCGGGAGAACGCCGATCGCCGCGGCCACCGTCAGCGGCAGCGAGTACAGCGTGAGACACCAGGTGCCGACCGACATCGGCGACCCCAGCTTCACCACCCGCAGCATGTGATGAAAGCGCAGCGGGTCGCCCAGGTCGAGGACGAGGCTCGCAAGGTCGACGAGCAGGAACACGAGGGCCACGGGATAGGCGGCTCGGGCGGCGCGCCCGAAGACATCCGGAGCCGCAAGCTCGCAGATCGCCGCGACCAGGAAGAGCCCGGTGGTGATGCCGTTGAACAGCAGGTCCCAGGCGACGAGCCCGCCCCACGCCGGTGCGTGAGTGATCGTGCGCTCCGCGTAGCCTCCACGGAGCGGGGTGGCGAGGGCGGGCGCGCCAATGCGCATCGCTCAGATCCCCCCGAACCAAAGCGCGGCGAGCAAAGCCGCGAACGTGGCGAGCCCGCTCCCGATGGTTCGCACGTAGTCGCCCTTCATGGAGAACCACGGATTGACGGGGTCGTCCGGCAGCCCATAGACGGCGGGGCGATCGACGAGGAGGTAGAAGGAGTTCAACTCGGAATAGCTCGCGGTGGGGACGTCGCCATACAGGTAGGCCTCCGCGACGCCTCGCCCATGGAGCTCTCGCACCCGCGCGCGGGCCCGCTCGCGCAGCTCGTCGATCGGCCCGAACTGTATCGATTGCGTCGGGCAGGCCTTGGCGCAGGCCGGGACGAGCCCGTCGCGCTGTCGGTCGTAGCAGAGCGTGCACTTGTGGGAATGGCCGTCGAGCGAGCTTCGCGTCACCACGCCGAACGGACAAGCGGACACGCAGGACGAGCAGCCGTTGCAGATGTCGGGCTGGATGAAGACGCTCGCGAACTCCGTGTGGATGATGGCGCCCGTCGGGCACGCCTGCTGGCAAGGGGCGGCGGCGCAGTGCTTGCAGACGTCGCTCATCATCAGCCAGCGCCCGTCCTTCGGCTCGTGGAGCAGCCGCTCGAGCGAGAATGCAGATGTCGCCTCGGCAAGCGGCACGGCGGACGTGGGCTCGCCGATCTGCTCGATGAACTTCACGTGGCGCCACGAGGTGGCCGAGAGCTCGCCGGTGTTGTCGTAGCTGTTGCCAGTCCAGTGAAGGCCATCGGCCGGGAGCAAGTTCCACTCCTTGCACGCGACCTCGCACGCCTTGCAGCCGATGCACACGGTGGTGTCGGTGAAGAAGCCGGTAGCGGGGCGCGGCTCCGGAGGCGAGACCGTGCGGAACGGGTCGACGAGACGGCGCGTAAGGTCCGAGAGCGAACCGGCAGGTGGCTCGCTGTGCTGGGGAAGCTCCGCGACCGCGATCTCCCTACTCGCCATGCCCGAACCTCCCCAGGGGCTGGGCGGCCCCGGGCGTGTCGGGGATCGGGTCCTGCACCACGGGACGGGACACCGAGGGCAGCGGCTCTGGCGGACGCCCGGTCTCGAGACGGCCCGCGCGCAGCTGGCAGACGAAGGACTTGGCGCTGTGGATGTCTGCGTTGGGGTCGAGCGAGAGCAGCGACAGGGTGTTGACGGTTGCGCCCACGGACTCCCCCGTGTAGCCCCAGTGAATCGGCAGCCCGACGGTATGGGCGGGCCGGCCGTCGACGACAACGGCGTTCAGCCGACCGGTGACCAGCGCGCGTGCCTCGATCGCTCCGCGCGGCGAGCTGACGACCACCCAGTCGCCGTTGGCCACGGCGCGCTCCCGGGCGAGCTCGGGACTGATCTCCACGAACATCTGCGGCTGGAGCTCGCACAGCCAGCTGTCGAACCGACTCATCGCGCCACTCAAGTAGTGTTCCGTCAGGCGGTAGGTGGTTGCGATCAGCGGATACGCGGGATCGCCGGGAGCGGCGATCGGATTCATCGGATCCGCGGGGACGATGGTGAGCGGATCCGACTGATGAGGACCGAGGGTGTTGGTAAACGGCGATTCGAGCGGCTCGTAGAACACCGGCAAGGGACCATCCTTGAGTCCGTAAGGCACGTAGAGCCAGCCGCGGCCGTCCTGGTGCATCGGGAAGGGCGCATCGCCCGCGATCGCGGCGAGCGCCCGCGCACCCGCGGGCGGCCGGTAGTCCGGAGTCTTCTCTTGCTCGAAGTCGGGCACGTCATGGCCGGCCCATTCCTTCGTCTCGTCATCCCACCAGACGAGCTTCTTCCGCTCCGACCAGGGCCGCCCGTCGGGATCGGCCGAGGCCCGGTTGTAGAGGATGCGCCGATTGGCCGGCCACGCCCATGCCCAACCGCCGTAGATCGAATCGCCGGCGACGCGATGGTCCTTCCCACGCGCCAGGTTCGACTGCGCGTCCGGGAAGACACCGCAGTAGAGCCAGCAGCCGCAGGCTGTCGAGCCATCGCTGGCCAGCTCGCTCGGTCCGCGGAGTTGCCGCCGCTCGCCCACGTGATAGCCGTTGATTTCCTGGAGCACCTTCTGGCTGTCGATCTCATCCGGCGCCGCCGCTACGCTGTCGCTCCCGTACTCCCACGCGAGATGCTGGATCGGGGCGTCCCGCGGGTCCCTCGAGTCGCGGTAGAGCGCCTTCAGGCGGCGGCCGAGGTTGTAGATGAACCAGCCGTCGGACCGGCAGTCACCGGGAGGCGACACAGCCCGGTCGTGCCACTGGAGCATGCGCTCGGTGTTCGTGAAGGATCCGTCCTTCTCGATCACCGAGGCGGCTGGCAGGAGGAAGATCTCGGTCGGGACGGTCTTCGGATCTACGCCGTCCGGATCCGCATACCAGTAGCTGGCGCTCTCGGTCTCGAAGAAATCGCGAACGACCAGCCAGTCGAGACGCCGCATCGCGTCGCGATGCAGCCGGGAATTCGGGCCTCCCGCCGCTGGGTTCTGACCCATGAGGAAGGTCCCTCGGATCTGTCCCCGATGCATCTTGCCGAAGTAGCTCATCTCCGAGAGGTCCTCGTCGAGCTTGGGGAGCCACCCGTATCCGTAGTCGTTCTCGGCGGTGGCGGCCTCGCCGTACCAGGCTTTCAGGAGGCTGATGGCGAACTTGGGCATGTCGGCCCACGCGCCGCGGAGCGCGTCCACCTTCCACAGCCCCTCAGGAGCCGGCCCTCGGCGGCTCAGGTAACTTTTCCCGTTCGCGAGGTACTGGCGGAGCGTCGCGTGGCCTGGAACAGCTCGCGGCTGCGGCAGATATCCCGGCAACGTGTCGAACAGCACCGGGATGTCCGTGGAGCCCTGGATGCACGCATGCCCTCGGAGCGCCAGAACCCCGCCACCGGGGCGCCCGACGTTTCCCAGCAGGAGCTGGATGATCCCTGCCGCGCGGATCATCTGCGCGCCCGTCGAGTGCTGCGTCCAGCCGAGCGCGTAGGCGACGGCGCTGGTCCGGTCACGCCCCGAGTTGCGGCACAGAAGCTCCGCCACCTTCACCACCTCTTCGGGTCGGCACCCGCAGATCCGGGCCACCGCCTCAGGCGTGTAGGGCGCGTAGTGGCGCTTGAGAATCTGCAGCACGCACCTGGGATCCGTGAGCGTGGGATCGGTTCGCGGCTGGCGGCGGGTCCCATCCGGCTCGACCTCGTACTCGTACACCCACGGGTCGGAGACGACGTCCGCGGTGGCGGGGCCACACGCGGCAGCGAGCTCCGCATCGCCGCGGCGCTGGTCTTCGGTAGCGATGAGCGTGGGAGCGTTCGTGTAGTGAACGACGTACTCTCGGAAGTAGCGTTCGCCCTCGAGGATGTAGCGGATCACCCCACCGAGGAAGGCGATGTCCGTCCCCGCGCGGATCTTGACGAAGACGTCGGCTACGGCCGATGTGCGCGTGTAGCGGGGATCCACGTGAATCACCACGGTGCCGCGTTGCTGAGCCACCACCGGCCAGTGGAAGCCGACCGGATGGGACTCGGCCATGTTCGAGCCCATGATCAGAATGCAGTCGCTGTTGACGAGGTCGCGCGGATGATTCGACGCGGCCCCGAATCCCAGCGAGGTGCCCAGACCGGGCACGGAGGAGCTGTGTCAGAGACGGGCCTGGTTCTCGATGGGGAGGATGCCCAGGCCACCGGTGAACAGCTTCTTGAGGAGGTAGTTCTCCTCGTTGTCGAGGGTCGCCCCTCCCAGAGAGGCGACCGTCTTCAGGTGGTTGACGGCGACGTCGTCGCCGTTCCGGTCCACGAAGTCGCGATCGCGCGCGTCCTTGAGGAGCCGGGCGATGCGGTCCATCGCCCAGTCGATGGAGCGCTCCTCCCATCGATCGCTGTAGGGAGCCCGATACTTCACGGTGGTCACCCGGTGGGGGTTGGCGACGAGCTGCAAAGTGTTCGCGCCCTTGGGGCACAGTCGGCCCTGATTCACGGGACTGTCGGGATTGCCCTCGATGGCAATGGGCCGCTTGCCCTTGGTGAACACGAGGAGGCCGCACCCGATGGCGCAGTACGGACACACGCTGTGTGTCACCTCCGCTCCGCGCAAACGGGACTGGATGGCGGAAGTTCGAGGGCTGATTGGCTCTCGGTGACTGAGCGTGCCTGGTCGGCTCACGTCTTGTTCCTACACACTACTCACCAGCCCTCCCCAAGCGACATGGCGAACAGCGAAGGCATCGCGGACCGGCGAGCTTCCACCTCCCGTACGGCCTGGTACCAATCCACTTCTGGTGATCCCAGCGGTCGACCCCGCTCTTCCCACAATCGATACGCACGCTCCGCAATCTCCTCGTGTTCGTCCATACCTCTCGCCTTTCAGTCGACCTTACGGGCGCATCGCGTTATCGAACAACCTTACGATCCTCTCCGCAGCACTCCGGCCACTCTGCGAATCTGTCCCTGTCACAAGGCGGCCCGAGGTGACGGAATAGTCATCGAACGCGTTCATCGAAGTACTCTAATAACCGCCTGCCACGGTAACGGCCTCGACGACCGGAACGACGTTATCTTGTCTCAGCTTGTCGAGAATGTTGAAGATGAGTTCACCTTCGATCGTGAATCCTGTCACCGTCTTGCCTTCAACGATCGACCTGCCGGTCTTGGAGTCGATAATTCCCGGCAAAATTGCCGGTCCATGGCACACGGTACCGACAATCTCTCCACGATCCCAGACGTCCGCAGCGATTGCTTGCAAGCTCTTCGCGGTCGGATAGTCATAGAGCGCTGCGTGGCCTGCGGACGCGAAGAACACTCCATACTCTTCTTTCTTCAGGTCCGATGCCCTCTTGAGCTGAGAGTTCAGCTTCACCATGAATGGATCGTCGGAATTGTCGTAAATGGCCTTGCTGCTTCCTGACAGGAACGGAGGCTGCAGCGAATTGAAGTCGAGACCAAAGGTGCCAGTTTCGGAAGCCAGGTCCACCTCGAAGCCGGCCGCGACGAAGACTTCATAGGGATGCAAAGCCTCGGTGAGGAACAGCCCGTCTTGTGGCCAACAGGATAGATGGGCCCATTGAAGCTCGAGATCGCAATGAGAACCTTGCGCGGAAGAGTCCTTGCCATGATGTTTCCCCTTTTGGGCCATAGGACTGACAATCAGTGCTTTGCTGCCCCCTTCGCCGCTTCGCTGATAACGTCAGCAACTTTCTCGGGCTCTTGCAACATGGCCACGTGACAGGTCTGCAATGGAATTGCCTTGCCTCCAGATTTCTTCGCGCCAGCCTCTTCCATCGCAGGAGTCAACGTCTGGTCTTTCATCGAGATCACATGCCAGGATGGCTTCGATTTCCACGCCGCGTGAGTCAACTTTTCGTCGAACATCGGGCCGTAGGTCTGCCCTTGTACCGCTAGAACGAGGCGACGCTCCGGCATCGGAAGCTCCTGGGCAAAGTGGTTGAAAATCCCTTCGGGTGACATCCGTGCGAAGCGCTGTGCATCGACCTGGATGGACTTCTGTCCGGGAGTCAAACCATAAGGCCCACTGGTGTCGTTCGCCGACGCGCCCTCGTCCGGAACATACGCTGCAACGTAGACGAGGCCGGCGACCTTCGGATCATCACCAGCCTCCGTGATGACAGTCCCGCCCCAGGAATGGCCCACAAGAATCACCGGCCCGTCCTGCAGAGCGATAATCCGGCGAGTGGCGTTCACGTCATCCGCCAGGGACGTGAGGGGATTCTGGACGGCGACTACGTGAAAGCCGCGGGCTTCAAGGATGGGGATGATCTTGCCCCAACTGCTACCGTCCGCAAATGCGCCGTGAACAAGGACGATGTTCTTCACGGGTTGTTGTTGTGCTTGTACACGATTAGCGCCCAGGAGAATGGTGGCCACTCCGATCACTCCCGCAAGAAGCGCTCCAGCAATTGGTGTCATTCTGTGCTCCTCTAGGTTGAGATCGCTCACTTGAACTGCCGTGGAAGATGATCGGGATTGACCACTCCTCGTCCACGCGCGCGCAATGCACTGTAGTCAGTCCCGGCGTATTGTCAGCTCGCTCACGCCTACTAGGACGCACCGCCAGGGACGCTGGTTAGACAACTCGGCTACGGCGCACGGACGCCCCGACGTCGGTCCGCCTCCGTCACGGGATGCCCCGATAGCGGAGTGCGAGCGACGGCGCGACGAGCATCGTGCCCGACCCATAGCGTCATGCGGCGTCGTGTCTCTACTCATGCCGGGAGAACCACCGGCGTTTCGGAGGATTGTTCCTCTGAGCTCGTTGCGATCACCGTCCGTATGGACGAAGTCGACCAGCACCTGCATGCCCTCCTTGAGGCTCGCCAGCAGGCGGGGATCCGTCGTGTGCAGCTCGGTGCCGTGGTCCAGCTGGATGATGTTGGCGGCCCGGTCGATGAAGCGTACAGTGCCGACCTCGCCGCGGGCCAAGGTGTCATCCAGAGCGGCGGCGATTCCGTGGCCGAAGAATACGGCCATGCCCAGGGTGGCGGTTCCGAACGCGGTGCTGTCCCGCATTCTTGTCCTCCCTGAAAGGGATCTCGTCCGAACGTGCTCGTTCTACTTCTTGGACGAAGACCCTGCGCCCTCCGTTGCGGGACGTGGGGTGGGTTCGCCCATTTGATGGGCTCGACCCGACGAAGGTAGGGTAGACTTGCGAAGTTCGCGTCAGCGAGATGGCTTGAGTCCACCCTGCACGTCTCGGGGGCCGAGGTCACACCATGGCAACGCCAGGGCAGCACGTTGTTCACAGCCGGTGCTTCCCCCCCGCGAGACCATGAGCTCGCCGGAGCCCATCGTGTTCGTCGTCGATGACGATGCGTCGGTCCGGGACTCGCTGCGTCGGCTTATCACGTCGGTGGGATTGAAGGTGGAGGTGTTTCCCAACGCGCGAGCCTTCCTCACCGGTCTTCGCTCCGATACGCCGGGCTGTCTGGTGCTCGACGTCCGTCTGCCCGGGCTCAGCGGGCTGGACCTGCAGCGGGAGCTCGCTGAATCGGACGCGGCGCTGCCCATCATCTTCCTCACCGGCCACGGCGACATTCCGATGTCGGTCCAGGCCATGAAGGCCGGAGCCGTCGAATTCCTCACGAAGCCGTTCCGGCAGCAGGACCTCCTCGACGCTATTCGTGGTGCTCTCGAGCGCGACCGGGCGATGCGCACCGAGCGGCGGGAGCGCGCCGAGCTCCGTGGCCGGTATGCCTCGCTCACGCCGCGCGAGCGTGACGTGATGGGGCGTGTCGTCGCCGGCCTGCTCAACAAGCAGATCGCCTCGGAGCTGGGCACCAGCGAAGCGACGGTCAAGGAGCAACGAGGCCACGTGATGACAAAGATGCGGGCCACCTCGGTGGCCGAGCTGGTACGCATTGCATCCCGGCTCGGAATCAGCGTGGGAGAGT
>Ga0306921_10001441_pt1 | contig 23048 bp, 19 predicted proteins | sample sta12Cox44000080_FD_203760 | JGI IMG/M metagenome (GOLD analysis project Ga0306921, IMG submission 203760) | Lab enrichment of tropical soil microbial communities from Luquillo Experimental Forest, Puerto Rico - statoxic.12C.oxic.44.000.080 (v2)... | ecosystem: Environmental > Terrestrial >...
GTCCCCGGAGGACACCTCTCCGGTTCAGTGAACAACGTGTTGAGACTTCACACCTAGAGCGCCGCGGGGAGCGCCCCGGGTGACGGGGCCGCGCCGATGGCGCGCCGTTGCGGCTGCCCGCCCTCACGCCAGCGCACCGCCGAATCGGGCGTGGCGGCGCGGGCGTAGCGGCGGATCAGCTCGATCGCCAGCCTGAGCGGCTCCTCGCCGCGCGGCCCGCACACCAGGGCGCTCGGGCCGCTCCAGCCGTCGGGCTCGACCAGCCAGCGCGCGTGGTCCTCGAAGGCTGCGAGCCGGCGATTCTCCGCCGCGTCGCGGCCGATCACGATCTTGAGGTCGCCCGCGAGCCGGAAGTGACGGCCGAGCGAGAGCAGCGCCACGTCGGCGGTGCCGGTGTCGGCCTCGGCGGTGTGATCGAACAGGTCGCGGAGCTTGCGCGAGTACAGCGCGTCGGTGAGCAGGCAGCCGCCGCCCGGCGCGGTGTAGTGCTTGAGCCCGTAGCGCTCGGCGAGCGCCAGCTGCTCGGTGCGGCCGCGCCCGAAGATCGAAAGCAGGCGGGCGCGATCGACCCAGCCGCGGCGCTCGGGCTCGGTCCGGGGCAGCAGCCGCGCCGAAAGCGGGCGCAGGATCCAGCCCTCGAGCCCCGACTCGCGATCGATCAGCATCATGCGCTCGCGCATCTGCGACATCGGCCGCTGTCCCACCACCTCGCCGGTGAACAGGAAGCGGGCGTCGAACTCCTCGAGGTAGGGGCGGCCGAGCCCGAACATGAACACCCGACAGTCGACGCACGGATTCATGTTGCGGCCGTAGCCGAAGCGCGGGTTGCGCACCAGGCGCAGGTACTCCTCGCCCTTGGGGCGCGTCACCAGCCGGATGCCGAGATCGCGCGCCACCTCGTGAACGTCGTTGCGGCACGCGGTCGGCGACTCGAGGTGGAGCCCGATCACCTCGATGCCCTGGTCGATCAGCAGGCGGGCCGCGAGGGCGCTGTCGAGCCCCCCCGAGAGCAGGCCCACGGCACGAATGGTGCTCATCGTTCGGCTCCTCGCCCGAGGTCGTGGCACGGCGCTGGCAGGGGCGCAAGCGGTAGCAGCCGCTCCGGAGGCTGTCAAGCCCCGCGCGCCGGTTGCGGGCCGGCCGGGCGACGCGTACATTGCGGGCCGGAGATCCCATGCACATTCCGGCCTTCAGCATGTTCTCGGCGCTGAGCGAGCTGTTCGTGACCGCCGGCGTCCTGTACGTCATCCGGCGCAACTGGACGCGCAAGCCGTTTCCGTTCGCGCTGTTCCTGACCGTCGCGATCTTCGAGGCGGCGGTCAACGTGTTCTACATGTCGACCCGCGCCTCGATGAGCGCGACCGGGGCGACCACGCTGGCGCCCGCGATGCGGCTGGCCTTCGCCGCTCACGGCATGCTGTCGTTGTTCGCCTACCTGGTGTTCGTGATCCTGGGCGTGCTCGCCTACCAGGACCAGAAGCAGGGCCGCTTCTTCTTCCCCGAGCACGCGGCCCTGACCTGGTCGTTCCTGGTGGTGTGGGCGATCAGCATCGTCTCCGGGGAGGGGTTGTTCGTCTCGCGCTATCTGCTGTGAGCCGTCCCGCGGCGCCCCGGCCCCCGGCGCGCCCGCCCGCGGCCCCGCTGAGCGCCGCCCTGGCCGCCGCCCAGCGCGAGCGCGCCGGGCGGTTCCGCTCGCCGCTGCTGCTCACCCTGTGGCTCCTGCTCGCGGTCGAGGGCGCGGGCGGGCTGCTGATCTCGTTCGCGCGCGTCGCCTGGGGCGCGCTCCCCGGTCAGGCGCTCCACGTCCTGGGCGGCGTGGCGCTCACCGCGCTCTACGCCGTGTACCAGTGGCGCCACTGGGTGCGGGTGCAGCCGTTTCGAGCCCACCTGCACTTCGCGCTCGGCCTGATCGCGGCGCTGTCGATGGCGCTCACCAATCTCACCGGGCTGTGGTTGGGCTGGATCTGGTGGACCCATCGGAGCGGCGCCGCGGCCGCCCCCTACCCCCCGCCGCTCTCGGGGATCCACGACATCGGCGCGATGCTGACGCTCACCTTCATCCTCGGCCATCTCGGCGCGGTGCTGGCGCGCGATCGACGCGCGCGGACGCTGGGACGGCCACTCGCGGAGGGCTGACCATGTCCGAAGAAGCCACGCTGATCACTGAGCGCCATGTGAGCTACCTCACCGAGCGCACCCGCGCCGAGGACACCTTCCTCAGGGACCTGAAGCGCGAGGCGGCCGCGGCCGGCATTCCCTCGATCTGGATCGCGCCCGCGCAGGCGAGCTTCATCCAGATCCTGCTCACCCTGGGGCGGGCGCGCGCCGTGGTCGAGGTGGGAACGCTGGCCGGCTACTCGGCGATCGTGATGGCGCGCGCGCTGCCGCGTGACGGCCAGGTGCGCACCATCGAGCTCGAGCCCAGGCACGCCGATTTCGCCGAGCGCTGGATCGCGCGCTCCGATGTGGCGGGCAAGGTCGAGGTGCTGCGCGGCGCCGGCCTCGAGGTGCTGCCCCGGCTCGCGACCGACTCCGCCGACGCCGCGTTCCTCGACGCCGACAAGGCCAACTACCCGAACTACCTGAAGGAGTGCCTGCGCATCGTACGCCGCGGCGGCCTGATCATGGCCGACAACGCGTTCGCCTTCGGCGAGCTGTTCGCCGATCAGCCCAGCGACAAGGAGGTGGCGGCGATGCGGCGCTTCAACGACCTGATGGCGGCCGAGAAATCGCTCGACAGCATCATCGTGCCGTTCGGGGACGGCCTGTGGGTCGGGGTCAAGCGCTGATCAGCTGCCGGGGGCGAGCGTGAAGTTCTGGCGCGCCGTACCGCGCGCCAGGGCCACCCTGAGCGCCACTGGGCGGTAGCCTGGCGCGATGACCCGGGCGCGGAGCGGCGCCACGCCCGAGGCGCCCTCCTCACCCTTGAGCCACACCACCCTCAGGTTGTACCGGCCGTCAGGGCCGCTGCGCGCGCCCTGGAGCGCGCCTGCGCCCTCCACCACCACGATCGCGTCAGCGACCGGCTGCTGATCGGCGGTGAGGACGCGGCCGCTCAAGCTGGCGGGACCGCGCAGGCTCAAATCCGGCCCGGTCGCGAGCCCGCCCCTGCAGCCCGTCAAAGCGAGGGCAGCCGCCAATGTCAGGCCGGCCATTACGGCCCGGTGCCCTTTCATCGCTGCCCTCCCTCCAGAGCTCTGCGGGATCACCCAGGTCACTCCCACGGGAGCTTGCCTTTTGCACGGCCAATGCCAATGCGATGGAGGTCACAGCCCTTCGGTGCCGGACAGTGTCAACCCGCTGTGGGTTTTTGGGTTGAGTCCCATCGAGGCGCGGCCGCGGAGCTGCGGTCGAGGGAAGCGGGCGACCCTGAGGTGCGGACCTTCCGCACACAATGCAGAGATTCAGACAGTTCGTCGGGCTTTGGGCACTGCTTGCGTTCACGGCCTCCCGCCCGCGGCCTAGCCCGGGAGTGCTGGGCGGCCGCGTCGCGGGCGCAGAGCACATCCCAACCTTTGGCGGCCGCCCGGCAGCTCCCGGGCGCAGCCGGGGGCGGCGGCCTGGCAGGAGCGTCGAGCGTGAGCCCTTGCCGCGCGCCGGATGCGCTACTTGATGAAGCGCGCGAGCCAGCCCAGCACCTCGCGATACCACAGCAGCGAGTTGCGGGGCTTGAGCACCCAGTGGTTCTCGTCGGGGAAGTAGAGCAGCCGCGCCGGGACGCCCTTCGCCTTGAGGACCCCGTAGCACTCGAGGCCCTGGGTCACCGGCACCCGGTAGTCCCGCTCGCCGTGGACCACCAGCATCGGCGTGTTGAAGCCCTTCGCGCCATGCGCCGGGTTGCAGCCGTTGATCGCCTCGAGACCGTCCCAGGGCTCGCCGCCGAAGGACTTGTGGCGCCCCTGGGTGACGTCGCTCGCGTACTGCGACAGCGTGTTGTAGACCCCGGCGTGGTTGACGATGCACTTGAAGCGGTCGGTGTGGCCCTCGATCCAGGCCGCCATGTAGCCGCCGTAGGATCCGCCCATCGCCGCCATGCGCTGCTCGTCGGCGAGACCGGCCGCGATCAGCTGATCGGTGGCGCGCATGACGTCCTCGAACGGGCGGTCCGCCCAGGCACCCTGGATGCGCTGCGCAAAGTCCTGGCCCCACGACGTCGAGCCCTGGAAGTTGACCTGGACGCAGACGTAGCCCGGCGAGGCGAACACGTGCGGGTTCCAGCGGAAGCCGAACCAGTCGGCGCTGGTCGCGTGCGGCCCGCCGTGGATCGCGTGGACCAGCGGGTAACGCCGCCCCTCCTCGAAGTCGGGTGGCAGGATGACGAACATCTGCACCTTCTCGCCGTAGGCGCCCTCGAAGGTCACCTCGCGCACCTCGCCGAGGCTGCCCTTCGACAACGCCGCCGCCGTGAAGGCGGTGAGGGTCACGACGCCGCGGCCGGCGAGATCGCAGGCCTGGATCTCGGCCGGCTGGGAGAGCGCGTTCCAGGCGTAGAACAGGCGTCCGTCGCGGGCCGACCGCACGCCGCTCACGTGCCCGCCGCGCACGAGGCGACGCGGCTCGCCCGAGCCCTTCCAGGCGAACAGGCTGCTGCGCGCGTCCTGCTCGGCGACCAGCGCCAGGGTGCCATCGGGCGCGAAGGTCCAGCTCGTCGGTGAGAGATCCCAGTCCTCGATCCACCCGGTCGAGCGTTGGGCGGCGCGATCCCAGGCCATGAGTCGCACGCGGTCGGCGTAGAAGTACGGGTCGTGCTGCATGCCGTACACGATGAACTTGCCGTCGGGACTGTAGCGCGGCGTGCTGTCGTTCGACGGGTTGCCGGCGGTGATGCAGGTCGCGGTGCCGCGCGTGATCGGCGCGATGAAGATCGCCGAGCGCATGATCGAGCGCTGCTCCTCGAAGATGATGCCCTCGTAGGCGAGCTCGCTTCCGTCCGGCGCGATGTCGTAGCGGCCCGCGGGATCCATCCAGTCGAACCACGCCAGCGAATCGGGCGTGAGATCGCGCAGCTTGCGCGTCGCGGGATCGATCAGGAACAGGTGCGGCACCTCGCCGGTGGTGAGCCAGGTGTCCCAGTAGCGGTAGATGCGATCCTCGGTCACGTGCGCCTTGACCGGGTCCTTCTCGCGGCGCTCGAGCTCGGTCGCGGTCGCCTCGGGGGTGAGGAAGCCCTTGATGAGCCGGGCGGCGAACACGATCCCCGAGCCGTCGGGCAGCCATTTGGGATCGAACGCGCCGAGCGGCAGATCGGTGAGCTTCTCGGCCTCGCCGCCGTCGAGCGGCAGGACGTGGATCTGGGCCTTGCCCTTCGCGTCCTTGCGCGTGAACGCGAGCCGCCTCCCGTCGGGCGAGAACGCCGGATCGGCGCTCGAGAACTCGGCGGCCGTGAGCGCGCGCGGCTCGCCGGGTGATGGGCCCTTCGCGGGCGCCAGCCAGATGCGGCCGCGGCCCTCGTTCTTCTCGAGGTCGTAGGTCGTGACCGGAACGGCGACCCAGGCGCCGTCGGGCGACGGCGACGGGCTGCCGACACGCGGGATCGACCACAACAGTTCGGCGGTGAGCGGGCCGGCGCCTTTGCGCGCCGGGTACAGCATGGTCGAGGGGGCGGACAGGACGGTCATAGGGATATCCTCGTGTGGGCGTCCTTCGGAGCGGACCCGGAGTTTAGCAGGCGGGCGCGCGGGGCCGGAAGCGCGCATCACTCCGCGCAGTGTTTTCACGTAAGGGCCGGGGGCGCCGGGCGGCGGTCGGGTTTTTGCGCTATCTTCCGTGTTCAGAGACCGGCGCACGAGACCGCCCCGCCCGGGGCCCGGAGGACGCGACCCAGCCCATGAGCACCGTCGAAGAGAACCACCTGACCGAGTCGAGCCCGACAGCCCGGCGGGACGGCGAGTCGATGAGCCTCAACATGCTGAGCGGCTTCAAGCGCCAGCTGCCCGACGCCGACCCCCAGGAGACCCAGGAGTGGATCGACGCGCTCGACGGCGTGGTGCGCGAGCACGGCCCCGAGCGCGCCGACTTCCTGCTCCGCAAGGTGCTGAAGCGCGCCCGCCAGCTCAAGATCGGACTGCCGGGACTGGTCCAGTCGCGCTACATCAACACCCTCTCGCCCGAGCAGGAACCGGCCTTTCCCGGCGACGAGGAGATGGAGCTGCGCATCCGGCGCATCATCCGCTGGAACGCGGTGGTCATGGTGCTGCGCGCCAACCATCTGTTCGCGGGAATCGGCGGCCACCTCTCGACCTACGCCTCGGCGGCCAGCCTCTACGAGGTGGGCTTCAACCACTTCTTCCGCGGCAAGGACGAGGGGCCGGGCGACCAGATCTACTTCCAGGGTCATGCCGCGCCCGGCATCTACTCGCGCGCGTTCCTCGAGGGCCGGCTGAGCGAGTCCCAGCTCGATCACTTCCGCCGCGAGGTGGTGCGCGGCGCCGGGCTGTCCTCGTATCCCCACCCGCGCCTGATGCCCGAGTTCTGGGAGTTCCCCACCGTGTCGATGGGTCTCGGACCCATCAACGCGATCCACCAGGCGCGCTTCAACCGCTACCTCGCGGCGCGCGGCATCGCCGACACCACGGCGAGCCGGGTGTGGGCGTTCCTCGGCGACGGCGAGATGGACGAGCCGGAGGCGGTCGGGGCGCTGACGCTGGCGGCGCGCGAGGGGCTCGACAACCTCACCTTCGTGATCAACTGCAACCTGCAGCGCCTCGACGGCCCGGTGCGCGGCAACGGCAAGATCATCCAGGAGCTGGAGGCGATCTTCACCGGCGCGGGCTGGAACGTCATCAAGGTCATCTGGGGGCGGGAGTGGGACGCGCTGCTGGCCCAGGACTACGAGGGCGCGCTGGTCGAGATCATGAATGAGACCGTCGACGGCGAGTGGCAGCGTTACTCGATCGAGAGCGGGGCCTACATCCGCGAGCACTTCTTCGGCAAGGATCCGCGCACGCTCAAGATGGTCGAGGGATTGAGCGACGAGGCGATCAAGGGGCTGCGCCGCGGCGGCCACGACTACCGCAAGGTGTACGCCGCCTACCGCGCGGCGGTCGAGACCACCGGCAAGCCCACCGTCATCCTGGCCAAGACCGTCAAGGGCTGGACGCTGGGGAGCGGCGCCGAGGCGCGCAACATCGCCCACCAGATGAAGAAGCTCAATACCGAGGAGCTCAAGAAGTTCCGCGACCGCATCCACCTGCCGATCCCGGACCGCAAGCTGGCCGAGGCGCCGTTCTTCCACCCCGGCCCGGACAGCGACGAGGTGCGCTATCTGATGGAGCGCCGGCGCGCCCTGGGCGGCTGTGTCCCCAAGCGCATCGTGCGCGCCAAGCCGCTGCCGCCGCCCGGCGACAAGGCCTTCTTCGAGTTCGCGGCCGGGACGCGGGCCGACCAGGCGGTGTCGACCACCATGGCGTTCGCCAAGCTGCTGCGCAACCTGGTGCGCGACCCGGAGTGGGGCCGGAGGGTCGTGCCCATCATCCCCGACGAGGCGCGCACGTTCGGCCTGGAGGTGCTGTTCCGCGAGATCGGCATCTACGCGCCGTTCGGGCAGAAGTACGAGCCGGTGGATTCCAAGCTGGTGCTGTCCTACACCGAGAAGTCGGGCGGTCAGCTGCTCGAGGAGGGCATCACCGAGGCCGGCTCGATGGCCTCGTTCACCGCCGCCGGGACCAGCTACGCGGTGCACGGCCAGCCGATGATCCCCTTCTACATCTTCTACTCGATGTTCGGCTTCCAGCGCACCGGCGACCTGATCTGGGCGTTCGGGGACGCACGCGGGCGCGGCTTCATGCTGGGTGCCACCGCCGGGCGCACGACCCTGAACGGCGAAGGCCTGCAGCACGAGGACGGCCACAGCCACGTGCTGGCCTCGACCGTCCCCAACGTCATGGCCTACGACCCGGCGTTCGCCTACGAGGTGGCAACCATCGTGCGTGACGGCCTGAAGCGCATGTACGTCGACGGCGAAGACATCTTCTACTACCTGACGCTCTACAACGAGGACTACCCGATGCCGGCGATGCCGAGCGGCGCCGAGGAGGGGATCCTGCGCGGCCTCTACCTCTATCGCTCGGCCGTCCAGCAGGCCAGGCACCGCGCCCAGCTGTTCGGCAGCGGGCCGATCCTGCGCCACGCGCTGCGCGCCCAGGAGCTGCTGGCCGAGCGCTGGGAGGTGGCGGCCGACGTGTGGAGCGTGACCAGCTACGGCCGGCTCCGTGCCGAGGCGCTCGAGACCGAGCGCTGGAACCGGCTCCACCCCGGCGAGAAGCCGCGCGTGCCCTACGTCACCCGCCAGCTCGAATCGGCCCCCGGGCCGGTGGTGGCGGCCAGTGACTTCATGAAGGCGGTGCCCGACATGATCGCGCGCTGGGTGCGGCCGCCCTACCTGCCGCTCGGCACCGACGGCTTCGGGCGCAGCGACACCCGCGACGCGCTGCGCCGCCACTTCGAGATCGACGCCGAGCACATCGTGGCGGCCACGCTCTCGAGCCTCGCCGCCCAGGGCGAGATCCCGCCCGCCACGGTCAGGCGCGCGTTCCAGGATCTGGGCCTCGACCCCGAGGCGCCGGAGCCGCGCACCGCGTAGCTGCTCAGGGCCGGGCGTGGCGGTCAGGGCACCGGAAGTGCTACGGGGCCGCCAAAGCGTGGGATGTGCTCTGCGCCTCCGACGCGGCCCCCGAGCACTCCCGGTGCCCTGACCCGCTGGCCACGGGTGCCTCAGGCGCTCCAGCCCCGCGCCCGCATCCGGGCCTCGAGGCCGGCCTTGGCGGTCGGCCACTCGGTGTCGAGGATGCTGAAGTAGACCGTGTCGCGCGCGATCCCGCGCTCGCTGATCAGGTGCTTGCGCAGCGTGCCCTCCTCGCGCGCGCCGATGCGCAGGATCGCAGTGCGCGAGGGGTAGTTCATCGCGTTGGTCTTGAGCTCGACGCGCACGCAGCCCCAGGTCTCGAAGGCGTGGCGCAGCATCAGGTACTTGGCCTCGGTGTTGAGCGCGGTGCGCTGAAAGGAGCGGCCCAGCCAGGTCCAGCCGATCTCGACCTTGCGATGATCGGGCTCGATGTTGCCGAACCGGGTGCTGCCCGCGGCGCGCCCGCTGGCGCGGTCGATGGTCGCGAACGGCAGCGCGCGTCCGGCGCGCTGCTCCTTGATCGCCGCCTGCAGGTAGCGGCGCAGGTCCTCGGGCGTGCGCACGTCGGTGGTGGTCCAGCGCCACAGCTGGGGATCGAGCCCCGCCGCGCACAGGGCGGTGTGGTGCTCGGCGGTCAGCGGCTCGAGCCGCACCCAGCGTCCCTCGAGGGTCACCGGCTCGACCCTCACGACGCCGCGCCCTCCGCCCTGACCAGGTAATAGACCGCCGCCGGGTGGTGGACGATGATCGCCGAGGTCGAAGCCTCGGGCACCAGCTGGTAGGCGCTGGTGAGCGTCACCCCGATCCGCGCCGCGGGGTCGAGCAGGCGGAACAGCTTGGCCTGATCGGCGAGGTCCGGACAGGCGCTGTAGCCGAACGAGTAGCGCTTGCCGCGCTCGGGCCCGATCCCGAGCTCGGCGCGGATGCGCCGGTGGTGCCACTCCGCCAGCCCCTCGGCGGCCGCCACCGCCAGGCCGTGGACGTAGAGCGCGTCGGCGTAGCGGCCGGCGGCGTTGAGCTCCTGCTCGAGCCGCTCGACCCGGTCCCCGACCGTGACCACCTGGAACGCCACCACGTCGAAGCGGCTGCTCGCCGCCTCGGCGAAGTAGTCGGAGAGACACAGGCCCTCGCGCTCGGCCTGGCGCGGGAAGGTGAAGCGCACGGTCTCCTCGATCTTGCCGCGCGGGGTGAGCGAGCCGGGTGAAAACGCCGCCGGCTCGTAGAGCACAAGGTCCTGACCCTCGCTCTGGCACGGGAAGTAACCGTAGACCGCCGCGGGCGCCAGCCAGCCGCGCGCCTCGGCCTCGCGCTGGAGCTCCAGCCGCTTGGGCTCGAAGGTGTCGCGGATCAGGCGCTCGACCTGATCGGCGCTGCCGCGCGCGCCCCAGTGGAGCCGGTACAGGGTCTTGAGGTCCATGCCCTCGAACATGCCGGCGAACGGAAGGTCGGCGGCCGCGGTGACCCGCGCGCCCCAGAAGGGCGGGGCGGGCACCGGCACGTCGCGCGCCACCTGCACCCGGAAATCGCTCTGCTTCGCCGCCGCGACCCGGGCGCGCGCCGCGTGCTCGGCCGACTGGCCCTTGAACTCGAACGCCTCGCGCTTGATGCGCTCGACCAGCGCCGGCCGCTGCGCCGGATCGGTGAGCGCGTTCATGGTGTCGAGGCCCTCGAAGGCGTCCTTGCAGTAGAACACCCCCGGCTCGTAGAACACCTCGCCGTCGACCAGCGCCGCGCGACGCCCGAAGTTGCGATTGATCGCCGCCCCTCCGATCAGCACCGGCAGCCCGAAGCCGGCGCGGTGGAGCTCGGCGACGCAGATCGGCATCTGCTTGCTGGTCGAGACCAGCAGCGCCGAGAGCCCGATCGCGGTCGCCCCCACCTCGCGGGCCGAATCGAGGATGCGCTGCACCGGCACCTGCTTGCCGAGGTCCACCACGGTGTAGCCGTTGTTGCCGAGGATGGTCTTCACCAGGTTCTTGCCGATGTCGTGCACGTCGCCGTACACCGTCGCCACCACCACCTTGCCCTTCGAGACCTCGTCGGCGTGCTCGAGGTAGGTCTCGAGCCGCGCCACGGCCTTCTTCATGACCTCGGCGCTCTGCAGCACGAACGGCAGGATGAGCTCGCCGGCCCCGAACTTGTCGCCCACCTCCTTCATGGCCGGCAGCAGCACCTGGTTGAGCACCGTGACCGGGTCCTGGCGGCGCACCGCTTCGTCGATCAGCGCCTCGATGCCGGCCGGCTTGCGGTGGAGGATCTGGTGGCGGATGCGGCCCTCGACCGGCAGGCCCGACTCCTCGGCCTCTTCCTGCCGGGCGCGCGCGTCGGGAGTCCGGCCCTCGAAGCGGGCGATGAACTTCGCCAGCGCCTCGGGGTCGCGGTTCCAGATCAGGTCCTCGGCCAGCCCGCGCTCCAGCGCGTCGATCTCGGGATAGGGCGTGATGTCGGCCGGGTTCACGATCGCCATGTCGAGACCGGCCTGCACGCAGTGGTAGAGGAACACCGAGTTGAGGATGCCGCGCGCCTCGCGCGACAGCCCGAACGAGACGTTCGAGACGCCGAGGCTGGTCAGCACGCCGGGCAGCGCCCGCTTGATGGCGCGGATCCCCTCGATGGTCTCGATCCCGGAGGTCAGGAACTCGGCGTCGCCGGTCGCCAGCGTGAAGGTGAGGTCGTCGAAGATCAGGCGCTCGGGCGCCAGCCCGAACTCGCCGGTCACGATGTCGTGGATGCGCCGCGCCACCTCGAGCTTGCGGGCCGCGGTCTTCGCCATGCCCTGCTCGTCGATGGTGAGCGCGATCACGGCGGCCCCGAACCGCACGACCAGCGGCATCACCGCGTCGATGCGCTCGCGGCCGTTCTCGAGGTTGATCGAGTTCACGATCGCCGCGCCCGGATAGGCGGCCAGCGCCTGCTCGATGACCCGGGGCTCGGTCGAGTCGATGCACAGCGGGGACTCGACCGACAGCGCCAGCTTCTTGACCAGGCGCCGCATCTGCTGCGCCTCGTCGCTGCGCTCGGTGAGCGCGACGCAAACGTCGAGCACGTGGGCGCCGCCCTCGACCTGGCCGCGCGCCACCGGCACCAGCTCGTCGATGCGGTCCTCGAGCACCAACGCCTTGACCTTGCGCGAGCCCTGGGTGTTGAGGCGCTCGCCGATCAGCAGGGGCGGCGGCTCCTGGCGCAACGCGGTCGCGGTCATGCCGCTCGACACCGACCAGGCGCTGCGGCCCGGGCGCGGCACCGGTGCGCGCCGGCCGATCGCCGCCACCTGGGCGCGGATGTGGTCGGGGGTGGTGCCGCAGCAGCCGCCCACGATGTTGACCCCCAGCTCGGCGACGAACTCGCGCAGCACCTGGGCCATCGGCTCGGGCTTCATCGGGTACACGGTGCGCCCGCCGTCGTTGATCGGCAGCCCGGCGTTGGGGATGCAGTGGATCGGCGTGCTGGCGTTCTGCGACAGGTAGCGCACCGCGTCGCGCATCAGGTCGGGGCCGGTGGAGCAGTTGAGCCCGATGATGTCGGCTCCCATCGCCTCGAGCGTGGCGAGCGCGCCGCGGATGTCGGTGCCGAGCAGCATGCGCCCCGCGGGGTCGAGCGTCACCGAGCACTGGATCGGCACCCGCCGCGCGGCGCGCCCAAACGCCTCGCGCGCGGCGAGGATCTGCGCCTTCATCTCGAGCATGTCCTGACAGGTCTCGAGGATCAGGACGTCGGCGCCGCCCTCGAGCAGGCCCTGGGCCTGCTCGACGAAGCCTTCGACCAGCTCCTCGAGCCCGAGCCGGCCGAGCTCGGGATCCTCCGACGAGGGCAGGAAGCCCGAGGGCCCCATCGAGCCGGCGACGAAGCGCGGCCGCCCATCGGCGGCCTGACGCGCGTCGGCCACGCGGCGCGCGATGCCCGCCGCCGCGCGGTTGATCTCGAGCGTGCGGTGGGCGAGCTCCCACTCGCTGAGGCGCAGCCGCGAAGCCTGGAACGAGTTGGTCTCGACCACGTCGGCGCCGGCGTCGAAGTAGGCGTGGTGGATCCCCTCGACGACCTCCGGCCGGGTGAGGCTCAGGTAGTCGTTACAGCCCTCCCAGCGCGCCCCGCCGAAGTCCCCGGGGCCGAGGTTCCGGGCCTGGAGCTGGGTGCCCATCCCGCCGTCGAAGAACAGGATGCGCTCGCGAAGGGTATCGAGAAACAGGCTCTTCATCTGGTGCCCGGGTGTCGGGGGGAGGGTCCCGGCCGCGAGGCGCCGGCAGGCGCGTCGGGCGGGTGGCCATCGAGGGTATCGGAGGGACGCGGCGCCCGCAACCCGGCGGCCACGGCACCCGGCGTGAGTTCACCGTCGCCGCGCGCCGGCGAACGTGGTACAAGAAAAGAGCCGCTGCAATGCGCGGCGGCCGCATCATCACCATCGTCCCGGAGGAAACGTCATGAGAGTTCTTGCCCTCACGTGCGTCGCCGGCCTGGCCATGGCCGCGCTGGCGCCCGTGGCCAGCGCCAAAACCGCCCCGGAATGGCACATGAACGCCACCGCGATCGAGGCCTGCTCGTGCCCGATGTTCTGCACCTGCTACTTCGGGGGCGGCCATCCGGCCGCGCACCACGACATGGCGAACATGGCGGAAGAGCACTATTGCCGCTTCAACAACGCGTACAAGATCAACGCGGGCAACTACAAGGGCACCAAGCTCGACGGCGCCAAGTTCTGGCTGAGCGGCGACCTGGGCGGCGATTTCACCCAGGGTCAGATGGACTGGGTGGTGGTGACGTTCGACAAGGCAACGACCCAGGCCCAGCGTGACGCGATCGGCGCCATCGCGGCCCAGTTGTTCCCGGTCAAGTGGAAGTCGATGACCACGGCGGTGGGCGACATCGCGTGGAACGCCACCAAGGACGGCGCCCACGCGACGCTCGACGGCGGCCAGACCGCCGAAGTCCAGCTCGAGAAGGGCGGCTTCGGCCAGGCGGGCCAAGTGCCGGTCATCAAGGGGCTCCAGTACTGGGGCTCCGACAGCAACACCGGCTTCGTGCTCATGCCCAACCTCATCGACGCCTACCGCGTCGGCGACAAGAAGTTCGAGTACAAGGGCAGCAATGGTTTCATGCTGACGCTCGACATCTCCGCCAAGCCGGCGACGACCGGCTCGAAGAGCGGCATGTAGCGACATCACCCTAATCCACGCGGCATCGGGGCGGCAGGGAAACATCCCCTTGCCGCCCCTGTGCTTGGCATCCCAGTTCCGAGGCTGGCTGTAGGGATGGATCAGTAATGCTAATCATTTGGCAAATAACGAGTTGACGCTAAGCCCGGCAGCTGGGATCATCAGTGCGTCGCACGGCTCGTACCCGGCCGCGAATCAATCACCCTGCCACCGGCCGCTCATCCTGCGAACCCCCGCGCGGGATGTTCCTTCGCTGCAGCGCAGAGCTCGGAAGGAGTTCATCCCATGAAGAGGTTGCTAGAGAGCTTTGCCGTCGCGGGCGTGCTGGCGCTGGTCATCATCGCGCCGGCGGTAGCCTCCGCAGTGGTCACGCTCGACACCCCGGCCGTCACGGTCGTCGGCAACGGACCGTCGTACATCTCGCTTCAGGTCGTCTCGGGCGCGAGCGGCACCCCGAACGGGTTCACGGTCGAATGGATGCCCAAGGCCGACTACGACATCTACGGCTGGGGCACCGACCACACGCCGCCGGGGTTCAACTACTGCACCTTCAATGGCGTCCCCACCCTCAACGTCACGCCGGGCGTGCCGAGTTTCCTGCTCGGGCCCAACACCGCCGTGCGCGTGGTGCTCGGTGAACTGCTCGACGAGAGCGGCATCTACACCACCTACTCCAGCGAGATGGCGCCCGGGAGCGAGTACGCGTTGCGGGTGCGGGCCGAGGGCGGGCCGGGCTACAACTCGAGCGCGAACTCCCGGACTCTCATCGTACAATCGGGTACCCACGAGGTGTGCCGCTTCACGATCGGCTACTGGAAGAACCACCCCGGCAACTGGCCCGCACAGTCGCTCACGCTCGGCACCGTCACCTACAACCAGGCGCAGCTGCTCCAGATCCTCAACGAGCCCGCGAATGGCAACGGACTCCTGATCCTCGAGCACCAGCTGATCGCGGCCAAGCTCAACGCGTTGCTCTCGCCGCCGCCGGCGGCGATCGTGGCCGACATCGCCACGGCCGACGCGCTGATCGGTGGGCTCACTCCGCCGCCGATCGGCAGCGACTCGCTGGATCCCTCGTCGGTGACGTCGCTCGAGTCCGACCTCAACGACTTCAACAACGGCGAGGCGGGCGGCGATCATTGCACGACGCCGACCGTCAAGTCGACCTGGGGCAAGCTCAAGTCACTGTACCGGTAGTTCTCGAATACCGGGTCCGGATGCGGCGCGTGGCACACGGGCACGCGCCGCGTCCTTTTCCCGAATGAGTTCCGGCGGGGGGCGGCCGCGCAGTGCCGGCGCGCCCGTCACCCGATCCTCGCACCCGGCCCCCTGCGAGGGGATGATCCGTCCCCTGCCAACGTTCGTCATCGATCCGATCAGCGTGACCCTGAAGGGTGGTTTAGCCAGGCTAGACAACTGAAAAATAAAGAGTTGACACGGCGCCCGCCCAGTTGGGAATATAGCGGTGGTACACGTCTGTACCTGAGGTGCTATCCCCTGGCACCGGACGCCGCTCATCCTGCGAACCCCGCGTGGGATGCCCGTATCCCCTGTTGCAGCGCAGAGTTCGAAAGGAGTTCGTCCGATGAAGTTGCTGAAGGGTTTTGCCGTAGTGGGAGGACTGGCCATGGTCCTCATTGTGCCGACCATGGCTTCCGCGGTCGCCACGCTCGACACCCCGGGCATCACGGTGGTCGGGAATGGGGCGTCCTACATCAGGCTCGAGGTCCTCTCGGGCGCGAGCGGCACCCCGAACGGGTTCACCGTCGAGTGGATGCCGAAGGCCGACTACGACGTCTACGGCTGGGGCACCGATTACACTCCGCCGGGGTTCAACTACTGCACCTTCACCGGTTTCCCCACGCTCAACGTCACGCCGGGCGTGCCGAGCTTCCTGCTCGGTCCCAACGTCGCGGTGCGCGTGGTGCTGGGCGAGCTGTTCGACGAGACGGGCTTGTATACGACCTATACCGATGAGATGGCATCCGGGACCCAGTTCGCGGTTCGGGTGCGGGCCGAAGGTGGCCCGGGCTACAACGCGAGCGCCAACTCGCCGACCCAGATCGTGGACTCGGGCACCCACGAGGTTTGCCGCTTCACCCTCGGCTATTGGAAGAACCACCCCGGGGTCTGGCCGGTGCTGTCGCTCACGCTCGGCACGGTCACCTACACGCAGGCCGATCTGATCCAGATTCTCGACCAGCCCGCGAACGGCAACGGGCTCCTGATCCTCGAGCACCAGCTGATCGCGGCCAAGCTCAACGCCCTGCTGTCGGCGCCGCCGCCCGCGATCGCCGCCGACATCGCCACGGCCGACCTGCTGATCGGCGGGCTGATTCCGCCGCCGATCGGCGGCGACACGCTGGACCCGGCTTCGGTGACCGGGCTCGAGTCCGACCTCGACGCCTTCAACAACGGCCAGGCGGGTGGCGATCACTGCGCGACCCCGACCGTCAAGTCGAGCTGGGGCAAGCTCAAGTCGCTCTACCGGTAGTTCCCGAATCTCAGGTCCAGATGCGGCGCGCGGCGCATGGCTGCGCGCCGCATCGCTTTCCCGCGCGAATTCCGTCGCCGGCCGCGGTGGGGCCTGGCGTGCCCAACACTCGATCCTCGCGCCCCGCCCGTGGCAATGGGATGATTCGTCCCCATGCGCACGCTGGTTCTCGATCTCATCCGTCACGGCCAGGCCGCTCCCGGCGAGGTCTCGGGCGATCGCGCCCGCGCGCTCACCCCCGCCGGCCGCGCCGCGCTCGAGCGGCTGGGCGCGCGCCTGGCGCGCGATGGCTCGGTCCCCGCCCGCCTGCTCGCGAGCCCGCTCGATCGCGCGCAGCAATCGGCCGAGGCACTGCGCGGGGAGTTCGCGACCCCGCCGGCGATCGAGACCCTCGACGAGCTGGCGCCCGAAGGCACGCCGATCGAGCTGCTCGGCGCACTGCAACGCCTCGGGCTCGACGGCGGGCACGTCGCTCTGGTGGGACACCAGCCCCTGCTCGGCCAGCTGGCGCTGCTGCTCACCTCGACCGAGACCACGTTCGCGCCCGGCTCGCTGGTGCGGATCGAGTGCCGGGAGGCGCCGGCGGCCGGAGCGGGCCGCATCCTTCTCATCGCGCACCCGTAGCGCCGCGGTCGCGGCGAGTGTCGCCAGCACTTCTCGTGGTGCTAGGCTCGCTGACCTCGGCCGGTGCTTCGGCCACAACCCAGGGAGGTGGAGCATGAACGTCCTCGCCGGCAAGGTCGCGCTGGTCACCGGCGGCAACCGCGGGATCGGCCGCGGCATCGCCGAGGCGCTCGCCGCCGAGGGCGCCACGGTGGTGATCACGGCCCGCCGTGCCGGCGACGCCGAGCGTGCGGCGCGCGAAATCGGCCGCGGCAGCGTCGGGCTGGTGTGCGACGTGCGCGCACAGGAGTCGGTCGAGGCGCTGTTCCGCGCCATCGACCAGGGGCCCGGCGGCCCCGACATCCTGGTCAACAACGCCGGGATCGGGATCTTCGGCCCGGTCGCCGACACCGATCCCGACGACTGGCGCGCCGTCATCGAGACCAACTTGAACGGCGTGTTCTACTGCTGCCACGAGGCCATCCCGCGCATGCGCAAGCGCGGCGGCGGCTACATCTTCAACATTTCGTCGCTGGCCGGCAAGAACCCGATGCTGAACGCCGCCGCCTACAACGCCAGCAAGTTCGGACTCAACGGTTTCAGCGAGGCGCTGATGATGGAGGTGCGCTACGACAACATCCGGGTCTCGTACCTGATGCCGGGCAGCGTTGCCACCGACTTCGGGCGCGGCGCGCGCGACAAGATGGAGTGGGCGCTCACCCCCGCCGACGTGGCCGCGGTGGTGATCGACCTCCTGCGCGCCCCGGCGCGCGCGCTCTACAGCCGGGTCGAGATGCGCCCCAGCAAGCCGCCGCGCAAGGGGTAGCTGCTCCCGAATCTGCTACAGATCAGCCGGCCCATACCCTCGCCGCCTGCTCCCTCACCGCCTGGTCGCCGAGCGGTCGTCATCCTGAGGACGACCCGAGGCTCGCTGAAGATCAGCCAGGCATGGGATGGTGTCGGGAGAGACGAAAATCGTGGACAGGCGCAGGATCGGGGGATCGAATCCTCTCCGCCTGAAAGAAGCCATCCGCTTCATGATCTCTGCCTTGGCCAACATGGCTCCGCCGATCGCCCCGACATACCGCGCTCCGTCCAGGCCAATCGGAAACACGAGGATGTCGGCAGGGGCGAGTCGGATGACTCCTGTCGACGTCTCCGGCGCCGCCCTGGCCCCGCAGCAGGCCTGGGCGCAGATGTGGTCCCCGGACGGACAGGTCGCGAAAAAGACGACGTCACCGTCCGGCGTGGAAAGCCGGAAGCCCAGTACTCCCGAGGAAACGCCTGACAATTGAAAGCAGGGCGATCGCCCCTGCTTTCCTGCGCCCGACGCGTCGGCGATCAGTGATTCCATGGTGGTCGAATCGATGCAGCCGCCAGTGCCCCGCAGGACTCGACCCGATGGGGAATCACGGAAGAGTGAGTCGCACGAGCCCCGAGGAAAACGGAAGATCGCAAACAGGGTGAGCGGCTCTATGGCTGGGCAACTCTTGCCCGCGCTCCCGGATAGTCGCAGCGCCCTGGGCGCAGGCGTCTGCGGGCCGGCCGACAAGGATGCCGATTTCTGCGCGGACAAATGGCTCATCGGGAGAGTCGCAGCACCAACTCCGATGCTCACGCAGAGTGCGCTTCGCGCCACGACAGCACGAAGGTCCGCCCCGCTGAGGAGCGGCGGGCGGTTCATGAGCTGGCTACCGGTAGATCGTCTTCAAACGGCCCCACGTGGTCGCGCGTGTGGGCGTCGGGGCCGACGAATAGCCCTGGCTCGAGGTGACCACGTACTTCGGTGGCAGCGTGAACGTGAGCCGTGCCGAGGCCGTGGCCTGGCTGGTCGATTTGCCGCTCGGACTGAAGGCGTGGAGGTGGACCGCCAGGTGAAAATGCTCTCCCGCAGCGAGGCTCATGGGTAGCGTCAGGACCTGGTAGAAGTCGCTGCCGGGCCAGGACCAAGGGCTCGTGAACTCCTGCACCTGGCCGCCACTGCCAATGCGGGCAGAGGCAAATGCGTAGTACGTGCCTCCTGCGTGGACCGCGAGCTGAGCGCTGAATGGGATGGGCGTTGAGGAGGTGGGACCGGAAATGACGAACAGGTCCTCGGCACTCAGCGACGCCTCCGCCCCTCTTCCGATCGCGCCAACGGAGGATTGGCCCGACACCAGGTCGTAGGTGGCTCCCGAGTTGTTGAAGCCACAGCCGAGGGCCGTATATCGAGCCGCGGTCGTCACCGTGGTCACGCCGCAGACCACCAGCGTGTCAGCTGGACCGCGGTTACGGTCCTGCGCGTGGGTCGTGGCGGCGCTGAACGCCACCCCACAGGCGAGCGCCACCGACGTGCAGCTACGCACCGAGCTTCGAAACATGGAGCCCCCTTTCAGCCCGGTCAGCGGTGTTCACGGGCCCCGGGTCTCCCGGCGGGCAGGGGGTCGAGGAGGAGAAGTCTACATCGGATCTCGCTCGCCGCCAGCGGAATATCCGACCGCCCTGCCAGCCCCCTTACTTCCTCACCGGCACCACGCTCCTGTCGTCGAGCCCCAGCACGTTGACCAGGTCGGAGCCGGCGGGGACGATGAACTTGGTTTGCTGGGCCAGCACGTTGTTGAGCACGTCGAGCCGCTTGCTGATCTCGGCGCGCTCCTTGAAGAACGCTTCGGCGGCGTTCGACACCATCTCGATCGCGCGCGCCTCGGCGGTGGCGCGGGTGATGCGCGCCTGGGCGTCGCCTTCGGCTTTGAGGATCTCGGACTGCTTGATCCCCTCGGCCTGCAGGATCTGGGACTGCTTGACGCCTTCGGCCTCCAGCACCGCGGCGCGCTTGTCGCGCTCGGCCTTCATCTGGCGCGACATCGCTTCGGTGATGTCGGCGGGCGGGTCGATCTTCTGGACCTCGACTCGCGTCACCTTGACTCCCCAGGTGTTGGTGGCTTCGTCGAGCACGTTGCGCAGGTTCTGATTGATGACGTCGCGCGCGGTCAACGTCTCGTCGAGCGACTTGTCGCCGATCAGGTTGCGCAGGTTGGTCTGGGCCAGGGTGGTGGCGGCGTAGGCGAAGTTCTGCACCTCGAAGGTGGCCTTCACCGGATCGATGATGCGGTAGTAGATCACCGCGTCGACGATGACCGAGACGTTGTCCTTGGTGATGACCTTCTGCGGCTCGACGTTGATCACCCGCTCGCGCATGTCGACCTTGATCATGCCCTCGATCAGCGGCACCAGGAACGTGAGCCCGGAGTCGGCGGTGGCGCGGTAGCGGCCGAGGCGCATGATCAGGCCCTTCTCGTACTGCGCCACGACCCGCGACGAGCGCAGCAGCGCGATCACCGCGATGAACAGCACGATGGTGACGAGCGCGGTACCCATGGTGGTAATCATGACGCAGCCCCCCGGACCAGCAGCGTGACGCCCTCGACCCCCTCGATCGTGACCTCGGCGCCGACGTCAAACGGGCCGGCGCCGGCGGCGGGCCGCGCCCGCCATACCTCGTCGCGCACCCGCACCTGGCCGGGCTCGTGGCTCGCCACCGTGCGGATGACGAGCGCCCGCTGCCCGACCACGGCGTCGACGTTGGTCGACACTTTGGGGCGGCGCAGCCGCGCCCGCACCCAGCGCCGCCCGGCCGCGATGTAGCCCAGGGCCAGCACGCTGGCGGCGATGAAGCCGGCGGTCGCGCTGTGGAGCAGGAACCCGATCACGCCCCCCAGCACCAGCGACGAGCCGATCAGCACCAGGTCGAAGCCCGAGAACCCCCCGAGCACGACCTCGATCAGCACCAGCAGGGCGCCCACCACGATCAATACTCCGTTCCAGCTCACGCGCATCGGATTCCCCCCTTGCTCGAGCGGCCGCGACTCTACGCCGGGAGCGAGCCGGGCCACAACCGAACGCCGGATCGCGGTCGGATGACCGGCGGGCCCAACCCTCGAACCGGCGCGGGCCCGGTGACGCGGGCCGCCATTGAGCGGGGCGCCGGGGATGCGATAGCCTGTGCGCGGCGCCTGCCCCGCGCCCGGCGTCGTGGTCGCGGAGGCCGCAGGCGGCAGCCCTTTCACCTCACCTCTCGAGGAGGACGCGTGATGCTGCGCATACGGATCCCGCTCGCCCTGGCCCTTGCGGTGGCGCTGACCCCGCCCGCCCTGGCCGCGGCCCCGAAGTCGAAAACCGCCGTCAAGCCGGCGCCCACGACCACCGCGGCCCCGGCGGCCGGCAGCGTGTCCGATGCGCCGTTCTGGACCGGTCACCCCAATGCCGCGGCCTTCGCCAACATCCAGGCCGACCGCGTCGCGCGCGCCAAGAAGGACATCGAGCGCTTGCTGGCGGCCCCCGCCCCGCACACGCTCGAGAACACCCTCCAGCCCTACGACGACGCGCTGCTCGAGCTCGACGCCGCCAGCTCGCAGTCGGGGCTGATCGAGGAGGTGCACCCCGATTCGGCGGTGCGGGCCAGCGCCGAGAAGGCGACCCAGGACGTGGCGGCGTACTTCTCCGAGCTGTCGCTCAACCGCAAGGTTTACGACGCCCTTGCCTCGCTCGACACCACGAGCTACGACAGCGAGACGCGCTACTACGTGCGCACGACGCTGCGCGACTTCCGCCTCGCCGGCGTCGACAAGGACGACGCGACGCGCAAGCAGATCCAGGAGCTCCGCGAGCAGCTGGTCAAGGTCGGCCAGTCGTTCGAGCGCAACATCCGCGAGGATCATCCCAAGGTGGTGCTCGACGGCGTCAAGGATCTCGACGGCCTGCCGCAGGACTTCATCGACGCGCACAAGCCGGGCGCCGACGGCAAGATCGCGCTGTCGATCGAGTACCCCGACTACTTCCCGATCATGACCTACGCCAAGAGCGAAGCGGTGCGGAAGAAGATGTTCATGGTGTTCCAGAACCGCGCCTACCCCGCCAACATGGCGGTGCTCGACACCATCCTCGACCTGCGCTACCGCCTGGCGAAGCTGATCGGCTACTCGAACTTCGCCGACTACGACTGCGCCGACAAGATGGTGGGCAGCGCCCAGAACGCCTCGGACTTCATCCACAAGGTGGTCGATGCGTCGGGCGAGCGGCTCAAGGGCGACTACCAGGTGGTGCTGGACCGCAAGCGCAAGGACGTGCCGGGAGCGACCGGGATCGACTGGTGGGACCGGTTCTACTGGACCAACCTGATCAAGAAGGAGAACTACGACTTCGACGCCCAGGCGTTCCGGCCCTACTTCCCCTATACGCGCGTCAAGCAGGGGGTGCTGGACGTGACCGGCAAGATGTTCGGCGTCACCTACCGGCAGGTGAAGAACGCCCCGGTGTGGGACCCCTCGGTCGAGTGCTGGGAGATGCTCGAGGACGGCAAGCTGGTGGGACGTTTCTACCTCGACATGCATCCGCGCGAGAACAAGTACAACCACGCGGCTCAGTTCGACGTGCGCACCGGGGTCGAGGGACGCCAGATCCCGGAGGCGGCGCTGATCTGCAACCTGCCGGGCGCCGATCCGAAGGATCCGGGGCTGTGCGAGCTCGAGGACGTCAACACCTTCTTCCACGAGTTCGGCCATCTGCTCCACACCCTGTTCGCCGGGCACCACCGCTGGGTGGGGATTGGCGGCATCCGCACCGAGCGCGACTTCGTCGAGGCGCCGTCGCAGATGCTGGAGGAGTGGATGCGCGATCCGGCGGTGCTCCAGACCTTCGCGCGCCATTACCAGAGCGGCGAGCCCGTGCCCTCGAAGCTGGTCGAGCAGATGCGGCGCGCCGAGGATTTCGGCAGCCTCGATCCGCGCGCGATCGACGTGCGCCGCCAGATGGTGCTCGCCGACCTGTCGCTGTCGATCTACGACCGGCCGCCCAGGCAGGTCAATACCGACTCGCTGAACGCCCAGCTCACCAACCGCTACACGCCCTACCCGTACGTTCCCGGCACCCACTTCCAGTGCGCGTTCGGGCACCTCTACGGCTACGGCGCCGGCTACTACACGTACATGTGGTCGCTGGTCATCGCCAAGGACATGTTCAGCAAGTTCGACCACAAGAACCTGCTCGATCCCACGATCGCGAAGCGCTATCGCGACACCGTGCTGGCGCCCGGCGGCTCGGCCCCGGCCGCGGTGCTGGTGGCGAACTTCCTGGGGCGCCCGTTCAACTTCGAGGCCTATCGCGCGTGGCTCAACCAGTCGCGGCCCAATTGAGCGGGCGG
>Ga0306921_10001442_pt1 | contig 23037 bp, 22 predicted proteins | sample sta12Cox44000080_FD_203760 | JGI IMG/M metagenome (GOLD analysis project Ga0306921, IMG submission 203760) | Lab enrichment of tropical soil microbial communities from Luquillo Experimental Forest, Puerto Rico - statoxic.12C.oxic.44.000.080 (v2)... | ecosystem: Environmental > Terrestrial >...
ATCCCAAATGGCGTCAGTCGGCCTTGGGGACTCGTCAGCGTAACGTAATCGCCGGGCTTCAGTTTCCATTCTTCCGCAATCTGTTTCCCCACAACCAAGGCGTCAATTCCATCCGGGTCGGGTGCGAAGTCCAGGTGTCCCGCCTTGAGTTTCTGCAGGGCTTCGTCGCTCTTCATCTCGCGCGCTACATCAATGCCCTTGGTCACGACTCCGCGCGCCTGCCCGTCAAACGAAAGTAAAACGGTCTGGTAAATCGCCGGTGTGACTGATCGCACACCGGACATTTTTTCAAATTGCTCGACAAGCGGCCGATAGTTCGAGATTCCACCAGAGCCTGGCCGCGTCAACGAGACGTGCGCCGTCACACCCAGCAAACGGTCCTGCAATGTTTCGCGGAATCCGCTGTTCATCGCCAGCGCGATCACCAGCGTAGCCACACCCGCAGCGACGCCCAGAATCGAAAAGGAAGTGATGAGCCGAAGAACCGTGGGCCGGTTCGGAGATCGCAGGTAGCGCCGCGCCACAAACCATTCGAATCCCATGCGCGGCGGGCCCCTAAGCCTTCTGGCTTTCCGCAGAGGGTTGTTCTTCAGGCTTCGCCTCGGGACGGAGCAGTGGAAAGAGAATGACGTCGCGAATGGAGTGCGAGTCCGTCAGCAGCATGGTCAACCGGTCAATGCCAATGCCCTCGCCGGCGGTTGGCGGCATTCCGTGGCATAGTGCACGCACGTAATCAATGTCCAGTTGCTGTGGAGCCTCCTCGCCGCCCTGGGCAATCTGCGCGAGAAAGCGCTGCTCCTGTTCTGCTGCATCATTCAGTTCAGAGAAGCCGTTGGCAATTTCCATTCCCGCAACGTAGATCTCAAATCGCTCCGTCAGCGACGGATCTTCGGGTTTCTGCTTCGAGAGGGGAGAAATCTCCATCGGCAAGTCATACAGGATCGTCGGCTGCACCAGCTTATCCTCAGCAATGGCTTCAAACAGGTGCCCTGTCCATTCACCGTCCGAAAAGCCTTCCTTAGAAGGTGCAAACTCAGCTTGATTCGCCCTCGCCCAAGTATTGTAACGTTCCGTCGCACGCCGGGCGCCGCCGGCTGCGGCAAGCTCTTCCACCGTTGGCGCCGCGCCGGCACCCTCCGGCCAGAATTTTGCGATCGCTTCCCGCATGCTGAGGCGCTGGAACTTGCCAAATTCCAATTCCTGCTCACCGTAACGCACAATCGTCGACCCGGTAATGCTCTTCGCCAGTTGCGCGAAGAGCTGCTCGTTCAGATCCATCAGGTCCCGATAATTACTGTACGCCTCATAGAATTCCAGCATGGTGAATTCAGGGTTGTGCTGCGTCGAAATCCCCTCATTCCGGAAATTGCGATTGATCTCGTAGACCCGGTCGAACCCTCCCACCGTCAGTCTCTTCAGATAAAGTTCCGGCGCAATTCGAAGATATAGGTCGATGTCCAGAGTGTTGTGGTGAGTGATGAAAGGCCGCGCCGCCGCTCCCCCCGCAATCGGATGCATCATCGGCGTTTCGACTTCAATGTATCCGCGGCTGTCAAAGAACTGCCGGAGCTCGCGGATGATCCGCGCGCGTGTCTGAAAAACCCCCCGAGACTTTTCCGTGGCCACCAGGTCCAGATACCGCTGTCGGTAACGCAGTTCAATGTCAGCCAAGCCATGCCACTTTTCCGGCAAAGGAAGCAGGGCTTTCGACAAAAAGAAGAGCTCTTCCACCCAAACCGACAATTCGCCCGTCTTCGTCCGAAAGAGGTGCCCGCGCACCCCGATATGGTCGCCCAGGTCCAGCAAGTGAAAAAGCTGAAAACCCCTCTCCCCGACCACGTCCTTCTTTACATAAATCTGAATACGCTTGCCCGCCCCTTGCAGATGGGCAAAACCGGCCTTGCCCATCAATCGATAGGAAACGATGCGCCCGGCTACCCGCACTTCTTTCTTTTCGGCTTCCAGTTCGGGCCCGCTCGTTTCGGAGTACTTGCCCACAAGATCCTCTGGGCGATCGGTCCACCGGAATTCGCGTGGAAATGCTTCATAGCCAAGAGCTTGTATCTCCTCTAGCTTCTTCTGGCGCTGCTCAAATTGGTCTCGCGGTTCGAATTGCAAGGGCTGCTCGTTCCTTTCCCGTTTGATGAGAACTGAGTATAGACGGGGCCCGATGGCCAGGGCAAGGAAGCCCCGCCTTACCCTCCAAAATGGGCGATTTACGATTCCGTATCCCAGGCTGTACTTCGTTAGAACAGTTATGGACTTGAAAAAAATATCGTTCCCTATAATACCCTCCACGATTTACGGAGGTCTTCTGTGCGTTCAAATCCCGCGTGTTTGCGCACTGCTTCGGTCTCTCGCCTTTGGAAAACCTGCTCCGCGCGATGCTAATGCACGCAAAGCACTTTGGTACCGCGCCCAATTCTTGTCCCCGAGAATTTCCAGTGTTCCAGAAACCGGAGAATCGCCGGTTCAACAGCCTGTTCAGCAGGGAATTGCTTACGCGCAAGTCGGGCCGGACTCGTCGAGGAACTTGCGCTAGCCTTTTCCTCGTCCGTGGGGCAATTCGAACAAGGGGATTCCGTGCATCCGGAACGAGATTGGGAGGCCCTGGATGCCTGCCACTCGCGAGCAAGCCTTTGGAACTCACACCCGCACAGTTGCCCGAACCCATCATCTTGTCCATAGACGGATGCCCCCTATCAAGGGACAATAACAAAACCTGCGGGCGTCTCACGGCCTCATGCAACCCATGGGGGGCTTTCCGCCTCTATAGCTGCATATGTGTGCCTCGACCGCCGTCACAGGGACAACTCTTGGAGGGATGGGGCGCATCCGAAGGACTAGAAGCGCCGCCATTGCACAGTTGGCCCGATCACGACCAACCGAGCCGGTCGCATGGACGGAAGTGGAAGCAATCCGTCGCGCACAAGCGGGGGATGCCGCCGCTTTTGAGTTTCTGTACCAGATGCACGGTCGCAGGGTGTACGCCTTGTGCCTGCGCATGGTTGGGAATCCGGCGGATGCGGAAGACCTGATGCAGGAGGCATTTCTGCAGCTCTTCCGAAAGATCGGTACGTTTCGAGGTGAGTCGGCTTTTTCCACCTGGTTGCACCGCATGACGGTCAATGTCGTGCTCATGCGTTTGCGCAAGAAGTCTTTGCCGACGGATTCCCTGGAAGAGACGCTTGAGCCGGACGCCGAGAATAGTGGCCCCAAGCGCGACGTGGGCGCCCCAGATTTGAGACTTTCGGGTGCGGTAGACCGGGTCAACCTGGAGCGTTCTATCGGAAAGTTGCCTCCGGGTTATAAGACCGTGTTCGTCCTTCACGATGTACAGGGTTACGAACACAATGAGATTGCTAGCATCATGGGGTGTTCGGTCGGAAATTCGAAGTCGCAATTGCACAAGGCGCGCACCCGTCTGCGCGAACTGCTCCAGGAAGAGATTCGGGAGCAGGCGCGGCAAGAACGCCAGGCGGCAAGATCCCAGTCGGATGCAGGGGATTGAGCTAACATGAGGCCAACGCCAGAGTCCGAACAGGTGCCAGGTTTTTGCAAGAGATTTGTGGGGAGGGCCGCGCAGCGCAACTCCCTTCGGAGTTGGAAGTATGCAGTGTAAGGAATTGGAAATCGTTCTGGAACAAGAAGGACTCGCACCACTCCCTGCGTCAGCCCGGGAGCATCTCGCCGGATGCACGGCGTGTCAGGGGTTCCTGGCCGACCTTTCCTCCATCGTTGCAGCCGCGAAGACACTTCCCGACGAAGCGCATCCGCCGGAGCGCATCTGGATTTCTCTCCGCGCACGATTAGAAACGGAGGGCGTGATCCGGGAAGCGGCCGAAGTTGCGGGCGCAACTTTGCCTTCGATGGGTTGGCGGAGTCTCGCCGCCTGGTTTCGGCCTCGGGCGCTGGCCACGGCGAGCGCTGGGTTAGTGCTTGTCGTCACTGCAGTTTTCCTTTCTCGCCAGCCAGACTTACAGCCTTCTCCGATCAGCCCTTCAATTGCGCAGAACAATCCTGGCTCAACTGTTTCGGCTCCATCTGTGGCCCCTTCTCCGGTCGTCTCTTCCGACAGCCACACTGTCGTTTCCGACCCCACCGGCGATCTGAATCGCACGGAAGGTGACTTGGCCAACTTTCACCTTGCCGTTACTTCTCCGGTGAACACCTCTTTGCGGCAGGATCTGCAAACCGTCAATGAATTTATCGCTGAATGTGAGCTTCATCTGAAACAATACCCGCACGACGATGTGGCGCGCGAGTATCTGAATAGCGCCTACCAGCAGAAAGCGGAATTGCTGGCGGCGATGATGGATAGCGGAAGGAGCGAGAACTAATGATGCAGCGAGAGATAGTTGAGCGCGGCGTTTTGTCCCTTCTTGGCGCGGGACTCCTTCTTTGTGCCGCGGCGCCATCCTGGGCCGGCAAGACCGACCACCAGGAACGCCATTTCACCGTCAAGGGGCGCCCGCTGGTAGTCCTGCAGAACATCGTCAACGGGCGCATCGAAGTGAAATCCTGGAAAAACCGGGAAGTCGTGGTTACCTGCGATGTGGCTTCGAGCAAAGTCGCGATTGATATCGAGCAGGTCGGCGACCGGATTGATATCAGCGCCAGCGCGCTGGCACAGTCCGCACAGCCGCATGATGTCGAAGCCAATTTCCAGGTGTTTGTTCCCGAAGAAACGGAACTCCAGCTCAAGACACAGACCGGCCTGATCTACGTGGAGCAGGTCAACGGTGATATGAAGCTGCAAAGCATCGCGGGCGATGTGCACCTCAAGGAAGTTTCCGGTTACATCATCGTAAAAACTACCGCGGGTAACCTGGTCTGCACCCAATGCGCCGGCAAGCTCGATTTCAACTCCATCAGTGGCAGTGCGCAAATTTTGCAGCCCGCGTTGAGCAGCGTCAACCTGATGACCACGACCGGCAATATTCTTTATGACGGCGATTTCGTCCGGACGGGCCTTTACACCATGAATAGCGGCCGCGGGGTTGTAGAGGTGCACTTCTCCGGCAACGACTCCTTTGATCTGAATGCCTACTCTCTTCTCGGAAACGTGGACAATCAGGCTTCCGAATTCGTAAAGCCGGATACCCACAAGCGCCAACACGCCAGCTCCAAGCCGGGCAACAGCCTGATCGGCACCGTTGGTCAGGGACTCGCGAAAGTCGAACTCTCTTCCTACAGTGGTACAATCCGAATTCTGAAGCGCAATTAGTTCGCGCTCTCCGGAATTGTGAATCCATCGAGCATCGTTCGGAACGCGCAGACCCATGTTCTCTTGTTGGGCCTGGCGGGTTTCATGGGCTCGGGCAAAAGCACGGTAGGCTCTCGCCTGGCCCGCCAACTCGGCTGGCGCTTTGTTGATCTCGATGAAAAGATTGAAGAAGCCGCAGGCATAACCATCCCGCAATTTTTTGAGCGCCACGGTGAGCCGGCGTTCCGCCAATTGGAAGCCGAGCAGCTTCGCAGTGCCATTGGCAGAGCGGTGGAAAGAAATGAATCCACGATTCTGGCCCTCGGAGGCGGCACGTATGCTCAAATAGGAGCCCCGGAATTCCTGCGCAATTCGGGCATCCCGATGATCTGGCTGGATTCTCCTTTAGAAGTTCTACTTTCCCGTTGCATGACGATGACGGGCAGGCCGCTATTCCGGGACGAAAGCAGTTTTCGCGCTCTCTATGCGCAGCGCCTCGCTTCCTATCAACTTGCCGATTTTCGCGTGGATAGTTCGGGCGATCCAGCGGCAGTCGTTTCGGAAATCCTGCGGCGCGGAATCGCAGGAGTGCCTGTCGAAGACCTGGAAACGAACTCTGGTTTGAAAGAACCGCGATCCTGAGGGGGATGCCGATGGGGAGTGCAACCTGGAGACGAAAGCGGGTCATCACTGGCGGCCTGCTATTTCTTTTGGCCTCGAGTGTCGTCTTGATCGCTCAGGCCGCGCAGAAAAAGGTGCCGCCCGGTTCCGTGTTTGCGCCGGATAAGGGCAAGTTGAACGTTCTCCTCGATGGCAAGTCCGTGGGCCGCGAAGAATTCGAGATTTCGGCGGCTGGCGGCGGCTGGACCGCCCGGGGCACAACCACATTAAAACCGCCGGATAGCGCCGCATCGACCGTGACCGGTACGCTTACCCTGCAGCCTGACGGAGCCCCCATCCGCTACGAATGGTCGTCACAAGCGGAGAAAACCAACGGCGCGCACGTCCTATTTGCCAATGGCGTGGCTAAAATTACCCTACAAATGCAGGGCGCGCGCCCATTCGAGCAGGATTTGTCTTTCAACTCGCCCAAGATCGTTGTACTCGATAACAATCTCTACCATCAATATGAAGTTCTCGCGCGCATCTACGATTGGACGCGCCGCGGCACGCAAACTTTCTCCGTTCTCATTCCCCAGGAATTAACTCCGGGCTCGATTACTGTGGATTGGGCTGGCGCGGTCAGCGCGGATGGAAAGACCTATGAGGGATTGAAGGTCGTCACTTCCGATCTGGAAGTCGTACTCTACCTTGACTCAAACCATCGTTTGATGCGCCTCGAGGTTTCCGCCGCCAGAGTCTCCGTCGTCCGCGAATAGCTCTTCGCATCTTGGTGTATAGGGGCTGCCTCTGAGGCGGTCCGCCCTGAGGTTGTACCGCTTTCGCTCCAAGGGTTCCCCACACGTTCCCTAGCAATGAAATAACCAACGAGATCGAGGAGAAAGTGCACAGGATGTGCTGGCATTTCTGTAAGCCATGTCATGGCACTTTACAACAGTTCGTCCACCCTTGACGGCCCGCGGTCGGGCATTGTTGCCTTTCGTCGGTAAGTGGATGCCTAGGTTCTCCGTCAATGGCAGACTCGGCGCCAGGAGGCAACATGCAATGTTAATCACAACCACTTCAATTCTTGCCGTCGCCCGCCTTGTCTTGCTGGCCCTCTACGTACTACTTGCGCAGCTCTTGCTCGGACCTTCGCTAGTCGCGCAATCCTTGTCAGGTCAAACGTGGAACCTGCCGCAGGGAGTGGCCGTGAAGGACAACGGCCCCCGGACTTACCGGTTTACCGTTGACTACAACACGGCAAACAGCAGGGGAGAGATACTGCACCGTCATCGCTTGATGGGGGAATACACACGAGGACTGGCGGGCGGAGAGGTCGCATGGAAAAACGTCACTCAGGCCGACGCGGACGGAGCGACGGGTCCATTCGGAGCTGCGCAGAAAGTCGATTTTATGGAAGGATTTCGCTATCACAATGATATGGGCGACACTTTCAAACCCGATTTCTTCAAAGGTTTCCCTCCAACGGCAGTCTTTGAGCGAAATCTGATTTGGGATACAGGCATGATGGAATACTTTGGGCAGGACTTTTTCGATCACCTGAAGCTGAACGAGCCCTACCACAGCTCCTTGAATCAGGACATGAAGATGCCCGGCGTTGGCACGTTTCGTAATCACGACGTGGCGCTCACTTGGATTGGACGTTCTCTGAGAAACGGTCAGGAGTGCGCCGTCATCCGATACCAGGCCTTCTTCAATCCTCTGGAGGTCGTCAACGGCGGCATGACGCTGAAAGCGCGCAGCGATTACTGGGGAGAAATTTGGGTCTCGCTCGCGACAAAGCAAGTTGAGCATGGCACCCTTTATGAGAATGTCTTGGGAGAGATGAAGCTCGCGGGTCAGGATACGACGCAGCTCGTCAATGTCTTCCGCATCGGCACGTTCGAACCCGTAAGCGCAAAATAGAAACTCGCAACGCTGCAAAGCCAGCGATTTGACTCCACCAAAAGCAAAACTGGGCGTTGTCTTTCTTGTGGATCAATTTTGCGGTTGCGGTTGTGCTTCTGATCCCGATCGCGGGACATCAAATCTCGAGCTTCCAGGAATTCCTGCGTGCGCTTGTCTACGTGCTCATGTACACAAATCTCGCCTGTGCTTTCGGCGCTTTTCTGATCGGCCGTCTCGTGGAGAGACCTGGACGTGTACTCCGCAAGTTCCCTTTGGTCCCTGTCGTGGCCATGGGGTTCCTCTTCTTTAGTGCCGTGGGCTGTTTGCTGGCGCAGACCCTGTTAATGGTGACAGGTTTTCTGGTCTCAAAAGCACTTCTGGCCGGAATACTTTTACACAGTGCGCGTCGCCGTACCCCTGGCTTTGGTGTTCGGCTTGGGTGCTCTGGTTAACTCTCCCTCAGAGAAAAACTCTTGCTAGCGTGCCAAAGGCCGTTGAAATACGGGAGCGCCTAAACGCCGCAGCGGATAGCCCTGTGGATTACCATGGGCGTGACCGGGTACGAGCCCATTCGAATGGCTGGCGTGACCGATGTGCCCGTGCTGCCCGTTGCCATTCGCCGGCGCGGGCTGCGGCAGCCGGGCCGGGTTACCGATAGGGCGGAGGTTGATCGGCGCCGCGTTCACGTGGTCGCTGATGGCCTGCAGCCGCTTCAGGATCGACTGCCACTGTTCCCAATCCAGTTGGCGCAGGAACGGGCGCAACCCCTGGATGAACGGATCCTCGAGCAACGCTTCGCCATCCGATTCCGGAATGAAGAAGCGGTTGAGGCCAACATTCAGCGCTTCTGAGATTTTCTCCAGTGTGCCGAGGCTCGGCGTCATCTGGCCGCTCTCGATGCGCGATAGGTACGAGCGGCTGACCTTAGAGCGAGCTTGCAGCTGGCTCTGCGTCATCCCCCGCGATTCGCGTAACTGCCGAATCCTTTGGCCAATATTCTCGACCGTCTCCTGATTCGGGAACTTCGGCGCGATGACTTCCGCAGCTGCCTGCTCGTGCGGCTCTTCCTGCGGAATGAGATACTCCATTCGCTGAGGCAGAGCGCGTACACAGCGACGGCAATTGCCGGTGCGTGTCCGATACTGGACCAGACCACACGTTTTGCAGCGTATGACTTCCCGATCCATCTCCAGCGAATTCATCATGGCTTCTTTATCCATATGTGCGGACACCGGTACTCCTCGCTGACTTGTATTTTTCCGGCGTGCGGATAGGAAGGAACGTCGGAGCGTTCTTGGGGGGAAGGCAGTTACTGGCGCGAGGGGAGTTTCTCTTGAACGCGTATTCTCTGTCAAGAGTATTTTTAGAAAAACTTTGCGGGAAACGCCTGGAATCGGCCGTGTTTACACCATGTTTTCGCCTGTCCGGCCGGACAAGGCCCGCGGAAATGCTCAGCCCGTGGGGCTCTTATCGCTGGGACACAACTATATGTTGTGCTTTTGTTATTCTTCGCTACTGCATTTCATTTCGGCACATTTTTCCCTTTTCTTGTATTCTGTCGCTTCACGGAGGGCGTTTCGCCATGCCATCTCGCGAAGATACCTGGAATCTACTCTGCGAATACACGCAATCCGAGAGTCTCCGCAAGCACATGCTCGCTGTCGAGGCTTGTGTCCAGGCCTATGCCAGGAAAAACGGCGCCGACCAGGACCTCTGGGGCATCACCGCGCTCCTTCATGACTTTGATTACGAGCGGTGGCCCAACAACGACCATTCCCCCGACCGCGAGCACCCCGCCGAAGGGGCAAAAATTCTCCGCGCTCATCATTATCCTGAAGAAGTGGTTCGGGCCATTCTTTCCCACGCCGATTATTCCGGCGTTCCCCGCCAGACTCCACTCGAACACACGCTCTTCGCCTGCGATGAACTGGCCGGTTTCCTCATCGCCTGCGCCTACGTCAGGCCTTCCAAGAGCATTCTCGACCTGGAAGTCAGCTTCGTGAAAAGGCGCATGAAAGACAAAGCCTTCGCCAAGGGTGTCAGTCGCGAAGACGTTGTCAAGGGCGCTGAAGAACTGGGCGTTCCTCTCGACGAACATATTGCCTTCTGCATCAACGCTCTTCGCCAGCACGCCGACGCTCTCGGCCTCCGCGGCTCGCTTTGAAGCCGCGTTGACTTGTCGGGAAGTGCAAACTAACATGTGCCCGCATGTCAGAGTCTGACTCCATCCTGGGGCGATCGGTTTCCCACTAGCCCTGAGCCGTTTCCAGCGCGAGGCGCAGGCTACCTCTGCCCTCAATCATCCCAACATTTGCACGATCTACGATATTGGCGAACAAGACGGCCAAGCCTTCATTGCCATGGAGTATCTCGATGGTATGACCTTGAAACACGCCATCACCCGCAAGCCCATGGAAAATGAAAAGGTGCTCGCCTTGGCAACCGAGATTGCCGACGCGCTCGATGCCGCCCACTCCCAAGGCATCACTCACCGTGATATCAGACCCGCAAACGTTTTTGTGACTCGCCGCGGCCACGCCAAGATTCTTGATTTCGGTTTGGCCAAAGTGTCCGTTCTGTTTGCGCCACCCCCGCAGGCGGGGCCGGAAGCCACGCTCGTAGCAGACCCGGAGCACCTGACCAGCCCCGGCACCGCGCTCGGTACGGTTGCTTATATGTCCCCGGAACAAGCTCTTGGAAAAGAGTTGGACGCCCGTTCGGACCTCTTCTCTTTCGGAACCGTCCTCTATGAAATGTGCACTGGCGCTCTTCCCTTTCGGGGAGAAACTTCCGCCGCCGTATTCGATTCGATTCTTCGCCGGGCGCCCGTAGCGCCTCTGCGCTTGAATTCGGAGGTCCCACCTCGACTCGAAGAGATCATCAACAAAGCCCTGGAGAAAGACCGCGATCTCCGCTACCAATCCGCCGCGGAGATGCGCGCGGACCTCAAGCGCCTGCAACGCGACACGGACTCGGGTAGGTCGGTAACCTCCATGCAAGCGTCGGTTCAGGACCCTTCATTCACTTCGGGAAGCGGTGCGCTAAGAACGAGCGAGCCGGTTGCAGTTCAGCGGCGTTCTCGTTGGATTTACGCCGCCGCTGGAATTTTTCTGCTCCTGACGGCTGCGTTTGCTATGTTTTATTTTCGGACTCCCTCGGGCAACCAAGCAAAAATCACGCAGATCAGCCACTGGAACAAGCCGATGAACGGAGCCATTCTTTCTCCGGATGGCCGCGCCGTGGCTTTCACTGCACCCGCGGGCGGATTCGACCAGATATATGTCATGCTCACTTCCGGCGGTGACCCGCTGCAGCTCACGAACGACCCGGGAAATAAAGTTGCAGACAGCTTCTCGTTCAATGGCAACGAGATTTACTACAGTCTTTCTTTCGGCAGTGACGAAGCCTGGGCTGTGCCGACTCTTGGTGGCGCTCCAAGGCGAGTGGCTTCGGGCACCGGATTGATCTCCTCACCCGATGGCAATTCTTTCTTCTACATCAAATCGGATACCGGCGTGATTGCTCGCAAGCCTGTATCGGGGCTCGGCGAAGAAACTATTTTCGACCCGGCTGGCATAGGGGTATTCCCTCTAGGGATTCTTCCCTTCCCCGAAGGTAAGGACTTGCTGGTGGCGGCAACTAGAGGAGAGGACATTGTAAGCCCATCTATGGTCGCACTCTACAGGCTGAATATCTCGAGTCATGCCGCGGAAAAAATCGGCGAAATCACCGGAAGACCGACGTCAGGGGGATGGGGAACGCCCGGAAAGACCTTGTACATCAGCCGGACGGTCAACGACCTCACGAATCTCTGGGAATATAACCTGGCCGAGCGCACTCTGAGGCAAAAAACCTTTGGCCCCGGCCCGGACCTTTCTCCCATGTCGGACCCAAGCAGCAAGGGAATTTATTTTGTGAACGGGAAACAATCTGGCGCACTGACGGTTTATCACGCGCGTACGAAACTAGCCTCGGATCTGGTAACCGATAATGCCACACAGCCCGTTATCTCCATGGACGGCCACAGTGTGGCCTATATCACGATCCTGGACAATGATCGCCAAGAACTCTGGGCGTCGGATATAGATGGAAGCAATCGGGTCAAGTTGGCCTCCGGTCACGCGCTCTTCACGCTCTCGTGGTCTTACGACGGCACTCAATATGCCTTTGCAGAATCCGGACATGATGGAACAAAACTCTACACCATCCGTGCGGACGGCAGTGGACTTCGGCAAATACCCTGGAGCGGGGCTTTCATCGGCCAGGCGGTCTGGACACGCGACTCCAGAACCTTGTACTTCAGCGGTTTCCTGAAGGATCCATCCAAGGAGGTTACGTGGAAGGCGAGCACCGACAGCTCAGGCGGCGTCGAGATGCTTGTGGAGGGCTGCGGTTTTGCCATAGATATCTCGCCGGACGGACGCTATTTGCTTTCGACCAGCAATTCGAGAGAAGCGGCAAAAATAGGCATATACGAAATCTCGATTGCTGAAAAGAGGTGCAGCATGTTGGTGCCCGGCGTCGCTATTATCCTGGTGCACGCTGCTTTGGATGGCGAGTCCTTCCTCTATGCGGTCGGATCCCATGGAGAAACGATTCTGACGCGCCAACCCTGGAAGAACGGCAATCTTACCGGTCCGGCCAAGGTGGCCCTGAAGCTTCCCTTTGCCTTCCGGCAAGACTATAGCGGCAACGCCTACGATTTCTCGCCGGATCTTTCCACGATCGTCTATGCGCGCCCGGGCGGCCAGGCCAATCTCTACCTTTTGAACCAGAAGTAGCCCCTGACCTTAATCATTCTTTGACTGCATGTGGCGGAGTGAGATACGCCCAACGCTCGACGAGTTGGCGATGCGCGATCCGCCAGATCACAATTCCGGAGAACTCGTATTTCTTTCCAGACGCCGCTTCCGTCCCGGTCCAGTGATTATGCACCACGACGCGATCACCTTCGGAGATCAGGTCCAGAATCTCCACGTGAATGTCTGGAAATTTCTTGTACGCCCCTCCCACATACTGGATGGCCCCCACAGGTCCCGCGGGCGTGCCCGGCGGCACATCCGCCCCATGATCCACAAATTCTGGCGCGAAGTTCACATTGCCGATGTTCAGATTCTTCCGGTTCACGAATTCCTCGAAATGGTTCCGCACAAACTCCTTCATCTCCTTGTGCGTCATTCCAGTCTTTGGATGCGTAATCTCCTGTGGCTTTGCGGTGGTCATCGTCGTCTTCCTTTCGTGCTAGGCGCCCGCCGCTTGGCTGCGGAAACCGTCTTTGGACTCCGCGAGGAATTGCTCCAGCGTGAGCGGTGCCCGGCCCAGCAGCTTCGGAAGAACATCCGTTATGTTGGCAGCTTTGCCGGCCTTGTAGTATTGCTGTAGCTCCAACAGCGCGGTGACCTGCCACTCCGGCATGCCTAGATCGAGCATGGACTTGCGCTGCGCTTCCTCCGGAATATCCACGAATCGCACGGGCCGCCCGGTCGCACGCGAGATTTTCTCCGCGACTTCCGCATTGCTGAACGCCTCCGGGCCATTCAATTCATAAGTCTTGCCGGCATGGGCTGCGGGATCGGCTAGAATCTTCGCCGTCGCCACCGCGATATCGCGCACGTCAATCAAGCTCGTCTTTGCGTCGCCCATCGCGGCGTAGAAGGCACCCTGTGCCCGGATACTCGGCGCGTTGTATGTGACAATGTTCTGCATGAAGCCGTTGGGCCGCACAATCGTGTACTGCAACCCGGAAGCCTTCAGCTTGTTTTCCACCTTGCAGTGCCAACTCGGAAACGATTTCTCGTAATCTCCCGCACCCAATGCGGAATTCAGTACCACGTGCTTCACGTTATTCTCCTTGCACGCCTCGATCATTTTGCTTTCGAGTTCGACAAGTTGTGGAATCGGCGAGCACACCAGGAAAACCGTATCCACGCCTTGCAGAGCCGGCTTCAAGCTGTTCTTGTCCGCGAAATCCGCCACAACCGTAGCCGTTCCGGCGGGCGCCTTCTTTGCGTCCGCCGCGTCGCGGTACATTGCCTTGACGGATTTGCGCGTACTGCGCACTTCCTCCAAAACGGCGCGGCCTACCGATCCGGAAGCTCCTGTAATTAGGATCATGATTCTTTCCTCCCTCGGGCGCTGCACAGGCACGGGATAGTGCTGCAGGTCCGGTTCTCTCAGGAGCATGGTATAACCGCAGGAGCCTCCGCGGAAGTACGCACAATAAAGTAAGGGCGGAGCTCTAAGAGTCTTGGGCTCTTGGGGTAGACAAGATGAAAGATTATTATGGTTGTCCTGTGCAAGCCTCCATCAACGTTCTTTCCGGGAAATGGAAAGTGCAGATCCTCTGGCATCTGTCCTTCGGGTCGCGGCGCTTCGCTGAAATCCGCAAGAAGCTGCCCAAAATTTCCGAAAAGGTTCTGACCGACCAGTTGCGCCAGCTCGAGCGCGACGGCGTGCTGAACCGCAAAGTCAACTCTTCCGTCCCGCCGCGAGTCACCTATTCCCTGAACGACGAGGGCGCAAAACTTGTTCCTTTAATGGAATTGCTCTGCAAATGGGGCAGCGCACATTTCGGGATTAAACCCAACCTGCCTCGCCAAGCGGCCAAGTCGTCGCCTAAATCCGAAGCCTTTGAATCGGCTAGCAGGAAAAGCAAGGGGTCTGGGCTGAAGACAGCTAGCCGCCCTATTGCTGTGCCCCGCTCAGGTCTTTCACCTTTTTCTCCGCGCTTTCCTTGACCGCCTGGCGCGCGGCTTCGGGGGCCGAAGAGGCGGAAGACTGGCTGCCCTTGCGTTGCGATCTTTGGCCGGAAGGTGAGGAGGATCACCGCGGCGAAATCGCCGCGTTCTTTGCGGGACACGCAACGGAACCACTGGCCGTCTTCGTGGCGGAAAGCGGTGGAAGGTGCATCGCGATTATGGAGCTCGCAATCCGCGAGAATCTTCCGGATCATGCGGGAAAAAAGGTGGGTTATGTCGAAGGGTTGTATGTCGTGCCGGAATTCCGTGGACGCAACGTAGCAAAGCATTTGTTGCGAGCGGCCCAGGCGTGGGCGCGGGAACCGCAGTGTGTGGCGTTCGCGAGCGACCAGGTCGAGCGGCTGATTCTCGTTCCGCGGTATCGGCTGTAACCGTTCGCCGGCGGGTTCGAGTTCAAGGCCCATGGAAGACTTGCGCTTCATGTCGGAGCTAAAGCTCCGACCCCCAAAGAGAGGTCCCTCGACTTTGCTCGGGATGACGGCGGGGAGGGGAAGCGCTAGGGCAGACGATGCTGCTTCCGGCGCCGGGCAACGACAGCGAACAAGCCAGTGCCGAGCAGAAACAGGCTCGATGGCTCCGGCACGTTGGTGTGCCGTTCGAAGCGTCCGACTCTGGGTCGGTGAAGCGGTTCGTGCTGCGGTCATCTATGATCGTGCCGATGATGGTGGATACGAAGTTGGAGCTTTCGATGGCGTAGCGATCGAATTTGATTGTTCCTCCACAAACTGCGAATGTGCCGGCACCAACGCTCTAGGCGTTAATGCTTACACTGGAATCCGTGCCGAAGTCAAAGAACGGCTGGTAGTCCGCCTGGGTTATCGTCTTAATGCCATCCGAGAAGGAGTAGGAAAGAGGCCTGACATTATCATAATAACGCAAAAGACCACTTTCAATTGTCGCCGAGCGGACGCTACCAGAGTTATTGTACCCGTCACCCGGCATTCTCCGACGCCCGCGATGCAAGAATCGGTTCCGGGAAAGCCGGTAAGGGAAAACGGCAAACCGGCGCAACTGTACGTGGCGTCGGCCTTGGCCAGCGGCGCGAGGCCCGCTCCAACCAGCAGGAGGATAAGGAGCGCGGCACAGGCGCCGAAAATTCTTGCGCCGTTCGCGGTAATGGTTACCGCATCCTGTTCCATTACCGGCTTACTCGAAAATCCCAAGGGCCCAAGGCGGAAGTCTGACAAACAAAGGTAATTAATTGAGACTTGCTGAGGAGATTGCGTAACGTTTTTCACTCTTGTGGAAGCGCCATGCTCCAAAAAACATGCTGGCCTCAAGGCACAGCGCTACTGGAGTCACAGAAAACCCAAGATGAGCCCCTACCTCAGGGACTGAAGCCTTTCGTATTTTGGGCCTTTGTGACTCGACTGAAGTCGTGCCCTCCCGGGTTTCTGCGTGGCACTTACGGGAGAGAACCAGCCGCAGAACTCGAAGACTCGCCCTGCGCTACAGGGGGACACAAACGGCAGAGGGCTGCTAAAATAGAGAGATATGTTGAACCAGATAGCGGGATTTGACTCGAATGCGCTGACGCATCCGCGGAAGAAAACGTATGGCGTGAAGGTGGGCCACGTCCAGGTGGGCGGAGGCGCGCCGATCGTCGTGCAATCCATGACCAACACGGACACTGCGGACGTGGAAACGACGCTGCAACAGACGCTGGAGCTGGCCGAAGCGGGAAGCGAGATTGTGCGCTGGACGGTGAACGTCCCAGAAGCGGCGGCGGCTGTGCCGGAGATCAAGAAGCGGTTGCTGGATTCGGGATGCGGTGTGCCGATTATCGGGGACTTCCACTACAACGGCCACGTGCTGCTGACGAAATATCCCGAGTGCGCGAAGGCGCTGGACAAGTACCGCATCAATCCGGGAAACGTGGGCGCTGGACAGCGGCGCGACGAACAGTTCAGCACCATCTGCAAAGTGGCGGTGGACCATGGCAAGCCGGTGCGCATCGGCGTGAATGGCGGCTCCCTGAACCAGGAACTGGTGATGCGCAAGATGCAGGAGAACACCGACCTGAATCTGGGCAAGGAATCGGAAGAGATCATCAACGACTGCATGGTGATTTCCGCGCTGGAATCCACGGAGCTGGCGCTCGAGAGCGGCTTGCGGCACGAGCAGATCATTATTTCATGCAAGACTTCACGGCCGCGCGATCTGATTACCGTGTATCGCGATTTGTCCGCGAAAACGCAGCAGCCGCTGCATCTTGGATTGACCGAAGCGGGCATGGGCATGAAGGGCATGGTGTGGTCGGCGGCTTCGCTGGGTGTGTTGCTGTATGAAGGCATCGGCGACACGATCCGGATTTCGCTGACGCCGCGGCCGGGAGGCGACCGGCGCGAGGAAGTGTATGCCTGCTGCGAGCTGCTGCAATCGCTGGGGCTGCGGTCGTTTGCGCCCAGCGTGACGGCTTGCCCGGGCTGCGGGCGCACCACGAGCACTACATTCCAGGAATTAGCGGAGCGCATCCAGGGTTATATCCGCGACATGATGCCGACGTGGAAGACGCAATACGAAGGCGTGGAGACGATGACGCTGGCGGTGATGGGCTGCATCGTGAACGGCCCCGGTGAATCGAAGGCTGCCAACATCGGAATTAGCCTGCCTGGCACAGGAGAAGCGCCGCGCTGCCCGGTGTACATAGATGGCAAGAAAGATGTAACGCTCGAAGGCACGTACGACGAGCTGGCGGTGGCGTTTCAGCACCTGGTGGACAGTTACATCAACACGAAATACCCCAAGAAAACCGTCGAGGTAGGGTCCGCGCGATGAAAATTTCTCGAGAAGATGTGCTGCGGGTGGCGGACTTGGCGTATCTCGATCTGAGCGAGGTGGAGATCGAGACGTATCGCGCGCAACTCGACGAAGTGCTCGAATACATCGGCAAGCTGAACGAGCTGGACACTTCGAAGGTCGAGCCGATGGCGCAGGTGTTGAGTGACGACCAGACGGCAGACGCGACGCTGCGCGAAGACCTGGTCGTGCCTTGCGCTGTCGCCGATGATGTGCTGCAACATGCGCCCGATCCGGAGCCGCCGTATTTCCGCGTGCCTAAGGTGATTGAGAGATAGTGGCGGCCAAAGAGAAACTTCCTCAGGGGCTAAAGCCCGGCGTTAGTCCAGTTGAGAATGTCGGAGCTAAAGCTCCGACCCCCTAAAGAGCGCTGGGCAGAAAACTTTTAACTACGGGACATAGATGACGACTAGCTGGACAATTGCATCGGTAAGAGAGGCGATCGGGGCGAAGAAGATATCCGCGCGCGAACTTGCCGCGGAATATTACAAGCGCATCGTTGCGCACAATGAGGAGATCAACGGCTATCTGACTCTGTGCGAAAAGCGCGCGTATGCGCAAGCCGATCGCATGGACGCGCTGGTCGCGGCCGGAAAGCCACTGCCGCCACTGGCGGGCGTTCCCATTGCCGTCAAGGACGTTATCAGCACGCGCGGCGTGCGCACCACTTGCGGCTCAAAGATTCTGGACAATTACATTCCGCCGTACGACGCCACGGCCGTAAGCCGGCTGGAAGCGGCGGGCGCGGTGATCCTCGGCAAGACGAATTGCGACGAGTTTGCGATGGGGAGCTCCACGGAGAATTCCGCGTTCGGCGCGGTGAAGAATCCGGCGGCACCGGACCGCGTGCCGGGCGGGTCGAGCGGAGGCTCCGCGGCAGTGGTGGCCGCCGATCTCGCGGTTGCTTCGCTGGGAACGGATACGGGCGGATCGATCCGGCAACCGGGCGCTCTTTGCGGTGTACCGGCGATGATGGGGAGCTACGGGCGCGTTTCGCGCTACGGGCTGATTGCGTTTGCCTCTTCGCTCGATCGCATTGGCCCGTTTGCGCACAACGTGGCCGATGTCGCGCTTGTGCTACAAACGATGGCGGGACGCGATCCGAATGATTCGACTTCGACCACGGCGCCGGTGGAAGACTATAGCGCCGCGCTGCCAAAGCCCGTAAAGGGAATGAAGATCGGCATCCCGAAGGAATATTTTGGCGCGGGCATGGATTCGGGTGTCCGCGAAAAAGTCGGCAAAGGCATCGAGCTATTGCGCAAGCTCGGCTGCGAGACGATGGACATCCACATGCGGCACACGGATTACGCTATCGCGACGTATTACATCATTGCAACGGCCGAGGCGAGCTCGAACCTGGCGCGCTACGACGGCGTGCGCTACGGCCCGCGCGTTGAGAGTGACTCGCTGATTTCGATGTACCGGAAAACACGTGGCGCGGGTTTTGGCGCGGAAGTGAAACGGCGGATTGTTCTTGGCACTTACGTGCTGTCCGCGGGCTACTACCACGCGTATTACCTGAAGGGACAGAAAGTTCGCGCTATGATTGCGAAGGATTTTCACGACGCATTTCAGAAGGTGGACGCGATCGTCACGCCGACATCACCCGTGCCTGCATTTAAACTCGGGGAGCGCGTGAACGACCCCCTGCAGATGTATCTTGCTGATATTTATACGGTTACGGGATCCTTGGCGGGCATCCCCGGGATTTCCGTGCCCTGCGGAAAGGTCTACGGAAAGCTGCCTGTGGGGTTACAGGTATTCGGGCCGGCCTTTGGCGAGGCGCGCGTGTTGCAACTGGCGCACGCGTTTGAGCAGGCTGGCGGGGCTTCGCTCTAGGAAGTTTTGATAGAGTAGGGGGGTGCCGACGCTCAACCCCATCCTCGAGAAATTGGCCCGGGCACAGACGGAATTCTTTCGCGCGGCGGACTGCGTGCCGACGGAGCAATGGATGGCCAAGCCGGGCGCGGAAGAATGGTCCGCCGCGGAGCTTGTCGCGCACCTGATCATGGTGGAGCGCGCAATCGTGGGCGGGGCAGACCGCATCACACGGAAAACACCGAAGCCGATTCCGTATTTCAATCGATTTCATTTGCCGCTTTGGGTCGTGGAGTCGCGCGTCATTCGCCGCAAATCACCGATTCCTCTGGATGACGGCTTGATCGCCAACAAGGAAGAAATGCTCGCGGAATTGCGGTGCGCGCGCGAACGCACGCTGGCCTTTCTGGACGAAACGGGCAAGCGGGACCTCAGTGCCTATTGCTGGCCTCACGCGTTTCTCGGCACATTAAATGTATATGAATGGTTCGAGATGATCGCCGCACACCAACTGCGGCACGCGAAGCAGATGCGGGAAATAGCCACAAGAATTCCGAAAGTTGTAGCAATTGCTCAAAATTAGTACGTTTTTGCATACTCCCCCTGTAAGTTCTGACAGGTAGAGAAGTTAAGTCAAGCCCGCCCGAGACGAGAAAACCCGCAAAAACACAGGGATTCCACACGCACAGGAAAAAGTACTAGGGAAAAGGTTTAAGCCAATTGAAACGGAATGACTATTGCTCTGTATTCTTGCATCTCGTAACCTCACTTGAGCATCACAGGTAGGAGACGAGAGCGGCGGAGAATCTGAGAGGTTACCCTTGGTTACGGTCAAGTCAAGCCAGCGGATCTTTACAGAAGCAGAGGTCGCCAGCCTGACCGGCATCTGCGTGGAGCATCTACACAATTTTGCGCGCAGGCGCCATCTGGGATTCCTGGCGCGCGCGGCGGAAGCCGCAGGTGCACAGGCCGAACAGTGGCTCTTTACGCTGTCAGACCTGATGGTACTGGTGACACTGTTTCCGCGCTGCACGCATTAGTCCTTATCCTGGTAGAACGAAGCCCTTTCCCTGCCCACCCAGCCCTTAAATCCCGATTCAGTAGCGTCTTATTGCAGGCTTCTGTTCCACGCGTTATTCTGTTTGCGGTGATATACTCAACAGTCCCGCGAGTATGTCTGCCGGGGTCTCATGCCTTCGCGACGCCATCCCGTCTATCTCTTCTGTTTTCCCTTTCTCGGGATAGCTTTGTCAACGCCTGCTCCAGCGTATCAATCCATCGGCACAACTCCTCAACAAGCCGGTGGCGCGACGAAAGACAAACCCGCCGTGCAAGCTCGCGGACAGAAATTGATCCTGAAGGACGGTACGTTCCAGATCATTCGGGAATACCAGCGGAATGGGGACCACGTCCGCTATTACAGCATGGAACGCGGTGATTGGGAGGAATTGCCGGCCTCCATGGTGGATTGGGAGGCCACGGCCAAAGCGGCCGCGGACGCAGAGAAGGCGTCGGCGGCCGAAGTCGAGAAGATCCATAAGCAAGAAGAAGCGCGCCGGATGGACAACGTTGCGGACATAGACGCTAGCCTGCAGGTTGGGGGCGGCGTTTTTCTGCCCGACGGAGAGGGCATGTTTGTTGTGGAAGGCAAGTCCATACGAGTGTTGGACCAGGCCGCCTCTACGATGAAGACTGATAAGGTCCGGGCCATCGAAAAGGTTCTCTCACCCGTTCCGATCGTACCGGGAAAACAGAACCTGGTGCTGCCAGGCGCGCATGCCAAGCTGCGGTTGCGGTCGACGACACCCGAATTTTATCTGCGCGAACCGCCACCAGACCCGAATACCGTATCCCGCATCCAGAAAAGCAGCCGCCCGGGAGACTCCGGGCCGGACGTGGAGTTGATTCGCGCAAGAGTAACGCGCAACGCGCGGCAGATCGAATCAATCAGCTCGCTGTTTGGCGAAGAAATGTCTACGAACCGGGATTCGATCTCGGTCCAGCGATGGGAAGTCGCCCCGTCGGTTTACCGGTTCACGCTCAGCCAGGCGCTGCCGCCAGGAGAGTACGTGATTACGGAAATCCTGCCAGACGGACTGGATCTTTTTGTCTGGGAATTTGGCCTGGACGCGGAAACGAGCCCCGGAGCAAAGAAATAAGAAGCTCGCCTACCGTTTTCCAGAGCCGGCGGGGACACCGTTGAAGACTTCTTGCAAGATTCTGAGAACATCCGAAATGCGGAACGGTTTCTGCAAACGGCGGCCCAGTTTCTGGCCGGCCAGCCCTTCCTCTCCAAAGAGATCACCGGACATGTAGATCACTTCGGGTTTATACGCCGCGGCGGCAATTCTGAGCCTTTGCGCCACGCTATAGCCATCAGAATTGGGCCCGGTACCAGAGAGCTTTAAGTCGCACAAGATTGCGTCGTACTTTTTTCCCAGAACGGACTGCAGCGCCTGTTCGGCCGTGCCAGCGCAATCCACTTTCAAACCTTTTGCTTCCAAACCTTCCGACAGCAGCATGCGGATGCTTTCCTCATCATCCAAAACCAGCACGACCCGATTGTTCAGGAGCTCAGGCGATGGAACCAGGATTTCTCCGGAGCCCGCGCTCGAGTCCAATTCCCGCGGAGGACGCTTGGTTCCTTCCGGGACGGAAGCTGGCAAGAAAACGGTAAACGCAGCACCGCCGGCTGGGAGCGAGTCCGCTTCAATGGTGCCGCCATGCTCGCGAATGATCGACATGCAAATACTGAGGCCCAGGCCGGTTCCCCCGCCGGGACGCTTGGTGGTGAAGAACGGATCGAACAGTTTAGCCAAAGCTTCGGGCTTAATCCCCACGCCGTCATCCTGCACGGTGGCGAAGATCCGGTTGCCGTTTTGTCCGAGGCGGATCTGGATGCGTCCGGATTGGCGAACCTCGCGAATGGCTTGTTCGGCGTTGCTGACCAGGTTGAGAAACACCTGAATCAGCTGATTGGCGTCGCCAACGAGGAGGGGAAGACCTGGACAAGCGCGGAAATCCACCTCAACGCTGTTGCGCCGCAGGGAATGCTCGTGCAACTGGAGCGTGCGGTCGATGACACCGTTGAGATCCAGGACCTTTTTCTGAGGAGAGGCCGGGCGCGAAAACTCCAGCAGGTTTTGCACGATGCGGGCAGCGCGGCGCGCCTGGCGGTGCGTCATTTCCAATTGTCGCTTGGTGTTTTCGTCAACGCCCACGCGGTCACGAAGCAATTCACTGACGCCGAGAATCGCGGTGAGCGGGTTATTCAACTCGTGAGCGACGCCGGCGAGCATCTGGCCCATGGCGGCGAGTTTCTCCGCCTGGATGAGCTGCTCCTCGAGGCGCTTCACTTCGGTGACGTCGCGGCCGGAGATAACCACTCCCTCGATTTTGCCCTGCTCGTCGAAAAACGGGCTGAAGTGGCAACGTAAGCGGCGCCATCCTCCCAACTTGTGCCGCACTTGGACCTCGATGGAAGCGAAGCTCTGTCGACCGGCGAGAAGATCGTCAAGCAAGGCGAGCAGAGCGGCGCGCTCATCCTTGTGCGTGCGTTCCCCGAAGACGAACCCCAGTCCTTCGGCAGTTTCGTAGCCGAGTACTTCTTGCACTTTCGGGCTGACAAAGGTATAGCGCCTGTTCGCATCCACGACAAAAATCAGATCGGGGAAGCTGTCCACCAGTCGTCGCGCGAATTCCTCTTGTTGGTGCAGCGATTTCTCGATAGCGCGGCGTTCCGTGATATCCACCAGCGCACCCTGATAACGAACAACCCGGCCACTGGTGTCGCGCACCGCCGTGGCGGTATTGAGGCAAATAAGCGGCTTGCCGTCTTTTCGCCGCAGGGTAATTTCGCGGCCTTCGGGGGTGGGTTGGCGATTGACTTCGCGGGCAAGGTTCGCACGCTGTTCCTCGTCCACGAAAATCTCCGAAACCTTC
>Ga0306921_10001443_pt1 | contig 23028 bp, 19 predicted proteins | sample sta12Cox44000080_FD_203760 | JGI IMG/M metagenome (GOLD analysis project Ga0306921, IMG submission 203760) | Lab enrichment of tropical soil microbial communities from Luquillo Experimental Forest, Puerto Rico - statoxic.12C.oxic.44.000.080 (v2)... | ecosystem: Environmental > Terrestrial >...
CTTTCCCCCATCCGACGTCGTCCAAGCCAAATGACGGGTTCCTGCGTAGACGATGTCCGGGTTCTGCGGGTCAATGGCCACCGATACAAAGTTCTTCATCGTGGAGTGGTTCTCCATGACCTCAGGGTTCTCCGGCGTGATGCGCTCCCAGGTCTCCCCGCCATCGCGCGAGCGAAACACGCCATCCAAGGCTCCGATCACCAGCGTATTGTGATCGCTGGGCGCCATCGCCAATGCGCGGATCGACTTGCCATGCGCGCCAGCCAAAGCCCTCCAGGTGGCGCCTCCGTCGTCCGAGCGAAATACGTCTCCCTCGTCATCCTTGTACAATCCCCACCCTGCCGCATAGATCGTCTGCGGATTGGTGGGATCGAAAACGATGTGGTCAATCACCAGATCGTCGCTTGGTCCCAAATGGGCGAACGGCGCCCAGGAATCCCCTCCATCGTGGGAGACGAACAACTGGCCCGCGCTAGTTCCCAGCAAAAGGCGACCAGGATCGCTCGGATCATACGTCAGGCAGCGCACGTTGCCACCATCCGGGCCAATCAGTTGCCAGTCCGATGCCAGAACGGTGACGGAACTTAGTGAAAGAAGCAGCGCGACGCCGACAACTAGCTTCGCTACGGAACAGAACTTATTCTTCATACCCACAGCAACATCTCCCCTTCGCAAATCATATACTTGAACCCCTACGCGAACCAGTCGCGTGCACCGAATCTTGCCTCCGTCTGCGAAACTATTCGCGATTCTTTCTTCTCTTCCGGTGTGCACCGCAGAGTGCCCTGCGGCGGGCGGAACTCTTTGACGAGTCTCTCTGGGGTAACCTCCCAAATGAATCTCTGGGAACCTCGGCTTGCCGAGATTCACACCAACCTGCGATTTGCGTCGCCCAACTCTTGCACCCTTAGGCCTCAGGAAAAAGCCGGTGAGAGGAATGCCTCTCACCGGCGTGGAGTTAGTTTAAGGCACTTCGGCTATTGCGCTGGAGGCGCAGCAGGCTTGGCCTTATGGGTTTTCTTCGCACGGGGTGGCGCTTTACGCGCTTGACCCTGTACAGCGGTCTCGTCAACCGGCGTTCCCTCCACTACCTGGCCAGAGCACAGACTGCCATCTGGAACGAAGTAGAAGTGGGTTGCCTTACCTTTCGTACCACCCTGACGAGGCACGATACGTGAGCCATCGACCTTCGGTCCAAGCTCATCCTGTACCAGGTAGTACTTCACGTTGACCGAGCGCTGGGCACCCAGTTGCTGCACGTTAACAACTTCCTTTTCGTCCGTGAAGCCGACGACATGGAGCTTGCCGTTCGGTTGCTGCTGCAGACGGAGAGCAAGTTTATCGAGCACGTCCTTGCAATCGTTGTCAACACGCTCGGGCTTCTTGGGGTTCTTCTCGAAGGTACACTCGCCCCAATCCTCGATGTTGACGCACTTGATTTCTTCGATTACGCCCACCTGGCAGGTGCCGGATGCAGTCATGCCATGGGAATCGGTCGCGGTGACCGTCACCGTGACGGTTGAACCGGGCAGACCCGTAGTATTGAGGGTGGCTGTGTTTCCGGTGCCGCTGATCACGCCGGCGGTCGCGGTGTAGGCGAAGTTGGTGATCGAGGCGCCGTCCGGACTGGTTGCATTCGCCGTGATGGTGGACGTCTCACCCGACTTCACCGTGGTCGGATTCGCCGAGCAAGATACCTGCGGCGGATTGAACGGCTTCACCGTGAAACTCGTCGAGCAACTCGCCGAGTTATTGGTCTTGAACTTCGGATCGGTGATGGTAGCGTTCGCAGTGAAGGTACCAGGCGCCAAGCCAGTCGTATCGATGGAAGAGGTTGCTGCACTCGGAGTAGCTAGCTTGCCACCCGACGCGGTCCACGCATAAGTAAGCGTGTGCTTAGGATTGAAGTTCGTCCCGGTCGCTGTGACCGATACCGGTTCACCCGCGAAAACAGGCGTGGTCGGAGTAGCCGAGCAAGCTGCTGACAGCGGGGCAGTGTAGTAGTTACCCAGGTTGAACAGCACACCCGTCGACAGGCGAACAGTGTTCCACGTCGAGCTATGAGCGGTAAAGATGGTTGGGTTGTAGGTGGTGTAGAGGTAATCCGCCTGCACAATTCGCAGCGAAATAAAATGCGTCAGGTTCAGGTCAAATCCGCCGCCACCGCCTACCGCCGCCCGCCACTGCAGCGGAAGGCCGGCAGGGGCGATCCTCGCTGCCCCAACCAATACGCGCAAGAACGGAGAAAACTGGTCGTTGCGGAATTTGTATTGCAGACCCGCCAATCCCAGGCCGACATTGGCAAACGTGCTGTTATAGTGGCCGCTGCCGTCTACCACGATGCCCAATTTACGGGCGTTGGGAAAATAAAACGTGCTGGAGGCATTCCAGCCGTGAGCGATGTCGGGGACCTTGCCCCAGTTAACGTAGCCATTCGGGTGGTACCAGGAATAGCCGCCGAATATCTCCGCTCTCGGCTCTACAACAAGCTGCGCAGCGGCGAACGAGGCAAACGTACATACCACAAACGCAAGCGCGATCGATGTCGCTACAAGCCGTTTCGGAACTTCATCACAAAAAGCCATTCTCAATCCTCCGGAACACTAGCAGTACCGTCAGCAAAGTGGCCCACTCGGGTTCATTGTTGAACTTATCCAGGTGCGAGAAAGCTCGATCTGCTATGCAACAGTTCCCGATTGTACAGCAACCAGATGATATACAAAACTACTGTTTCCCGATGTTTACTGACTTTATAACCGGGCATTTTGCACTGCACAAGCGCAATCATTCGCATCTCGCCATCAAGTTCCGCAAGTCTCTCGCGAAACGTACGCCCCGACGTACGGCCGAGCTGCTGGTGACACCATCGTACAACACGGGTGCGCCGCTCGTTAAGGGAATTTGGAGAAAAATCGTCGTTCCCGAATTGGGGTTATGGCGACCCGGCTTCGTCGGTGGGCGCGATTGCATGGTTGGATTGGAGGGATCGATCGTGTTCCGGTTTCCTGGATCCCCTCCGAGAATCTGCTGTGGAATCGCCGCTGTTTGAGCCGCGAAATTTGCTCCCGGAACACCGATCCCATACGATCATCTGACTTACCCGATGATCTTAATAAAGTGATGATGATGAAGCTTCCAGCAGTTAGGCGGTCGTGTTGCCGGGACTCTGCCCGCCGGTTGGTGTATGGGCCTGTCAGCCACCGAATAGCTGTACGACTAGGCCCTCAGATTGGCGGGCTTGGCAGCACTAGGTCCTATGGTGTTACCTTTATTAGAAGCCACCTTGTCTCTTATCTCCTTTCGGGAGTCTAGGGCCAGCAATTGACGCAGAGTCGCAGGGCCATTCCCGTGATGAGTCAAGGGCGGTCTGCTCCTAGTTAACGCGTTTCGGTCCGGCACGTCCAAGGGGCATCTAGTCGGTATGAATCAGGAAAAAGTATTAATAGTCGAAGACGAAGAGAACGAGCGAACCGGGCTTGCCGAGTTAATTCGAGCCTGGGGCTACAACACGGAAACCGCCGACGACGGCATCGATGGTTTGGCAAAAGTCGAGTCGTGGGGACCGGCGATCGTAGTCACCGACCTCAAGATGCCCGGCATGGACGGCATGGAACTGTTGGAGCAGATTGGCAACGCCCCCCGGCAAATCGCGGTCGTACTTCTTACTGCGCTGGGCAGCGTCGACGCCGCTGTCACGGCGATGAAACGCGGAGCTTTCGACTTCATCGAAAAGCCGGTCAATCCCACGCGGCTGCGAAACATCCTGCAAAATGCCACTCGCATTCGCGGCACCGAGCGCGAACTGGAAGCCAACCGCCGCAAATTGCGCGACATCGGCGTGCTCGGCTCGCTGGTCGGCCCCTCCAAAAAAATGCAGGAGATATTTCGCCTGGTCGAGATGGTGGCCCCCAGCACCGCATCGGTTCTCATCACAGGAGATAGCGGGACAGGCAAGGAACTGGTTGCCCGCACCATCCATTCCCTCAGCAATCGCAAAGCCATGCCGTTTGTGGCCATCAACTGCGCCGCCATTCCTGAGACCCTGATCGAGAGCGAAATCTTTGGGCACGAAAAAGGCGCTTTTACTGGAGCGCTCGAACGCCGCACCGGATGTTTCGAACTGGCAGAGGGCGGAACTCTGTTGCTGGACGAGATTGGCGAGATGCCGATCACGACGCAGGCGAAGTTGCTCCGCGTTTTGGAAGACCGCAAGCTTCGCCGTCTGGGCAGCAAAGGCGAAACATCGGTGGACGTCCGTGTGCTCGCCTCCACTAATAAGCCTCCAGAAGAGGCTGTCGCTCGCGGCGAACTCCGCAATGATTTGTATTACCGGCTCAACGTATTCAACATTCATATGCCACCCCTGCGTGAACATATGGACGACTTGTCCGAACTGGTTCACGCCTTGCTGGAAGACATGAAGGAGAAACACAACCGTGCAGTCGCTGGGGTCAGTGAAGCAGTGATGACCGCGTTTCAAGCGCACGCCTGGCCGGGAAACGTTCGCGAATTGCGCAATACTCTTGAGCGCGCAGTGATCATCTGCGACGGTCCTATGATCGAGCCGAAACATCTTCCTCCGGGATTCGGCAAGGCTTTCGCCCGCATTCCCGTCCCGGATGTCAACTCGGTAAACATCGGAGTAGGCACCACTGTCGATGAGGCCGAGCGCTTGTTGATCCTTAAAACGCTGGAGGCAACCCATAACAACAAGACGCGAGCTGCCGAGATTCTCGCGATCAGCCTCAAGACACTTCATAACAAGTTGAAGGAGTACGGGCAACAGGGATTGAACGGCCAGGCCGAGCGCGACGCCGCCGCCAGTTAAACGAGGACGCGCAGCGCGTTGCGAATCGCCCATGCTGCTTGTAGAATGAAGCAGTTGCCCAGGTAACGAGTCCGGTTTCCTACTCGTTCGCTTCCCGCGCCGAAGTGGCGGAATTGGCAGACGCGCATGGTTCAGGTCCATGTACCCGCAAGGGTGTGGGGGTTCGAGTCCCTTCTTCGGCACCAGCACTTAACAAGGATTACAGCCGGGCGTTATGCCCGGCTGTTCGTACTTAGAGATGCCAACGATGATCTTAGTTAGGCGGCGCCATGCCCCGTGACCATCGCCGACGAGTGGTCCACGTCTCTGCCTATGGGCTGATACTGAATCGCCAGCAACGTCTCGTCGTCAGCCTGCTCGTGGCCATTCCTGAACCCATCGAGATGCTCGCGGCACGCCCGCACCAGTAAATTCGGACACGTCATCGGCTGCTCCTCGACCACAGACCGCAAACCCTGAACTCCGTACTCGTCGCCGGCGTGGTTTTGCGCTTCCGAGATGCCGTCGGTAAACAGCACCAGCGTGTCGCCCGGTTTCAAAAGTGCACGCGCTGCGGTGAACTCCTGATCGCAGAACATCCCGAAGGGAAGATTGTTACTCTCGAACACGGTCATCTTGGACTCGCCAGATAACAGGACTGGCAAGTGTCCAGCATTGACAATCTCCAGATCGCCGCTCGCAGTGACCCGGCCCGCCACCAACGTCGCGTACTGCGTAGAAAGCGTGCTCTCGCAGAACAGACGGCTCGCCTGCGCCACCATTTTCTCCATCGGAAGGCCGAGCGGAATCAGCGCGCGAAACACCGCCCGCAAGTTTGCCGACAGCAGGGCCGCGGCAATTCCTTTTCCCGCGACATCGGCCAACAGGAAGTGCAGACCGCCATCGCCCGAGCTGATCAAGTCGCAGTAATCGCCGCTAACCACGCCCGCAGGACGATAGTGATAAGCGATGTCCCATCCCGCAATTACCACATTAGGTGGAGGCAGCAGCCCGCGTTGGATTTCCGCCGCCAGTTCCAAATCGTGCTCCAGTGTCCGCTGCTGCGCCGGCGAAAGGCAGCCCAAACATACGGTTATGGTTGGGTCGGAGAGCAGTCGATCATTCTCGACTGTTTCGTGGCAAACCTCGCAGTATCCGAAGGTGCCACCCTGCATGCGCTCCAGGGCATGATCCACGTCGTCGAGCAGGCGCTGCATCTGTTCCGATTGGTCACGCGAAAGCGCGTTTTGCAACCGCGCCCGCCGATCGAGGAGCTGTTCCCGAACCTTGCCAGTGAAGGGAGTATCTGCAATTGCCATGGCTAACCACCTTATACGCTTTAGAAGGTTATACTATCCCGAGCGATGCAATTTTGTTTAGGGCTTCATCCCGAGCGAGGGCGAAACCGAATTTTCGTCATCTCGACCGAAGGCGCCGCTTCGGCGGCGTGGCAAAGAGCCTGTCCAGAGCAAAGTCGAAAGGGACCTGCGTTTCGCCGGCCCTGACGTATCTGAACTTCCTCCGAAGAACACTCTACGCCCACCGCACACGCTCAGCTTTCCGTTTATTGCCACCAAAGGAAAATAGATGCGTTCCGGAACCAATTCGGCACAGAACACTGGTCGGCCGCCGGCTCGTCGTATTCTGAGAAGGTGACCTCTTCCGAGCCCCGTTCCATGATTCAACAATCTCGCCAGAATTCAAGGCGTCTGGCTGCGTTGCTGCTGGTCATTGGCCTTAGTCTGGCGGGAGCTCCAGCGGCCTGGTGGTATCGCTACACCGGCACGCCCGAGTATTCACTTTCGGAATTGGGAAGGGCAGTACGCGAGAAGAACTATGGCAAGGCCAGCCAGTACGTGGACGAGGAACGCATCGCCAATGCGATCAGCCAGTCGCTGACCGAGGTGCTGGTGACTAAGTACACCAAGGAGTTTCAGGACGACCCGCTGCCCTTCACCGAAACCCGCATCGAGTGGCTACAGAAGATGGCTCCCAAATTCCACGCCTGGACCCTGATCGGAACGCGCAATGCCATCCGGCTGGTGCTCAGCGGCAACAGCATACTCACCGGAACTTCGGGCTTCCACCAGCTCGATTCGCATAACTTTTCGGGATTGCACGTCCTGCGTTCGCACGTAAACGGCGACACCGCCGATGTTTTGCTTGGCGGATTGCCGCAGCCCAATCCGTTCGACTTGACTGAGATTGGCGTGCGCATGGTGCGCATCCCGAACTCGCGCCAATGGCGTATCGAAGAAATCCCTGACGTCACTCCCATCTTCGAGCGCTACTTCGATGCACCCGTCCCTCCAACTCAACCATGACCCCTCGCGCTCAACACACGATGTTCGTCATCATGGCGGGGCTACCCGGCACCGGCAAGACCGCGCTGTCTGAAGCCTTGGCCAAGCGACTGGGCGGAGTCGTGCTCAGCAAAGACAAGGTCCGCGCGGCGCTGTTTCCGCCGGGCGCAATTACCTATTCAGGAGGTCAGAACGATTTCTGCATGTCGGTGGTCTTGATGGCGGCGCAGCGGATCGCCGCCGAGCACAGTGTGCCCTTCATCTTTCTCGACGGTCGGACGTTTTCCCGGACGCTTCACGTGAAGCAAGTCGTTCAAGCGGCCGGCCTGGTCAGTGCAGCCTACAGCATCCTGCATCTGCATTGTCCAGAATCGCTTGCGCTGAAACGCATCAAGCGGGACCGGGAAAGACATCCCGCCAAGAACCGCGATCCGCTGCTGTATTTTCTGGTGAAGTCTTACTTTGAGCCCATCACACTGCCCAAGCTCGAAGTCGACACCTCGCTCATCCTGGAAGAGTGTGTCGAACAATGCGCAGCATATTTAATCTCACCACAGAGACAGTGAAGAAGAAGATCAATCAGGAATTTATGAAAGAGAATTATCCGTGCCGGTCCGTGAAATCCGTGGCTGCCGTTGGCTGTTTTTCGCCCGGACGTCTCGATGGCTCCGTGGTGAACTAACCCAGGAGGCTCTCGACCACGCTGTAACTCTCCGCCAGCGCGGCATCCAGCGAGCCCGGATCTTTACCTCCGGCTTCGGCCATGTCGGGACGCCCACCGCCCGAGCCTCCCACTTTCTTCGCAACTTCGGCGATGATCTTGCCCGCCTGTACGCGCGGCGTCAGGTCCTTAGTGACGCCGACGATCAACGCGACCTTTCCATCGCTCACCGAACCCAGCACCACCACTCCCGAACCCAGCTTGTTGCGCAGGTTGTCGATCAACGTGCGCAGTTGCGGACGCTCCAGGTTGTCGGCCCGCGTGGCCAGCACTTTCACGCCTTTGACCTCGCGCACGTTCTCGGTGGCGGACGACATCGAGGACGATGCTGACTTCATGCGCGCCTGCTCCAATTCCTTGCGCAGCTTCTTCAGCTCTTCCTCGCGTCGCTCCAGTTCCTGTCGCAGCGCCTCCGCCGGAGACTGGTCTTCCCCGCCCCGCACCAGCGTGGCCACGACGTTCTCAAGCTCGTGATCCTTGCGAAAGTGCCGCAGCGAGCCTTCGCCAGTCACGGCCTCCAGCCGCCGCACTCCGCTCGACACGCTGCCTTCCTTCAGTACTTTGATCAGCCCGATCTCGCCGGTCGCCGACGTGTGCGTGCCGCCGCACAACTCGGTGGAGAAATCGCCGATGCGAATGACGCGCACGCGGTCTCCGTACTTCTCACCAAACAGCGCCATGGCCTTGTACTCGTTGATGGCGACATCGATGGGAACGTCTTCGATCACCTCGACGCGATCGTTGAGCAGGACCTCACGGTTGGCAAGGTCTTCGATGTCCTGCAATTCTTCGTCGCCAACGGCGGCGAAGTGGGAGAAGTCGAAGCGCAGGTGGCCGGGATCGACGAGCGATCCCGCCTGCTTCACGTGCTTGCCCAAAACCTCGCGCAGCGCGGCATGAAGGAGGTGCGTGCCGGTGTGATTGCGCATGGTGGCGCGGCGGACGTCGTCGTTGACGACGGCATCGAGCTTGTCGCCAAGGTGGATCGTTTGCTTCGCAACAACACGATGTGCGCGCACGCCCTGCACCGGATAAGTCACGCCTTCGACATCGGCGACCAGGGTGTTGTGATCTTCGGCGTAGAGCCAGCCAACATCGCCAACCTGTCCTCCTGCCTCGGCGTAGAAGGGAGTGTGATCGAGCACGACTTCGCCGCGCTCGCCGGGCTTCAACTCCTGCGCGCCGACGCCCGAACCGTGTTCGTTCTCGATGATGGCCAGCACCTCGCAGTTGTCGGAGCGCGTCTGGCGATAGCCTTCAAAAACAGTCTGCGGTAGGGACTGGTAGCCGGGGCTGGCCGTGGCCTTGGCGCCGCCTTTCCAGGAAGCCTGCGCGCGGCGGCGCTGCTCGTCCATGGCGGCGTCAAAACCGGCCTGATCGGACTTGATCCCGGCGTCACGGACAGCATCTTCCATGAAATCCTTAGGCAACCCGAACGTGTCGTAGAGCTTAAAAGCCATATCGCCCGGGAAAGTAAACTTCGCGTATCTCTCCCCCCACACTGCCTTCGCCAAGTCCATTAGTGACAGGACGTCTTCCAGCGATGCTTCTCCCTTCATTACCGCTTCGATCCATCTCGTCACTCGGCGGTAGTCACTCTTTCCCTCTCCGGCCATTCCGCCCTGCCGCTGAATGTCGTAATTCTTCAGGTTCCGTTCGGCGGAAGGGTGTGCGAGAAGCCAATCATTCAACTGTCTCGTCAGGGAATCGAGCACAGACTCGGGTTCTGCTTGAAGCTCTGGATAATTCTTTGTCAGCTGATCGACGAGAGATGAACTCAGAGTGCTTTCAAACTGCTTCAATCCGACATCTAGCGTGTGCGCAAACCGCGTCTCCTCGCCCTTGATCGTCTCTGACACTCGATTCGCCGATTCGATTAACTCGGGGTACGCGTCTTTCATCAGGTCGCGCACGGCGAATACCATCTCGAACAGAAATGGCTTCTCCTGTCCTAACAACCGTCCGTGCCGAATGGCGCGGCGGATGATCTTGCGCAGCACGTAGCCGCGTCCTTCGTTTGACGGCAACACACCATCGCTGATCAGAAAGGTCGCCGCGCGCGCATGATCGGCGATCACGCGCAGCGACGCCGCCTGATGGTACTTCTCTTCTACGTCCTCGCGCTTCATCTCTTCGTCCACGGAAACGCCCGTCAGCTCCGCGGCGCGCTTAATCAGCGGTACAAACAGGTCGGTGTCGTAGTTCGAGATCACGCCTTGCAGCACCGCCGTCACACGTTCCAGGCCTGCACCGGTATCAATCGATGGCTTGGGCAAGTTCTGCAGTACGTAACCGGTCTCTCTAACCTCGCCCAAGCCCCCAAAGTCAGTGGGATGCGGCTCAGCAAAACGAATGCTGACGCGATCGAATTGCATGAACACGAGGTTCCAGATCTCAACGTACCGCCCGCACTCGCAGGGGAACTTGCAGTCGGTGTGTCCCGCATCGCTGGCCACGGGCCCCATGTCGTAATGGATTTCGCTGCACGGCCCGCAGGGGCCGGTGTCGCCCATCATCCAGAAGTTGTCTTTCATGCCCAGCTCAACAATTCGCTCGGGCGTAACTCCGGTGGCCACCCAGCCTTCGTACGCTTCATCGTCGCGCGAAATCCCTTCTTCACCCTTGAAGATGGTTACGTACAGCTTGTCCTTGGCAATCCCGAACCACTGCTTCGAGGTCACCAGCTCCCACGCGTAGGCGATAGCGTCTTTCTTGAAGTAGTCGCCCAAGCTGAAGTTGCCCAGCATCTCGAAGAACGTGTGATGGCGGTTGGTGAATCCGACGTTCTCCAGGTCGTTATGCTTGCCGCCGGCGCGCACGCACTTCTGCGAGGTAGTGGCGCGGGTGTAGTCGCGCTTCTCGAGGCCCAGGAACACGTCCTTGAACTGGTTCATGCCGGCGTTGGTGAACAGCAGCGTGGGGTCGTTGGCCGGGACGAGCGATGAGGAATGGACTTCCTTATGTCCCTTGGAGACGAAAAAGTCGAGAAAATTTCGGCGAACCTGCGATCCGCTAAGCATAGAAGACGACCGTTGAATCCCGCGAAGGAATGCGCCAATCCAGTGGGGCTGCGGCGGGGAACGTAGCTTATAATTCTAGCATCGTGAAATGGCGGCTCGGCGACCGGGACTGGCTAATGGCTAGCCGCTTTTCCCAGGTTCCCGCCTCGCCAATTGACCGGCGCCCGCAATCCACCTCATAATCGGGATGCTCAGCGAATCCCGCTACTCACAAGGTGGCCCGCAGTGGATACTCAGAAACCGAACGACCGCCGGCCTTTCTCGACGGCCGGGCAGAAGCTCGACGACGTGGTCGGCGAAGCCGCCAAGCGCATCGAAGAGGAAACCCGCCAGCTCCTCAACTACATCAACGACGAGGTAGTGCCGCAGGTGCGGCAACACTCCAGCAAGGGGCTGCGGGTTGCGTCAGAAAAGTTGAAGGAACTGGCCGACTACATGGAATCGGCAACGCAACACAAAAAGAGCTGATCGCGCGGGCTGCTTTCCTCACCTGCATCGCCGCAGGGTTGCTTTTGCTCTCGGCCTGCGGGGGACACCAATTGGCGGCCCACAAGCATCTACCTCCTCCTCCAACCGTTACACCCGAGCCACCTCCGTCCACTACTACCACGGGCAAAGCCGCTGCGGAGGCCAAGACATCGGTCTCGCCCAAGGCCAAGCCTATCTACGTGGAAACCGGCTTGGCAAGCTGGTACGGCCCCCCGTACCACAATCGCAAGGGATCGAACGGCGAGGTTTACAACCAGAACGCACTGACCGCTGCGCATCGCACGATCCCGCTGAACTCGATGGTTCGCGTCACCAACGAGACCACCAAGCGCGCCGTCGTGGTGCGTATCACGGATCGCGGACCGTTCGTGGGGAACCGCGTCATCGACCTGTCACTGGCGGCGGCGAAGGCCGTCGACGTGTGGCTGCCGGGAATAGCCATGGTGAAACTGGAAGTGTTGTCGGCTCCTGCTCCGATTGAAGAAGGCGGACGCTGGTGCGTCCAAATCGGGGCATTCCAGAGCGAACACGAGGCCCGCAAACTGAAAGAAAAACTGCAGGACCGCTACTCGACGGCCAATGTCATCCAGTTCACTGGCCCCACCGGCGAATGGGTGCGCATTCGTCCCGAGGGCGACGACAAACAAAAAGCCCAGGAAGTCGCCAGCAAAACCCACGTCAAAGAGGGCGGCGTGTTCCTGGTACGGCTGGACTAAGGAAAAAAGCCGACAGCTGCCAGCCGGTCAGCTATTACTCGTCAAAATCACTCGCAACCGACGGCCGCTCACCGTTTTGCCGTTTCTTGTCCGAGACTAGGGATTTTTCGCTATTCTGTTGGTCATCCTGAATCGCGGCCTGTCAATGATGCGCACACAACCTGGCTCGACCACCAAGAAGCTCGCACCGCTCTCCACCCGCTTTGATCACGCCCTGCTGTTTGCCGCTCAAGTTCATCGCTACCAGGACCGCAAAAAGACCGGCATCCCGTACATTTCGCACCTGTTGGGCGTAGCGTCCGTCGTGCTTGACTATGGCGGCGACGAAGACATGGGCATTGCGGCGCTGCTGCACGACGCCGCTGAGGACCATGGCGGCAAGTCCATGTTGCGCCTGATCGAACAGATGTTCGGACCGCGGGTAGCGAACATCGTCGATGGCTGCACCGACTCCTACGGCGAGGAGGGCAAGAAGAAGCCGAAGTGGTATCCGCGCAAACTCCGCTATCTGCGTCGCGTGCGCCACGAGAACGCAGAAACACGCTTCGTCTCGGCTGCCGACAAGCTGTACAACATTCGCGCCGTAGTACGCGATCTGCGTTACTCGGGCGAGTCCGTGTTCGACCGCTTCTCGGCGCCCAAGGCCAAAGTGCTGTGGTATTACCGGTCGCTGGTGCGGGAGTACCGTGCGGCGGGCGTAACCCATCAATTGAAACCGCTGCTCGACGATCTGGACCGCGTGGTCACGGAACTGGAACACTTGTCGGGCCTGCTGGCGGAGCCTATCAAACCCGCTCGCGATGGCAGGCCGAGACTAAAATCCAGGCGGTAGACGCGTATTCTAAAGAGAGCCAGCAGCCATTCCATGCCCGTTACCGAAGCCGAACAGATCGCCGAGCTCCTGAAGAGCGCCAAAACCATTGCGGTTGTGGGATTGAGCAACAACCCGCTGCGTGCCAGTTACAGAGTATCGCAATATATGCAGTCGCAGGGTTATCACGTCATTCCAGTCAACCCGTCCATTCGCGAGTCGCTGGGGGAGAAGGCCTACGCTTCGCTGGACGAAGTTCCGGAGAAGATCGGCATCGTCAACGTGTTCCGGCGCTCCGAGCATGTTCCCGAGGTGGTCGAGGAAGCGATTCGTCTGAAAGTGCCCGTTATCTGGATGCAGGAAGGTGTAATCCACGAGGAGGCTGCTCAGAAGGCGCGCCAGGCGGGCATCTTTGTGGTCATGGACCGCTGCATCCTCAAGGAGCATCGGGCAAGGCGATAGATCCCTTTTTCAGCGGCACGGAAAGGCCATTCTTAAGAAGTACAACCCACGGTCAGCTCTGAGTTTTTTACTTCCTTTCCTCTGTGTCTCTGTGCCTCGGTTGTGAATGGGCCTTGGCCTGCCGTATCTCCTCCAGTCGAGCCTTGATGCGCTGCTCAATGCCCTCGTCGGTAGGTCGGTAGTACACACGGTCCTTCAAATTGTTCGGCAGGCATTGCATGTCCGCGACTTTCTCCTCGAGGTTGTGGGCGTACTGGTAGCCCTTGCCGTAGCCAAAGTTCTTCATCAGCCCGGTCACTGGGTTGCGCAAGTGGAGCGGCACGGGATCTTGTGCAGTCTGTTCGACATCCTGCTGCACGGCACCGTAGGCGGTTTCGAGCGCATTCGATTTCGGAGCGGCGCACAGATACACCACCGCCTGCGCCAGCGCGAGGTTGCCTTCCGGCATGCCGAGGAAATCGTAAGCATCGCGGGCTGCCAGCGTAATCGCGAGCGCATTGGGATCAGCGAGTCCAATGTCTTCCGACGCCATGCGCACCACGCGACGGGCGATGTAGAGACCGTCTTCGCCCGCCTCGATCATTCGTGCCAGCCAGTAGAGGGCGGCGTCGGGATCGCTGTTGCGCACGCTCTTGTGCAACGCCGAGATAAGGTTGTAGTGCTCCTCCCCAGCCTTGTCGTATAGCAGAACGCGCTTCTGCAGCGCGTCGGTCGCAACCGCCTCTGTGATGCGCGGCTTCTCTCCCTGGGCGCGCTGCTCGACCGCCAGCGTCGCCGCGACTTCCAGCGCGTTGTAGGCACTACGGGCATCACCGCTCGAGTACGCCGCCATCTTCTTCAGCGCATCTTCGTTGGCTTCGAGCGCCAGTTCTCCCAGCCCACGTTCTTTGTCCTCAAGTGCGCGGTGCAACAGTCCGACAACCTGCTCCTCCGTCAGCGGCCTGAGCACATACACACGGCAGCGCGAAAGCAGTGCGGAGATGATTTCGAACGAAGGGTTTTCCGTGGTCGCGCCAATCAGCCTGATGCTGCCCTTCTCCACATAGGGCAGAAACGCGTCCTGCTGCGCCTTGTTGAAGCGGTGCACTTCATCGACGAACACGATGGTGCGGGTACCATACTGGCGCGCACGCTCGGCGTCAGCCATCACCTGCTTGATTTCCTTGATGCCGCTAAGCACCGCCGAGAATTCAATGAACTCGGCGTGGGTCATGCCCGCGATGATTTTGGCGAGTGTGGTCTTGCCTACGCCAGGAGGCCCCCAGAAAATCAGCGATCCGGTGTCGTCGCGCTCGATCTGGACGCGCAGCGACTTGCCGGGACCAAGAATGTGCTCCTGCCCGACAAACTCGTCGAGCGTGCGCGGGCGCATCCGGTCGGCCAGGGGCCGAGTTTTGTCCGTCGCGCCATCCGGTTGCGAAATGTTCTGGAAAAGACTCACGACTTATTCACCCCAGAGGCACGGAAGAATTTAGGACACCCTTTCGTCTCAGCCCACAGCAGAATTCTGTTCCTCTGTGTGGCTGTGCCTCTGTGGTGAAAGGTTTCTCTGTCGTGCTGCCTCGTACAAGATGATTGATGCCGCGATACCCGCATTCAGCGATTCGACTTGCGACGTGTGCGGAATGGCGACGATCTCATCCGCCTGCGCCAACACATCTTTGGGCAATCCCGACCCTTCATTGCCAACCATCAAAACAACCGGCGTGAGCAGGTCCACGCGCGAGATCATGGTCCCCTTATGTGACGAGGTCGCCAGAATGCGCATGCCTCGGGCCTTCGCTTCGCGGAGGGCAATAGCGAGTTCCACTTTCACTGTCGGCAAGCGGAACATTGAACCGGCCGAAGCGCGAATTGCCTTCCAGTTCCATAGGCTGACGGTCCTTTCGCCCAGCAGCATTCCGGTTGCGCCGAACGCTTGGGCGGAACGCGCAATCGTGCCCAGGTTCCCCGGGTCCTGCAGACCGGCGCTGGCTACGACCAGGGCCGGTGCCGGATGAAATGCATCGTCCAGGGCAAACGCTTTCGTCGTCACCAGCGCTGCGACGCCCTGCGGAGTTTCGCTTGGCACCGCGCTGGAGAAGACGTCATCCCGCAGCAACAGCGCTTCGGTATGCGCCGAAAGCTGCGGAATCAGCTTGTGGGCCCGCTCCCGGGCCGACTCGCTGAAGAACACCGTTCGCATGCCCAGACCGCCGCGAAGGGCCTCCTCTACCAGGTGCATGCCTTCAATCGCCACCTCTCCCTTTGCGTTGGGCGTGGCCTCAGCAAAAGCGTGGCGCAGTTCCTTCACCCGCGCATTTTGGCGGCTGGAGACACGGCGAAGGCGATCTTCCGATTGCAGCAGGTCCGTCATTCCTCTCCCAAAAACAGGCGTCTATCCTACACCCTAACCCACGCGGGAGGCGCGTTCGCGCGTAGCCGTGATAATCTGCTGTCTTACAAAATTCAGGAAGCCGCATGCGCCTGTGCGCTCCCTAATACGCGTCGCGAAGAGGTACGGTTGCGTCCCGAAATCGTCAAGATTAACGCCAGCCATCCCGAAGCTTCCCTGGTTTCCTACGTTGCCGAGAAGATCCGCGGAGGCGCAGTGGTTGGCATGCCGACTGACACCTTTTACGGATTGGCTGCAGATCCGTTCAATCTCCATGCCGTCGATCGGGTTTACGAAATCAAGACACGCTCCCGCCACAAGCCGCTGTCGCTGCTCATCGAGTCGGTGGACCAGGCGTCTGACCTGGCATGGCCCGTGCCGGAGACGTTCTACTTGCTGGCGCGTCGTTTCTGGCCCGGCCCCCTCACCATCATCGTGAAAGCCGACCCGAAGCTGCCCCTCAAGGTAACCGCCAACACCGGCAATGTGGCGCTGCGCGTGCCTGCGGCCGAGGTGCCCCTGGCCATCCTGCGGACCATCGGATCGCCGATTACGGCCACATCGGCGAACCTGCACGGCGCATCCGAATGCACGAATGCCCACGAAGTGCGCGATCAGCTCGGTGACTGCCTTCCCCTAATCGTCGACGGAGGTCAATCCCCTCGCGACATGCCCTCAACAATCGTTGATCTGGCCGTCGACGATGGCACCTGGCGCTTGCTGCGCGAGGGAGCGATACCGTCCGAGCAGATCGTAGAGCTGCTGGGCCAGGAGTAGTCGCCACGGGGCCCGGAAGTTTCCAATCTCATCCCTATCGCTGGATTTTCGCCGTTGGCGTCATCGCCATTGCAGGGTACCTGCTCGCGATGGCTCGCCTGATCATGCGCCAAGCCGACGTCGATGAAGCCCGTCCAGTCGATGCCATCGTCGTATTTGGGGCGGCCGAGTATGCAGGACATCCATCCCCCGTTTATCGCGCCCGTCTCGATCACGCTTACCAGTTGTTCGAGCAGGGTATGGCTCCGCTGATCATCACCTCCGGCGGATCGGGCAAGGATCCGAAATTCAGCGAAGGTCAGGTCGGGCGAGACTATCTCTCGAAGCTCGGCCTGCCCGACGTAAACCTGATCGCCGAAACCCAGGCTGATGACACCGAACAGTCGGCGCGGCGCGTCGCCGTCATCCTCGAAGCCAACGAATTGAAGAGCGTTCTGCTGGTCAGCGATGCCTACCATCTCTATCGCGCAAAACGCATGATGGAGAATCAGGGTGTCAACGTCTATGTCTCGCCCCGTCCCGATTCCATTCCCAAGACCTTCTCCGGACGATGGCTGGCGGCGCTGCGGGAAGCCTTCAGCTACGCCCTGTATCGATTACATCTGACATGAAACAGGAAGGCAGTCAGCCGTCGGCGTTAACTCATGATGACGGCCACGGCGCGCATTCTATAGGGTGGCATCCGGAGCGGAGGCCGGGGCTTCGCTCAATGGAGTCGAAGAACGTGCCCTGAACTTTTCGAAGGAACGCGTAACCAGTGCGACATACTGCACGTGTATAACATCGCCATGCGGCAATGCTTCATAGTATTAATCTTAGTTGGATTACTTCAATGTTACGGCCAAACTACGACTCAAACACACGACCAGGTACGGGGCCGAAGCCGCCAAGAACCTTGCCAGCTTGAACCAGAAGTTTGCAGAACTCCTTACCGTCACGCCACGTGAGAAGGAATTACAAGCACCTGTGCCGTGAACTGTTCGGACCCACAGCTTCAGGATGAATTGAAAATGGCGATCGAACGAACCCAGGCAGCGATGGATGAGGTGGCTTCGCAGATTCACCGCGACATCGACGAATATATCGTGCCCACCGCGAACCCTGGCCACGTCGATCTCCACCGCAGGTTGGTTGTGCTGGATTTGAATCAGATCCTCGGTGAGGCCGTCGATGGATCGCCCTCCACCTTCGTTCTGAATTCAACCAAAGGAAACACTCTGATCCTCACCTATACCCTTCGCAAAGGGGTTCGCCATGGGTCCTGGCGCAACTTCGGTAACACTCCGTTCGTACAACGCTACCAGCAGCGGGGTGAAGTTAGCGAACGTGGCAGGCACCGACATGGGCGGCTATGCAAATGTTTCCGCGCAGGAATTGCATTCTCCCGTGCCCGGCGAGACCTGGTTGTTCCTATGGGGGCAGATGACCGGAGCAAACGGACCGAACATCTGAATGCGAGTTTATGCTTGCCACGGTGATAAATTCAGAACCATGTGGATGCCCGCCAATGTTTGGGGGGTTTCACGATACGGGTGAATGAAAATGGGGTTCACAATCGATGGGGAGTACTATCGGACCGGCCAGAAACGACCCGATGCATACACTCTAGCTAGCGGCTGATGGTTTGTATCTCGTGGATCTGCACAAGTAAGACTGCTTGCTTCTCCGAGAACCATCATTTCACCAGCGCCAGCAATCGAGTTGGCCCGCCGGAGCCGTTTTCCAGTTTGATCGGGGCAACCACGATCGTGGCACCTACCGGTGGAACCGACGCCAGATTCGCCACATTCTCCAACTGATAGACGCTCTCTTTGGCAGTGAACTGATGCACCGGAAATGTCTTGCTGGTTCCGGGATCCATGCTCATGGTGTCGATTCCAAGTCCAACCGAGTTTCGCGTCTTGACCAGAAACTTCGCGGCCTCTAGAGAAAATCCGGGGAAGTGCATCACGCCGTCAGGCCCTGCATTTCGAAAGGCTTTCGGCGTGTTCCAGCGGTCCTCCCAGCCGGTGTAGGCTATAACGACGGCGCCGGAAGGCACCTCTCCGTTCTGGCTCTCCCATTCGGCGATGTCCTGCACGCTGACTTCGTAGTCCGGATGATCGCTCGCCCTGCCGCGCACATTCAGCACCACCAGGGGACGAACCAGGCGTTCAGCGGGAATCTGGTCTACCGTCCACATGCCGCGCGCAAAGTGCGCCGGCGCATCCAGATGCGTGCCGTAGTGTTCCGGCGTAGTGAAGAAGCGCGAGAAGTAGCCGTCCTTCTCGATACTGCCGAGATCTTTCGCCTGGAAGGGCGACTGCTCCGTGCCTTCCCAGTTGGGTGAGCGATCGTTCAAGTTGTGGGTTAGATCGACAATTTCGCGATACGCGACTTGGTCTGACATAGCGGTCTTGTGCTGCGCGAACACCAAAATCGCCAGCGCGAGACTCCAGCCTATCGCAAATGTCTTCCACCGAATCATGGCGTTCGCGACTACCGACCCCTACCGCTATGCAATTGAGCCGAAAATGCGCTCCCTCATTAGACGCGGCTTGCGCGCCAATTGTTTCCCGAACAACGCTCATTAGGACTCAACGTGTAACCAGGTAAACACCGATGTGCTAAGGATGACTCGCAGAACCACCAACATCCAGGTTGAATGGGCTGGATGTTGTTGAAAACAGGGGTAATCGTCGACCGCATCCACCGTTGGACCAGGGGCGCACACTGGGAAACGATTTGCCTGGCTCGCAACTGGCGACTGACCGCTGAGTCTATTTAGTTTTGCCCAGCGCGAAACTGAACCAGAGCGAGTTCGATCCGTTGTACTTGATCCCGGAGCGAGTCTGCGCCACAAATCCCATGTGCTCCGCCTTTAGCCAACATCGATCACATGGCTGCTCGAGCACGAACTCGTAATGGCCGTCTTTTCTCGTGCCTGATGCCGGCAAAACCCTTTCGACGGAGTCGGTCAGAGTGACGCTCGACCGCGGCAACGGGTAACCTGCGTCGTCGGTCACTGCCCCTTGCAATTTCCCCTTCGGAGGCCGTCCACTAGGAACATAGTCCCGCATTATGTAGCCTGGTCCGCGCAGCGCCCGCCCGCCCATTTGGCCGGTGACTTTGTCATGTTCGAGCGCAAGCACGCCGTTCACAAAGACGTACTCGAACCCTACCGAGGTGCGGTTGGGGTCTTCGAATGTTGCCACGTCTTTGACTTTCTCGGGATCGAAGATCGTCACGTCGGCGAAGTAGCCGGGTCGCAGCAATCCCCGGTTCCCCATCTTCACTTGTTGCGCGGGTAGCGATGTGAACTTGCGGATTGCATCTTCCAGGCGCAGGTTGTGCTCTTCCCTCACGTACTTGCCGAGGATGCGCGCAAAGCTGCCATAGGCCCGGGGATGCGACCGTGATTCGCTCAAAGGTCCAATGGGACTAACTTCCCCATAGTCGGTGCCAACGCTCACCCAAGGCTGACGCATGGCCAGCTTCACATCGTCATCGCTCATGCTGAGGTAAACGGCCCCAACATTGTTGCGGTCGGCGACGACCAGGTCCATGGCCGCGTCCAGCGGGTCCTTACTCTCTATCTGGGCGATTTGCGCAACCGTCTTGCCCTCGAACTGGCGAAACTGTGGATTCAAAACGGACACCACCATCACGCCGCTGGGGCCTCCGGTGCCGCGCCACATGTTTTCGAACGAGCCGCTGGTGCCTTCCAGTTCCCGGCGGATTTGTGCACGCGTGGCCGGGTCCTTCAACCGCGCGACGAAGGGGTCAGTGCCGCCCTCGTGGTACTTCGGCGGAATGATCGCGCCCAGCGAAGTGGCCGACGCTACGTACGGATACTGGTTTGCCGTGACATCGATGCCACTGGCGCGCGCTTGTTCGATGGCTTCCACCACCTGCGGCATCTTGCCCCAGTTCTGCATGCCCGACACTTTCAGGTGGAAAATCTGCACCGGGACGTTGGCTTCCCGCCCGATGCGGAAGGCTTCATTCATCGCCTGCGTTTCGCTGTCGCCCTCGTTGCGAATGTGCGACGCATAGACGCCGCCCTTGGCAGCTGCCACCTTCGCCAGAGCGATTAACTCTTCCGTCTTGGCGTATGAGCCGGGAGCATAAATCAGGGCGCTCGATACCCCCATGGCGCCATCGCTCATGGCGTCATCGACGGCGATTTCCATGTCCTTCAATTCATGGGGAGTAGGCGGCCGGTCAGCGGCCCCAATTACGAGCCTGCGGATTTGCGCAGCTCCGACATAGGTCCCAATGTTGATTCCGCTGCCTTGTTTCGTCAGCCGCTGGAAGTACTCCTCCAACGAGCGCCAGTCCGCGGTGACGTGGTAGTGCTGCAGCACATCAGCGTGCTCAGCGTTCAGCACATCGTTGGTTGGCGCGATCGACTCGCCTTCGCCGGTGATCTCAGTGGTTACGCCCTGGGTCAATTTGCTCACCGCCTGCCTGTCAACCAACAGGTTGAACTCCGACTGTCCCAACATGTCGATGAAGCCCGGTGCAACGATGAGGCCCTTGGCATCGATGGTGCGCTTGGCTGTGACAGCCGAACTTGCATGGCCGACCAAGGCTACACGATCGCCAATGATGCCGACGTCGGCATAGATCCATGGGTTTCCGCTGCCATCCACGACCCGGCCGTTGCGAATCAGCACGTCATACTGCTGTGCGAAAAGAGATGTGGTTAGGACCGTGCACAACAAAAACAATGTCTGTTTGATTCGTGCCAAGCTCAGCTCCCTGCGATTGGACTTACAACTTTAGCTACACGACGACTCAATTCCGGGCGCAGCAATCTATCTTCTAGAGCCCACCACCAACACAGTAATAAGTGCAAGATCGGCGGCGAAAACTGTGCTCACGAAATTAACGGAATCGTTCCCCATTACCCCGCGGTTCTCGAAGGTCGCTCCGAGAACGCTGTCGAGGAACATCCCTCCAATTCCAGCGATGGCAATGACTGGAGCCCATCGCCAACCGACGACTCCAAAGAATGTGCTTACCCAAGCCACAATGCAAGCGGCGACGCACCCCGCGAATGTCCCTTGCGCACTGACCGCTCCGTTGGTGCCAATCGGCGCAGGCCGAAAGTCATAAATCATCCTTGCCTGCTTGGCCGCCGCCTGGCCGGCTTCGCTCGACACGGTGTCAGCCGCGGCTTCGGCCAGCGCTGCCATCGCACCTACCATCAGAATGTCGGTTTGTCGGGGAAAAACAATTGCAGCAGCCGCGCACAGCGCCGCCGCGCCCAGGTTGGCAAGTACCTGGGCAGCGTTGCGGCCGCCTCTGCGTTCGGCTACCCCTAGATTCCGTTTGTGTTTGCCTCGCCAGCGGGTGGCTACCATGGTCAGGACGAACACCGAAACCAGTGGAAGAAAGCCGCCAAGGCCGGTTGCAATCATGAGCAGGAATGCGATGATCACGCCCATCAGCGCGCCGCCGTCACTCACTGCTCCCATTACGCGGGCCATGACGGCAAACCCGGTAGCCACCACTGCGGCAGGCAAAACCCTTGAATGGTCAGGACTTATCACGCGTTGCTCTGTGCCCCTTAGAGACCGACCTGTCGCCGGCGTCGTCCGCGATACTGCAGAGCGTCAGATCAACCCGCTGGAGCGCATCCTATCAGAATCGCGGTGCGGTCGGGCAAAGGTCCGTCGGTCGTTCCAAGGCGCTCGCGATCGGTTTTTTGCACTAGGCGAGTAAGCTGACTATTCCCTGTGGGTCGTCGCGTTGGCTTCCGCCCCCACAGACAAGCACGCCGGTTCTCTCCCTGCTGGGTTCCCAGCGATCGCTTTTCCCAATGCACGGGAGCGGTGCCGTATGACGAACCACCTATGTTGGGATCAATTCTGTCTCTTTTGTTCTACTCTGTTCTGGTGCGCCACGAGGACTCCATCCATGAAACTGGCCATGAAGAACCCGATTCGGATAGCGGTGGTTGAAAATGACCCCCTTCGCTTCGTTGGCTTTCGCGCATTACTCGAGGGTGATCCGGACTTCGCCCTGCAGAGTTGCACTCCCAGGTCGGTTTTTAACAATCACAATTACGATCTCGTGCTGATTAGCTCGCGCACCGGCCCGGCGATGTACGAAATCATGGCTGCCTTGAAGGCGCTCAATCCTTCGGTGGGAATAATCGCCACGGCGAACGTTCCCGGTGACGAGATGGCCCTGCGAGCGTTGTGCGCTGGAGCCAAGGGCTACATCTCGGAATCAGCATCGGCTGCCGAATTCAAGCAGGCGATTCGAGTTGTCCATAGCGGTTCCGTCTGGGCGTCGCGCACTCTTATCAGCAAGTTCATCGAGCGGGTCACCAACGTTCCCCGCCGCACCACTCCTATCAAACCGCTGGTCTTCACCGAGCGCGAACGGGAGGTGCTTCATCTGTTGGTTTCCGGACGATCCAACAAAGAAATTGGGGCTGCTCTCGGAATCGAAGAGCGAACGGTCAAGGCCCACGTTGCGAAATTGATGCACAAGGCCGGCGTCACCAACCGGATTGCGCTGTCTGTACACGCCCTCACCCATTCGCTGCTGGGCGT
>Ga0306921_10001447_pt1 | contig 22990 bp, 28 predicted proteins | sample sta12Cox44000080_FD_203760 | JGI IMG/M metagenome (GOLD analysis project Ga0306921, IMG submission 203760) | Lab enrichment of tropical soil microbial communities from Luquillo Experimental Forest, Puerto Rico - statoxic.12C.oxic.44.000.080 (v2)... | ecosystem: Environmental > Terrestrial >...
TCTACCGTGCCCCTCCCATCGGACAGAACCGCCCCGGTGTAGCTGGTGGTCACGGTCAAGGCGGGACTCGGCACGGAGGGGATAGCCGGCACGGTCACGGAAGTCGGTATCGATCCGATTTCATTGAACCCGCTCAAGCGCGCCGAGAAATCGTCCGCGTAGGTGTAGCCCGCCGAGAAGGCGACACCGGCCGCGACCAAACTTGCCTCTAAAAGCTTCAGCCGAAGCATGACGTCCTCCCTTACCTCTTGATTGATTGCGCAATCATCTTGCCGAGTTGATCATTTTTGGCAAGTAACGTTTGTTAACGGAGATGAACGAGAGCCGGCTGGTTCATCACATTTTGGTGAACCTCGCGCTAGGCGGTTGAGGGAGCAGTCGTGAAAAGCTGACGCTTGATACCCGGTTCCGGGGACGCCTCTCGGTGCAACCTTGTCGCCCGAGCGGGTGCCGGCAAAGGTCCGCAATCCACCCATTGCCGACGCTCAACAACACCCCCCCGAACCCGTCTGCGGCGTCCGGCTTCTGGGTTAAGTGCCGGCGTTCTCAACCGCCTGAGCTATTCGCAGTTCGCGCGGCGGGGATGTAACGATAGAGCGTCGCGGGAGAGACGCCTCTAGGCGTGCGCGATTCTGGTCACGCCGATGTCGGGATTGGCCAGCATCGCCTTGGCGGCCTCGATGTCGTCGTCCGTCAGTTTCGGCGGACCGCCTCCGGTGCGGCCAACGCGCCGCGCGGCGGCGAGGCCCGCTTGGGTACGCTCCCAAATCAGGCTGGGGTGCTGCCAAAAGAGCAGATCGGCGGCCGGGCTTGCGATCTGCGGCGTAGCAACGGCGCCGTCGCCTGCCGGGTTTTTCGGGTTTTTCAGGTTTTTGCTTCACTTGGTGGCTAACTGTGTGGTGACAGGCTGCCGAATACCGAGAAGACGAGGCTGTAAACCCGCAAAACCTTCAAAACCCGCAAGGGCCAAGAGCCTTTATTGACCAGCCGGCGCCACATACCAGAGCGCCGCCTTCCCGCGTTCTTCCCCCCTTGTCAGCTTGAAGCCGCCGGCAATGCGGTTGTCGTTGCGCCGCAGCCACCAGCCGAGCCTCTCGTTGCTAATGGCCGCGGTGGCGTCCGTCTTGCCGCGGGCGACGGTTTCCAGCGCCGTGCGCAGCGCCAACTCCGTTTCACTTTTCCTCGCCAATTCGTTGACGGTAAACCCATTCGGCCAGCCTCCGGCCACCGACGCGATGGCAGCGAACACCGTGCCGCGTTGCTCGCGCGCGGGGTCAACGGAGGCCAGTTGCGAAACCGTATCGACTGGATCGGCTTGCCCGAGCCACATCAGCGACCCGCGCACCTTGTCCGACCACGGGCCGAAGCTGGCGAAGGGCGGCGGCTCCGGCATTCCGGCTACAATGTAGGCGCGCACCACTGTGAGCGCTGCCGCGATGTACCTGCCTCGATCGGCTAGGACCTCGCGCACCGGGTCGCGTTTGAACTTACGACGATCGGGCTCCTCTAGATTGGCATCGAGCGAACAGCGCAACGTGCGCCGCACCAGGTCCTCGGCGATCTCGATATTGTTGCCGTTGGCCCCGCACACAAAGCTGTTAGGAATGAGCGGCATTTTGCTGGTGCCCAGCGGGCGCGGCTTGACCAGCGGGCGCTCGATGGCCTGGCACAGAAATTCGGACCGCAGTTCGCCGTTGCAGTTGTCGACCGAGATCAGCGGTTGTCCGTCCAGAGCCGCGCCAATCAGCCGCTTTTCCGTCTCCTCGGGGCTCGGACTGCGCGCGATGGCTGGGCAAACCTCGCCCATCGCGATTACCGAGACCAGATCGAACAGGTAGGACTTACCGGTGCCGCCCTCGGGCGCGTTGGCAATGTGGAGCGGCACCGCCGGCGCCACCGCCGGCCGTACCACAAGGCTTAGGATAAGCGAGAACGCGACAGACCGGCTGGCATCGTCGTTAAACGGAAATTCTGCCAGCAGACCCCACAATGCCGGAGCGCCGCCTCAGCGTCTTGGCGGGTCGGCATCGGCGGTATCGACGGCATCGGCGGTGGCTCGAACAACACATAGCCGGTCGCCGGGTCGTATCCCGGCACGGTCAACAGCGTGTCGTCCGGCCGCAGCGTCGGCGTGCCGACGATGCCGGCTATAGCCGCGAATCGCCACTCGTTCGGGATAGCGGCGATGGTCGTCGCAATCTCGGTCGGAACGTCAATCGTTACCCAGTCTTTCCGCCGGCCATCAAATCTTATGCAGTTCGCCGCCTTGCCAATCAGGTGCAGCAAATGCGGCGTCTCGACCCTTGCAACGCCGGGGATCAGGATCTGGCGGCCATCGGATGCCTTAGCCGGAAGGCGGACAACGTAGACGAGCTGCTTATCGCGCCGATAGGTCTCCGCGCCAGCGGCAACGAGCGCGTCCATACCCGCCGCAACGGCCTCGGGCCTGTGTCCCCCGCTGATCTTGATCGTAGCGACATCGGGGCGAAGCCGGCGCGAAGGGGGCGTCCAGTTCGGGTCGGCTTTCCGGGCCAAGAAAACAAGGGTGCCGAAGCTCAACTCGTTTGGCGGTGAGTCCGCGTAGTGACGCCACCGGAACTCGGTTTCGGCGGCGTCGAATTTGCGTGATTTGCACGACCAGTCGACGAAGGCGGTAAGACCCTCTTCCGACCCACCGGATGCGCGCCACGTTGCCATCGCGACGTAATTCCAGCCACCCTCGCCATCCCAGGGAAGGTCGGGGTTCGGGATCATCTCTAGCGCCGCTACGATGTCCTCGATCGGCGCTTCCGGTTCCGACGATCTGTGGGCGCCGCCGTTTGCCTGACTTGACCCGTTTGACTTACCGATCGCAATCTCATCCAGCTCGTCGGCGAGGTCGATCGGCGTGCCGTCAATAACCTCGGCGCGGGCGCCGTCTCCGACGCCGCCGTAATAATAGGACTGCGACAGTACCCAGCTCTCGGGGGCAAAGGCGCCGCGGAACAGCCCATGAAGCCGCGCCATCATATGGTCACGGCCGCTGGCGGGAAGCTCGGCCGAAAGGGGGCAAAGAACCCGCCATCGCGGCTTTTGCGGTGTGTGCAACGGCGAGGTGTAGACGACCGCCTGGACGCCTGCCTTTTCGAGAGTTTCGATCGCCTCGTCGAACCCGATTTCGCCACCTCGTAATCACCCTCTATACCACTGATCGCCGACACGTTTTTGTTGTTACGAAGGGACCCGAGTTTCCCGTTTCCGTTGTGCTTGCGGTACTCGCCGAAACGCGCGAGCTTTAGCCACGGCAATTGGTCTTTCGACGGTGCCGTGGTGCTGCGGATCAGCTCCGCCAGCTCGTTCGGTGACAGGTTGCGCTCGCGTTTGTCCGCTGCGGCGTGGTCGAAAAAGAAGGTGACGTTCATCGCCGCACCCCGGTTGTGCGGTCGAGAACGACACGGGGATCTCGGCGACCGGTGATTTGCCGCAGCAGCTGCACGAGTCCGCGACGCAACGCATCGAGGACGGCCCGCCAGTCGCACCCGGCGTGGCATTTGACGAGAAGGCGTCCGTCCCGCCCATCGCGCAAGCTGAGCGAGGGGTGGCGATCATCGTGCGCAGGGCAGCGGGCGACCCCTTGTTCGCCTCCCCAACGCCCGCCGAGCGCGACTGTGATGCTCTCGGCGTTCATTGAGCGAAATCCTCGGGGTACTCGCTTCGCGCCAAGACGCCGACTGCGTCACCCCAAGCCCGCGCAAGGCGAGCGTTCGGCCAGTAGATATCGGAGGTGTACTGCACCTCGCCTTGATCAATGACGAGCTGTCCGCCCTCGACGCGCGGATGCGAAGGCAGCCGCCCGCGCGCGATGCCGTCGTCGCCGCGCAAGCGGCCACTCCGATGAGGACGCCAGGCCCGCAAGATTAGGCCGAAACCGTCGGGTTTTTCTGGCGCGCGCCGTCCGGTGGTGGTATCCGCTGTGTGCTTGCTGTCTTGGAAGGCCCTGGTGGTGAGGGCATCGCGCTGCAGATCGAGGTTTTGATCTTCGGTCGAGACGCGCGCATAACCAATCAGCATGTTTCTGGGTTGGGTGCGTTGAAAACTTGCTGGAGGGTAGGAGATCGCACATAGTTTTTCTGCATGCGTTTCGCACACGAATAACTGAGGTTTTTCCTAACGTCGAGAGCCGTCCGATCGGGTGTGCGGAAAGGGTGCTTTTCGCACAGTCTAGATCTAGACATTGAAGGTCGCTACGGTTGTCGCAGGGAGCGTGATTTTGGCCGTTAGCGGGACCCCGACATGCCCAATGGATCAACTGCGTTATGTCAGGGTCTGCTCAATGTCCAAGAGACGGTGGATCTGGTCAGGCGCATTGCAGGCGCGGCCGACGACATTGAAATTCACGACATGCATCAGGCCCACATCGCCACGCCGGCAGAACAACACGGAATACGAAGCCTGCAGAGCGTGGTGGTCGACGGCCGACTCGCAAACTGCTGCGCCGGCCGCGGACCGGATGCGGTCGTTTAGAGACAAATAATCGGCTGATCGCCTCGCACCGCCAGCTGATCGAAAACATCACCCAGCGACGTATTCGGTGACTTGAAGGTCAGGTGTCGCGTGACCTGGAGTGCATCAGCGATCTTCCGGAAATTCGCCCAGGCCTGCTTGTAGTTAGGGATGGTCAGCTAGCTGACGCCTTTCGATACGGCGTTTCCCACCTTTCCGGTGGGGTAGGCGAACAGCATGAAGCTTTGCTTCCGTTTTGCCGTCGACCGCGGATCCGCCGCCTTCATTTGTCAAGCCACACGTCTTCCATCCGGGCGCCGCTGAAGACGCTGTTGACCATGATCGTCAACCCTTTCACGTAGGGCTGCCAGCAGGTCGCGCGCCGATCGTAAAAGATGATCGGCCGAGCGCCGTCCTCCGCCAACTTTCTCTCGATTTCCCACACCAGCTGCTTGCGCTTTTCCTGGTCGGGCTCGGCGGATTGCTGGTCGATCAGCTTGTCGACCTCGGGATTACAGTATCCGTTATAGTTTCCGACGGCGCCGCAGGCGTAATTTTCGTAAAAATTCTGGTCCGGGTCGTCGAGCGTGTTGCCGGTGAGATTGAGGCCGACGGCATAGTCCTTGCGCATGACCTTGGGATACCAGTTCGTCGTGTCGATCATTTCGAGCTCGCCGTCGATATAAACCTCCTTCAATTGATCGATCAGGATCACCGCCGGATCACGGTAGAAGGGCGTGTTCCGCGTCGACACTTTGATCTTGAGCCGGTTGTCGGGTCCGTAGCCGAGCGTTTGCATGATCCGCCGGGCTTCCGATCGGTTTTTCTGGATATCGGGCCCGTAGCCCGGCAACGTTTGCAGGACGTCCGGCGGCATGCCCCAGACCCCTTCGGGCGGAGGCTGCATGACCCCGCCGATATCGCCCTGCCCGTCGCTGAGGATGTCGATGAATGCCCTGCAGTCGAGGCTGAGCGCCATCGCCCGCCGAAGTCCCGGGTTCTGAAAAGGCGGCGCGTCGTGGTTGACGATCAGGTTGCTGCTGACGTTGTTTGGCGCCAGTTCGCAAATCGCCTGGGGCGTCTGGCTACGAACGTCTTTCAGGAGCGGGATCCTGACGCTATATGGCCAAGTCATGTCCAGTTTGCCGGCGATGAATGCCAATACCGCGGTCGACAGATCCCGGATGACCGTATATTCGATGCCGTCGAGATAAGGCTGGCCGTTTTTCCAGTAATCGGGGTTTCTCGCGACCTTGATCGACTCGTTTGGTGTGAACTCGACGATTTGAATGGCCCAGTGCCGATTGGATGGCTGCACATGTCGCGCGCCGGCACATGACACGGATAGACCGGAGAGACACCCCAACCGAGCAAAACGAGTAAGGAGGGCTGCGGCCGTTTCAGCCGGAAGGTGACTTCGTAATCGCCATCCGCCCTCACCTCTTCGAGGTTGCGGTACCAGTCCTTGCGCGGATTGAGGCGAAGCTTGTCGCTCGACTTGCCGGTCAGCAAATCCCAAGTGCACTGGACGTCCTTCGCAGTGAAGGGCTTGCCGTCGTGCCATTTGACGCCGTGGCACAGCGAAAAGGTCAGCTCGGTCCCGTCCTCGTTCCACGACCAGCCGGTGGCCAGGTCGGGCACGATCGACTGCAGGCTGTTCTGCTTCACATGCTGGTCGAACACGACGAGGTTGTTGAACACTCCCATCATCGGCCGCTGCGCGAAGACCGTGGTTTCCTCGAGGATCGACATGCTCGCCGGGCTGTCGAGCGTGTAAAGCTTCAGAATACCGCCATGTTTCTGGGCGCATGCCGGTTCGGCGCCGAATAGTGCGCCGAACAAAGTGCCGATTGCCGCCAGCGCGCGCAGATGCTGCGTCATATCTCTGCCGCCTCTCAGACCTGTCCGCTCGGTCTCTTCCGGGCAGCGGTCTTTGCTCGGTACCAGTAGCCTCGCGGCTACCGGACTCCGCGCGCCATCACCCTGTATAACCAGATCGCCGTGTGTCTTGAAGGGTGGATGGGCAATCCCGGCGGTCGGCTTTCCGTTCCCGCACATCGCGACCGGTGATTGCGACATCTCCGTCGCCTCTCAGAGCCGTCGCCAAAAGTTACGCTACTCTTGAGGGGTCAGATCCTAGATACCAATCTTAGGCCATCAAATCCGTGATCCGCATCACTGCGACGACGTTTCCGTCATTGAACGCCTGTTCCTTTGTATCCTTATTGCAGGTCCAGCAGAAATTTTTCTTCGCTGTGAACACCTTACCGTCCTGATCGATCCGCATCTCGCCTTCGAGGATATGGCAGACCATCGCGTTGGGCATTGGCGGACCCATAGTCTTCGATCCCGGTTGCATGATGATGTCGCACATCGAAACGGTCTTAAATCCGGGTATGATGGACGGACTCTCACTGTAGGCGCGCACCACGACACCCGGCCACGGGCTTGTATCCTTTCCTGTCAGGGCGTCTGTCGTTTGCGCAGCCGCAAGGCGAACCCCAGCACCCGAAGCGGCAGCAGCTACGCCGATTTTCAATGCTGACCTTCAATCAATCTTTTTCGTCGATGTCTCCCCATTCGATTAGATCCTATGGTCGAATTGACGTCACAAGCGGGACTTGCGGTGGGGAGCTTGAACTTCCTCGGATGGTGTGTCCAGGAAATCGCGCGTGATCGGAAGCCTCCCAAAACGCGACGCATCTTCATTTTTTCCAGGTCTTCGTTGCAGGGTTGATCCGCATTCCTCAGAGGCCCATTTTTCCGGCATGGCGCCGGTCCTGAAACGTCTCCTGACGTTCGGTCTCGCGCTGGCTTTTCTCGCCGGCGTGACGGCTCAGCTTTTGCCAACCAACATGGCAGGAGCCCAAATGACCGCCCAAGCCGATATGGCAGACGGGTGTGCCGGGCACCACCCTCCCTGCACCGGGCATATGCCGAACTGCCTCGACCACGGCGGCTGCATCACCATATCCGCGCTTCCGGCGTCGCCAACCACAATCGCCGTCCCGGTCGAGTGGACTTCACTTGATTACGCTCTCGCGCCGCAGGCGCTCGCCGGGATACGCGTAAAACCCGAACTCAGCCCACCGATCCTCGCGGCCTGAGACTGTCTCCAGGCTGAATCTGTACGCCGGCTCGAGGAAGCCGGGCGGATGGTCGCGAGGAAATTGTGGAATGATAGTACCGAGACGTGCGCTCATATTGGGTGCGGGTGCCGCCGGGCTGGCGCGGACGTTCTCGTTGCGCCGCAGCTTCGCGGCAAGCGAGACAAGAGAATACCTGCTCGCCGTGAGGACGGCGACCGTGAACCTGACAGGCAACGGCTACCCCGACACCGCCGTGTGGGCCTATGAGGGCTCCGTGCCCGGGCCAGTATTGCAGGTTCGCCAAGGCCAGCCGGTGCAGATTACGGTAGTCAACAAATTCAACGAGGACACGACCGTCCATTGGCACGGGATCCGCCTGCCGAATGCGATGGACGGAGTGCCCGGCCTGACGCAGAAGCCGATCCGCCCTGGCGAGAGCTTCGTCTACGAGTTCACGCCGCCCGATGCCGGGACGTTCTGGTATCACCCGCACGTCGACACGCTGCAACAGCTTGGGCGCGGTCTGGCCGGCGCGTTGATCGTCGAGGAACCCGAGCCGGTCGCCGTCGATCGAGACCTGTTGTGGTTGATCGAGGATTGGCGGCTCGACGACCGAGGCCGGATCGCGGGCGGTTTCGGCAACCGCATGGAAGCCGGCATGTCGGGCCGCATCGGCAACACGGTGACGATCAACGGACGAGTGGCAGAAAAGGTATCGGTGAAGGCCGGCGAGCGGGTGGGGCTGCGGCTCGTCAACGCGGCGCTGGCGCGGATCGTCGGGCTTCGCTTCGAGGACCACAAGCCGGTCGTCGTCGCGCATGACGGCCAGCCCTGCGAGCCGCACTTGCCGGAAGGTGGTCGAGTAGTGCTCGGGCCGGCGATGCGTGCCGACCTAATCCTCGATATGACCGGAAAGCCGGGTCAGACCTACCGCGTCATCGACGACTTCTACCAAGACCTCGCCTACAAGCTCGTCGATCTCGCTTATGACGGGAAGCCCGCTCGCGAACCGCGATCCGAGCCGCCTCAACAACTCCCGGCCAACCCCTTACCCGAACCCCAGATCGCCGCCGCCGAGCGCCTCGAGATAGCGCTGCAAGGCGGCATGATGGGTGGGATGGGGATGATGTGTGGCGATGGCGCGACCTGGACCATGAACGGCATGTCGATGACCGGCGACGGCCAGAGCATGCCGCCGCTGTTCGCGATCAAGCGCGGCAAAAGCTGCGTGCTGGCGCTGCGCAACGAGACCGCGTGGTGGCACCCGATGCATCTGCACGGCCACAGTTTCCGCGTCGTCAGCCGGAACGGCAAACGCAACCCGGGCAAGGAGTGGCGCGACACAGTGCTGGTGCCGCCGCGCGAGAGCGCCGACCTTGCATTCGTCGCCGACCACCCCGGCGACTGGATGTTCCACTGCCATGTCACCGACCACCAGGAGGCCGGAATGATGGCCGTGATCCGCATCACATAGCGACTACCAGGAGGACGATCATGGAAATGTCGAAATACAAGTTAAGTCGGCGGGCGATGCTGACCGTGCTGGTTGGCGGGGCCGGTGGGGCCGCCCTTGTCGCCAGGACGACTGGCATCATCCCGTTGAGCGCGGACGCCGCGCCCATTCGGGGCGACGCGACTCTCTACAAGAACCCGCAATGCGGCTGCTGCGAAGGATACGCCGACTATCTGCGCGACAACGGCTTCAAGGTGAAGGCGATCTCGACCAACGATCTGACCGTAATGGGCCAGAAGTACGGCATCGCGGACGACTTGCAGCCCTGCCACATCTCGTTGATCGGCGGCTACGTCGTTGGCGGTCATATCCCGATTGAGGTCATCGATCGGCTGCTTTCGGAAAAGCCACAGATCGTTGGGATCACGCTGCCGGGTATGCCCGAAGGGACGCCTGGAATGCCCGGCAATAAGCCCGGCCGGTTGGATATTTACGAGATCGGGAAAGGTCCACCCAAGATCTACGCGACCATCTGACAGGCCACCGTGGGATCAGCCGATGGCGCATAGCGGCAAGCAGCGAGTTGTGCTGGCGGCAATAGCGGCGACGAGCCTGCCGGTAGCGGCGCTGCTCGGGTATGACATCGCGCGACGGGCATCGTCGCCGGCGCCACAGCTCGCAGGGCCGATGCCCGCAACAGGTTCCACCAGCTCCGATACTTCGGCGAACCCGCTCGCGCTCTCGGTGCTCGATCAGCCGCGCCCGCTACCCGAGATCCGTTTCGGGGATGATCTGGGCCATGAGCTGACACTCGCCGATTTCCGGGGGCGGGTGGTCTTGCTCAACATCTGGGCGACGTGGTGCGCGCCGTGCCGCAAGGAGATGCCGACCCTCGACCGGCTGCAAGCCCGCTTTGGCGGCAAGGACTTCCTCGCCATCGCGCTGTCGCTCGACCGCGAGGGCGCCCCGGCTGTGCGGCGCTTCTACGAGAAGCTCGGGCTCGAAAAACTGGGGATCTACGTCGATCCGTCCGGCAAAGGGTCGCGCGCACACTCGCCATTCCGGGGGTGCCGGCGACATTGCTGATCGACCGCCAAGGCCGCGAGACGGCCCGCAAAATGGGTGCCGCCGAATGGGACGGCCCGGAAATGGTGTCGCTGGTCGAGCGGACGATCCACGCTCGATCGGCCGATGTGAAAGGCCCAAATCCATGAGCGGGTCGTCGACTGACACCATGGATGGCTTCAATAAGACGAAACCGCTTACCCCGGTAGCCCCGGGCACGACAGATGTGCCGAGCGCAGAGTCAGTGTTATGCTGCGCAGCGGCTTCATCGATCCAGCTGCCGGGAGGCGTGCTGCGATCGTGGATCGGCAACCGCCGGGTTTTGCGGTCGCAGGGCTGGGCGTCACTGGCGGGGGGCTTGTACTCGGCTGGGGTTGGCTCAGTACGGTCGGCATCGCGCCGCTGATCGTGTCGGCGGCACCCTGTCTGATCATGTGCGCACTGGGCCTCTGCATGAAGGGAAGAGGCCGTCAGCCTTCTGACATTTCCAATCGAGAAGCCGAATACCTGATGTTGGCGACTATGTCGCTTCCGGTCTCCCTTTCTAGCAGTTTCGCGGTCGCCCATGGCTCGGGAATGGCGAGCGGGATGATGGGCCATGGCATGCAAGGCTGCATGCAGATGATGCAGGGCATGAACGGCGGCGCGGCCCAACGGCCTAACCAACAGTGGCGGCACGGACAGATAGGGCTGGGCGGCGAGAGGCTTAGCCCCAGGCCACGCGGCAGATCATCGCCGGAATGAGCGGCGATGATGGACGACATGGGAGGGATGATGTGGGCGGCAGGGCTCCTGTGGCTACTCCTCGTCATCGTCCAGCTCCTCGTGGCGGCTGCTCGTCAAGTACCTGCGATCCGGCGGGACGATATGACCCCGTCGCCAATGGCTGCCTGTCGGGCCGCGGCCCAGCGCTCGGCACGGTTGAGGGCCGGGATGACGGCGAGCATCATCGTCGGCATTTTCGGCAGTATGGCCCTAGTGGCGGCGCCGCTCGGCGCGGCCCGTGCCGCCGCGACCGCTTGGGTCGGCGACGAGCACGCAGCGGCACGGCTCGTGACCGCAGTCGAGGCGACCGGCTCCGGCCGCACGGTTCGACAAACCTTGCGCGCGCTGAGATCGCCTGGCCGGCCCCACACGCCTTTCCGCACATGGCCTCGAAAGCTACGTCTATCGCGATCACGCGCTGCTGCCGATTGCGATCGAGCTTGCTAGACCCGGCGAGCCGTTGAGCCTGCGCGCTTCGGTTGATTACGCGGCCTGTGCAGAGATCTGTATTCCCTACCATGCGGATCTCCAGCTCGCCCCTCCCGCGGGCCTGGCGACGCCGGGCGTGGAGGCGCCGCTGATCGGGGCCGCGCGCGCCAGGGTGGCGGGTGGCTTGGATCAGGCCGGGATGGCGCTGGTCGCCGCGACAGTCGCTCCGGCGCGGGAGGGAGACGCGGTCGTTGACGTCCGCCTCCACTCAACTGGCGCGCCGCTCCGCCAGCCCGACCTGTTCATCGAGGGTCTGGACCATGGGACAATCGCTCCTCCCGAGACCACGTTGGGCGAGACCGGGCAGACGGCGGAGCTACGTGTGCAAGTCACGGGGGTTTCAGCTACCGCGCTGGCGGCGGTGCCGCTCAAATTCACCCTCACCGATGGCGTGAACCGAGCGGCCGAATTCACGGCTACACCGCTCCTGCAAGCGGCCTCGGTTCCGACACCAGGCAATCTGGCGATCTTGGGCATCGCGCTCTTGGGAGGGCTCATTCTCAACCTGATGCCCTGTGTGCTGCCGGTCCTGTCGCTCAAACTGCTGGCGGTCGCGCGCCTGTCCGGTGTCGACCGGCGATCACTGCGGCTCAGCCTCGTGATCACCGCAGGAGGAGTTCTCGCGACATTTGTGGCGCTCGCTGCGACGCTGATCCTGCTGAAGGCGGCAGGGGCGTCGATCGGGTGGGGCATTCAGTTCCAACAACCCTGGTTCATCGCCGGGATGGCCGTTGTCACCGCGCTCTTTGCGGCGAATTTGTGGGGTTGGTTCGCAGTTGGCTTACCCGGCGCGGCCTACGCCGCCGCGACGCACGAGACACATCGGCCACTCGTCAACGCCTTCTTGACCGGCATGTTCGCGACATTGCTGGCAACCCCATGCTCGGCATCTTTTGTTGGTACCGCCGTCGGTTTCGCGCTGTCACGCGGCCCGGTCGAAATCGTCTGGATCTTTGCGGCTCTCGGGCTCGGGCTTGCTTTTCCCTACCTGCTGGTCGCGGCGATGCCGCGGCTCGCCGGCTTCCTGCCGAGGCCCGGCCGGTGGATGCGCCGGCTCCGACAGCTGTTCGGGTTGTTGCTTGCCGGCACTGCGACCTGGCTGGTTTGGGTGCTTGCCGAGGAGGTCGGCACCCGGCCGGCGGCTCTGACAGGTCTGCTTCTTGTTGCCGGTTGGATAATCCTCGCCTGGCGCGCTCAGCCGTCGCTCGGTATTCCGCTGCGCCGTCTCTCCGGCGGGCTTGTCGCCGTCCTTGCTATCGCGGCGATCATCACGCCGCAGCTTGCCGCGAGCTCCGTGACATCGATGAAGTCCCAGGCCGCGGTTTGGCAACCGTTCGACACGGCCGAAATCAAGCGGCAGGTAGGCGAGGGCAAAGTCGTCTTTGTCGACGTGACGGCGGCGTGGTGCTTGACCTGCAAGGTCAACGAGGCGGTCGTGCTCGAACGCGAGCCGGTTTCCACCCGGCTGCGCTCGCCTGGTGTCGTTGCGATGCGCGCCGACTGGACGCGTCCCGATCAGGCGATCACCGCCTATATCCAGTCCTTCGGCCGCTATGGCATACCGGTGAACGTGGTCTATGGACCGGGTCGGCCGGAAGGTGAGTTACTGCCCGAATTGCTCTCGACTGAATTGGTCATGAAGGCGCTCGATCGTGCGGCCGGACCAGGGGTTGCCGCCCGATAATGCGCGCCTTCGCGGGCGGAATAAGGGGGGCCTTGTCGTGCGACTCTATGAAAGGCACATCCTGCCGCGGCTGGTCGATTTGTCGATGCGGCAGGAGCGACTGGTCGATTATCGAAGGGCAACGATCTCGGCCGCTCGCGGGGCGGTTGTCGAGATCGGTGTCGGCTCCGGCCATAATCTGTCGCTCTACGGTGCTCCGGTCGATCGCGTCTTCGCCCTTGACCCTTCGCCCGAGCTGCTGACGATGGCCGAGAGCCGGCTCGCGGAAGCTCGGCGTCCGGTCGTGCTGTTGAGGGCTTCGGCAGAGGAGCTGCCGATGCCGGATCATTCGGTCGATACGATCGTGACGACCTGGACCCTCTGCACCATTCGGGATCCAATCAAAGCGCTGCGCGAGATGCGCCGCGCGCTGAAGCCGGATGGTCGGCTGCTCTTTGTCGAGCATGGGCTGGCGCCCGAGCCGGGAATTCAGCGCTGGCAGAACTGGCTTACGCCGTGCTGGCGGCCGCTCGCCGGCGGCTGCCATCTCAACCGCAAGATGGATGATCTGATCCGAGCGGGTGGGTTTCGCATCGATAAGATCCGCGCAGGCTATATGAAGGGGCCAAGGCCAATGACCTTCATGTACCAGGGGAGCGCGGCGCCCTAACCGGGAAGAGTGGGAGCGGCGGATGATCGATTCAGCCATGCGCGCACTGGGAATAGCGCTGGCCATGGGATGGGAGATCCTCTGGCCGCTGATTCTCGGCTTTGCACTCTCCGCGGTCGTGCAGGCAGTCGTCTCGAAGCAGCAGATGAGCCAGGTTCTGCCGAATGATCGCCCGCGTTCGATCGCGACGGCTCTGGCACTCGGGGCCGCCTCGTCGTCCTGCTCCTAAGCGGCGGTGGCGCTCGCCCGCTCGCTCTTCCGTAAAGGCGCGGATTTCACCGCCGCAATGGCGTTCGAGATGGCCTCTACCAATCTCGTCCTCGAACTCAGCATCATCATAGTGGCACTCCTCGGCTGGCAGCTGACGCTGGCCGAATTCGTCGGCGCACCGCTGATGGTCGTCCTGCTGGTCCTGCTTTTTCGGATGTTTCTCAGCCGGGAGCTTCTCGAGGAAGCCAAGGCGCAGGCGGATAAGGACGTTGCCGGCCGCATGGAAGGCCATGCCGAAATGGACATGTCTGTCCCCGAGGGCGGCTCGCTTTGGGAGCGGATGACATCCGACCGAGGTTTTACCGCGATCAGCCACTATTTCGTGATGGATTGGGCGGCAGTCTGGATGGACATCGTCGGCGGACTGGCAATTGCGGGCGCGCTCGCGGCCTGGGTGCCAAATACGTTCTGGCAATCCCTTTTTCTGACCGGGCACCCGGTTCTCGCCACCTTGTGGGGGCCGATTGTCGGCCCGCTGGTCGCGGTGATCTCCTTCGTCTGCTCAGTCGGCAACATTCCGCTGGCCGCGGTGCTGTGGAACGGCGGCATTAGCTTTGGCGGGGTGATCGCCTTCATCTTTGCTGACCTGATCATCATCCCGATCTTGAATATCTATCGCAAGTATTACGGGCTGAAGATGGCGGGCTTTCTGTTCGTTACCTTCTACATCGCGATGGTTTTGGGCGCCCTTATTGTCGATCTGATCTTCGGCGGCCTCGCCCTCGTCCCGTCGGAACGCAAGGCGCGGGTGGTCGAGGCCTCGATCACCTGGGATTACACGACCTGGCTGAACCTGGCTTTTCTGGCTCTGGCCGGGCTTCTCGTCTGGCGCTTTCTCAAGACTGGCGGCCCGGCGATGCTGCGGATGATGAACAGGCCAGCCAACCTCGGGCACGCCTATAAGCTCGCATTACCCGGCAGTCCCAAACCATTCGATTTGTGAATATCGGCTTGGGATGAACAATGATCGGCTCACCGATTGCGGACGCCCGACGAAATTTCCATTGTTATTCGGTTGTTATGGCCGGCGACGGTATCGACCGCCAGCAGATTGCGTGGAAGGATTTGATTGTGGTCGGGCCGCGCGCCGACCCGCACCTCCTCAATTGCTATGGCGTGATTCTACTCAACCGTCTATGGCCCCGATTATCGGCATAACAATTCGGGCTGAGATGATCCGTTTTGATGTCGCTCGCGGCGCGCTGTGATCTGCCGTGACCGAGGCAAAAGTTATGTGCCAAATTTCCATGCACGAAATTAAGCCCGATGCAAAATTCGGCAAATAGATCTTTTACTGCAAGATCATCGACGAGCGGAAGTGATGCGAACTCCTCAGTGTTCTCCTTGGCTCATCTATCCTTTTGCCGCATCACGAGTGTATGAGCTGTTATATCCAAAGAGATATTAGGCCCTACTACTCCCGATAATGCAGGATTCTGATCCCCAAACCATGCCGGAGAACGATTTCGGAGTTCGCTTCTGGTATTGAAGCTTGATGACTGAGCTTTCCGCGATCCCGCCGCGCCGACGCTTCCTCTTGGAATGCAGCGGCGCGTGCGGCGATCTTGGTACCTTTATCCCGCACGTCATTGGAGCGGTGACCGTCTCTGGTCTCGCCCCGGCTGGGGTGCTCTTTGGCTTCGCCGCGTTCCTGATCGCCATGGGCCTGTTCTACGGCCTGCCGCTGCCAGTGCAGCCGATGAAGGCGATTTCGGCCGTGATCCTGACGGGCGGCCTTCGGCCGGGCGAGGTCACCGCTGCCGGAATCATGATCGGCGTCGTGCTGCTTGTGCTCGGGATCACCGGGTGGATCGGCCGCCTCGCGCGAGCAATCCCGCAATCGGTCAGCGCCGGGCTTCAGCTCGGGCTTGGCCTTTTGATCGGCGTGCTGGGCCTCAAGCTGATCCTCGCAACCCCATGGCTCGGTCTTGGGTCACTGGCGCTGCTGTTCGCCTTGACCCGCGTTCCGCGCTGCCCCTGCAGCACCACTCGCACTGGCTGCCGCCATGCTCGCCGGATGGGCGACGGGTAACGTCGGCCTCGCGCCGGAGTTCACCCTCGCGCCGGGTATGCCGCACCTTGTCGTGCCGAGTTGGGCGGAAGTCCTGCGAAGCTTTGAGGTCGCGGTGCTACCGCAGCTCTCGCTACCCCTCCAATGCCCTGATCGTCACGGGGAGCCTGTCGCGCGAGCTGTTTCCGTTAGCCGGGGCCATCGCTAGTGAGCGGCGGCTGGCGCTGACCTCGGGCCTCGCAAACGTGGTGCTGTGCCCGTTCGGGGCGATGCCGATGTGCCACGGGGCAGGGGGACTGGCGGCACAATTCCGCTTCGGCGCGCGCACTGGCCTCGCTCCCATTATCTTCGGCGCGGTGCTGCTCATGCTCGCGGTTGGATTCGAGGAGCACGCCGCCGCACTCCTCGCGCTGATCCCTATCGGCGCGGTCGGCTCGCTGCTGATCTTCGCCGGCACCGACTTGGCAATTTCGCGCCGCCTGTTCGACGGCCGGCCGTCGTGCCTGTGGGTGATCGGCGCTACGGCTTTCGTCACCGTGACGATCAACCCGGCCCTTGCTTTGGTAGTGGGTTGGATCGCCGAATTGATCCGCGCGGCGATCGTGCGCCGCTTCGTTCCAGAAAGGCCAAAGCCATGAAGCTGCGGACTCTGTCGTTCGTTGTTGCCGCCGCGCTGCTCGCAGGGCCGGTACAGGCTGATGATGCGCCCTATGCCGGGCAACAAGGGCGCAGCATTAAAGCACTGTCGGATGACGACATTGCCGCGCTGCGCAAGGGCGAGGGCATGGGGATGGCGAAGGCCGCCGAGCTGAACGGCTACCCTGGCCCCGCACGTGCTACAGCTCGCCTCGGAGCTCGGGTTGACGGAAGCACAGCGCCGCGACGTACAGGCGATTTTCAATCGCATGAGTGCCGCCGCCAAGCCGCTCGGCGGCGAACTGATAGCGCAGGAACAGACCCTCGACCGGCTCTTTGCCAACGGCGAGATCACGGCTGATCGGCTTGCGGCGGCGACAGCTACCATTGCCGAGCTGCAAGGCCACCTTCGATTAGTGCATCTGGCGGCGCATCTAGAAACCCGTGCTTTGCTCGACACGAACCAAATCGCTCGTTATCAGCAGCTCCGGGGTTACGGCGAGCCGAATGCCCCGGTGCAACATCATCACCATGGGTAGCGCCGATGGTCGCAAATATCGATGTCCCCGGTAGCCCGTCATGGCTGCGCCTAGCAGGTCGCGCGAAATTCTTATCGTCGCTGACGCTTGTTTGGCTGACAATCGAAGGTGCGGTCGGTGTAATTGCTGGTGTTCTCGCCGGGTCGATCGCGCTTGTCGCCTTCGGGCTGGATAGCGCAATCGAGGGCCTCGCGAGCGTCATCGTCATTTGGCGCTTCACCGGCAGCCGCACAATTTCGGCCGATGCCGAACGTCGCGCTCAGAAGTGGGTCGCGATCAGCTTTTTTCTGCTCGCCCCTATGTCACCGCTGAAGCAATCGAAACCCTGATCGAGGGTGCGGCCGCTGAAACCTCGTGGCTCGGGATTGGTCTGACGGCCGGGACGCTCGTGATCTGCCCGTGGCTCGGCCGCGCGAAACAACAGATCGGCGCAAAGCTTGGGTCGCGCGCGACTTACGGCGAGGGAACGCAAAACGTGCTATGCGCGATCCTTGCGGTTGCGGTGCTGGTCGGACTGGCGGCCAACACGCTGCTTGGTCTTTGGTGGCTTGATCCGGCCGTCGCACTTGTGATCGCCGCGCTCTGCGTCCGCGAAGGTCAGAAGGCATGGCGGGGCGAGGAATGCGGGTGCATCACCTGCTCATAGCGTCTTGCGTGCGATGCCCTACACCGAGAACCATGGGGTACGTATTCATTACAGGGTCGTAGGGGCCGGGAAACCTCTGGTGCTGCACCATGGGTTCACCGAGTCAATCGAAGACTGGTCGGAATGCGGGTATGTGGATGCTCTGCAGTCTGAGCACGAGCTGATCCTTATCGATGCACGAGGGCATGGCGCAGTGACAAACCGCACGATCCACTCGCCTATACACTGGAAACGCGCGTCCGCGACGTGATCGGTGTTCTCGATGTCATCGGAATCGAAAAGGCCCATTTCTGGGGTTACTCCATGGGAGGGTGGGTCGGCTTCGGTATGGCTCAATTCGCGCCTGAACGGATCGACCGCTTGGTGATTGGCGGCCAACATCCCTTCGCCCGCAGCATGGAGCACCTCCGTAAGATGGTTCGCGCCGGGATCGACGGAGGTGCTGATGCCTTCGTCACAGCCTTCCTGCAAGACATTCGGACCGGCGGAGGGAGCGTTTGCCGAGCGACTTCGCGCTGCCGATCTTCAGGCATATTTGGCGCTCTTACAGGACCGGCCCGGCCTAGACGAACTGCTGCCGCGGATGTCGATGCCTTGCTGCCTCTACGCTGGTGATGCGGACGACGTATGCGAGCAGGCACGGTCGGCGAGCGAGCGGATTCCGGGTGCAATGTTCTTTTCCCTCCCGGGGCTCGATCACTGCGAGGCCTTCACTCGGGTTGAACTTGTGCTGCCCCAAGTGATGCCGTTCTTGCTGGGGGATAGGCACAAGTGAGGGTTCTACATCTTGCGTGTGGGAGGTCTTTGGCGAAACCGGCCCAAGCCACAGAAGCGCTATTTTGGCAAGCCCGGGAAAGTTGCTGCGAAATGCTGGCTGCGGTCACCAGGAAGCACCGGGCGGGGCAGTCCATCCTCGCGTTCCGGGTCGCTCTGGCGCTCGCCGTTGGAACACCAATATCCCATGGATAAACCTCAGCCAGAGATGTACTCCTGGGACTTGAACGTCAGATGCCGCGTGCCTCCGGGTGCGTCGGCCAGTTTGCGTATGGCGCCCCAGGTCTGCTTGTAGTTCGGAATGATGAATTCGTTGACGCCTGGCGACACGACGTTGCCTTGCACACCCGAGGGATAGGCGAACAGCATGAAGGCCTGTTTGGGCTTGGCCGTCGGCGTCGGATAGGCCATCGCCTGGGTCGAGCCATTGTCGTTGTAGATCTCGACCAGATCGCCGGCCTTCACATTGAGCTCCGCCATGTCCTGCGGGTTCAGCTGGATGAACGGGTAGGGCCAGCGATCGGTAATCAGTTCATTTTGTTGATCGAGGTAGGCGCTCTGCCACACATGGTTGGTGCGGCCGTTGTTGATGAGGAACGGCCACTTCTTCATTTCCGCCTCTTTGCCGGGCGCCTCCAACCCGCGCCACTGCGTCTCCATGAGCTGGGCCTTGCCGTCCGACCGGTTGAACTTCCCGTCAGCGAAGAGGCGCTTGGTGCCGATAATCTTGCCGTCCCTAAAATCGACCGCCGGTTCCTGAAACCCGTTGGTGCCCATCGCGCGCAACCGGTCGTAAGTGACGAACTGCCCGCCCTTCTCATGGCCGTGATAGCCGTCCATGAACGCGTCTTCTTCGGTCTTCCAGTCGAAGCCTTTGAACCGGTCCGCGACATCCGGCTTGCTCGCTTCGCGGAAGACCCGCTCCAAGTGATTGGCGATGCGGGCCGCGATCAGGCAGTCGGGCATGGCCTGGCCGGGAGGGTCCATATAGCGTTCCGTGAGCCGCATGCGGCGCTCGCCATTCATCGAGGTGAGGTTCATCTCGCCCGACGTGGCCGCGGGCAGCCAGACATGGCACGCCTGGCCGATCTTTGTGGGAACGATATCGACGTCGACCGCAAACAGGCCGCCCTGCTTGATGGCGTCCATGATGGCTTTGACCATCTGCGGCCGGTCGCCATAGGGCACCGACGACATAGCGTCCTTAACCAGATCGGTGCGCTTCTTGTAGGCTTCCTTGAATTTGAGGGCGTTGAGCGTCGTCTTGTAATGATCGCAGCCCCAAATGTGATGCACGCCGCCTTTACCCTCGATCAGCAGCTTGTCGACGTAAGGGGCGGGACGCCCGATGAAGGCATCGGACGGTCGTGAATAACCTTCCTGATGGCCGCCCATTCGCACGCAGCCGCCGCCGGGGCGCCCGATATTTCCGGTCGCCAGCGCGAGATTCACGAGCGGCCCGTTGGTGCGGTAATTGTCGTTGCCCCAGATCAGGCCCTTCTCATAGGCGAACATTGTGCGCCGGCGCGCGCCGCCTTGCTTCGGTTCGGCGATCCAGGCTGCCGACTTAGTGATCTGATCGACCGTGAGACTGGTGATACGGGCGGCTTCGTCGAGGCTGGTCTTATTGGCGGCAAGTGCCTTGTCGAAATTCGTGGTTGACGCCGCGATGAACGGCTTGTCGGTCCAGCCTTTGTCGGCGACCAGCGAGAGCCACGCATTGAACAGGGCCAGATCGGTTCCGGGATTGATGGCAAGGTGCATGACGCGGTCCTTGCCGGCCTCGATCTCGCAGGCATTGATCGTCACGGTGCGGCGCGGATCGACGAAAATGATGCGCGCCGGCTCTATGGGTTCCGATCCGAATTCGGCTTTCTTTTTATCGTTGGAGGTGCCGCGGAGGTTCGGAATCCAGTGATTGAGGAAATAGTTGGTCTGCGTCTCGAGCGCATTGGTACCGACGGCAACAATCGTGTCGGCGAGTTCCGCGTCTTCGTAGCAGTTGTTGAGTTCGCCGACGCCCATGTCACGGGTGGCATGGACTTCGGAGTTGTAGGCCGGTCGGTTGTGAATGCGGATATTCTTGACCTTCATGGCCGCGAAATAGAGCTTCCCGGTGCCCCAAGTGTTTTCGTAGCCGCCGCCGGCGCCGCCGTGATCGAACGCCGAGACGATCACCGCGTCCTCGCCCATGTCGTTGACGACGCCTGCGGTGACGCGCGCGACGAGATCGAGCGCGTCATCCCAACTGGTGGGCTGCATCTGGCCGTACCGCCACACCATCGGATCAGTGAGGCGTTGCAACTGGGTGTTGCGGGCGCGGGAGTAGCTCATCTCGGCTATGCGCGCGCCCCGGATTGAACCGAGGCCTGAATTTACCGCGCAATCCGGATCGGGCTTGATGACGATGTGTACGTCCTGCCCGTTCTGGCGGACGATGTTGTACATGGCCGGCGCGTACCAGGCCGCGGTTTCGGGCTGCTGTTGCTTTGAGAGATCGACGCCGAACTTGTTCTCGCTGGGAGCGGTTCCCCCCTGCTTGTTGATGGGCCAGGTGTAGGCTTTGTAGCCACAGCCGACGATGCAGTAATGGCAGGTTACGTTGAATTCAGTGGCGTCCTTGGGAATGATCGGCAGGCGATCGATGTGCCGCTTGTAAGCCATGCTGTCCTCCCCTCACAGCACATTGGATAACCGGCCGTAGAGCAATTCATCGACGCCTTCGGCGTAGATATCGCCCTTGCTGTCGATGCGCAGGGTGTATTGCGGGAGGTTTTGGGTAGCCTGGCCCCAGATCTCTAGGCCGCCCGCTTCGCAGTCGAAGCGCGAATAATGGCCGGGGCAATTCAGCGTTCGATCGCTGCTGACATAATTGAGCGGGAATCCCTTGTGCGGGCAGGTCGTAGAGAAGCCGACGATGTCGCCGTCGGTACCGGCCCCCGTTGGAACGCGCTTCCCGAATTTCAGCAGGACGCCCGGCGCATCGGCGTCGGGGTAGGCCACATTCAGGGGCTCGTCTATTTTCAGATCCCGCACGTTGGCGAGTTTCGCTGACGGATAGTTGACACCCGTAACGGGAGCCGCCTTCGCCGGCTTTACCGGTAATTGGGCTGCAGCGGCGCCGGCTGCCGCGCCGCCCGCCCCAGCCAGGAACCTGCGCCGACCGATAGCAATCACGGGCTTGCAGCGGGTCATAGACGTTTTCTCCCTTCCCAGCCACCGGCGTTGCCCCGGTTCAGCCAGCTCATTGCACTTTTGTGACACTAATTGGTGCCCGGTCCGGACACCACGACTTTTTTCGATGGTTGCAGAAATATAATATGGTTAACGCGGGGGTGTTATGGACCAGACGCGGGCAATCACGGCACTCGGCGCTCGCGCAGGCGGCGCGGCTGGACCTATTCAAAGGTTTCGTTACATGGGGCCCGGAAGGTCTGCCAGTCGGGGTCAGATCGCCGGCTGATCCTCTTGGAGCGACGGTTTGCCGCATGTGTACAATCTGGACCTATTATTCTCGAATAATAGAAATCGTGCTCGTGTTTGGCGCTTTAGCGCGAGCGGTGCGTCCGGCTGCTCTAGGATTGCTGCTCGCGCATTGTGCGGAGCGCGGGCCGGGCATCAACGGGGGGTAATTTTATGAAACTGAATATCTTCACCGCTGCAATCGCCGTGTATCTGGCTGGAATGTCCGCAGCCATCGCTCTGGATCAGAGCCTTCCAGTGTATCAACCCGTTGCGGGTATTTCGGGTCAACTCAAATCGGTTGGGTCCGACACGTTGAATATTGAAATGATGCTATGGGCCAAGGGCTTCAAAGATCTTTATCCTGCGGTGAACATCAACATCGAGGGCAAAGGCTCGGCTACGGCGCCGCCTGCGCTGCTGGAAGGCGCTACGCAGTTCGCCCCGATGTCGCGGCCGATGACGGCCGAAGAGATCGACGCCTTTGAAAAGAAATATGGGTATAAAGCCACCGGCTTCCTCGTCGCCGTCGATGCGCTTGCGGTCTACGTGCACAAGGATAACCCCATCCAGTGTTTGACGCTGCCACAACTGAATCGGATTTTTTCCTCGACCTACAAAGTCGCTGGCGGCGGCAACATTAAAACATGGGGGGAGGTTGGGCTGACGGGCGAATGGGCAGAAACACCGATTTCTCTCTACGGCCGCAATTCCATTTCGGGAACTTACGAGTTGTTTAGAGAAATAGCCTTGAACAACGGTGATTATAAAGATGAAGTCAAGCAGCAACCCGGGTCGGAGGCAGTCATTCAAGCAGTCGCTGGCGACAGAAGCGCCATCGGGTATTCCGGCAGAGACTTATGACTTTGCTTCCGGTGCGATCAACATGTTGTAGCTGAAGGGCGGATGGCCGGCGGCGATGCCGAGCAGAGAGCGAAATGCGGCGTGCCTGGTACGGCGGCGGTTGAAGCGGAAG
>Ga0306921_10001448_pt1 | contig 22990 bp, 18 predicted proteins | sample sta12Cox44000080_FD_203760 | JGI IMG/M metagenome (GOLD analysis project Ga0306921, IMG submission 203760) | Lab enrichment of tropical soil microbial communities from Luquillo Experimental Forest, Puerto Rico - statoxic.12C.oxic.44.000.080 (v2)... | ecosystem: Environmental > Terrestrial >...
GATGCCGTTGTAGAGTGCGGGCCGTTTCACGATCGCGATCAGGATCGGCAGCGTGGCGGCGAGCGCCAGCATCAGCAGGATGGTCTTGCGGCGCGCCGTCACGTCGCTGCGCGGCAGAACCATGAGCGCGCCGCCCAGCCCCGCGAAGAGAAGCGCCAGCAGAACCTCGGGGAGCTGTAACGCAAACAGGGTCGGCAGATACGACCAGGGCATGTCCGGCACCGACACTAGCGCGCCGTCGAACATCTCCTTCCATGGTTTTTCGAAAAAGTGCGAGAAGTAGGTCAGCGCGCGGAAGGGATTGCCCGGCTCGATAATCGACCATGGCCAGATCAGCCCCATGATGAGGTAGCCGAGGACCAGACCCGGCAGCAGCACGTAGAGGACATGGACGAGGCGGCGTAACGCTTCGAGCGCGCCTTGCGTGCGGACCTCCTCGATCACCATCGGCACCACGCCGATCAGCGCATAGACCGCCGCCAACCCGCCGAGAATGCGCGAGCCGATCGACAGCCCCGTCCCCAGGCCGACGATCAGGATCGTCCGGGGCGTGGGGTGCGGATATTCTTCGGCCAGCCGCACCAGGCCGAGCATGAGGATCACCATCGCGACCGCGAATGGCGCATCCTTCGGGTTCATGAATATGTGTCCGTAGAAGGTCGGACAAAGCGCGAGCAGCAGCAGCGCCGTAAGGCCTGCGAGCGGACCGCCGACGCGCCGGCCGAGCCGCCATGTCACGGCAAGCCCGATGACGCCGACAATGGCGCCGAGCAGCCTGCGTGTCTCGAACAGCTCGAGCGGAATGACCTTGTGCAGTAGCGCCGCGGCCATGTCGAAACCGCCGCCATACATATAAAGATTGGCAAACGACAGCGCGCCGGCCTCCTTGAAACCGGAGCCGTACATTTTCAGCAGCAGGTCGGCATATTCGGCATGGGTATAGTCGTCCCAGCCCAGCCCGTAGTCGCGAAAGGTCAATCCTGCGACCAATCCGACGGCCGCAAGCACAACAAGCGCGAGGTCATCACAGGCCCTCTCCACCGAGCGCCGGGCCGGCGTTTCGATGGCCGTAGTCGTTATGGAAGACATGGCTATTGGTAACCCGGTCTCACCTCTTGGCGCGCGGCGCCTTTGGGCCTCGTTCCCCGGTCTCCATATAGCGTAGTTCCAAAAGCCAAGTAATTGGCAATTGTGAGGTAATTGGCCTGATGCATCGCAGCATTCATCGGGTGAGGGACCGTCGCGCCAGCGGGTGCTGAAATAAGTTGCGGATGGGATTGGCTTTTGGGAACCGGCGCGGCGATTGCCGTTGGCGGAGCTTGCAATATGACGGTATCTTGGCCGAGATCTTGCGGCAATATTTGCGCGAGAGAAGGTCTGGCGGGTGTCATTCATTCCAGACCAGCCGAGGACGGTTTTTCGATTTGAATGGATACTGACAAGACTATGATTCTAGTGTGGATTTGGCCCGGAGCACTGTCGGCGGACAGGCGGCGAGGCAGGCAGGAATATCCGCCACCGCCCACGCGCCCGCGCTAGGAGGATCAGATAGATGATAGTTGTCATGTTGATCGCCGGGATCGGCGCCATTTTGGCCGGTCTCGTGGCGATCATTTATGGAATCCCGGTGCAGGAGTTCAGCTTCGGCAACACCCTGATCTTCGCTGGCGTGATCGGGCTTTGCACGGGAATGATTGTGCTCTGCATAAGCGCTGTTGTTGCCGAGCTAAAAGTTATTGCACGCCGCCTTGCGGATCCTCGCGCAGCCGCCGCGGACACGCGTGTCCGCACGGCGTTGCTGCCACAGGCGGCCACGGCCGATGGCGGTCCTCTTTTCACCCGCGACCGCGCGATGGCGGAAAATACCGGCAACGCGGCCCCGCCGGTAACGCCGTCAGCTTCACCTGCGCCATGGCAGGAAGAGACCGGCCCTCGTACCCGCGGGGACGAGGCGCTCGAGCCTGAGCCCGCCGAACCCGCGCCCTATGGGGCAACAAGACCCCGGCGCAACCTGATGTTCTCATCCAGCATGCGGCGGGATCGCGAGCGCACCCAGGCACGTGCTGCGGAACTCTCCGCGTCGGATAGCGCCGCGCCCGAGGTTTCTCAGCCACAAGAAGGCGAGCCGGCTCCCGCTTTTGACGATGCTTGGCCAAAGACCGGACGGGCAAGGGCCGACGAGGTCCCCCGACAGCGCCGCTCCGGCCGGGTGCCCTCGACCTTCGCCGAAAATGCCGGCGCCACAGATCGCCAACCATCACCGGCCGGAGCTGAAGATCGGCCGGCGGTAACGGTCATCAAGTCCGGTATCGTCGACGGAATGGCCTATTCGCTTTATTCGGACGGATCGATCGAGGCACAGTTGCCCGAGGGCCTGATGCGATTTGCATCGCTCGACGAGTTGACGGCCCATATCGAGCGGCGCCCGTAAGCGCCTCTGGTCTGCCTAGTCTTGCGGAATAAAATATAGTTCTTGCCGTTTCTGTCATATCGGCAGTATTTCGCTAGTGTCGACAGATACGGCGACTGTATTGCCCCCTTGGATACTGCAGAGATCCCCAAGCGGCGACCATTCGAAAGGTTGGGTTCATGACGGACGGCGTCAACAAGAGCTTCATCGACCTGACCGCAAATATCGTTTCAGCCTATCTCGGCAACAATCCGACGCCGGCGTCCGAAATCCCGAACCTGATCAGTCAGATTCATGCGGCCTTGCTGCGCGTCTCAAGCGGAAGAAGCGAGGTGCCGACCGAACCCGCCAAGCCTGCGGTATCGGTCAAGAAGTCGATCAACCCGGACTATCTGGTTTGCCTGGAGGACGGCAAGCGCTTCAAGTCGCTGAAGCGTCACTTGCGTACGCAGTACAACATGACCCCCGAACAATACCGCGACAAATGGGGCCTGCCGCCCGACTATCCGATGGTCGCGCCCAACTACGCGGTCGCGCGTTCGCAGCTTGCGAAAAAGATGGGGCTGGGACAGCAGCGGCGGCGGCGGAAGTAGCAGCGGTCTCGTACCGCCGCATGGGGCTAATCCGCAGCGGCCAACGCCGAACGCGCATCGGAGCGAATACGCTCAACCATCGAACGCAGCCCATTCGAGCGCTGCGGCGTCAAGTGCTCGCGGAAGCCAAACTCGTCGAGCAGCGCGGTCGCGTCGGTGGCGAGAATTTCCTGCGGGGTGTGGCCGGAAAAGAGCGTCAGCAGGATCGCGATCAATCCGCGCACGATATGCGCGTCGCTGTCGCCGCGATATCTAAGCACCGGCGCGCGGCCGCCTGCGCGCTCAAGCCGCTTCGACAGCCAGACCTGACTGACGCAACCCTGCACCTTGTTCGCGGCGGAATGTTCGGCCTCGGGCATCGGTTCCAGCATGCGGCCAAGTTCGATCACGTAGCGGTAGCGGTCGTCCCACTCCTCCAGCAGCGCAAAGTTGTCCCTGATGTCGTCGATCGTCATGGTCGCCTGCGTCAATCCCTTAGGCATATATGGGATCGCCTGCCGCCGAAAGCGATATCTGGGGTGGCTGGTTCCATCCCCAAACCTGTCGCGCTTCAGGGCGTACCCCGCCACGCGATCGCGAGGTCGTCCGCTGTCAATGTGTCGCGTGACACGGTCTCGGCAAGGCTGGGATCAGCGCTGCCCGCCCCCCCGATCGAGCCGGTACGATCGGGCGGTTTTTTGTCGGTGATCATATGATAGATTTTGCGTGCCCCCTGCTGGGCGCGCACGCCGATCACGGTCGCCGCCTGACCGCCGACCTCGCAGGCGGCCGGTTGACGCTTGCAGAATTGACTCATGTCGTTCACCGCCGAGGTTGCCGCCTGCACGGCCTGCGATGCGTCGACCTGCGGCAGCTTTTCCGATTCGGGTGTCTTTTCCCGCGGCAACAGCACGAGCACGAGCGCAAGCCAGAATGCCATGCGAAGCAGAAAAAACATGTCGCGTCCCCGCTCGTCTCCTTCCGTATCCTCGATAAATCGCAAGTCATTGCGTTGGACTTAATTCGCCGAAACTTTGCGAAATATTCGATCCGGTCGGCTGGCGGCAGATTCTCGATTGAGCCGCATTGTCCGCGAAAGCTGCGGCCTCTCGCGCATATCCACCATTTCGAAACCATAAGGTGGCGGCTTTCGGAAACCGGCCGTTCACCATGCGCGTCGAATGCCCCCGGCGACCAACGAAAAAGCCTCGTGAAATTGGCCCGCCTTGCGGCGGCCCGAAGGGCCTTAGCGTTCGCTTAATTTCGCTCTGACACGGTAACCACGCCACCAGTGCCGCCTATTTGAAGTTCCTGCGCCACAAGCGGCGAACTCTGTTCAGGAACTTCAAATAGAAAAGCGGCACTGGAGTCATAGATTTGCCAGCGCCCATAACTTTCCGAAGTTCGTCAAAGGTGGGTGCGGAGATGGAGCACGAACTTCGGAAAGTGGGCACTAGGGGGGCATTCCGGGCGCGTCTTGACGACGGAAGCCGGGGCGCGAGAGCCGTGACCGTATTGAGTATTATCCGCAACTGTTTCGATGCGCTGTTGCATTCACCGGCGCCCTACCGCCTGCTCGCGCGAAACATGAGCGACGTGATCTCGCACCACCGCCGCAACGGCGAGGTGCAGTTTATTTCGCCGGCCGCTGAAGGCATGCTGGGAACGTCGATCTCCGGATTGCTCGGGCGTGGCCTGTTCGAGCGCGTGCATGTCGCGGACCGTCCGGCCTATCTGACCGCGCTTTCCGACGCGGCGCGGGACGGCGAAGAGCGCAGCGTGGATTTCCGGCTGCGAAGGGATATTCCAAACCGGAGCCAGCGCGGTCTGACCGGCGGGATCGACTTCATCTGGGTCGAAATGCGCTGCCGGCCGCTCGAACCGGATTCGCTTACCGCATCCGAGAGCGGGGTCGTCGTCGTCATGCGCGACGTCACCGATCGCAAGATCCAGGAGCAGGCACTCGATCTGGCGCGCAACGCCGCCAGGCAGGCGGACGCCGCCAAGACGCGCTTTCTCGCAACCATGAGCCACGAGCTGCGCACGCCGCTCAACGCCATCATCGGTTTCTCCGAAATGATCGCAAAGGAGGACGCGCTGAAGCTGGATGCGGCGCGCCGCAGGGAATACGCGCAACTGATCAACGATTCCGGCCAGCACTTGCTGTCGGTCGTCAACGGCATTCTGGACATGTCGAAGCTGGAATCGGGGAATTTCGAGCTATCGCCAGAGCCGTTCGCGCCCCGGGCAGCGTTGATGAATTGCTGCAATTTGCTGGAGCTCAAGGCGCGCGAAAGCGGCATCGACCTCGGAGCCGACTTGCCGCAGGACCTGCCGCTTATCATCGGCGATCCCCGCGCTTTCAGGCAGATCGTGCTCAATCTCGTCTCCAACGCCATCAAGTTCACTGAGTGCGGCGGCAGGGTGCGGGTTTCCGCCGACGTCGAGGGAACGTATTTGGTGCTTCGCGTCGCCGACACCGGGGTCGGCATCGCCCCCGACGATCTGATGCGGATAGGCGATCCCTTCTTCCAGGCCGGCAAGACCTATCAGCGCCGGTACGAGGGCACGGGTCTCGGTCTCTCCATCGTCAAGAGCCTCGTCAACCTGCACGCCGGCGAGATGAAGGTGCAGAGCAGGGTTGGCGAAGGAACGATCGTTACCGTCGCGTTGCCGCTTATGTCTTCAAGGCAGGAAGCGCCGCAACCGTCGAACAACATCACAATGTTAACTCCGGTCGCGCGATCCGCCGTAACGGAACAGATACGACAGGTGAAAAAGAGTGCCTAGAAAAAACCGGGACGACGACATGCCGCGCCGCCGGCGCCGGACTGCCGCAGCCGTGATGGAGGCGGAGTATGGCCTTGCGCTTCGCATTCTGCTGCACAGTCCGAAAGACACGATTGCCGCCTTGCTTGCGTTGGCGGCTTGCGGTGCGGTCATCGCCAATGCGCTGTTCCTTCAGTCTGGTCCGCATCCCTCGCCGATGTTCCTCTCCACCTTCGCCGGTCCAGCGGCAACGCCGGTCCCGCGCCCGCGGCCGGCCGAGGCTATAGCGCCGGAGCCAGGGCTGTTTGAACCAAGGTTGGCCGAACCGAGGTTGGCTCTGCCGAAGTTGATCGAGCCCAAAGCGATGGATCCGCTGGGCAGCCTGGTCAAGGCGACGACCGGAGCGCCGCTGTCGGCAACTCCAATCGTTCCACCGTCGCCATCAACCGTTGCGCGTCCGTCGCTGCCCATTGCACCGGCCGCGGTCCAGATCATCGGCTCGCGGCGCGTGGCCGCGATACAGCGCGCGCTGACCGAATATGGCTATGGCCAGTTGAAGCCGACTGGAACAGTCGGCGCCGATACCCAGGCCGCAATCCAGAAATTCGAACGTGAGCGGAAAATGCCGGTGACGGGGCAGGTATCCGAGCGCCTAGTGCACGAGCTCGTGGCTGTGATCGGTCACCCGATCGACTAACGCATGATCCGGAAAAGTGGGCACCGGTTTTCCGAAAAAAGATCATGCGCAAACAATAAGCTAAAGCGCGATGCCGATTCGACCTGAAGCCATCGCGCTTTAGGACCTCGGATAAAGCGTTCGGCACTGGCGCCGAACCGGGCGCTGACCTATCGTTTGTCGCATGCGGCTGAAATCAAGCATATGGGTCGCGGCCTATCTGCGCCGCTGTCAGGGGGCAGGCATCTTCAGCGCGGTACGCCGTCGTGGCGCAGAGGAAGCCGGCGCGGTGTTCGTCAAGGTTGCAACACTCGACGGCAAAGCCATGCTGTACATGCCGGCGCCGCAGGCCGTCTATGACGACAGCCGGCCGATCGAACGATTTTTCCTGCCGGCTTCGCCCGAGCCGGTCGCCGAACAATCCGTTGAGGAGCGTCTGGCCAGGGAAATCCGCTTCGATCCGGACGCCTGGATCATTGAAACCGAAGACAAAGCGGGGCGCCATTTTCTCGATCTGGCGCGCAGCGCATGATGTGCGCGGGCAAAGAAGCGTGATCGCCTCAGCGCCCTGTACCGTCGGTGCCGGTTCGTACTGGAGGTGCCGAGCCCGGCTGCAGCGCAGGCTGCGGGGAGACCTGCGCCGGCCGCGCGTGCTGGCGCTCGTCGTCATAGAGCATCGGGCGGAATTTGGCGCGCGTCGCCGCAATCGTCGCGCCGCGCCACACCGCGAGCATGACCAGCGCAGAGCGCTCGCTCAGGCGGTCATAGAGCCGTGACAGGCGGAAAACGGTTTGCACGGAGGTACCGAATTCCGGGTTGAGAAACAGCAGCACGCGTTGAAACACCGGGCTCGGCATGTCCAGCGCGCGCATCGCCAAGGCGAGCGGCTCGCCGCCCGGATCGTCCACGACTTGCGCGGCGACCCGCGCCTGCAGGATCAGCGTTTCACCAACCTCCCGCGTAAAGTTTTCGACGTCGGCGGCAAATGCCGCCATCTCCAGCGTTTCGATTGCGCGCGAGGCGCGCGCGTGCGGAATCCGCGGCGAAGCCTTCAGCGGCGTCTCGGCAAGGCTGTGCAGTATAGCGACGCGCTCACTGGGGCCTGCGCGGAAGAACAGATCGTGGATTTCGGCGGCATCCGCGGGCTGCATGGTGAGGTTCGAAGCCAGGCGCATTTGCGCTTCGTTCGTCGGCCTTGTCGGCGGGGGTGTCGGGGGCGAGGAAAGAATGGCCTCCGCCAGCGGAATCGGCATGTCGGGGTTGGCGGGCTTGAGGGCGAACTTGCCCAGTATCTCGGATGGCGTATCAGGATAGATCGAAAGGCGTGCGCGCACGGCGGCGCGGGTCGCATCGTCGACCTCATCGATCAGCCGCGATGTCAACTCGACGAACTGTCGCTTCTCGTCCGGGGAATGTGCCGCGGCCTGCACATAGAGATCGGTCAACACGCGCAGCAACGTGGGTCTGATGTCGACGCCCTCGCGGCGAGAGAGCGTCATCAAGCCGTCAAAGCCAGGAAAAGGCGAAGATATGGTCATGTCAATTTACGCGACTGCGGGCAACCTTGTGCCAGCCTATGACCATTTGCTTTAACAGCTCGTTAATCTTAATGCTTTTTAAGCCATTGAAATATTGATAGCAGTTGCGCCATCGGCGCGCTGCGTTTGTTCACAAATTGTCCTCTCGCTGTCATGCGCGGTAGGCGCGACGCTTCTCGGCCAACCGTACCACGGTCCTTCTTGAACCGTCCTATCGGGCAAGCCGCCGATGATGAGCCCGCAGTAATTGCAGCAGCGCGTCGAAGGTTGCAAACAGCTCTTCGAGCCGATTCCCTTCCAAGTGCGCAACGCTCCCTTGATAGTTGGGTCGATTACCCTCTATATCAGTGCCATTTCTGGTTGTCTTTTCTCGTAACTATAACCGTCCGAGGGTGTTTTCGATGAATTGGCTTTCAGAGACCTCACTTGCGCAGTGGTATCGGAGTCGAAGCTGGCTTGGCCGGCGAGTTATTCTGGTCGCTTTGGCGCTGGTGGTCGCTTGGGTGATAACCCTCATCGCAGTGGCTCTGTTGTTAAAATATGAAGTTACGGATCATCGAGAGGTTATGGTCGGAGCCTTGTTGGCATGGATCGGGGAGCTTCTGTTCTTCAGCATCGTCGGAGGAATTGTATCGGTCGTGACGCTGAAAGACCCAGCTCAGGCCTCGTTCGATGAACGAGTGAAGATACTTTTCGGAACAGATAGATTACCCGACCCGGTGATGACCTATAACAAAAGGGAGATTTCGAGACTTGCTGGGTATGCCTGCAGGGCGGAGCGAGAGGTCCAGCTTGAGGAATATCGAGACGATATCGAGGCGTACCGTGCGAAAACTACGACTACGTACTACTACCGGAACTTGTTGCCAGACGTTGACTACGATGAGAAGCTCCCGTGGCACTACACTCCCGACAAAATAGAGGCTCAACCGCCAATCATGCTCGCGCAGCTACGCTCGATTTGCATCGATGGGGATCAAATACTCGATGAGCCCATCACCATTAACGAGAGTGGCTTTCGTACGGAGCTCAGACTCAAGATACCGCGGAACGGAGCAACCACGGTGGTCTTCGAGTACGTTTGTTGGATGAGGGTAGGAGAGCAGCAAACGCTGAATCCCCGGAGGTTAGTAGAACAATTTACCATGAGTATCGAGAATCGCTTCCAAAAGAAGCCGATCCCCATGGTCTTGGAGGGGCGTAGAGAGTCTAATCTCTTGTTATTTAACGAGAAATACCGTTTCGAGCCGGTTCAAAGCATCGCTCCGGGAGAAAAAATATTTTCGTACGTTCTGCAACCGCCACAGTAATTGATTATGTTTTACCAGTGGTCATGCTACAAGATAGACGTGTTCAGGAGACTCACAATGAATATGCTTCCGAAGGATTTGGGGAACGAAACGGGCGGTTAGCCCGGCGAGCAATGTTGCCTCCAAAAAAGGCCCAGTTGATGCTGGGTCTTTTTGCGTTTTGCATGCTGCTTCATGCATTTCCAGCGTAATGCTCCGACCTCCGCCCCCTTGGAACATGCGTACGCGATGCAGGTTTTGCTGCGCTTCCCGCGCTCGCAATCATAGGGCGATAGATCAGTTGCTTCATGGGGGCATCGCGATTCGGTTCGTAGGACTTGTGCCACTCGGGCGCTTCGCGCCCTGATCCTAGTGACACTGCAAATCTAATGCTGAAAACCCAGGACGGCTGCGCTTGCGGTGAGGCGGCGCCGCCACGGACCACCGCAATAACAGAGCGAGCGCGCTTGCGGGAAAGCTGGATTAAGAAGCCGTTAACCACGTCCTGATCTTAATTGGCCCGCGGGGGACGGACCTGTCGCCGCGGCAGTCTGAGAGAATGGACATGGGGACCATCATCGAATTTCCGACGGACGCGCCATCGCGGCGGCCGCGCTCAACCGTGGTTGATGTTCCCTGCGACGGCGAGGCCACTGTACTGATCCTGCCCGTCGTTCGAATCGAGCGCGAGACTGACAGCACAAGCGGCGGGGGACCGGAAGAGGGCACCGCGCCGGGCCGCCGCCGACGTCGGCGCTAGACGCAAAATGCTGGAGAGGCAAATTTCGATCCGGTATTTTTCGCCGGCCCTGCTGCTGTTCTCCGGCCTCACGCTTGGGGCCTGCAGCGGCGGCGATTTCTGGCGTTCGCGCGCGGATTTTCTCAACGACGATATGCACCGCTGGGTCGGCAGCGAAGCCACCTCGAGCGTCGGCTTGCGGCCCTCGAAGTTTCAGCTCACTGACAACGAACGACAGCTTCGCGATCTCGCCTATCCTCTGATCGAACCGCCGCATTCGCGTCCCGCCTGGAGGAGCGTCTTCGGCGATTACCAAGTGCTTGCTTCGCCTTGGCGGCAATCGGCACCGCCCTTCGATCGTACCGCCTATGGGCGTATGCTGATCGACGAACCGCATCGCTCGCACGTGTCGCGATATGGACAGCTGATCGAGGACGTGCGTGACGACATCGCCCGGTTCGAGCCGTTTTATGCCACCGCCATCAAGGTTCTCGAGCTGGACAGTAAGCGCAATGCCAGCCTCAAGGTCATGTCCGAGCTTTCGCCGCACGAGCGCGAGGATGCGCTCGCCCGCATGCAGGAGAACTCGCTGATCGTGCAGTGGGTGCAGCAGTGCCTGGAGCGGCGCGTCTCATCCTACCGCTGGGCGCTCGAGCGGCTGGTGCTGCAGGCCCCCGACAACATTGCCGGCGAGGCCGATCGCCTGATCAACGAACTTGCCGCGCAGACGGCCAACCCGCCCGTTGCTGCTCGACCCGTCATCGAGCGCCCGCTGACGACACGCGGATGAGCCGCCCGCGGCACCGACATCACCGCCTGAGCCGCGGTGCCTCCTGTTTGGCCGGCGGCTCTGTCTGCACTTTGCAGCTTGAGGCAGCCAGCGATGCCTCGGCCTGAGCCATTAGTCCGGGCTCCGGCGCCAAGGCCTTCATCACGATCAGGCCGGTGGCGGTCGGCGAATCGATAATCAGGCGGTCCGCGGCGGTGACCTCCTCATCTTCCGGCAACTCATTGTGCTGCGCCTCGGTCATCAGATCGAGCTCAATGACCTTTTTTCCGGCCGAGCGGTCGTTGATGGCATAGTAGGCTACTTCGTTGCGGGTATAGAAGGACACGGACGTGTAGGCCTGGCTGACAGGCACGGCGAGCTTGATCGGCCCGCTGGTCAGATCGTAGCGGCACACCGCGACCGCAAAGGCCGGGTCCATGAAAGGCATCAGTGTATAGGCAGGATCGGTCGGCGGCAGCAGCGTGACCGCGTTGAGTTTCGTCGTCGGCGTTAGACGCGAATAGGCGTCCTGCGTCGCTATCCGCGGCAGCGCCAGCACGCTGACGAGATGCACGATGCCGCCCAGCAGCACACCCGCGATGATCGTGAACAGCAGACGGGTCACGGACAGCCCACCGTTGCTATTGCCGGCATCGGCGCGTCACGCTGCGTGCGCGTGGCGACGCCCACCGGCGTATCGTAAAGCCGAAGCATCAGGGCATACCGCTCGATCCCGCCGGTCGGGAGCCAGTTGCCGGCACGCGAACGCGCCGCCACGCGAATTTCGAATGAGCCGTCCGAGCCACGGATGATTTCCTGGCTGGTGAAGCCATAGCGCTGCAGTGAGTTGGCGACGAGGTGGCCCTTTCTATCGTACAGCGTCAGCGTCCAGAAGCGCGCTGCCGGCGTGACGCCGCTTACGACTATGTCGCAGCGGCCATCGAGGGGTTTCTTGCGGTCGTCCGTGGTGGCTGCAAACGCCACACCGTCGCCGGTTCCGATCGGCAGCTCGCCATTGCGCGTGATCGTGGCGCGCGAATAGGGATCGATGTCGGCCGTCCCGCTTTTCGGACGCGCGGTCCAGGCTCCAATGGTCAGCGTGCCGACATCGGTGCCGCGCGTCGCCGTCATCCAGGTCGCTCCCAGGCCGAAGACGGCGGCAACCAGCAGTGCCAGCAAAGTGATGAATATCAGCCGCAAGTGTGCTCCGAATCAGATCGCCCGCCAGTCAGTTCTTGCGCGGTGTGGGCGCCGTGGTCTCGCCGGCTGTCGCCGCCGCGAAACTGTCCGGGAAGGAGACCGCACTCGACGACACCGGTTTGGTCGGTTTCACCGGTTCGCCGACCGACGTCTTGTCGGTGGTCTTGGCCGCCTCGTCGAGCAATTTCTCTACCTGCACCAGAATATCGGCGCCGCGCTTGGTGAGGACCGGCGGCGGTCCCGGCTTGATCTCCGGCGGCTTCGGTGCGCCCGCAGCGGCCACCGTCGCGGGCGCCGCAGGTTGCGGCACCTTCTGGCCGAGACCAACTCCGGGTAGTTCCTTGATCTCGATTCCCTGGTGCGCCACCGTCATGATCTCGTGCCAGGTTTGCGCCGGCAGTGAGCCGCCGGTCATGCGGTTGGTCGGCGAGTAATCGTCGTTGCCGAACCAGACCGCGCAGGTGAAGTTTCCGGTGTAGCCGACGAACCAGGCATCACGGTAGGAATTGGTCGTGCCGGTCTTGCCGGCCGTCGGAATGCCGTCAAGCGCCGCACGGCGCGCCGTTCCTTCGCTCACCACGTGGCTCATCATCTGCGCCATGTCGGCGGCAACTGACGCGGGTATCGCCTGCCGCGGCTTTGGACCGTCGCGGTCCCATCGCCAGACCAGATCGCCGGCGCCGGTACGCACCTCGAGGACGGCGTGCGGTGTCACCGACCTGCCCTTGTTGGGGAAGGTCGCATAGGCAACCGCGTGCTCGATCACGGTGACTTCGTCGGCACCGATCGGCAGCGAAGGCGTATCCGGCAGCGGCGCCTTGATGCCGAAACGTCGCGCCACCTCCACGATCTTGGCGCGACCTGCCTTCGGGCCGGCCTTGCCGCCGAGCGCGATCGACAGCTTGACCGGCACGACGTTGATCGAGCGGGTGATCGCCTGCGTCAGCGTCACGGCGCCGGAATATGAGTGACCGTAATTCTGCGGACACCAGTTGCCGATACACACCGGTCCGTCGACGATGATCGAGGTCGGCTTGAAGCCGTTCAAGAGCGCCGTGGTGTAGACATAGGGTTTGAACGACGACCCCGGCTGGCGATAGGCATCGGTCGCCCGGTTGAACTGGCTTGCGCCATAGTCGCGTCCGCCGACCATCGCGCGAATGCCGCCGTCGAGATCGGCGACGACGGAGGCGGCCTGGGTTGCATGGTAATCGCGGCCGAACTGACGCAGCTGGTTTTCGATCGCCCCGTCGGCCGCATGCTGCACGTTCATATCGATTGCGGTGCGGACCACGAAGACGCGCTCGTTGTAGGATTTCGGGAATGTGTCGACCAGCTTGCGCATCTCGTCGAAGGCAAAATCGAGATAGTAGTTCGGTGAATTCTCGTCGCGCCGGTCGACCGCAAAGGCAGGATTGCGCCGCGCGCCGAATACCTGGCCCTCGGTCATGAAGCCGGCGTCGACAAGATTATCCAGCACGACGTTGGCGCGCGCGCGCGCCGCCGGCAGGTTGATGTGCGGTGCGAATTTGGTCGGCGCCTTGAACAGGCCGGCAAGCATCGCGGCCTCGGCAAGATTGATGTCGCGTACCGATTTGTTGAAGTAGAAATGCGCGGCACCGTCGACGCCGAAGGTGCCCCCGCCCATATAGGCACGATCGAGATAGAGTTTCAGAATTTCGTTTTTGGTGAGCCGTGTTTCCAGCCAGACCGCCAGAAACGCCTCGTTGACCTTGCGCTCGATGGTGCGCTCGTTGCTGAGGAAAAGGTTCTTGGCAAGCTGCTGGGTGATCGAGGAGCCGCCCTGGCGCACGCCGCCGGCCTGCGCGTTGGTCAGCAGCGCGCGGAAGGTGCCGGCGACGTCGATGCCGAAATGCTCGTAGAAGCGCCGGTCCTCGGTTGCCAGCGTCGCCTTGATCAGATTGTCGGGAAAATCCTCGAGTGGGATCGAGTCGTTGTGCTTGATGCCGCGGCTGCCGATCGGGTTGCCGTAGCGGTCGAGGAAGGAGACCGCGAGATCCGATTTCTTCAACCAGTCCTCGTCGGCGGTCTCGCGAAACGCCGGCACCGCCAGCGCCAGCAGCAGGACCAATCCGCCGAGCCCCAGAGTGGCGGCCTCCGAGAAAGGCTCGATGAAGACCCAGCGCTTCCAGCGGCCGACATAGAAGCGATCCATGAAGGTCGAATAGCGCTCGTAAAGCTCGCGCGCGCCTTTGCCGGTGGAAAACAGGGTCGAGTCGATGCGTGCGTCCACATCCAGCAGCAGTCGCCGGATTGTCGTTTTCCATTGCGGCGGCAAGATCTGGCGCACTAGTGCCCACTTTCCGAAGTTCGTGCTACATGGCAGCGCCCACCTTTCACGAACTTCGGAAAGTTATGGGCACTGGCAAATCTATGATTTTAGTGCCGCTTTTTCTATTTGAAGTTCCTGAACAGAGTTCGCCGCTTGTGGTGCAGGAACTTCAAATAGGCGGCACTAGGACGAAACCCTTAAGTCAGCTCGAAAGGCGCTCAACCGCCCGTGAGAGCGCGGTTGAGACGTCTTGCGGGAATGTTGCGGCAAACCCAAGGCGTATATCGTGCCCGCGGGTCCCTATGTGTCTTTCTAGCCGAGCAGAAGCCATAAAACCAATGATCTCTGTGCAACAGCGTTCCTGCTCCGCCGGCGTTGGGAAACGGGTACCCACATCTGCGCATTATGCGTTAGAAGGGCCTCGGCCGAAAACCTTCGAAAACAGCCGGATTCCATGACAGCGCCGCCCAAACCGCCCTCAAGCCAAATTGATTTTTTTTGGAAAATCAAGTCGTTAGAGGAAATGTCGGACGCGGAATGGGAAAGCCTCTGCGATGGCTGCGCGCGCTGCTGCCTGCAGAAGCTGGAGGATGAAGATACCGGCAAGATCTATTTCACCCACATCTCCTGCAGGCTCCTGGATGCCGGACTTTGCGCTTGCAAGGATTATCCGAATCGAACGGACAGGGTGCAGGATTGCGTCAAGCTGACGCCCGAGAATGTCCGTACACTCAACTGGCTGCCCCCGACCTGCGGTTACAGGCTCGTCGCCGAGGGCCGTGACCTCTACTGGTGGCATCCCCTGATCTCAGGTGATCACAACACCGTTCACGAAGCCGGCATCTCGGTACGCGGTCGGGTCAAGGGCACCGAGGACGAAATCGCCGACGCCGAGCTGGAGGATCACATCGTGCGCTGGCCGAGCTTGTTGCCCAAGCGTGCGCGGCTGAAGCCGCAATCCTGATCCAGCGGGAAGCACCCATGCGTGAGAGGTGCTGCCGCCAGGCGGATTTGTTCCCTAAATTCGAAACGACGGTTTGACGATTTGCGCGCGGTATTGCGCGTGCGTGGCGACGATTGACTCACATGAACAAGTTCGAACGGCAGAGCCGTCACCCGGCCAGGTCCGAGCCATGGTCTGGAACCGCGGAAGACCGGCTGCCGGAAGCCAAGGTGATCGCGGTTCACGATTCGCCGCCAGTAGTGCCGCGCTCGCCGCTCACGCCGGCCGAAGTTCGTACCATTCTGATGAGTCTGATGGTGGCGATGTTCCTGGCCGCGCTGGATCAGACCATCGTGGCGACCGCGCTGCCCACCATCGGCCGCCAGTTCCATGACGTCTCCAACCTGTCCTGGGTCATCACCGCATATCTGTTGGCCTCGACTGCGGTCGCCCCCGTATTCGGCACGCTGAGCGACATCTATGGCCGCCGCGCCATGATCATCGCGGCGCTCAGTCTCTTCATTGCCGGTTCGGTGCTGTGCGCGCTGGCGCCGAACATGCCCGTCTTGATCCTGGCGCGCGGCCTGCAGGGGCTTGGCGGTGGCGGCATTCTGCCGATCGTGCAGACCGTGATCTCGGATATCGTCAGCCCGCGCGAGCGTGGCCAGTACCAGGCCTATTTCAGCGGCGTGTGGGTTGCGGCTGGTATCGGTGGGCCGGTGCTTGGCGGCTTGTTTGCCGAGCACCTGCACTGGTCGTTGATTTTCTGGATCAACCTGCCGCTTGCGTTCGCAGCGCTGGCGCTGCTGTTGCCGAGGATGAGAAAGATCCCGACCTTTCACCGCAGGCGCAAGGTCGACTGGCTCGGTGGGGTGCTGCTGATGGCCTCCGCGGTCGTGTTGATGCTGGTGCTGAGCTGGGGCGGCAACCGCTTTCTCTGGCTGTCTCCGACGATCCTGGCGATGCTCTGTGCGTCGCTGGCGCTGGCGCTGACCTTCGTCTGGCATGCCGGCCGGGAGGATGAACCATTCCTGCCGTTGCCACTGCTGCGCGGCAGCGTTGTGCCCTATGCGATCACCGCCGGCGGATGCGCGCTCGGCGCGATGACCGGGCTGACGGTCCATCTCCCGCTCTACTACGAGGTGGTCTACCGCCTCGGCGCCAGCGAGACCGGCCTAGCCCTGATTCCTCTGGCCGCCATCTCGACCTGCGGTGCCGCGATTGCCGGCCGCACCATGGCACGCGCCCGCTACTACAAGCGCGTCGCCATCGTCGGGACGTCGCTGGCCGCGCTGTGTGGTGTTGCGCTTGCGCTCACGAGCTTGCCGCTGTGGGGCTTGCTCCTCCTGCTGTCGATTTTTTCGCTCGGGCTCGGCACGACATTCCCGATCAGCGTGGTTTCGATCCAGAACGCGGTGGCGCGCGCGCAGGTCGGTACTGTCACCGGCGCGATGAATTTCTTTCGCGCGCTGATGGCGTCGTTCACGGTCGCCGCCTTTGCCGCAATCCTCCTGATGGCGCTGGGCGCGAACATCTCGCTGGCCGGCGAGCATCGCGGCCCGGTCAGTTCGATTCCGGTCGCCGACATGATCACGGCCTTCCGCTATGTGTTCGGCGCGGCCGCGGCCATGATGGCCTGCGCTGCGCTCTGCATGATTGCGATGGAGGAACGACCGCTCGCCGGACCGCCGCGGCCCGCCAAACCAGCGGAATAGACGAGCGTCGCGGGACCCATAGCGTTTTCGAGCGAAGTGTATCGCGGTTCGCGTGAAGAAAAAGCGTCAAAACACAAGATGAGAGCGGCGGTTCAGCTCGCCTGCGCCAGGCGGGAATCGATTTCCTCACGGAGCAAGATGAAATCGATGGGCTTGGTGAGAAGTCCCTCCGCTCCGCCTTCCAACGCCTTGCGCTTGGTATCGGCATCGCCATAGGCGGTGATCATGATCACGGGAACCTCGGGGCGGATTTCCTTGACCTTGGGAAGCATTTCCAATCCCGTCATCCCGGGCATGTTGATATCAGACAGGATCAGGATCAGCGTTTGCCCGATGGTCGAGGCGATGCGTGCAAGCGCGTCCGCTGCGGAATTGGCAAAATCCATCACGAAACGCTGCGCGCGCAGGTCACGGCGAAATTGCTGGCGGAATAGCGCTTCCACATCGGGCTCGTCATCCACCACAAGAACGAGAACGTTCACGTCTAACCTCTGCTCTTGATTGATAATTTGCTTAAACGCGGCAATCGAATGGTGAATTCGGTAAATGCGCCGGGCGCGGTATCGACCTCGATCATGCCATGTTGTTCACGATGATGTCTGGCTCGGCGGTCGCGACCTGCTGTTGCAATGCCTCCCTGGTTTCTTTGAACGGCCTGGCATTTTCCATCGCGAGCACGGCCTCCACGGCAAAGTTTTGCACGAGCCCGATCTGGCGGTCTGTGAACGGCTTCACGTCCGCGCGGTAAAGATTGATGATCCCAACGATGGTTCCATCGTTGAGCAATGGCCTGCAGAGCAGGGTTGCGCCGCGCCAGGTTTGACAAGTGCGGCGGTGATGGGGACATGCCGTAGATAGGCCTTGGTCGCCGCCAGATCGACAAAAGCTCCCTAGGGACGGACATCGGCTTATCCGGTGCCTCCTGCCTTGCCGGAAACGATGCTGAGGCGCGGCAGCACAATCCGAAATTCCGTGAAAGCGCCGGGTTCGGTCTCCACCTCGATACTGCCGCCGTGCTGCTTGACGACGATGTCGTGGCTCATCGATAGCCCCAGCCCCGTGCCTTCGCCAGCCGGCTTTGTGGTGAAGAAGGGGTTGAACATCTTGTCCCTCACATGCTCCGGAATGCCGGTGCCGTTGTCGCGAATGCGAATTTCCACACGGTCGCCGCGGGAAAGCGTGGTAGCGCGCACCGTCGGCTCGAAGTCGGCGACGCCGTTTTCCGCCTTGCGCTTGGTCACGGCATAAAAGCCGTTCGAGATCAGGTTGAGCAGCACGCGGGTGATTTCCTGCGGGAACACGTCCGCGCTGCCGGCCGCCGGATCGAAGTCGCGCTCAAGCGTGACGTTGAAATGGGGCTTCTCGGCGCGAGCGCCGTGATAGGCGAGGTTCAGGCTCTCATCGACCAGCGCGTTGACGTCCGCGGGCCGGTGCTCACCCGATCCCTCGCGCGAATGCAAGAGCATGTTCTTGACGATGGAGTCGGCGCGCTTGCCGTGCTGCACGACCTTGGCAAGGTTGTCCTTCAGCGTGCCGGTCAATTCATCGACTTCGGTGCGGATTCTGTCGGCAAGCATTGTCTGCTTCAGCGCAGCGCTGAGCTCGTCGGTCAGCTCCACCGAAAGTGCAGAGAAATTGTTGACGAAATTCAGCGGGTTCTTGATCTCATGCGCGATACCGGCGGTGAGCTGGCCGAGGGAGGCGAGCTTTTCGGTCTGGATCAGCCGGTCCTGCGCGGCGCGCAGGTCTTCGAGCGATTGCGCAAGTTCGCGCGTGCGGGCCTGCACCTCGTCGAACAGCTGGACATTGCCGATCGCAATCGCGGCCTGGTCGGCGAAAGTCGTCGCCAATTCGATCTGCTTGTCAGTGAACGGACGTGGCTCCTTCCGCGTCATGACGATAACGCCGATCGGAGCGCTCTCGCGCAGCATCGGCACGGCCAGCACCGTGCGATAATCGGTAAATCGGCGAGCTTCCATGAAAGTGTATTCCGGATCGGCAAGCACATCGGGGATGTTGGCGGCTTTCCCTTCCAGCAAGGCGCGTCCGATTGCCGAGCCTCGGTCCGCCGCTACCGGGATCGTTGTGGTGTATTTGATAAATTCCTCGGAAAAACCATAGGTCTCCGCACGAAAGAACACACCGTCCTGCTGGCGGGTGATTTGCGAGGTGTCGGCATCGCACAGCCGAGCGGCCGATTCCACAAGGGTTTGCAGCACGGTTTTCAGGTCGAAAGTCGAGCGGCTGATGACCTTCAGCACGTCGGCGGTCGCGGTCTGCTGTTGCAGCGATTCCTCGAGATCGCGCGTCCTTGCTTGCACCTCGTCGAACAGCTTCACGTTCTGGATCGCGATCACGGCTTGGTCGGCAAAAGTTCGCAAAAGCTCCACATGCTGCGCGGCAAATTCGCCCGGCTCCTTGCGCGTGATGCTGATCACTCCGATGGCCTCGTTATCGCTCCTGAGCGGCACCATCAACCTGCTGCGCCAGCCACGTGTGCGCGCCACATTTTGAGTGAGCTCGTAAGTGCCCTCAGCCTCCGTGTCGGTAACCTCCGTAATTTCCCCCCGGCGAACCCGTGCGAGTTGCGGATCGCCCTCCGCGATCGGCCTCGGAAATAATGCCTGCAGCGCCGCGTCGGCCTCCTGGCTGACCGGCGTGAAAGCCGCCAGCTCAACCATGTCGCCGACAAAGCGGATCACCGTGGTCGAATGCCCACCGACGAGTTGGTTCGAGCGCTCGGCGATCGCATCGAACACCGGCTGGAGGTCCGAGGGCGACGATGCGATCACCTTCAATACATCGGCGGTCGCGATCTGCTGCTGCAGAGATTCCCGCAGCTCGTTCAGCAACCGCGCATTTTCGATGGCGATGACGGCCTGCGCGGCAAATCCCTGCAGCAAAGCAATCTGTTTGTCCTCAAACAGGCGAACTTCCTGGCGGCCTGCGACAATACGCCCAAAGGCGACACCATCTTTCAACAGCGGCACTGTCACCATCGTCCGAATGCCGCCAAGCTCGACTGCCGCACGAAAGGAAGGCTCGTCGGGATGTTGCCTCGCCAACTCTGCCAGGTCGGCCCGCTGAACGGGGCTATCGGCCATCACCCCCTCGCGGATCGCCGCGGTGATCGGATAGCCGCGACCAAGATACTCGGTAAAAGCGGGAGGCATGCCGCGGATCGCGACAGGCACGACTCTGTCGTCCTGATAGAGCTGCAGGCTGCCGCATGGCGCCCCGCAGAGATGGTGGGCGTTTTCGAGGATGCAGTCGAATACGGGGGCGAGGTTGCCGGCAGAATTGTTGATGGCCGACAGGATCGCGGCGGTCGCGGTCTGCCGCTCCAGTGATTCCTGCAGTTCGCGCGTCCTGGCCTGCACCTCATCGAACAGGCGGGCGTTCTCGATTGCGATCACGGCCTGGTCGGCAAAGGTCTGCAGGAGTTGCACGTGGTGGTCGGTGAAATTGCCGGGCTGAACGCGCGTCACCGCGATCATGCCGATCGACTCGCCCTTGTTCATCAGCGGAGCAAACACCATGCTGCGGTATCCGCGTGCCCGCGCAATGTCTTTGAGCTCGTAGTTTGGGGCTTCGGTGTCGGGAACTTGCGTGACGTCGCCGGCCTGCGTCGTCTGAAACGGCTGGTAATCGGCAACCGGACGCGGGAAGGTCGACTGCAAGATTTCATCTGCTTTCGCTGTCGTCGGCGTGAACGCCTTCAGATAGGCGATGCCGTCGATGAAGCGAAAGACGGTGCTTGAAAAGCCGCCCATCAGCCGTTTGGCGCTGCCGACGATCGCATCGAATACCGGCTGCACGTCGGACGGCGAGCTTGCGATCACTTTCAGAATGTCGGCGGTTGCGGTCTGCCGCTCGAGCGCTTCCTTGGTCTCATTGAACAGCCGCGTGTTCTCGATCGCGATCACGGCCTGGTCAGCGAAGGTCTTGAGCAGTTGCACGTGATGATTGGCAAAGGGACCCGGTTCTGCTCGCGTGACGCTGATCAGGCCGATCGATTTGTCATCGCGCAACAACGGAACGAGCAGCGCGCTGCGCCAGCCTCGCAACCGTGCGACCTCGCGCATGGCCGGCAACCCATCAAGTTCGGCTTCGGCGTCGGCAATTCGAAAGATTTCCCCCCTGAAGATGCCTTCGCCCCAGAGAACCTCCGACAGCGGTCGCGGGAACGCCGATTTCAGCGCAGCGTCGGCCTCTGGGCTGGTGGGCGTGAACGCCATCAAATGCTGGACATCATCGACCAGGCTGTAGACCGCGGTCGAAAGGCCGCCGAGCAGCCGGTTCGATCGTTCCGCGATTGCCTGGAACACCGGCTGCACGTCGGATGGCGAGCTCGCGATCACCTTCAGGATGTCGGCGGTCGCTGTTTGTCGCTCCAGCGCCTCCTGCGTCTCGTTGAACAGCCGCGCGTTCTCGATCGCGATCACGGCCTGGTCGGCGAACGTGCGCAGTAACTGAACGTGATGATTTGCGAGCACACCCGTCTCGAGCCTTGTACAGGCGATGAACCCGATGAACTCGCCCTGGCTCATCAAGGGCGTGAACGTGACGCTGCGCCAGCCGCGGGCCCGGCCCAGTCGTCGGGTGTGCGGATCGGCCGACTCGGCGTCGGCGATCTGCGCAGGCTCGCCATTCTCAACCAGGCCCGCGGCAGGCACCTCGCTCCGATGTTTGGGGAACGCCGCTTTGAGGGCCGCATCGGATTCCGGATTGGTCGGCGTAAAGGCGGCAAGATGAACAACGTCGTCGATGACACGATGGACCGCGGTCGAAAATGCTCCGATCAACCGGTTGGCGCTGGTGGCGATTGCTTCGAACACCGGCTGCACGTCGGATGGCGAACTCGCGATCACCTTCAGAATGTCTGACGTCGCGGTCTGTCGCTCCAGCGCTTCCTTCGTCTCGTTGAACAGCCGCGCGTTCTCGATCGCAATCACCGCCTGGTCGGCAAAACTTTGCTGCAGCGCCAGTTCCTCTGCTGTGAAAGGCGCGAGCCGGTCGCGATGAATGATCAGAGCGCCGATCGCACCGTCGCCGCGGCGGAGCGGGGTACCGGAGATGGTGCGGGTGCCGCCGGCGCGCGCGGGCGGGATGCCCGGAAAGTCGGCGAACGCGGGATCGACATTGTCGAGGTCGGGAATATGGATTTGCCGGTTTTCGCGATAGACCATGGCGGGCATATTCTTGCCGCCGATCGGGAGCTGGTCGTTCGGAATGGCGGCCAAGATACGTTCCGAACTATCGCCGACGGCAATCGTCCGGGTCCATTGCGTGCCATCGGTGATGCGTATCGTGACGCTCGAGGCATTGAAGAAGCGCGCAGCCGTGTCGGTGATCCGCTGCAGCGCGTGTGCTGCATCTCCGGAGGTATTGGCGATGGTACGCAGGATTTCCGCGCTGGCGTCGTGGCGATCGCCGCTGGCGCGCAGCTCGTTGTGCAGGCGGAAGTTGACCAGCGCGGCCGCGGTCTGCCGCTCGACCGCCTCGTCGCGCTCGGCCACGGTCTTGTCCAGCCGCCGCTCAAGCTCCAAAATCCGGCGCCTGAGGTCGGCCTCCACGTCCTGAGGAAGCGTGGTCATCCCCTTGAAACCCATGTCGCCCGGTGGCTTCAACCGCGCCGGGCAAAATTGTCCATAAGCCCTTTTGCAGACGCGATTATTCCATTCCAGCGGCGTTCAGGCCAGCACCGGCGCTAATTTTTTCGAGGGCAGGCGTTAACACCAGTCAGGTGCCGGGTCGGGAAACTTCAGTCTCCTTGGAGGTGATGAACTCCAGAAGCACCGGAATGCCCTCCTGGGTTTTCTGGATGCCGCGCCTGATCGCCGGCACGATCTCTTCCGGCTTGGTGATGCGCTCTCCGTAGCCGCCGAAGGCCCGCGCCATCGCCGCGTAGTCGCCGGAGATGTCGGTCGAGCGGTATTTTTCCGTCGAGATCGGCATCACCTTGAGCTCGATAGCCATCGAGAAATTGTTGAGCAGGATCGACATGATCGGAATCCGCTCGCGTACCGCGGTCTCGAAATCCATGCCGGTGAAACCGATCGCGGCATCGCCCCAGA
>Ga0306921_10001450_pt1 | contig 22979 bp, 18 predicted proteins | sample sta12Cox44000080_FD_203760 | JGI IMG/M metagenome (GOLD analysis project Ga0306921, IMG submission 203760) | Lab enrichment of tropical soil microbial communities from Luquillo Experimental Forest, Puerto Rico - statoxic.12C.oxic.44.000.080 (v2)... | ecosystem: Environmental > Terrestrial >...
ACTTCTTAGCAGCCGACGAAGACGATGCGTTCGAACAGGTCCGCCACCTACTGTCGTTCTTGCCGCAGAACAACATCGACGAGCCGCCCATCGTCGCCACCAAAGATGATCCCACACGCACGGATCCGTCGCTCATCGAGGTCATTCCGCCGAACTCCAATCAGCCCTATGACATGCACGAGGTCATCCGCCGCGTCGTCGACACTGCTGAGTTCTTCGAGGTCCAGGCGCTCTATGGGGGCTCCCTGCTTGTGGGATTCGCACGGCTCGACGGCCGGCCCGTTGGTGTGGTAGCCAACCAGCCAAAGGTATTGGCCGGCGTGCTTGATATCGACGCATCCATCAAGGGCGCGCGCTTCGTCCGCTTCTGTGATGCATTCAACATCCCACTCGTCGTCTTCGTAGACGTGCCCGGCTTCTTGCCCGGACTTGCGCAAGAATTCGGCGGCATCATCAAGCACGGTGCGAAGCTACTGTACGCGTTCGCCGAGGCGACCGTGCCGAAACTCACGGTCATCACGCGCAAGGCGTACGGCGGCGCGTACGACGTCATGTGCAGCAAGCATATCCGCGCCGACTTCAACGTGGCCTGGCCGACGGCGGAACTCGCGGTCATGGGGCCGCATGGCGCCGTCAAGATCATCTTCCGCGATGAGATCGCTCGGTCGCCTGATCCGGCCAAACGCACCGAGGAGCTGGTGAACGAATACATCGAGCGGTTTGCCAATCCATACGTTGCGGCCGAGCGCGGGTATCTCGACGCGGTCATCGATCCGGCGCAGACACGGCCGATGCTGATCCAAGCGCTAGGTATGCTCGCTAGCAAGCGCGTGCCACGCCCATCGCGCAAACACGGCAACATCCCCTTGTGATGCGCCTGCGCATCACGCCGCAGCCGGCCGCCGACGAGGCGGCCGCCATCGAGGCGGCCCTTGCGATGCTTGCAGCACACCGCTCCCGAGCAACGCCACGCGTGCGGTTTGGCAATCGCCGTACCACGGCGGACTTGCGACTCACCTGGACCGACGTCGCACGTCTGGAAGCGGTCGGCGATGATTGACAAGGTTCTGGTGGCAAACCGCGGCGAGATCGCGCTGCGGATCATCCGCGCCTGCCGCGAACTCGGGATAGCGACACTTGCGGTATATTCGGACGCCGATCGGGAAGCGCTGCACGTTCACGCGGCGGACGAGGCCGTGCACATCGGGCCGACACCGGCGTCGCAGTCGTATCTGTGCGCGACGCGCATCATCGACACTGCTCGAGAATATTCTTGCAAAGCCATTCATCCTGGGTACGGTTTTCTTGCGGAGAACGCCGGCTTTGCACGTGCGTGCACCGATGCGGGGCTGACGTTCATCGGCCCGTCGCCCGGTCCGATGGAGCTCATGGGCGGAAAGCTTGCCGCGCGCGCGCACGCCACTGCTGCCGGCGTTCCCGTCGTGCCCGGCACGCTAGAACCGGTCGCGAGCGCCGCCGACGTCAAGGCGCTGGCTTTGGAGCTCGGCTATCCCGTGGCCATCAAAGCGTCGGCTGGGGGTGGGGGCAAGGGTCTCAAAGTTGCTACCTCCGCCGCAGATGTCGAGCAGGCCGTGTCACTCGCGGCCAAAGAGGCGCAAGCGTACTTTGCAGACCCCACGCTATATGTCGAGCGATATCTGGCGCATCCACGGCACATCGAGATCCAGATCCTCGGCGATCGTCACGGCAACGTCGTCCATCTCGGCGAACGCGATTGCTCGCTGCAGCGGCGCCATCAGAAACTGGTCGAAGAGACACCGTCGCGGATCGGCGGCGCGCTGCGTTCGCGCATGTGCGAGGCGGCAGTCAGGCTTGCGCGTTCGATCGGCTACGACAGCGCTGGTACGATCGAGTGCTTGGTCGAGGGCGACGAGTTCTTCTTCCTCGAAATGAACGCACGCATCCAAGTCGAGCACACGATCAGCGAAGTAGTCTACGGCTTCGACCTCGTGAAGGCGCAGATCCGCATCGCCGGCGGCGAGCGTTTGTGGCGGACGCAAGAACAGCTCGTGCCGCGCGGTCATGCCATCGAGTGCCGGATAAACGCAGAATCACCCGCAGCCGGCTTCGCGCCTGCTCCTGGACGTATCGAGCGCTACATCGAGCCTGGTGGCCCCGGCATCCGCATCGATAGCGCCGCCTACGCGGGGTGGAATATCGGCAGCGACTATGATTCGCTTATCGGTAAACTCATCGCGTGGGGCAGCGACCGGGACGAGGCGCGACGGCGCATGTTGCGCGCGCTCGGCGAATACCAAATCGACGGCGTGCCAACGACAGTGCCGTTCTTCGCTTTGTTGCTTGAAGACCCGGCATTCGTCGAAGCCACCTATTCGACGGCTTTCGTGGAGGACTTCACGCGCCGCAGGCAGCTTGAAATCCAAACTGCCTACGACGAAGCAGCGGGCGGCCCACAGGTCTCCGGTGGCGCTGCCGTCACAGACGCCGCTGCGCCGCTCGACGCCGCGGACCTTGCCGTCGAGGTCAATGAGAAACTTTTCCGCGTTCGCGTCTTCGGGCTGCCGGGTGGCACGGCAGGGCCATCACGGCGCGCACCGACATTTCGCACCTCCAAGGGTGTGGCGTTCGGCGGCCCATCCATTCCCGCGCCCATGCACGGGATCGTCGCAGAGATCAAAGTCCAGCCGGGTGACAACGTCAGCGACGGACAGGTGGTCGCGGTCATCGAGGCGATGAAGATGATGAACGAAGTGGTCGCGCATCGCGCCGGCACCGTCTCGACCGTCGACGTGCGAGCCGGTGAGACCGTGGAGAGCGGGATGGCGCTCATCACCTTTGCCGAGCCGTCAGCCCCGAGTGTGTAAGCGGTAAACTTACGTGGGCTGAAGGTCTGCGTGCACAAATCCGGGGAAGCCCCACGCATGCGCCGGCGAATGACGGAGAGCGGCATCGAGATCCAGCCGCTCTATCAGGCAAAAGACGTCGCCGATCTTGACTTGGGCCATCAGGCCAAACCCGGTGAGTTTCCGTTCGTACGCGGCATCCAGGAATCGATGTACCGTGGCCGCCTGTGGACGATGCGTCAGTACGCCGGGTACGCGAGCGCGCGCGAGTCCAACGAACGCTACCACTTCTTGCTTTCGCAAGGACAGATGGGACTGTCGGTGGCGTTCGATCTGCCGACGCAAATGGGGTATGACTCGGACTCGCCGATGGCGGTCGGCGAAGTAGGGCGCACCGGCGTCGCCATCGATTCGGTCGAGGATATGGCCGTGCTGTTCGACGGCATCCCGCTCGAAAGCGTCAGCGTGTCCATGACGATCAATGCCCCCGCGGCGATTCTGCTAGCCATGTACCTGGCCATCGCGCGGCGCCGCGGCATTCCCTTCGACAAGCTCTCGGGAACGTCGCAGAACGATATCCTCAAAGAGTACGCCGCGCGGGGTACCTACATCTTCCCTCCCGCACCATCGATGCGTTTGGTCACGGACCTGATGCGCTATTGCGCCGCATCGGTGCCAGGATGGAACACGATCAGCGTGAGCGGCTACCACATCCGCGAGGCCGGCGCCACCGCTGTCCAAGAGCTCGCGTTCACGCTGGCCAACGGCCGCGCCTACCTGCTTGCCGCGACGCAGGCGGAGCTTGATGTCGATGCCGTCGCGCCGCGCATGTCCTTTTTTTGGAACGCGCACAACAACTTCTTCGAGGAGGTCGCGAAGTTCCGCGCAGCGCGCCAATTATGGGCGCACATCGTGCGCGAAGACTTTGGCGCGCGCTCGCCGCGCTCGTGGCTGATGCGCTTTCACACGCAGACCGGCGGGTCGACCTTGACCGCGCAGGAGCCACAGAACAACGTCGTGCGCGTCACCCTGCAAGCGCTCGCGGCGGTGCTCGGCGGCACGCAGTCATTGCACACCAATGCACAGGACGAAGCGCTGGCGCTGCCCACGCAGGAGGCCGCCAAGCTCGCATTGCGCACACAACAGATCATCGCGCATGAGAGCGGTGTGGCCGATACCGCCGATCCCTTAGGCGGCTCCTACTTCGTCGAGCGGCTCACCGCAGAACTGGTGAACGCCGCGCGCGCTCTGCTGGACGACGTCGAGCGGCGTGGCGGCCCGATCGCGGTTATCGAAAGCGGCTGGATGCAAGCGCAGATCGCGGAAAGCGCATACGAGGCGCAGCGCAAAGTCGAGTCCGGCGAGACGGTGGTGGTCGGCGTCAATAAATTCGTCGACCCCGCTGCAAATGCGCAGGCGCCGCAGTTGCAACGTATTGACGTCAGTCTCGAACGGGAGCAACGCGAGCGCCTCACCCGCGTGCGGGCGCAGCGGGATGCGCGCGCGGTGTCGACACGGCTGGCTGCCGTGCGGACAGCGGCGCGCTCATCCGGACCTTTGATGCCGGAATTCGTCGAAGCGGTCGATGCAGGCGCGACCCTGGGTGAAGTTTGCGATGCATTGCGAGAGGTCTTCTCCGTCTACCATCCGGCGACGGCGGTCTAGACGCGGCATGCATGAGCTCGATCATGTCGCGGTCGTCGTCGCCGATCTCGCTGAAAGCGAGGCGCTGTACGCGCAGCTGGGATTTGGCGTTCTCTACCGCGAGCGCATCCAGGACCAAGGCGTTGATATCGTCGGCCTGCGCGCGGGTGACAACGTTATTGAACTTCTCAAGCCACTGGCCAGCGACTCACCACTACAGCGCTTCTTGGGCGATCAGCGCTCGAAGCTGCACCATCTCGCCTACCGCGTGGAGGACATCGAAGCAGAGCTTGGGCGCCTATCGGCGCGCGGCGTGCGCCTCATCGACACGGTGCCGCGGCGCGGAGCGCATGGCAACCGTATCGCGTTCATCCACCCGTCGTATGCAGGCGGCACGCTCATCGAGCTCTGCGAGCCTGCGGCGCGCCGGAACCGCATCTAACAGACATCGCGCTGCCCTCGTGCCGCCCGTGGATTTGGTGTGAGCCAGGTCGCGTTTTCCAGCTCTGTGCGACCGGCAGTGCCGTCGCAGTTCGTATGAGGTTGGCCGTCGCAAAGCCGCCGGTCAGTGCATTTCGTGATGACGCCGATACTTTAGAGCACATGGCAGTCATCGCCGACGCGATCATCGCCTTCGAGCATGATGGGACGGTCCGTTCGTTCAACGGCGCTGCAGAGCGATTGTTTGGGCACGCCGCTGCCGATATGCTCGGTCAAAATCTCCGCATGATCATCGCCGACCCGGTGCGGGTGGGCGCGACCAACGCGAGCGCCCGTCATCGTGACGGCACGCTGTTCCCGGTGCGTTTCACGGTGCACGAACTGCCGCCATCCGAGGGTGGACTGCTGGTCGGAGTCGCGCGGGAAAGCGCATTGCGCGCGCGCGGATACGAAGATCTGCTCAACGAGCATTCGTTGTTGCTCGCCACGCTTGAGGCAACTGCTGACGGTATCTTGGTCGTCGATCTGAGCGGCAAGATCGTGCGGTTCAACGAGCGCTTCAAACGTCTGTGGCGAATCCCCGACGACGTGCTCGCGACACGCGACGACGAGCGCGCGCTCGCCTGCGTCATCAGCCAGCTCAAACATCCCGATGCATTCCTTGCCAAGGTACGCGAGTTATATACCCATCCCGACATCGAGAGCTTCGACGTCATTGAATTCGCTGACGGCCGGGTCTTCGAGCGCCTCTCGGTGCCGCAGCGCGTGGATGCCAAACCCGTCGGGCGCGTGTGGTCGTTCCGCGACGTGACCGAGCTTGCGGTCGAGGAGCGCCGGGCACGCCGCCGACTAGATCGGCTCGATGCCCTGTGGCGGCTCGTGACGACGTCGGAGATCGCGCGTGAGGAACTTGCACGTCGCGTGCTCGAGGAAGGATCCCGAGCGCTTGGTTTCCCTATCGCGCTCGTCGCGCACGGCGATGAAACACATCTCGTCCTCGACTACGCGAGCAGCGCGAGCGGTCCCACACAGCCCGCCGCGGGATGCGAACGCGTAGCAGGGCTCATCCTTGCGGCCGCCGGCACCGTCGACTCAAGCGATCTTGAGGCGGACGCGCGTTTTGCGTCGCAAGCACGTTTTCGTCCGTCCGGCGTGCGCGCGATGATCGGGACGCCGGTGCAAGTCGGCGAACGCCGCTACGCTCTCGTCTTCGCATCGCCGTTCGCATCGCCCGGCCCGTTCGACGACGAGGACCGGACGTACGTCGAGCTGTTAGCCGACTACATCGGGCGCATCTTGTTCATGGCAGAGCAAGACCGCCAAATATCCTACCTCGCATACCATGACGCACTCACAGGATTGCCGAACCGCGCGCAGTTCCAGTTGCGTATTCGAGAGACGATCGCGAGCGCGCGACGCCATCACCGCCGTTTTGGGCTCATCTACGTCGACCTCGACCGCTTTAAAGAGGTCAACGACACGCTTGGCCACGCCGGTGGTGACGCGATCTTGATCGAGGCGGCGCGGCGACTCGGCGCTGCCGTGCGCCATGAAGACCGAGTCGCGCGGCTCGGCGGCGACGAGTTCGCGGTGCTCGTGTCGGAGATCGACGCACCGAGCGAACTCGAGGAGTTAGCACGGCGCATCTGTGCAGTGCTCGCCACGCCCTATCGCACGGGTCATCATGACTTTTACCTCTCGGCCTCGGTCGGTGTGGCCGTGTTTCCGCACGACGGCGAGAATGCCGAGGCCTTATTCACCAATGCCGACGCCGCCATGTACCGCGCCAAGGAAGAAGGCCGCGACCGCTATCGGTTCTACAGCAACGAGATCGCCGCAGGGCTGCAGCATCGCCAGCAGATACGCGAAGGTCTGCGGCGCGCACTCGATCGGGCGGAACTGTCGCTTTTTTACCAGCCAGTCATCGACATCCGCTCACGCGGCGTGATCGGATCCGAAGCGCTGATGCGCTGGCAGCACCCAGAGCGCGGGCTGCTGTTGCCCGGCGAATTTATCCCGCTCGTCGAAGAGACCAACCTCATGGTGCGCATGGGCACTTGGGGTCTGCGGGAGGCATTCCGGCAATCGCGGGCCTGGGCAGATGCGGGCAAGCGCTTGCGCCTAGCGGTGAATCTGTCCGCTCGTCAGTTCCAGGATCCCGAATTCGTTCCCACACTACGCCAAGCGATCGGCGAGAGCGGCGCAGATCCGCAGGCAATCGAGCTTGAGATCACCGAGAGCGTCGCGCTGCGCGACCCAAGCGCCGCCCAGACGACGATCGGCGAATGCCGCGACCTCGGGTTTCGCGTCGTCCTCGACGACTTCGGCACCTACTACTCCTCGCTTTCCTATTTGAAGAAGCTCGGCGCGGACACGATCAAGATCGACCGCTCATTCGTCAGCGGCTTGCCGTCCGACGAGGGCGACGCGGCCATTGTGCGGGCGATCATCGCGCTCGGTCGCAGTCTCGGACGAGAGATCATCGCCGAGGGCGTCGAGACGACGGAACAGGCAGGTTGGCTCATCCGCGAAGGCTGCAGCACGGCGCAAGGGTTCCTCTTCGCGCGGCCGATGCCCGAGCCTGATTTTGAGCGCTGGCTCGGGACCCACCACATCCAAACAGCCGTCTAGAACTTTAGGTCGCTGGCACATTGTCGGCGGATTCTTTCATCTCTCTTGAGATGAAAAAGCGAAACATTCCCCGTGACTTGTCGGTAAAGCCGGACGACGACTCCCGGCGCGTCAAGACGGCGTGTTCGGGGAAAGGAGCGCTCTTTTCCATGCGTAGCCGATCTCTTCCGAATTTTGGGGTGATGATCGCCATCGCTTTCGTCGCTGCCACGTGTATCGTAACAGCACAAACCCGAACACTTGCGGATACGCCAAACGACCCGACCTCGTGCGGGACCGTCGACCTCGCGACATCGAGCAGCGCCGACGCGGCACGAGCCTTCAACTGCTTTTCGGCGGCGTTCTCCTCGTGCCGGCAGGCGACGCTCTTCGCCAACGGTCGCGATGACGCAGGCCTTCCGACCGCCTACACGTTCACGACCATCGACGGCGGCGATGATCATGGTTGCAGCGTCTCCGAACTGGTCGAAAAACAAAGCGGCACCCAGAAGACCACCGATTCCTACCTATGCCGCACGGTCAGCAAAGACAAAGATGGCGCGCTGGTCTTCGGCGGCTGCGGCGCGCAAAAAGATGTCGCTCTACGGGTGAGCGCTGCGAGTTCGCCGAGCTCTGTCTCGGCTAGCTCCGCTCCGCATTAGGGCGCACCGCGGGGAGGGTTCGACCCCCCTTGAGGCCGATGTGTGGTGCGTTGTGGCACTGCACATCGGCACCTGCGGTTTCTCCTACCGCGACTGGATCGGACCATTTTATCCGAAGGGCATCGCAGCGCTTGACATGCTGCCCTATTACGCCGAGCGTTTTGATAGCGTCGAGATCGACAGTACCTATTATGCCATCCCGAAGCCGCAGCTGTTCGAAAGCATGGACAGGCGTACGCCCGCGCATTTCCGTTTCACCGTGAAAGCGCCCGGCAGCATCACCCACTTGCCCGCAAGCGAGACGCCACCCCGACCCGACGCCGAGGCGTTTGCGCTATCGCTGGAACCGATCCAAACAAACGGCAAACTCGGCGCGGTGCTTGCCCAATTCCCACACAGCTTTCGCCCTGGGCCAGACGCGACCGAGCGGCTGCAGTGGCTGCGCGAACAATGGAAAGGCATGTCGCTCATCGCGGAGTTCAGACACCGCTCGTGGCAGTCGGACGCGACGATGGAGCTGTTGCACGGCTTGAGCATCGGCTGGTGCAATGTCGACGAGCCCCGGTTCTCCTCGCTCATGCGGCCCGGCTCGGAGGTCACGTCAGAGGTGGGCTACATCCGTCTCCACGGCCGCAACTATGGTAAATGGTGGCGCCAAGAACGCGCCGCTCACGAACGCTACGATTATCTGTATTCGGAGCAGGAGCTCGTGGAATGGCTGCCACGCATCGCGGCCGTCGAAGAACAGTCGCGCGAGTCGTACGTCTTCTTCAATAATCATCATCTCGGTAAGGCGCCGGCAAACGCGCGGCAGCTCGCAGCGATGCTGCAGAAAGGGCGCTCTCAGCCAGACCGCTAAAGCCCGCCGCAATGCGCACGGCCGAGCGGATGTCCCTATTGATCACCGTTCTCCTGGTCGCATGCGCACCGTCGTGTGCAAGCGATCGTTTTGCGTACAGCGGCACGTTGCAGACGGAGTCAGCGCGGGTCGGCAGCACCATCGGCGGGCGTGTGACCGGCATCTTCGCAACCGATGGCCAACGCGTGAAGGCGGGCCAAGTGCTTGTGCAGCTCGACGCCAGCGGGCAGCAAGCCGCACTCGCGGCGGCGCGCAGCCAAGCTGCGCAGGCCCAAGCGGCGCTTGCCGATCTGCTCGCCGGACCGCGGCCTGAAGAAGTCGCGCGGGCACTGGCCGCAGAGGCCTCGGCGAAAGCCGTGCTCGACAAGACGCCGCAAGAGCTGCGCGTCGCGCGCGACAATCTGCGTCAAGCGCAAGCCGCCCTTGCCCAGGCGCATGCGCAATACCATCAGGCCACGCTCGCATACGAGCGCACGCAGCGGCTGTACGCAGAAGGTGCGATCGCGGCGCAAGCACGTGATGATGCACGTGCGACCTACCAAAGCGCGGCCGCGGCCGTCAAGTCCCAGCGAGCGGCGGTGGCGGCCGCCCACGCCAGGCTCGTCGAAGCTCAGACGGCAGACACCGCTGTTGCGCAGCAATCCTACACGTCTGCCGTGGCCAACCGTCAGCTCGTGCAAGCTGGCGCGCGACCGGATCAGGTCGGCGAGGCCCGCGCCGCCCTTGATGCTGCAGCCGCAAACGTCGCCGCCGCCGAGACCAATCTGCGCGAGATGACGATCAGGGCCCCCGCCCAGGGCGTCATCGATGCGCTGGATTTGCGCGCCGGCGATCTGGTCGGTCCGCGTGCGCAGGTCGCGATCGTGCGCGAGCTGCGCGATCCGTACGTGCGCATTTACGTCGCGCAGCACGACCTCGGCAAGATCCGTGTCGGTCAGACGGTCAATATCCATTCTGACGCTTTGCTTCAGTCCGTCAGCGGCAGCATCGAACAAATCGATCAAGACGCGCAGTTCACGCCGCGTGACGTGCAAACGCGCGAGGACCGCGCCGATCTCACGTACGGGGTGAAGGTGCGCATCCACGACCCGCAAGGGCGGCTGCCCGGGGGCACGACAGTCGAGGTCTCACTGTGACGTGAGCGACGCCATCGTCGCCCGTTCTTTGACCAAACGCTTTGGGGACGTCACGGCTGTGCGCGATCTGCAGCTGACAGTCACCACCGGCTCGATCTTCGGTTTTTTAGGACCCAACGGCAGCGGCAAGTCGACCACGATCAAAATGCTGTGCGGCCTCATCGAACCGACCTCCGGCACCGCGACGGTCAATGGCTTCGACGTGCTGCATGACGGCGACCAGGTCCGCCGTTCGATCGGCTACATGTCCCAGTCGTTCTCGCTCTACGGCGACCTCACCGTGGACGAGAATTTGGAGTTTTACGGTCGCGCGTATCAGCTGGACAGCACGCGGCGCCTGGCACGCTCGTCGGCGGTCATCGAGCTGACGGGCCTTGCGCCATACCGCGGGCGACTGGCTGCGGCGCTCTCCGGTGGATGGAAGCAGCGCCTGGCACTGGCCTGCGCGTTCTTACACGAGCCGCGGGTGCTGTTCTTGGACGAGCCTACGGCCGGGATCGACCCCGTTGCGCGACGCGACCTCTGGGATCTGCTCTTCACGTTGGCCGGGCAAGGCGTGACGCTCTTCGTGACCACGCACTATATGGATGAAGCGGAACGCTGCGCGGCCCTGGGCTACATCTTCGAGGGCGAGCTCATCGCGTTCGGGACTATCGATGAGCTGCGCCGGCTCCCTGGTGTCGACCCACCGGGCACCGTTCGCTACCGCGTCACGGTGGAGAAGATCATGGCGGCGTTCTCAGTAGCGACACATCTTCCGTACGTGCGCGAGGCCACGATCTTTGGGCGCGATTTGCACCTCGTCGTCGATGCGGTGACGGGGGCCCAGCGCTTACGTGATGATCTCGTGACTGCAGCCGGCCGCATCGAGGCGATCGACCGGATCGAGCCGTCGGTCGAAGACGTCTTTGTCGCGCTCACCCGGCGCCGCAGCGCAGCGTGAGACGCGCGCTCGACTTCTCCGGCTTCGCGGCCATCCTGTACAAGGAGGTCATCCACGTCACGCGCGACCGGCTGACGCTGATCCTGGCGGTGGCGCTGCCGGTCGTGCAGATGACGATCTTCGGGTACGCGGTCAACATGCGTGTCGAACACATCGGGGCCGCCTACTTGGACGAGGATCGTGGTCCGCTCGCAGTGCGCGCGCTCGACGCGTTGCGTGCCTCGCAACAGTTCGATTTCGCGATCGTCGCCTCGTCGCGCGAGGACCTGCGCAGGCTTGTGGTACGCGATAAGGTCAAAGCCGCATTCGACATCCCGCCGAACTTCTCGGCCGACGTCGGCAGCGGCCGGGGTGCGCAGATCCAGGTGCTCATCGACGGATCGGATTCCAACGTGGCGCAACAGGCCTATGCCGCGGCCACGACGATCGGCTCCGCGCTGTCCGCGGAATTCGGCCAGGGAACTACGCTATCGCCGACGCTCGTCGACGTCCGGCCGCGCATGCTCTTCAATCCGAGTCTGCGGAGCGCGAATTTCTTCGTGCCTGGCTTGGTCGGCGTGATCATGCAGCTGATCACCGTGTTCTTGATGTCGCTGTCCATCGTCGGGGAGCGGGAACGCGGAACGCTCGATCAGTTGCTGGTGACGCCGATCGGGGTTACCGGGCTCATGCTCGGCAAGATCATGCCGTACGCGGCCATCTCGATGTTGGACTTCTTCGCCGTGTTGGCGGCCATGGTGTTCATCTTCGGGGTGCCCATCGCCGGCAGTTTTGCGCTGCTCGTTGTGCTCGCGTTCGCATTCTTACTGGTCGCACTCGGCCTTGGCCTCATGATCTCAAGCATCGCGCGAACGCAGGCGCAGGCAGTGCTCATGACCTTTGCAGTGACCTTGCCATCGATTTTGCTTTCCGGGTTCGTCTTCGAGCGAGACCTCATGCCTATCGTGCTTCAATGGCTCGGCTACGCGATTCCGCTGACCTATTTCTTAGAGATCCTGCGTGGCATCGTGCTCCGCGGCGCCGGCGTCGCCGATCTCTGGCCCTCGATCGTCGCCATGCTAGCGCTCGGCATCTTCTTGCTCACCGTCTCGAGTGTTCGCTTCGCAAGGCGCGCGGCGTAAGGGGCGTTGCCGATCACTCCAGCTCGCATAGCAGTTGCGCTTCCGCTTGCGTGCTACTGCGTCTCGTACACGACCTCACCGCCGACGTAGGCGGCTTTATAGGTGACGCCGTTGTACGTGAAGACCGAAGCCCCGTTGTTCGACTGCGCCGTCGCGCCTTGTGGAAGATAGGGCACGGTGATGCCTGCAGGCGGTTTCACGACCACATACCCGCCGGTCGAAACGCTTCCATAATAGTAACCCTGATAGTAGAAGTACTTTGTGTTCGACCCTTGCTGTGACACGGTGGTGTATCCGGTAGGAAGGGTCGCGATTTGCGCACCGCTTGGCGGGGCCGCGACCGTGTAGCCGCCACCGCTAGCCGGCTGATAAAAGGTGCCGTTGGCATAACTATACGGCACTTGGTCCACGACGACAGTCGTCGACTGCGGCGGCGGGCTTGAGACAGCTGCGCCGATCGCTAATCCGCCGACCACGCCCGCCGCAGCCGCACCCCAAGCGCAGCTACCACAGCCGCCATAGGGCACGCCGCCGTAGTAGCCACCATACGCACCGTCACCATAGTAATCGTGGTTGTTGTTCTGCAGGCTCGTCGCCTCGTTTGACCGGTTCTGCTGCAGCGCGGCCTCTTGATGTTGCGCGTTCTGCTGCATGTTCGCCTGATGTTGCTGGTTGCTTGACTGCATGCTCTGTGCCGTGGTCTGGCGGCTGCTTTGGTTCGAAGAGGCGCTGCTTTGCCGCTGTGCTTGATTCGTGGTCGTCGTGCCGCCGCTTGGTCGCGAACCTTGCGACATCGTTGAACCGGACGGCTTTGTAAAGCTGCCGCTACTGCTACGGTTGGCGCCGCTGCTGTACGATGACGAAGGATGACTGAAGCCCGCCGAGTCAGCATGCGACGTCGAGCCCTGGCCCCGGAAATCACCGCCGAAGCCACCGCGATCAAAACTGCCCGACCCGCCGCCATGGAACCCACCGCCGCCGCGACCACCGCCGAACCCAAGTGTCGGCGCGGACGACCACGTCGCGACCAGCGCGCAGGTAGCGAGGGTCAGCGCACTGCGAAAGATCAATGCTCGCATAGAAGGCGACATCACACGATCTCCTCGATTCATTTGACTTGACCTGCGCTCGCGGCCTTCGCCGTGACGAAGTCGATAAGCGCCGCGTTTTTTGGCGGCACAAACGTGAACACTGACGAATTGGCCGTGCCAAAGCTCCAGTCGGTAAATGTGGCATCGTACTCCGGCTGCCCAGGCAGAGTCTTGTAGGTGATCTCGATCTCGCGGATGAGGGGCGCCTGACCATCATCCACCCAGATCTGCCAATCGATGTTCTGCTGCACGAACACCAGATGATGCGTCGAATACCCGCGCACAGTACTTTTGCCGACGTACCAGCCCGACTGCACGGCGCCCGAGAATTTCGCGTATGGGTCGTTGGCGAGCAGTTCGGTCAAGGGTGGGCTGAAGTCATACTTATTGAAGATCGTATCAAGGGTCGATTCGACGTCTGGGCCGGCAGGAAGCACGCCATAGACATTGGCGGTCTGATCGTACAGCGTGAAGTTCTTGCCGTCAATGTAAAAACCGACTTGCCGGCGGTCACCGGCGTAGTTCACTCGCAGCTTGTCGGGCCGCTGCATCGTGTACTGGGCAATGGCATGTTGCTGGATCTTGAAATCTGGCGGCTGGACGTCGTCGAATATGACGTCAGCCGTGAACGCGTAGGACTGCTTTTGTTTGAGGTAGTCGGCCGCCGAGCGCACGATACGCACGGCGTTTGGATCCATGGTGCGCGGCGGTGCCGCCGCAGCGCTCGGGACCGCACGCACGATCACGACGACGCCAATGAGTAACGCTAACCATGTACGCGGTGCGCTCACTGCGAAGCTCCTTATGCGAGGCGAAAAAGTTTTTGGGGTGCGTGAGCCTGCGCTACCACGCACCCAGGCCCCTGCCTGCTTCAAAGCCTCATATCTATTGGGCTTGTTCTATCCGACGCAAGGGTCCAGCGTGGGGAGCTAGAACGGTACAGTACGGTTTTCGCAGTCTCCAGCGCGTTTGCATGGTGACAGCGTTTCAAGGGTGCTTGTATGTTCTTTGGGGATGAGCTCACGCGGTACGCCGGCCGGCAATTATGGTACGCCCTGCGCTGGATTTTCGTCGTTCCGGTCGCCGCGCTCGCATGGCTTGTGCCGATGGGCATCTATCTCGGCCTCGCCTATCTGTATCTGTATGCGCTCAGCAAACCCGGTGGCCTGATCATGGTGCCGCTCGCCTTCTTCGGCTTGGCGGCGTTTATCCTCATCGGTGCCGTCGCGTCCGCATTAGCCACGGCGTGCTTCATCCAGGCGGGTGCATCGGTTGCGCCGATGTGGCGCACCAACGTCGCCGTGATCTTATCGCTGGTGGCGGTCGCCGTTTTCGTGGTGTTCCTCATCGTCGAGAACGCGTGGCTCAACGGGTCGGTGTTCTGGTGGTTCACGACCGTCGGCGGCATCATCGGGTGCGTGATCGGCGCAAACGCCGGGCTACGCGATTTCCTTATCGTGCAGCAGCGGCCGCCCGCGGAGTTCGCGAGCACGCACCGCTGGCACTGACGCACGCCTAACCCTTTAGCAGGCTGCTACCAAGGCACGGCCAGCGCCGCGCGCAGATCTCCGTGTTCGCGATCGAGGAGCCTTTGTGCATCGGCAACGTCGCACGCGCGTTGTACCATAACGATCGCCACTTTGGGGCGGTAGTCGCACGCCTGGAGCGCTGTCTGCACTGCGTCGATCGGGGCTCCGGTCACAACTTGCGTGACGCGCACAGCGCGTTCGCGAAGCTTGCGATTGCCCGCGCGTACGTCGACCATGAGATTGTCGAAGACCTTACCAAGCTTGACCATCACCGCGGTGCTCAGCATCGCCAAGGCCATCTTCTGCGCCGCCGCCGCCTTCATGCGCGTGGACCCAGCGATCACCTCTGGCCCTGTTTTTAAGACGATAGCGATGTCACTAGCGCGGGCAAGCTGCGTGTCGGGACTGTTCGTGAGCGCGATGGTCAGCGCACCTCTGCTGCGCGCTTCTTCGAGCGCGCCGTTCACGTAGGCAGCACCGCCACTCGCGGAAATCAAGATGGCGGCGTCGTGGCGGTCGAGCACGCGCGCGTCGCGCCGGCCGGCCTCCGCGTCGTCTTCCGCCTTTTCAACTGCGCGCACGAGAGCGTCGGCGCCACCGGCGATATGGGCGATCACGAGATCGCCCGCCGAAAACGTCGGCTCCATCTCCGCGGCATCGAGCATTCCGATGCGACCGCTCGTGCCGGCTCCGAAATAATGAAGCTTTCCGCCGGCACGCAGGTGCGCAACGATCTGATCGACCGCTGTTGCGAGGACATCGATCTCTCGCTCGACGGCCCACGCGGCGCGGCGGTCCTCGTCATTGATGCGATGCAGCAGATCCTCCGTGCCGAGCGTGTCGAGATCACGGCTGGAGGGGTTGACGCTTTCCGTGAGAGGGAGCCGGTCGTCCACGCGCGGTGCGTTAGCGTTTCCGCGCGTGAGCGCCTCCGCGCTGCATGGCGAAGGCCGCCACGATAGACGTGACGGCCTTTGGAGCAGACTCGCGAGAGTTTGTTTAATGAACCGCTGCTAGCTTCACAGACGTCATGCCCAGTGCTTGCGCGACATCGTAGAAGGCCTGGTTGCTGATGCGGTGATAGTCGTAGTCGGCCTTCTTGCCCAGGCTCGGATCTTTATCGATGTCATCCATGACCTGGACGTGGATCTTGTGCGTGACGGCCTTGTCGAGGAGATACTCGATCTGGAACGTGCCATCTGCGGCAGTACCGGCTTTGACGAGCGTCGTCGCCAGGTCTTTGCCGGACAGCGTCGGTGAGGGCAGCTTCACACCGGCGGCGGTGGCGATCTTCAGCGAATCATCGACCGCGAAGTCGAACGTCTTGAGCCACATCTTGACGGCATCCGCGCCGTATTGCTTGGTGAGCTTCGCGACCTCAGCGTTGACGGTATCTTGGCCGAGCATGCTCGTCAGGGCTGTAGCTGTGGAATACTTGTCTGCCCCGCCGCCTGCTGCGACCAGGGACGCTGTGACCGCAAGCGCTGGCGGGCCGCTGTAGACGGGACCGCCAAAACGGCCCTGCATCTGCGTTCCCATTGAACCGTTCGACATGGAATCGTCGGCGAACGCGACCGAGCCGGCGGTGAGAGCAGCGCCGAGCGCAAGCGCTACGGCGACTATCTTAAGCTTCATGCAAACCTCCTGAAGTTAATGCAGTGAGACGACGAAATGTTACCCGCTTCCCTAACGGATGGCCTTGGCGTTCGGATTACGGCCTTTGGCCCCAAACCGAGCGCATCAGGGTGGAAAAGTTGCTTCCAGGAACGAGCTTACCCAAAACGACACCGTCGTGCGCACCGGTGGCATGCGGCAGGTTGGCGGGTTTGCCATGGACCGCGGCGACGGCGAGCACTGCGAAGGCCATTGCCTCTTTGGCATCGGGGGGAAGCCCAAAGGCGTCACTGGTCACGAGGGCCGGTGGGTTCGCCCTGGCGGCAAACTCGCGCTCGAGCAGCCGCATGAGCGTCTTATTGTGCACGCCGCCGCCCGATGCTATTACTCGTTCACAAGACGTCGGGATGCATGCCGCGATCGTGCACGCCGACAGCTCGGTGAGGGTCGCTATGAAGTCGTCGCCGGTGCATCCGAGCGTCTGTGCTTTCGCCCAGGCACGCTCGACGAAGGGCACGCCGAACTGCTCGCGCCCAGTCGTCTTGGGCGGGCCAAGTCTAAAGTAGGGCTCCTCAAGCAACCAGCCGAGCAGCGTCGTATGCACCGCGCCCCGAGCCGCGGTCTGTCCATTTCGATCGTATCCCGGCCCATCCGAATACAACATCTGCATGGCGACGTCGAGCGCCATGTTCCCGGGCCCGCAATCCCATGCTGACACGTCATGCGGCGCCGCTCGTCGCGGCAGCAGCGTGACGTTGGCGATACCGCCGATGTTGAGTGCGGTTCGGAACTCCGTGGGACTGCGCACCAAGAGATAGTCGACAAACGAGACAAGCGGTGAGCCCTGGCCGCCGGCGGCGACGTCGGCGACCCTGAAATCGCCTATGCATGTGACCCCCGTGCGAGCAGCGATCACCGCCGGTTCACCGAGTTGCAGCGTCGCCGGCCGAAGGCCGTTTCCAGCCGGCGGCCGGACGATGTGCGAGACGGTCTGCCCATGGGAGCCGATCAGGTCTATCGGAACGCCCGCCTCTTTACGCGCAATGTCAGCGGCGTCGGCAAACGCCTCGCCAATTGCCACATTGAGAGACGCGAGTGCTGCCAGCGGTACGCTCGAGGGCGAAGCATTGACCATGCGCTCGAGCGCCTCACGCGTGGAGTTCGGGTATGGCTCTTCCACAAACGTCCGCAGCCTCACACGCAACGAATCGTCGCGCGGCGAGGGCTGTTCGTCCGGTGCAAGGTCGAAGATGGCGTCGTCGATTTCGACAACCGCCGCATCGATCGCGTCCATCGATGTCCCCGACATCAGCCCGATCACGCGCATCACCCGAGATCCTCGACGACCGCATCGTGCAGCGCCGCGCGCAGCGACCGTATCGGCTCGGGCTCACGGCTCACGAAGACCCTGTTGGTGAAGAGCACGACGGTCAGGGCGCGCAGCGGATCAACCCATACCGACGTGCCTGTGTACCCCGTATGACCGTATGCACCGTGCGAAAGCTTCGAACCACTTGAATGTCGATCGCTGGCACGGAGCGCCCAGCCCAGCCCGCGACGCTCATCCGCTCCGACCGCTTGCTCGCGCACGGCGGCACGCGCGGTCGTCCGCTGCAACGTGCGCTCGGCGCCGACTGCACCGCCAAGGCGATACATCTCGGCGAGGCGCGCTGTGTCGGCCGCGCTACCGAAAAGCCCCGCGTGCCCTGCGATGCCGCCCATCGCCCAGCAGTTCTCATCGTGCACCTCTCCGCGCAGCAGCCGCCCACGCCACGTATCGAATTCAGTGCAAACGATATTGCCGGCGTCCTGCTCGGGCGGACGGTACCTCGTATCGGAGCAATTTGTGGGATCAAGCACGAGTTCGCGCAGCGCTTCGTCGAGCGTGACGGTAGCTATCCGCGCGACCGCCTCGCCCGCCAGCATAAAACCAAGATCGCTGTACACGACTTTTGCACCTGGAGCTGCGGTCAGTGGTGTGTTGCAGACGCGAGCGATGACTGCTTTTGCACCCAGTTCGTCGCGGAAGTTGACGTGCGCCGGCAGCCCAGATGTGTGCGTGAGCAGATGCCGGTAGGTGACGCGCGCGCGTCGGGTGTCTCTGCCTGCGAACTCCGGGATGACGCCAACGATACGGTCATCGAGCGCAAGCCGGCGCAGGTCGTGCAACGCAAGCAGTGCTGTCGCGACGTAGACCTTCGTGATCGATGCAAGGTCGAAGATGGAATCTACCTTTACCGGCTCTGCGTCCGGCGCACGCACGCCGAATGCCGCCTCGCCGGCCACCTGTCCGTCTTTGCGCACGTGAACCACAGCGGCGGTGCACACGGGTCCGATCGACTGCTCGACGACGCGCACCGAATGGTCGAGCGTCCGCTCTTTCTTGCGGCGGCTTTGCATCACCGCGCGTGCGCTGCTGAAGCGGTGAGGCGCACGGGGAGGCTGCCTCGTGCTTGGATCCTGCCCAGTATGAGCTCGGCCACTGCACGCATCGCGTGCTCGTCCTCTCCGAAACTCGAGAGCACGGTCATATCTGCTGGAAGCACTGTGGCATCGTACGGTTCCCGGCCCGCAACCGCGATGACCCGCTTGCCGACGAGTTGCAGGTCGGCCGCCGCGCGCACTTGCAGCGGATGGTGCGCTGCGCGCGAGGTCACAACCACAATAGCGCTCGCCGCTGCCGCCGCCAACAATATCTGTTTGTATTCGTGACCTGCCGGATCGAGCGTGCGGACTTGCTCGTGCACGCGGGCCGGGCCAGCCGCGAGCGCTCGGCCGATCGCCGTGGCCTGCCGCACTCGGGCCGGAGCTGGGGGCGCAAGGCGTGCAGGCGCGGCTGCCACCGCGCTATCCTCCACGGCTGTCGCAGCGCTGCCTGCGAACACGATCACCAATATCTTATCCTCAGATCCAAGCGACAGCGGTACGATAGCATTGGGATCGCGGATGCACGTGATGGCTCGCCGCGCGGCGTCGAGCGCCGCCTGCTGATGCGCTGCGCCGCCAACCGACAGTTTCTCGGATCCTTTGAGCGTTTGGGCAAGACGGCAACCCAGGGCGTCGACGCGTGCGAGGCTCGCGCGGATTCGGTCGTTTAGAAATTCGTCACTGTTCGCCGCATCGCGCAGCGCATCGATCACCGCGGGCACCGCCGACGTCGTGTGCGAGAAGAGCAGCAGATCTGCTCCCGCGCTAAGCGCCGCCCGCGCAGACGTGGCAGGCTCGTAGCGAGCTGCGATCGCTTGCATCTCCATGCAATCGGTCATAATGACGCCCTTGAAGCCCAACTCGCTTCGCAACAATCCTTCCAGCGCACTGGCGGAGAGCGTCGCTGGAATACGCTCGCTGCCTAGCGCCGGGTAGTGGGCGTGTGCCGTCATGACGCAGTCGACCCCTTGCGTGACAGCTCCCGCGAACGGCACGAAATCGGCCTCACGGAGCTCGCTGCGCGATCGCGCGATCGTAGGGAGATCGAGATGAGAATCGACAACGCTGCCGCCATGGCCAGGAAAATGCTTGGCGGTCGCGCCGATGCCGGCTGCGTGCAACCCCGCGATTGCGGCTCGCACGTGACGGCTGACGACTGCGGGATCGTCGCCAAACGAGCGCGTACCGATGACCGGATTAGCCGCCTCGCTATTGACGTCGGCGACGGGCGCGAGGTTGAGATTCACGCCAAGCGACGCAAGCTCGTCGCCTGTGAGCTCGTACATCGCCTGCGTGAGCGCCTCGTCGCCGGCTGCACCGAGCGCCATTGCAGCCGGGATCGTGGTTCCGATGCCCGCGAGCCGCGAGACAGACCCGCCTTCTTGGTCCAGCGCGATAATTGCGGGATGCCGCTCGGGTCTCGGCACCGCACGGATCGCATCCGTCAGCGCTCGCAGCTGCCCGACACTTTCGATATTGCGCCGAAAAAGGATGACACCCGCGGCTCGGGCCACGAGCTCAACCGGCACGTCCTGCGGCCGCGTGCCCTCGAATCCGAACAAGACCAGGCCGCCAACGTCACTATGTGCACCCGGGCCCATCATGCAAAGCCGCTACCCCGGCGTGTCGCGTTGCACCTTCGCCTTAAGACCTTTGTGCCTGCACTTTACCTCGCGGACAAGGTTACAGAGCACAAAACCGCCGAATGCGGCCGACGCGACGACGCTCACGCCGCTCACGCCGCTCGCTTAGACTAAAGCCGACAGAAAAGGAAACCCATGCGCATCGCCGTGCTTGCCGTCGCCGCTCTGGCGGCGGCTGTCTTGAATGCTGCCGCACCTCCGAGTGCGTCACCAGAATCGGGGGTTACGAGAGCAACGCTACCCAATGGCCTGCGCGTCGTCATCGTCAGCGACCCGTTAGCACCAGTCGTGTCAACGTCGCTGAATTACCTCATCGGCTCGGCGGAGGCGCCGGCCGGTTTCCCCGGGATGGCACACGCGCAAGAGCACATGATGTTTCGCAGCAGCCAGGGGCTTTCGACGTTCCAGCTGGCCGACATCAATGCGAGCATGGGTGGCGATCTCGACGCCGACACCCAGGACACCGTGACGCAGTACTACTACACGGTGCCGGCGAGCGATCTGGACCTGGTCCTGCGCATCGAATCGATCCGCATGCGCGGTGTGCTTGACTCGGACGCCGACTGGGGCCAGGAGCGCGGCGCGATCGAGCAAGAGGTGGCGCGCGACCTCTCCAACCCGCTCTACAAGTTCTTGACGGCCGCACGATCCCGCGTGTTTGCCGGAACGCCGTACGAGCACGACGCGCTCGGCACGCGCGAATCGTTCGAGAAAACGAACGGTGCGATGCTGAAGTCCTTCTACAACATCTGGTATCATCCCAATAACGCGATCTTGGTGATCACCGGCGACGTCGACGCACAAAAGACGCTCGCGACGATCCGCACGTATTTCGGTGACATCCCGTCTAAACAACTCCCAGCGCGCAGGGCCGTGCGTTTGCAAGCGCTCAAGCCGGCGCGCTTGGAGCTCAGTTCGGATTTCAGCGTGCCCTTAGCGCTCATCGCCTACCGCGCGCCGGGATATACAAGCCCAGACTACGCTGCCTCGCAAGTGCTCGGTGCAGCGCTCGCCAACCAGCGTAGCGCGCTGTACGAGCTCGGGATCACCGGGCAGGCGCTGTTCGCGAGTTTTGCGATCGGTACGGTGCTGCCACACAGCGGTATTGCGTTCGCATACGGCGCAGCCAATGGGGGGGATTCATCATCGCTCGCACTGCGCATCAAGACCGTCATCGCCGACTATCAAAAAAACGGGGTGCCCGCCGATCTCGTCGACGCGTCGAAACGACAGCTGATCGCGCAAGCGGAGTTCAACAAGAACTCGATCAGCGGACTCGCAGAGGCGTGGGCCGAGGCGCTCGCGGTGCAGGGGGCGTCCTCGCCTGACGATGAGGTCGCAGCGTTTGCAAAGGTGACCAAGGCTGACGTCGACCGCGTAGCGCGCCGGTACCTCGTCAACGATACGGCCACGGTCGGGCTGCTCACCCCGAGCAACTCAGGCAAACCGGTGGCAAGCAAAGGTTTTGGCGGCAGTGAGTCGTTTGCTCCCAGCCAGACCGCACCCGTCGAACTGCCCGAGTGGGCGAGCAGCGTGCTCCAAAGCCTCGCCGTGCCGCCTTCCAATATCGCTCCCAACGAGCGTGTACTGCCCAACGGCATCCGCCTCATCGTGCAATCGGAATCGGTCTCACCGACGGTAACCGTCATCGGACGCGTCAAGTCCGATCCCGATCTGCAAACCCCGGCGGGCAAGGAAGGCGTCTCCTCAGTGCTCGACGAGTTGTTCTCCTACGGCACGACCACGCTTGACCGGGTGGCGTTTCAGCGCGCGTTAGACGATATCGCCGCCCAGGAAAGCGCGGGCTCAGAATTCTCGCTTTCCGTGCTCTCGTCTGACTTCGACCGCGGCATCCAGCTTTTGGCCGACAACGAGTTGCATCCGGCGTTGCCCGCTCGCAACTTCGCGATCGTGCAGCAGCAGCTTGCCTACGCCATCAAGGGCCAGATGCAGACCCCGGACTATCTCACCAATCGCGCACTTGAAAAAGCGCTGTATCCCAAAGACGATCCCACGCAACGCGAACCCACACCCGACACGATCAGCGCGCTGACCCTCGACGACGTCAAAAATTACTATCAAAACGTTTTCCGGCCCGACCTGACGACCATCGTGGTCATCGGCGACGTCACCCCGGATGCCGCCGCGCAAAGCATCATGCACGCGTTCGGCCCTTGGAGCGCGACCGGTTCAAAACCGCAAACAGATCTGCCGCCCGTGCCGCTGAACTCGCCGGCGGCGGTCAGCGTTCCCAATGCGCAGCGCGTGCAAGATGCCGTAACGCTGGCCGAAACGATCGGCGTCACCCGATCGGACAAAGATTACTACGCCCTCGAGGTCGGCGACCACGTGCTGGGTGGCGGCTTTTATGCCACGCGTCTGTATCGCGATGTGCGAGCGGAGGCAGGCCTCGCCTACTCGGTCGGCAACTCGC
>Ga0306921_10001458_pt1 | contig 22952 bp, 19 predicted proteins | sample sta12Cox44000080_FD_203760 | JGI IMG/M metagenome (GOLD analysis project Ga0306921, IMG submission 203760) | Lab enrichment of tropical soil microbial communities from Luquillo Experimental Forest, Puerto Rico - statoxic.12C.oxic.44.000.080 (v2)... | ecosystem: Environmental > Terrestrial >...
GGTAGTGATGGAATTGAATGCGTCGTCGGCAGAAATCTCTATCGATGACGTCGCCAACTGGGAAGCCCAACATGGACCTGTGCCACTGGGAGCGATCGTTGCAGTTCGACGCGTTGGAACTACCCGTAGTCTCGCCTCAGATTCATTCCCTGTGTCAGCCGACGCGGCTCAGTTTCTCATGGATGCACGCGACACGCGTGGCTTCGTTGTCGAAACTGCAGCCAGCCTGGGCTCCGACCGCAAGCTCTGCCGCCAGATTGCTCTGCACGGGAACTACGTAGTCGAGGGATCGTCGCGGCTGGCGGCACTTCCTGAGACCGGTTCGCTTATCATTGTTGCCCCAGGAAAGAACAGCAATGCCACCGAGAGTCCAGTGCGCGTTCTGGCCATGAGAGGATAGACCAGTTCTCATGATCAACACACCTTTTCGCCTCTACGAGGGCTTATTCCTCTCTCGCTCTTTGGGAAACCGACCCAACGATCTGATCGTTATATTTCTCGACCAAACGACGAGGGAGCATTAAGGGAGGATTAGCGTGTCCGCGCAGTTCCGGCGCGTGTTTTGAAGCTCATCCCTGTCCGCGCAACTCGTTGAAATTACGTTTTTCGACTCACTCATAACCCAAAGGTCGGTGGTTGAAGACCTCGCGGCGCCGGGGTCGAGAGACCCGCCACTTATCACATCGATGTAGAGAAACGAGTTCCTTTAGAAATCGGTTGCTTCTCTCGGGGAATGCTCTCTGGGCCGCAAAAGTTCGCAGCCCGTCTGGTCGATCCATGCCCTTCGCCGGTGGCGCGGGTCCTCGGTCGTAAAGTCCTCAACCCCTGTGCTTCAACCGGGCGTTTCGGACGGCGCCGGTCTCGCGCCAAACGAGAACCCAGACCCCCAAGCCGTTTGGCACTCACCGCGCTTTTCCTCACCCCCCCTCACCCCCCTCACCCCCCTCTCACTCTCCGACATCGGCTGTCCTTTCTCCGCGCCGTTTGGTTTTTTCTCGCTGCCGCTTGTCGTGAAAGAAAAAACCAAGCCGGAGACGGCGAAAGGAAAAAACAATGAAAGCAGAAGAGATCCAGAACAAGACGAATGAAGCACTCAGCTACTTGGTTCGGGCCTTGGAGTCCGGCGAGAGCGATGTTTTGACGCATTATCTGGCAGCGATGGCCCGGTTTCACCGCTACTCGTTCGGCAACATTATGCTGATTGCTCGACAGAAACCGAATGCGACTCACATCGCTGGCATGCGGACCTGGAACTCGCTCGGCCGCTTCGTTCGCCGCGGCGAAAAAGGCATCTTGATCCTGGCTCCCATGGTCACGCGCCGGCGCAAGCCAGCTGGCGACGAGAGAATCCTTGATTCCACGACGGTGGACACTCAAGAATCAGATGGCAAACAGCCACGACCGTGTGGATTCCGCGCAGCCTACGTGTTTGACATCACCCAAACCGAGGGCCAGGCCCTTGCCTCGCTAACCGAAGTTACGGGCGATCCCAGTGGTCACCGCGAACGCCTAATCGAGTTTGTTAAAGGTCAGGGCGTTGAGCTCGACTACTCCGATACCGTCGCTCCCGCCAAAGGGTTGTCTCATGGCGGCAGGATTACGCTCCTTTCCGGTATGCAACCGGCTGACGAATTTTCCACTCTAGTGCACGAGGTTGCCCACGAGCTGCTGCATCGTGGAGCACGTCGCGCTGTCACCACAAAGCAGGTGCGCGAGACCGAGGCGGAAGCCATAGCATTTGTGGTCTCGAAGGCGGTTGGCCTCGACACAGGAACTTCTGCTCAGGACTATATTCAGCTCTGGAACGGTGATGCTCAACTCCTGCGCGAGAGCTTGGAGTTGGTCCAGCACACTGCAGCCATGATTCTCAGTGGCATTGCTCCACCCGAGGCAACGTAAGAGGCCCCTCCTCTTCGCCCTCTGCTCGGTTGCTCCCCAAGGAGTTTATCGGAACCTCGCTGGAAATCGCAGGCAGCGAGCTGAGCAACCCGGAGACGGCCCAGGTGTTTAGTCGTGTGCTGGGCAAACCAGTGAAATTTCAGCGGCTTCCCATGCCGATGGTGCGGCTTTTTCTGGGCAAAGAGTTCTACCAGATGTTCCGATGCTTCAACAGTGCGGGCTTCAATGCAAACATCGCTGAGTTGCGGAGCAAATATGCCGCATTTCATGTTCTACGCGCCAAATCTTACTAGCCAGGATATCGGAGGCGGGCCGGTGATGGGACGCTACCCTTATTTGATAAATCCTAGACCACATGCGTACCTGATCGTCAATGTTGGGTCGGCGGAAAGAGAACAAATCAACCAGGAGGAGAGTCCTCTGATCAAAGAAGTCTGTGCTTACCGAGCCGATCTTTGTCTGCATGATGAGTCACGAATGGGTCAGGCCCGCTGAGTGAACGAGCTTTGCGAGGTGCGCCTCTCCAATGCTTCACCCCAGCGGACAGTTCTCTGATCTGGAAAATGGAGTGTTTTGGCGCTCGGGCAAGATGTCGGTATAGAGCTCCGACTGAGAAGGAGTACTCCTCTGTTAAGGGCCCTCGTGACGGTGTAGTTGAAGCTTTCGCGCAACGGTGGACAGCCGTGCGAGTTCTTGCTGCAGAAGCTCCCAATGCTCTTTTCCGATTGCACTGACAAATCGATTCTGCACCTTTTGCCACCGCGGCAGACTCTTCTCAAGCGCGCGAACTCCGTGGCTTGTCAAGGTCACAAATCGTTGTCGCATGGTCGATCGCTCGGAGATAGTGAGCAATCCCTGCTTTCGCATCAGACGGAGGCTCCTCGTGAGCGTTGTGGTGTCAATCGACAAAGTGTTGGCAAGGTCGCCGATCGAAACTGGCTGAGAGTCGGCGACAGCAATCAGGACCGCAAACTGAGTCGAGCGCATGCCGGAGGGGGCCAGTTCCAAGTCGTACAGTTTCGTAACTGCGCGCGCGGCCTTTCGGCTGTTGAAGCCTACACAATAGTCCAGACCAGAGAGATCAAGACCTGTCCCACCCAATTGCTTCGACATTTCACACCGCTCAAGAGCGAAAAGAAGGTTCGCGAACTAGGATGGCGAACGCCCTGTGTATCGTTATAGAAAGCCGCACTGATCGCAAGAATGACGTTGACTATACACCAGGCAGGTGGTTGAGCCAATAAGAACGCTCCGAAAGTCATCCGCGCGCGCAATCATTCGAAGATAGTGAATTTGGGGACGTGGAGGTTTAAGGGCAACGCAGCTGGGACCTTCTCTGTTAGTCGCTCGGTCACCGCAGTTTTTCCTGCAGAGGCTTGCGGATCCCAAGCGTGAGCATGACTCGCTTGTTTCCAACTGTCTATTCGTGATTGTGATGCGATGGTCTTCCTTCGGTCGTCAGCCGACCTTGTGGATTCTTGTAAACAACGTGGCTGCGACCGAGTTCTTGTCGAGTAATGGAACGTGGGGGTACACGTCAATCGCAAATCCAAGGACTCCATGCTGGGAACGAGGAGTTTTTGTCGTCATAAACGGTTACTTACTTTTCGTTACGACCGAGACCGCGTTAAATTACACACAATCTGCCTAGAATTCTCTAGTCTTTGGTTCACGAATGTCTGCTGTTCCGTGTTGTCCGAGCCTGCCGACGTTGTACCGGAGTTCTGAGGCTCTTTGCAACTTGAAGGTGCCGGAATGGAAAGAACAACGTCAGAACGAAAGTCGCCGTCTGCGGGGGCTACGCTTGAGCAGCTCGCGAAAATCTTGGATAGTCGCATCTTCAGGAAATCCGAAAGAATGCGGCGCTTCCTGCGCTTCATCGTGGAGACGACTTTGGCTGGCAAACAGAGTGAGATCGGTGAGTACAGCTTGGGGCTTGAAGTGTACGATCGCACTGACGAATTTGATCCACGCCTGAATTCGATTGTGAGGGTCGATGCAGCTCGATTGCGATCGAAGCTGAGAGAATATTACGAAACTGAGGGCAACTTCGACGTCATCCACATCGAGATCCCCAAAGGGACGTACAAACCTGTGGTAACCAACGACAACGCCCCTCGATCATTTAACCACCAGGCCGAGGCCTTCCCGCGCAGAGCAGAGAAGGCTATCGCCATCATGCCATTCCTTGACTTGAGCCCGCAGCGAGATCAATGGCAACTCGGTCGCGGAATCTCCGAAGAAGTGGCACTCTCCTTCTCGCGAATTCCTTCCCTGTTCGTGGTTTCAAGTATCTCCGTCGTGGCGCTTAAACGCAGGCGGCTCGATGTGCCCACAATAGGGAGGCGTCTCGGTCTCGACGCGATCATTGAGGGCAGCATCCGAAAGTCGAGCAGGAGATTCCGAATCGTTGTCAGGTTAACCGACGCCATAACCGGCTACCAATTGTGGTCACAAGCTGTTGAACGCAGGGTTGGCGATGTCCTTCCCCTCCAAAAGCGGATTGCAACTCTTGTGGGAAAAGCCGTAAGAATCAAGCTCTGTGGCAGAAGGGACCCCAAAAGCTCAGTTTCCAAGAAGCGATAACTATCCCATGGGACTAGTCGAGTTCTAGGCTTGGCGGTTCCGGTGTTGGGATACATTGCCAGTTTGCATGTTGCAGCGGGTTGGCGTAACCTCATGGCCAAAATCGGAAATTTGCGACGTTTCCCACAGGGCGCGCCTGCCTCTGGAGCCCCTGGGGGAACAAAGTGAACCGAGGCCGGGCGTGGACCGAAGAAGCCAGTCATCCAACTTCCGCGACAAAGAGGGAAGCGTCGACCGCATTCGTGCGATATCCACAAAGGACATCCAAGCTGAGCTGAACCGGATTTTCATGAGCGAGCCCTTCACGAATGCGGGCCGCATGAAGCGATTTCTCGAATATGTTGTAGAACAGTCGTTCCATGGGAAAGATGACAATCTCAGCGAATATTGGATAGGTCTCCGGGTTTATGACCGCGATGATGGCTTCGATCCGCGATTGGACTCGATTGTCCGTGTCGATGCCGCCCGCCTTCGCGCGAAGCTGAGGGAGTTCTACGACTCGGAAGGGAGGAGCAGCGCGTTCCGGATAGACATCCCGAAAGGCAGCTACAAAGCGACATTCAAAACCAACAAAGCGACATTGAATACAAGGAGGGGGCCACGCCCCATCTCAGAGCGATCCACCGCGAAGGAAACATCGGATGCGAAAACGATAGCCGTGCTGCCATTTACAGATTTGAGCCCTGAGCGGGACCAAGAATACTTTGGCGATGGCATTGCGGAAGAGCTGATGTTCGCGCTCTCTCGCGTACCGAAACTTCGTGTCGTCTCGCAGACATCCGTTTTCGCCTTCAAAGGGAAGGGCATGGATGTGAGGGATATTGGCGGCCAACTGGGAGTCGGAAATATCCTGGAGGGCAGCGTGCGAAAGGCCGGGCAGAAGCTTCGCATTACAGTGCGCCTGACCGACGTCATAAGTGGTTTTCACGTGTGGTCTGAAGTGTTTACTTGTGAGCTGAAAGACATTTTTGTGGTCCAAGAAGAGATCGCGAGGTCTGTAGCCGACGCCCTCCGGCTGACGGTGGTTGGGGGGGAACCTGTAAAGCTCCCAGCAGCGCGTGCCTGCAATGTTAATGCGTTTAATCAATACTTGATTGGCAGAGCATTTTGGAATAAGCAGACCGAGCATGGTTTGCGAACGGCCATCACTCACTTCGAGCACTCCCTGGAGGAAGATCCAAGTTACGCTAAGGCCTACTTCGGGATCTCTGACTGCTACCGAAAACTCGAGTTCTGGGGATTGATGAGACCGCTGGACGCGCTCCCACGAGCCAAAGAAGCGGCCCAGAAAGCCCTAGAAATGGACGGCTCCCTGATGGAAGCCAGAGTCCCGCTCGCGGCCATAACGGCTGTTAACGAGTGGCACTGGGACCAGGCCGATTCAATGTTCCAGAACATCTTGTCGTTCCATCCAGACTATGCCCCGGCGCATCAAGCGTACGCGATGATGTGTCTGCTGCCGATGCGTCGGTTCGAGGAAGCGATCGACCACGTGCAGATCGCCAGGCAATTGGACCCGCTGGCCCTGTTGATCAATGTGCATGTGGGGGGAGCGTTCTACCTGGCGGGGCGCTACGATGAAGCGATCGAACAGCTGCGGAACACACTTGAACTAGAACCAAATTACCACTTGGCGCACTTAGGCCTCGCGGTGGCCTTGGGAGAAAAAGGGATGCTTAACGAAGCTATGGCGGTTCTCGATAGAGCAAAAACGTTGGCCGGTGAGATCATGCCAATCCGAGGTGCCTTGGGAAACATGTATGCGCGGGCCGGGGAGGTTTCCCAAGCCGAGGCGACTCTGGCCGAGCTCGTCGAATTGCAGAAGGTACGCTATGTGTCGCCCTTGGATTTCGCTCTCATCCATGCAGGTCTGGGAAGAGCTGCCGATGTTTTCCAATGTCTCAAACGGGCCGCCACTGACCACTGTGGAAGGCTGGCTTGGACTCTCATCGAACCACGCTACGAGGGCTTTCGTTCTGATCCAAGATTCGCGGAATTGCTTCAGCATGTCAATCTTGCCCCGCCGACGACGGCGGGACCCGCCTAGTCCGCCCTCCATCAGCGATTCATTCGAAAGGGAAGCAAGGCCCCCAAAGAGGGGCCATGTAGCCTGACACCTACTTGAGAGCCCCGGCTGTACCTTCGGGCTCCCGCGATAGGCCAGAGCGCGATTACCGTTAAATAACGGTTTCACACTTACCTCAATCATGAATATGTGTAACTCTTTGCAAATCTCTTGAAAGCTAGCTGGATACGGATCGTGTTGGAGGATTCTCTCAATTGTGAAGAGGGGGAGGGCGCAGAATTAATGCGACGACATCAGGAATCAAAACGATCTAGTTCTGCCCAAGAAAGCAACAAACCGAAGAACCTGCGGACGTTTTCTCAATAAATCGAAACCCTCCACGTAAACAAGCGCGACTCGGTTCCCTGCGGACTGAACCGATCACAGCCAAGAAACACGTAACTGAACTCAAAATCGAAAGCGGGAGAAAGATGGATATTCTCAGTTCGACCGTGACCACCTTTGAAAGCGTACTCCCGCTTTCCAGAATTACTGAAATCACCGGAGCCAAGTCGGACATTGCTAAAGGCTGGACGAATGGTGAACGCAATTGGACGATTGGCTATTGCAATTCTTTTGCGAATGCTATTCAAATGATGAACTTTTTTTTATCCATTTTGACATGTGCATACATGTCAACAAGATGTCAAAGGAATGTCAACAAATTGTCAACTGCTATTTGAAGGGAGAGTGTTAAGCGCATGCAAAACAAGCGAACGGTATCTCTCCTCTCTTTGGGGCTCAGCGTCTTCGCCCTAAGCTCGATTATTGTTTGGGGTCAGGCGTCCACTCGGCCCAAATCCCCGGTGAACGTTGATTCGCAGGGCATCGGCGCTCATGGGTACGATCCCGTCGCTTTCTTCACCGAAGGAAAGGCCAACCGGGGAGATTCGCAGTGGCGAAGCGCCTACGGAGGAGCGACTTATTATTTCCAGTCAAACTCCAATCGAGAGATGTTCGACAAAGACCCTGGCAAATATGCTCCGCAATACGGCGGATACTGCGCGATGGCGATGACTATGGGGAAACTAGAAGATGTCGACCCCACTTTTTTTGTTGTCCATGATGGCAAGTTGCTGCTCCAGCGGAATGAAAAAGCGCACCTGATGTTTTCCAGGGATTTGGACGGAAATCACAGGAAAGCAGATGCCAACTGGGCGAAGCTCGAGGATGGGGCATCTCGCTAACCGTCAGTATGCGGGCTGGTCAAACGCGGTTTCGAGGCGGCTCTGGAGGCCGCGAAAGTTGGATTGCTGGGTGAACCCGCAAGTCACAGGTCGACGCAGGTGGGCATCACGCACAAAGATACCGGTTGCACCGCAATACCCGAATGCTGAGGTTGGACTGAGTGCTGAGCGGCATCGGAGTGCACGGCAATTCTTGACAGAACTGAAGACGCTTTACCTGCAACTGGGGGAGCTGGAGAGAGCCAAAATTCGTGCCCAGCTGAATCAGCTGAGGCAACAATGATTGGCGACTGGAAGCATCAAGTCCAGATGGTTGGTACTCATAGTTATGGTCGAACTCCTTAGCCCTAAGCAAGTCAACAAGACTCGAGCGTCGAAGGGGAAGTGACCCTGCGTCAGACGGAGCGGCAGTCCATGATGCCAGATCGGATCAAACGAATTCTCATACTCGGCGGAGGATTCGGTGGACTGTACACGGCGCTGGAGCTGGAAAAAGAGCTGGGCGGTGACTCTTCAGTCGAAATCACTCTAGTGAATCGGGAGAACTTCTTCCTGTTCACCCCTATGCTGCACGAGATCGCAGCCAGCGATCTAGACTTCACACACATCGTCAATCCGATCCGGAGACTACTGAGAAAGGTTGAATTCTTTCACGGGGAAGTCCAGTCCATCGATCTCCAGTCCAGGTGCGTTCTGGTAACTCACGGTCCTGAACGTCACCCGCACAAACTGGATTATGACTGCCTTGTTATAGCGCTGGGATCGACAACAAACTATTACGGCATTTTAGGTCTCGAAGGCAAAGCCGTAGCGATGAAGTCACTGGGAGACGCGATTCACTTGCGCAATCAGCTGATTGATCTTTTGGAGGAGGCAGACTTTGAATGCGCCCTCGGGTCGCGAAATGAGTTGCTGACGGTAGTGGTCGCGGGCGGCGGGTTCTCTGGAGTGGAGACGGTTGCTGCCGTAAATGATTTCCTTCGGGGCTCGCTCGCAATGTATCCCCATCTGGCGGGCAGTCTCATCCGTGTGGTGTTGGTCCATCCGGGCGAGATTGTTCTTCCAGAGCTTGGTCCCGAGCTGGGGCTGTACGCGCAAAGAAAGTTGGCGGGGCGGGGAGTAGAGATTCGAGTCAAGACCAAAGTGGAGCGGATATCAGAGAGCGGTGTCGAGCTTGATGATGGAACAACCATCGAGGCGAAGACCATAGTGTGGACCGCGGGAACCTCCCCCAGCCCAGTGCTCCAGGCTTTGCCGTGTGCCAAGAAACACGGCAGACTTCTGGCCAACTCATTCTTAGAACTTCCCGAATTCGATCGAGTTTGGGCCTTGGGGGATTGCGCCTTTATTCCCGACGGGGCCGGGAAGCCATACCCGCCAACGGCACAGCACGCCATGCGACAGGGCAAGACGGTGGCGCGAAACATCGTGGCAACCTTTCGTGGGAGCGAAAGGAAAAAATTTGAATACTCAACCCTCGGGCAGCTCGCCGCAATTGGCCGCAGAACTGGCGTGGCAAACATCTTGGGGGTGAATTTTTCCGGCTTCCTCGCTTGGTTCCTCTGGCGGACTATTTATCTCGGTAAATTGCCCCGGCTCGAAAAGAAGGTGCGGGTGGCCTTCGACTGGACTCTCGATTTGCTTTTCGCCAAGGACCTCGTCCACTTCATGATCTTGCGATCCACGGCCACATCGAACTGGAACGAGCGGGAGCCAAAGACGGCAGCAATGAGCAAGTGACCCAGCGGGCGGAGTGCGATCTCGAGCTGGTGCTTCCGAGAGTTGGTATTGATTATGAGCGCAGAGAACAGATTCGATGTCATCATAATCGGCACGGGAGCGGGCGGAGGCACTCTCGGCTATGCTCTGGCTCCTAGCGGAAAGCGAATTTTATTCCTTGAGAGAGGCGATTTTGTCCCTCGTGAGAAAGCGAATTGGAATCCCCGCCTCGTCAATGTTGAAGGTCAATACAACACGAAGGAAATTTGGGAGGACGTCGGAGGCAAGCCCCTCCATCCCCATACAAACTACTACGTCGGAGGAAATACCAAGTTCTATGGCGCGGCTCTATTCAGACTGCGCAAGGAAGATTTTGGTGAGATCCGTCACCACGGCGGGCCCTCGCCCGCGTGGCCAATCTCGTACGAGGACCTTGAGCCTTACTACCTGAAGGCTGAGCATCTCTATCAAGTCCATGGGGAACGCGGCGCGGACCCCACCGAACCGCACGCCAGTGGTCCATACGCGTACCCGCCAGTGACCCACGAGCCGCGGATTCAGCGGTTAAGGGATGATTTCGCTCGTCTTGGCCTCAAGCCTTTTCACGTTCCCCTGGGCGTACAGCTTGATGAAAAGAATCGGCACACAAGCAAGTGTATCCGCTGCGACACCTGTGATGGGTTTTCTTGTCTGATACAGGCCAAGTCAGACGCGCAGGTGATATGCGTAGATCCTGCGCTGTCGTACCCCAACGTCACACTCTTGACGAATTCTTATGTCGAACGACTCGAGACCAGTTCTGCAGGGCGAGAGGTGACGAAGGTGGTAGTAAAGCAAAACGGAAAAACGACCTCGTATTCCGCGGACATTATTGTGGTTTCGTGCGGAGCTATCAATTCAGCCGCGCTGCTCTTGCGCTCCGCCAACGAGAAGCATCCGCGTGGGTTAGGGAACAGTTCTGATGTCGTCGGCCGACATTACATGGGACATGTCAATTCCGTGCTCATGGCGATCTCGAAATGTCCGAATCCGACCACGTTCCAAAAAACGCTCGCGCTCAACGACTTTTACTTTGCTTCAAAGGAGTGGGCGTATCCCATGGGGCACATCTCGTTTGTGGGCAAACTCGATGGAGAGACATTGAAGGCGGGAGCGCCCGCGATCGCTCCAGGATGGACGCTGGACCTCATGGCCAAGCACTCGCTCGATTTTTGGTTGACCTCGGAAGATTTGCCCGATCCAGACAATCGCATCACTTTGAGTCGCGAGGGGAAGATCGTACTTAACTACAAACCGAACAACGAAGAGGCTCACAAGCGGCTGATTGCCAGACTCGAAAGTCTCATGAGGGCCCAGTCGAAGTGCCCGACGCACGGTGATCAGTGCTATCAGGGATTGTTTGCCCGTAACCTTTTCCTAGGTCAGCGTATCCCCCTTGCTGGAGTCGCTCATCAGAACGGCACGATCCGCTTTGGCCGTGATCCCAGGACCTCGGCACTCGACGTGAACTGCAAAGCGCACGATTTGGACAATCTTTATGTTGTGGACGGGAGTTTCTTTCCATCAAGTGGGGCCGTGAACCCAGCCCTAACGATCATGGCGAATGCGCTTCGGGTCGCAGATCACTTGCGCGCGCGAATTGATTAGGTGGTGGACCACATATGCATCAGCAAGGAAAAAGAAGACTCTCGGGCAGGCTTGCCGCCGGTAAGTTCTGTGTAGCGATCGCTTGGTTCTCCTTCTCGATCGCATGTGTTCGTCCAATGCGGGGAAACACTGGGGATGAGCCGCTTGTTCGCGCCGTCGAATCCGTGGGAATGACGGTTGCCGATGCTGATCGCTCGATCGACTTCTACTCAAGGGTGCTCTCCTTCCAAAAAACGTCTGACGTTGAATTGCAGGGGAGCGAGTACGAGCACCTAGAGGGAGTGTTTGGCCTGCACCTGCGCGTGGTCCGCATGCGCCTCGGCAATGAGTCTATAGAGCTTACGGAATATCTGGCGCCGAGGGGCAAGCCAGTGGCCATCGATTCTCGCAGCAATGATCGGTGGTTTCAGCACATTGCAATCATCACCGGCGACATGAATCGGGCGTATGCCTGGCTACGGCAGAACCGGGTGCAGCAGGTGTCCTCAGCCCCGCAGACGCTCCCTGACTACATCACACCTGCAGCTGGCATACGCGCCTTCTACTTCGAGGATCCGGATCATCATCCGCTTGAGATATTGCAATTTCCTTCCGACAAGGGCAGTCCTAAATGGCACCAATCTGACGGAAAACTGTTTCTCGGAATTGATCACACCGCGATCGCTGTGGCGAATACTGCTGCCAGTAGGGCTTTCTACCACGATGTGTTGGGCTTCCGGGCAGCTGGCGAAAGTGAGAATTACGGACCCGAGCAGGAACACCTGAACAACGTCTTCGGCGCCAGGCTGCGAATCACCAGCTTAAGAAGCATGGAGGGTCCTGGCATCGAGCTGCTCGAATATCTGACGCCAGGCGATGGCCGCAGCATGCCAGCCGACGAGCGCGCCAACGATCTTGTGCACCACCAAACTCGCCTCGTAACGGATGACATCGAGGCAGCATTGAGAGCTTTACAAGAGAAGCATTATCAACTGGTCTCGTCTGGCATCGTCACATTGACCAAGGCGGAGATTGGGTTCCACTTCGCTCTAATGGTGAGGGACCCTGATGGTCATCCGATTGAGTTGGCAAAGCCGTAGGGGCCGCTGCCATCAGGAGGAAACATGAAACCGAACATCTGGAAGGCAGTGGCAGGAGGATTCGTCGGCACGATCATGTTCACGCTGATGATGCGCTTTATGGCGCCCATGATGGGCGTGCGAATGGACATTGTCGCCAGGCTCGGTGAGATGACACATACGGGAATGGCGGGCGGGATTTTCATGCATTTCCTGAATGGCACTGTCATTTTTCCGCTGATCTATGTCTATCTGCTCTATCGATGGCTGCCTGGTGCGCCATGGCAAAAGGGGCTGCTGTGGGGCCTGATTCTGTGGTTTGGAGTGGAGACAGTGATGATGCCAATGATGGGCGGTGGCCTTTTCAGCATGGAGATGGGCGGGATGAAGGCTGTCATGGCCGCGCTCATAGGGCACCTGGTTTATGGCGCGATTTTGGGAGGCGTGGCCGGAGCGCCAGCCGCCGCTGAGGCTGCTAAGGCAGCCGTGTGAGGGTGAGTAGGTCGAGACGACAAATGACGAGGCTTCAACAAGACAGCAAACGCAACGAGCGAATCCTCACCGAAGAAGAAAAGCGGCTAGAGGAATCGCGGCAGCGCACGACGCACTGGAAGAGGTGGGGCCCTTACTTAAGCGAGAGACAGTGGGGCACGGTGCGAGAGGACTACAGTTCCGGTGGCACCGCCTGGGAATATTTTCCGCATGACCACGCACGCTCGCGAGCTTATCGCTGGGGCGAGGATGGGCTGGGCGGCATTTCTGATCGCCATCAGTTGATCTGCTTTGCCTTAGCCCTGTGGAACGGTAAGGATCCGATCCTGAAGGAACGCTTGTTCGGTCTCACCGGAAATGAAGGCAACCATGGTGAGGATGTAAAGGAGTATTACTTCTACCTCGATTCCACGCCCACCCATTCGTACATGAAATTTCTCTATAAGTATCCTCAGGGCGAGTATCCATACAACTGGCTGGTAGAGGAGAACCGCCGCCGGGGTAAACGTGATCCCGAATTCGAATTATTGGATACGGGGATCTTCGAGGAAGATCGCTATTTTGATGTTTTCGTCGAATACGCGAAGTCGACTGCCGAAGACATATTGATTTCAGTCACCGCGCATAACCGCGGCCCGGAAACGGCTGAGCTGCATATATTGCCCACGCTATGGTTTCGGAACACCTGGAGTTGGGATCGCAGTTCTCAGCAGCCGACCCTCAATCGTGTGCTGGAGTCGAACGATGCGGCAGTGGTTGAAGTGAGCCATGCAGTTTACAAAAAACGTTGGCTGATGTGCGAAGGCTCGCTTGAAGTCCTCTTCACGGAAAACGAGACCAATAACGAGCGGCTGTTTGGTGTGTCCAGCCGTGGCCGGTTTGTGAAAGATGGTATCAACAATTACATCGTTCAGGGTATGCGAGAGGCAGTCAACCCGGCACAGACCGGAACAAAATGTGCAGCGCATTACCCTTTTCAGATCGACGGCGGCGCGAGCGTAACGATTCGCCTCAGGCTGACCGACCAGCCGCCCGCGGTCGAGCACAGGTCCGCTCCAGCGGTTGTGGTCGCGGGAGTCCACCCTTTTGGAGAAGACTTCGAGGAGATCTTCGCGAGACGGCGTCGCGAGGCGAACGAGTTCTATGCCCAGCGCGTACGGTCCTCTGAGAATACAGACGCCACTCGGGTGCAGCGTCAAGCCTTTGCCGGCATGCTGTGGTCAAAACAGTTTTATCACTATGACCTTAAGCAGTGGCTTAGAGGCGATGCGGGCGAACCCCCGCCCCCTGGACAGCGGACAAATGGGCGCAATCGCGAGTGGGCACACCTCTACAACGAAGACATCATTTCGATGCCGGACAAATGGGAATATCCATGGTACGCGTCTTGGGATCTTGCATTTCACTGTGTGACCCTGGCCACGATCGATCCGGATTTCGCGAAAGAACAGGTCCTTCTTTTTCTTCGCGAATGGTACATGCATCCGAATGGGCAAATCCCTGCCTATGAATGGGCATTCGGGGACGTTAATCCTCCCGTGCATGCCTGGGCTGCGTGGCGGGTCTACAAAATTGAGAAACGAATCAGGGGCCACGCAGACCGGACATTTCTAGCGCGGGCGTTTCAGAAACTGCTGCTCAATTTCACCTGGTGGGTGAACCGCAAGGATGCCGAAGGCAAGAACATCTTTCAGGGTGGCTTTCTGGGACTCGATAACATTGGGGTGTTCGACCGCTCTGCTCCACTGCCTACCGGAGGGCATATCGAGCAATCCGATGGTACCAGCTGGATGGGGATGTATTGCTTGAACATGCTAGCCATTGCGTTGGAGTTAGCGAGAGAGGACCACACATATGGTGATATGGCGAGTAAGTTCTTTGAGCACTTTGTCTACATCGCTGAAGCGATGAACAATCGCGGTGGTGAGGGCATCGAGCTCTGGGACGAGGAAGACGGATTTTTTTATGACGTATTGCATCTTTCGGAAAACAACCACCACTTTCTCAAAGTTCGGTCGATGGTCGGTCTGATTCCGCTGTTCGCGGTGGAAACCTTGGAGCCTGAAGTTGTCGATGTATTGCCCGGATTCAAAAAGCGCATGCTCTGGTTTATCGAAAATCGGCCGGAACTGCGTCACAACGTAACTACAGTCGCAGATAAGGACGGACGCATGCGGCGACTTCTATCCATTGTCAGTCCCGAGCGGCTGCCGAGAGTGTTGCGCGTGATGCTGGACGAGCGAGAGTTTCTCTCTCCTTATGGCGTTCGCGCTCTCTCACAATTTCACCGCGAGCACCCTTACGTATTGGCTGTCGACGGACATGAATACCGAGTCACGTATCAGCCGGCCGAATCGGATAGCGGCTTGTTCGGGGGAAATTCGAACTGGCGCGGCCCGATCTGGTACCCGCTCAACTTTCTTCTCGTGGAATCGCTGCAGAAATTCCACCACTTCTTTGGTGACACACTTAAGGTGGAGTGCCCCACGGGGTCGGGGAAACGCGCGACTCTGTGGGAAGCTGCAACTGACCTTTCCCGCCGGCTCATACGAATTTTCCTCCGCGATGGTGATCGCAGAGCGGTCTATGGGGGGCAGAAAACTTTCCAGGACGATCCGCACTGGCGCGACTGGATTCAGTTCCATGAGTACTTTCACGGAGACAATGGTGCCGGGATTGGTGCCAGCCACCAAACCGGTTGGACGGGCCTGGTTGCGAAGTTGATTGAACAGATTGGCGGATAACGTATGGCGCAGGAACAGACAGAGAGTGCCAGGGACTGCAATGATGGAAGACTCCCGTAAGGGCGCGATAGCGGGGCCTGCAACCGAAACTGCGCCGTGGGTCCAGTTCGGCCGCGAAATTTGCGGCTCTGTTTGCGAGGCCAGCGAACGCGAGTGGCTGGTGACGAATGGACTTGGTGGATTTGCTTCAGGAACGGTCTCAGGCCTGCTTACCCGACGCTACCACGGTCTGCTGATTGCCGCCTTGAAGCCTCCTTTGGGCCGCACCCTGCTTGTTGCCAAGCTTGAGGACGTGGCCCGGTACGCTGACCACAATTATCCGCTAACAACGAATCGATGGAGTGATGGAACTCTCGATCCACAAGGCTACCGGTACATTGAACGTTTTCATCTCGATGGAACCTCTCCAGTTTGGACGTTCGCCTGTGCCGATGCTTTGCTGGAAAAGCGCGTCTGGATGCAGCAGGGAGGAAATACGACGTATGTCCAGTATTCCCTGATCCGGGCAAGCCTCCCCCTTGAGCTCGAACTGAAAGCCCTAGTGAACTACCGCGACTACCATGCCAATACTCACGCAGGCGACTGGCGAATGAACATCGAGCCCGTGGATCATGGACTTCGGGTATCAGCATTCCAGGATGCGGTGCCGATTTATCTCCTCATGCCGTCTTGCAGATCTGAATCGGCCCACAATTGGTATCGTAATTTTGACCTTAGCTGTGAACGGAGCCGCGGTCTCGATGACCGAGAAGATCACCTGCACGCGGGAACGTTTCAGGCAACTCTCAGGCCCGGAGAGTCGCGGACATTTCTTTGCAGCACGGATTCCAAGCCCGAACTCGACGCCCTTAGGGCTTGGGAGGGACGTGCCAGGCATGAGAGAGCTTTGCTTGAGCGCTGGACAGCTGCCCTCCCATCCTCGCCCCAAGCCGCTCCGTCATGGGTAAAACAGCTAGTTCTAGCGGCCGACCAGTTCATTGTCAGCCGTCCTGTGAAGGACGACCCTTACGCGTGCTCCGTCATCGCCGGCTATCACTGGTTCGGCGATTGGGGGCGAGACACGATGATCGCGCTACCCGGCTTGACCATTTCCACGGGCCGGACTGAAATTGCGCGCAACGTGCTCCGCACTTTCAGCCGCTTCGTCGACCGCGGAATGCTTCCGAACGTTTTCCCCGATGTTGGAGAAGCGCCGGAATATAACACTGTTGACGCAACACTCTGGTACTTCGAAGCCATCCGGCAATACTTGGCGGCTACAAACGACGTCGGATTCCTCTCCGAAATCTATCCTGTCCTCGATGAGGTCATCGATTGGCACGTTCGGGGCACACGCTACCGCATCTGCGTCGACTCCGCAGATGGCTTGCTTTATGCCGGCGAGCCTGGCGTACAGCTCACATGGATGGACGCAAAAGTCGGCGATTGGGTTGTTACTCCTCGCATCGGGAAGCCGGTGGAGGTTAACGCACTCTGGCTGAACGCGTTGGTCAGCATGTCTCAGTTCGCGGCCGTGCTGTGCAAATCGGGCAATCTTTACGAATCAATGGCACAGAAGGCGCGGCACGGCTTCCAGCGCTTTTGGAATGACTCATCGAAGTACTGCTTTGACGTGATTGATGGACCCAATGGGCAGGACGCATCGCTGCGTCCGAACCAAATTCTCGCGGTGTCATTGCAGCAAAGCCCGTTAAGCGACGCCCAACAGCTCTCCGTGGTGGACGCTTGCGCTCATTCCCTCCTCAGTTCGTTTGGGCTGCGGAGCCTCGCGTCAGAGCATCCAGATTACTGCGGGGTATACGGTGGCATGCCGCGCGAACGCGATAGTGTGTATCACCAGGGGACTGTGTGGGGTTGGCTTTTGGGGCCTTTCGTCCAGGCGCATCTGAAGGTATTTGGCGATCCAGCCAAGGCAGCATCATTCTTGGAACCAATCGTGAACCATATAAACACGCACGGTCTGGGCACTGCCAGTGAAATCTTCGACGGAAATGCGCCGTTTACCCCGCGTGGGTGCATCGCACAGGCTTGGACCGTAGGTGAACTCATTCGTGGCTGGACGGCGCTGGTGTGCGCGAGAGAAGCCATGACTTCGAATGCTAGAGGCCAGTTGGCAAGGAAACTCGTCGAATCCTTAAGGGAAGACTCTGTCGCAGACACAAGGAAGATTCGCATACAGAACTACCAAGATGCGTTGGATTGAGAATGCCTCGCGCTAAAAAGTGGCGATGTTCGGCTATAGCTAGGAAGGAGCATGCAACGTGCAGACAGAAACGGCGAACACAAGTTATCCGCAGGTGCTGCTACCAGAGTGCCAGGTCCCAAGGTCACTAAAAGGGCAGAAAGCTTTGGTGACCGGTGCAAGTTCGGGAATCGGAAAAGCTGTTGCGGTCGCGCTGGGGCGGGCCGGCGCTGATGTGGTTGTCAATTATGTAGGCAAGGAGGGCGCAGCCGATGAAGTTGCGGCTGTGGTTGCCGACTCTGGCGTTCGGGCGCTCGCCATTCGGGCCGACGTGTCACAGGAATCGGAAGTTGAAGCGATGTTTGCCAAGATGCTCAAAGAATTCGGGACCATCGACATCCTGGTGAACAACGCGGGATTGCAAAAAGACGCCCCGTTAGAGGAGATGACACTGCCGCAATGGAACACGGTCATCGGAGTGAATCTTACGGGACAATTTCTATGCGCGCGGGAAGCAGTACGTGAATTCAAGCGCCGGGGAGTGGTCAAGGATGTTTCCGTCTCGGCCGGCAAGATCATTTGCATGAGCTCCGTGCATGAAGTCATTCCCTGGGCAGGACACGTGAACTACGCAGCCTCCAAAGGCGGAATCATGATGATGATGAAGAGCATCGCCCAGGAAGTCGCACCCTACCGTATCCGTGTCAACAGCATTTGCCCAGGCGCCATCCGTACGCCGATCAACACCAGTGCTTGGTCCACAGCCGAGGCCTACGAATCGTTGATGACTCTCATTCCCTACAAACGCATCGGCGAACCGGAGGACATCGGGCGAGTTGTCGTGTTCCTGGCATCGGACCAGTCTGATTACATCAACGGAGCGAGCATTTTCGTGGATGGGGGCATGACCCTGTATCCGGGTTTTGCTACCGGCGGCTAGCGAATCAAACGAGGTGTTTGGGGCGGGCCGGAAAGAAACTTTGCAGGAGGTCAGCATGCGTCGAGAACGAGCACTGAAAATCGTTATGGTGATTCTCGTCGAAAGACACCGGGACACAACTAAGACTTACCGAGCCGGTGTTTCCTGACGAGGAGTCGACAAAAAGCACAGAGAAGCGTGGCCGAAGGTGCTTGAGACGCTCGACCAACGGATGAAGGAACGTGGCTGACCGCCGGAAGCTTCGAATGATGAAGGGCCGACACTTGCATCAGACTCGGGTACATGTGTGAGGACAAAGGTATGTTTCATGCATTGCGCCGCCACTGGCCGGAGTACCTGATAGAGGCTGCGGGCTTAGGCACGTTCATGATTTCCGCGTGCGTATTCACCGTGCTTCTGATGCATCCGGCCTCACCTTTGGCGCTCCGGATCGCCGACCCGCTATGGAAGCGGGCAGTGATAGGAATTGCCATGGGCTTAACAGCCATTGCGCTCATCTACTCTCCCTGGGGCGAACAGTCGGGAGCTCACTTTAATCCATCGGTGACAATCGCGTTCTTCCGTCTAGGGAAGATCGCCCCCGCTGATGCCTTCTTCTATGTCGTGTCGCAATTCACAGGAGCGGTTGTAGGAGTGCTCATATGTGTTGTCTTGCTTCGGCGTTGGCTCTCTGATCCGCAGGTCAACTACGCGATCACCACTCCTGGACAAAGAGGCGCCACCGTGGCATGGGTCTCTGAATTCTTGATCTCGTTCCTGTTGATGACGACGGTGCTGGTTTCCTCCAACAGCAAGAGATTAGCGGCGCTTACCGGCGTTTTTGCGGGAGTCCTTGTAGCGGCCTACATCACGGTGGAAGCGCCTCTTTCAGGGATGAGCATGAACCCTGCGCGAACCCTCGGATCGGCGCTGCCCGCACATGCATGGAAGGGCTGGTGGATTTACTTCACCGGCCCGCCTGTCGGCATGCTGGTCGCAGCGACGATTTACACAAAATTGAGGGGCGCACACAGCGTGATCTGCGCCAAGCTGCACCATGGGGAAGGCCAACGGTGCATTTTCAATTGTGGATACCGGACAGATCTGAAACTTAACGCCGACCAGCCTCATCGACGGAAAATCTCCGACTCTTCTTGCAAGCCGAATTGCGGATCGCAGGATGCGAGCCCAAAGCCGCCTTGCTGGAACCTCGACAAACAAACATGAACCGAACGAGTTGGCGCAGATTGGGAGGGGAGCACGAGCCATGAACCTACTAAAGCATTTGATCGTCATTTTGATTGCGGTTCCCACTCTACACGCCTCGGGATCCTCAGCTCTATCTGAGAAGAAAGGGCTTACGCTGGAAGGGGCGCGCAAGGTCATTGCCGCCGCCGAGGCGTATGCAAAACAGCACAGCGCACCGGGAGGCGCCATCGCGGTGGTCGACGATGGCGGCAACCTTATGGCGTTGGTGCGGCTCGACGGGACCTTCTCGGCCGGACCCAGGATTTCAATTGGGAAAGCCAGAACTGCCGTGCTGTTTAAGAAGCCTACCAAAGTTTTTGAGGAGTTAATCAACAAGGGCCGCACCACGATGGTGGCGTTAGAGGATTTCACTCCGCTGCAAGGAGGAATTCCAATCGTTGTCGGCGGAGAAATCGTCGGCGGGATTGGAGTCAGCGGCGCTTCAAGTGCCCAACAAGATGAGGAGGTCGCCATAGCCGGAGCTGAAGCGGCCAAGCAGTTCAGTGCGGATCCAGTCACCACTGCCCAGCCGACTGCCACTTACTTTCCGAAGGAAAGAGTTGATGCTGCATTTTCCACGGGGACTGAGCTGTACGGACTGGAGGGAAAGTACACGATTATTACGAGCCGCCGCGATTCTCCAGGAATGATTGAGGTGCACGAAGAGGAGTCCGATCTTATCTATGTGATCAGAGGATCGGCGACTTTCATTACCGGGGGAACTCTATTGGACGGTAAGAAGGTAGCTGAAAACGAAATTCGAGGTAGTCAGCTGAACGGCGGCGGAGCCCAGAGCCTGGCAGCTGGAGACGTCATTGTCGTTCCGGCCGGCACACCTCACTGGTTCAAGGAGGTCCAAGCACCGTTGTTGTATTACACCGTGAAGGTTAGATAGGACACGAATTGAAATGAAAAACGTAATAATAATAATGATATGGGGTACATTTGTATTTCTGAGCCATGGATCGGCCTGGGGGCAGGCTTGGGCCGCGCAGGAGCCCCCATATGGGAGACCAGACGCGGTCATCGATCTTCGAACCAGGGTGGGCGTCGAACTCGTCAAGGGGCAGTGGAGGTACAGTGACGTAAGAATCATCGAGAGTGACTTCCGAGCGCCTGGCGCGGACCTGAAGCCATCGGGGAAGCCGATTGAAACTTACGACTACTCTCCCCACGCGGGCATCGCCGACTTCGACGACTCCCAATGGGAAGCTATCGACCCGACTACTCTCGAGGCAAGGCGGTCCACCGGCAAAGTCTGTTTCAATTGGTATCGCATCAATGTAACGATTCCGGAGAAGGTAGGCGAGTTCCAAACCGCCGGAGCCACCATCGCTTTCGAGATTGTAGTCGACGACTATGCTGAAGTTTGGGTAAACGGTGCGCTGCCGTCCATATACGGCCAAAGTGGCGGACCCGTTATCAAGGGGTTCAATGCGCCGAATCGGCTGATCATCGCGCGGAATGCCGTTCCCGGGCAGAAAATTCAGCTGGCAGTGTTTGGAATCAACGGTCCGATTTCCGCGAGTCCCAACAATTTCATATGGATAAAGTCCGCTGTTGTCGATTTCTATAAAGCCGCTGCCGCTGGAGGTGTTCCCGTAGCGACTCAGGTCCTGCGGAAGGACCCGGGACTCGACTTGATCCTGACCCCAGGGACCAGGATTGAGAGGCTTGCCGCCGGGTTTCAGTTCACGGAGGGTCCGGTATGGGACCGCGAGGGCGGGTACCTGCTCTTCAGCGATCCGAACAACAACCTTATATATAGGTGGAGTCCGGACGGGCAGGTATCCGTTTACCGGTCTCATAGCGGCTATACCGGATTGAATATTGGGGAATACGGGCAGCCAGGCTCGAATGGTCTGACCCTAGATCGTGAAGGGCGTCTCACGATAAACGAGCATGGCAACCGAAGGGTAACGCGCCTCGAGAAGAATGGCGTTTTAACGGTGTTGGCTGACCGCTACCAGGGCAAGCGTCTCAATAGTCCAAACGACCTCGTCTACCGGTCCGATGGAACTTTGTACTTCACCGATCCTCCTTTTGGCCTGCCGAAGTTCTTTGATGATCCTCGCAAGGAACTTTCCTACAGCGGCGTGTTTTGCCTCATAAAGGGCCAGTTGAAATTGGTGGCGACAGATCTGAATGGACCGAACGGGCTGGCATTCTCTCCAGACGAGAAGTTCCTTTACGTCGACAACTGGGATCTCGAGCGGAAAATTGTCATGCGTTACGAAGTTCAGCCGGACGGCAGCCTTGCAAATGGCAAGGTCTTTTTCGACGCGACCGCCGAGCCAGGTGAGGACGCCTGGGACGGCATGAAGGTAGACCAACAGGGAAACCTATATCTCTCTGGGCCCGGCGGGCTTTGGATAATTTCTCCTGAGGGCAAGCACCTGGGAACAATAACTGGCCCAGAGCATCCGCACAACATGGCTTGGGGGGACGAAGATGGCAAAACCCTTTATTTGTGCGCGAAAACCGGTCTTTATCGGATTCGATTCAACATTGCAGGAATCCGGCCCTAAGAGAATAAACATGGGCAACATGTGCTCACTTGGCCTAGTGAGACGAGAATGATGCAACGACAGGGTTTCTTCACTGAGAGCGGTATGGATGTGCCGACGGTGACGACCTCGCAAATGCGTGAAGTGGACCGGATCGCCATCGAGGAAACGGGACCGAATCTCTTTCAGATGATGGAAAATGCCGGCCGCAATCTGGCGGAGATGGCACTCGAGCGGCTCGGCGGAAACTGGCAAAGCGCGAGAGTTGTGGTACTAGCAGGAAGCGGTGGCAATGGTGGCGGAGGAATTACCGCGGCTCGCCATCTGGCAAACCGTGGTGTCCGAGTCGAGCTCTGCCTGGCGGTACCGGACAAGCTGAGCGCGGTGGCTGCATGGCAGCGCAAAGTCTTTCAGTCGACCTCAGGCAAGGAAGTCGACTTTCGACATTTGGACCCCGCTCCAGTGAATTTGATACTTGACGCTCTCATCGGTTACGGCTTGCAGTCGGCGCCACAGGGCATCTTCGCCGAGTTGATTGGCTGGGCTAACGGCACGACCGCTCCCATTATTTCCCTCGATGTTCCTTCAGGCCTGGACTCTACCACCGGAGCAACCCCAGGAGAATTCATTCGGCCGGGGTGGACGATGACTCTGGCGCTACCTAAGTCCGGACTCGCCAGAGCGGCGATCGGAGAACTG
>Ga0306921_10001461_pt1 | contig 22937 bp, 17 predicted proteins | sample sta12Cox44000080_FD_203760 | JGI IMG/M metagenome (GOLD analysis project Ga0306921, IMG submission 203760) | Lab enrichment of tropical soil microbial communities from Luquillo Experimental Forest, Puerto Rico - statoxic.12C.oxic.44.000.080 (v2)... | ecosystem: Environmental > Terrestrial >...
CTAATGACAACCCCAAGCCGTTCGTCTGGACCGCCGATCCCGACAAGATCATCACTGCCGTCAGACGCGGGTACCAAGCGTTAGATTCGATCCACTAGTCATGGTAGGACGCCCAAACGAAGCTCCGTCGCTGGTGCTAAAAGCGATCACCCTTAGTCCTCGTGACCCATACATAGGCGGGTTCTATTGGGTTCTCGGGCGTGCCTATTTCGTGATGAGGGACTACGAAAACGCAATTGTTTGGTTGCGAAAATCAGTCGAGGTCTTGCCTAATATTTGGTTTAATCGGGCATATTTGCTCGCCGCCTACGCTCATACGGGGCGCCACCAAGGGCCCGAAGGGATTGCTGCGTCGAACGATTACAAGGGAGCATTTGCTGGATATAATGTGCAACGCATACGCGATCTATACGCAACAGAGCTCCCGCATCCCGACCCCGGCATGCAGGCGAGTATCCAAGAATTGTACAATGGTCTGCAGTTAGCTGGAGTGCCAGACCATTGATCTTTTCCTCGAGTAAGCCGCCACAAAGCCGGTCGTCGGTATAGGGACGACGTGTGGCTAACTCTGCGCGGGGATGCGCTAACATCGGTCGGACGCAACAATTGATCACTGTTTCAAGCTGAGCATTTAGCGCGCTTGACAGTGCGAATTCCGCCCTGGCACGCTCGCCCACCGGATATTTTGTGCCAGATTTCAGGGAGAAAGTTATGCCGGAACGCTCGACTGCGGGCCATCGGGAAGAAGCGCAAATCGACCCGCGCTATTGTCCGATTTTCGTGTTTGGCTCGGCCATGAATTCTTCGTCTACGCGGGCATCCTGTCCGGGGGCCAAGTTTCTCTCGACCGCCTACCTCGCAGACTATGAACTTTGCTTTCCGCGGTGGCACGAAGACGAGAGGACCTTTATCGTCGGCTACCAAACTGCAGCTGGCAAATTCCTGTGGGGCGTGGTTTGGCTAATTCCGAGAAATGAAATCAGTTCATTGGATGATGCGAAAGGGTGCAAACCGGGACAGTTGGGACACCACTACGACCGCGTGCCGATAAGCGTTTGCTTCTCCGAGGGAACCGTTGCGACCGTCGAAACCTATCGTGCCGTGCCCGGTCAAAGCGGACAACCATCAAGGGCGCATCTGGATTTCATCATAACCGGCGCCGAAGAGCACAAACTTCCAAGAGAATACATCGACATGCTGAGACGAACGATTACCTTGGAGACCCTCTCGCCAGACTTCAGGGCGGTGGCATAAATCGAATTTGGTCGAGAGCGACAAGGTGCTGCGGTTAGCCGGAGTCCCAGAGCCCTGATGCTTCCGTCGCGCATGCCATCGCCAGAACCTGTCATTGGCTCGGAAGTGACGCCGGCGACTAGCCTTGCCGCGCGCGTGGTTCTGGAGCAGACAGTGTGGTTCGACTCGCGGTCGGTGCTCGCTTGGAGCCGGCTGGCCACCTGTTACATCAGTGACTACAAGAACCGGTGGAACGAGGCCGGCAAGGAAGAGATAGGGGCCGGCCAAGACCTCGTTCGGCGCGCGCGAGAAGCCCTCGCGAGAGCGGACGAGATTGACCCGAACATAGCGCAGTCGCGGTACGCCGAAGGCTTTATCCGCTGCGTCGAGGAGCGGCATCAGGAAGGATACGAGGCGATGGATCGTGCGACCAGGCTCGATCCGAATTTCACCGCGGCGCACGCGCAAAAAGCCAATCAACTCGTCCGCCTCGGGCGGGCCGAGGAAGCGCTGCCGATTGCGCGCTATGCGATCGAACTCGCTGCACCCGGTGATCAATCCATCGGCGTCTACTATTGGGTGCTGGGGCGCACCTATTTCGTGCTGAAAAATTACGACGACGCGGTCCATTGGTTGCAGCGATCGGTCGATAAGCGTGGCAATCTGTGGTTCAGCGGCGCATTCCTCGTCGCCGCCGCTGCGCTCGCCGGAGAGCTCGATGAGGCGCACGAAGCGCTGCATCAATTCTACAATCGGGGGTTCGGCTGGTACACGCCATCGCGCATTGCCGAGATCTATGCCACCGAACTTCCCAATAACCACGAGCTGCGCCACGAAGAATTGTTTCACGGCCTAGAACTCGCCGGCAGCGGATTATCGCCGGGTTGAGCCTCGACCCGACTGATGCGGGGCTCTTATGTGGAATGTTGAAAAACTACCGGCGTCATGAGGCAGGGCGGCTGCGCCCTACAAAAGGCCAAGTTTCGCGGTAAGAGCGGCTAGGTCAGCTGGATTATGTTTATCGGATTTCGAGGGGTGGAGGGATGTGTCTCTTTTTGGGTTTGTTTTGGTGCGCGGCTGTCACGCGCGCCGTTCTTCTACATAATTCCCGTAATTCCCGGTTCGGCATATTTAATTCCCGATTAGGCGGGAATAAATTCCCGTTTGGCCGGCAACGGGAATTGCCCGGCAAGGGGTTGATCGGCCTCACAATTCTCGGTACCAACACAGTACATTTCGAGTGCAATCGAAAAAATTCCCGTTTCGACGGGAATAGCCGGGAATTTGCACCTCCCGGCGCCGCCAATTGTCTCATCGCCCGACGGCCAAGGCTCCCCCCACGATAGCGATTGGCTTTGGTAATATCGCCGTCCAGCATTACTCAATAGCGGCGGACGCAGAGGACAACCATGGCGGCCTATCAGTACATCTACGTGATGAAAGGCTTGGGCAAGACCTATCCGGGCAGCCGCGAGGTGCTGAAGGATATCTGGCTGTCGTTTCTGCCCGGGGCCAAGATCGGAGTGCTGGGCCCCAACGGCGCCGGCAAGTCGACCTTGTTGCGCATCATGGCGGGGGAGGAGCGTGACTTCGCCGGCGAGGCCTGGGCGGCTGAGGGAGCGCGGGTAGGCTATCTGCCGCAGGAGCCGACGCTCGATCCGACAAAAGACGTGTTCGGCAACGTCATCGAGGGACTGGCTGAAACAAAGGCCCTGCTCGACCGCTTCGAGGCAGTCAGCGCGCGCTTCGCCGAAGACCTCTCGGAGGCGGAGATGGATGCGCTGATCGCCGAGCAGGGCGAGCTCCAGGAGAAGATCGACCAGGCCGGCGCCTGGGACCTCGACCGCACCGTCGAGATCGCGATGGACGCGCTGCGCTGCCCGCCCGGCGACGCCGATGTCGCTACTCTATCGGGCGGGGAGCGGCGGCGGGTGGCGTTGTGCCGCCTTCTGCTGCAGCGACCCGACCTCCTATTGCTCGACGAGCCGACCAATCACCTCGACGCCGAGTCGGTAGCCTGGCTGCAGCGCTTTCTCGAGGATTACCCGGGGACAGTCGTGACCGTCACTCACGACCGCTATTTCCTCGACGAGGTGGCGGGCTGGATTCTCGAACTCGATCGCGGCCGCGGCATCCCCTATGAGGGGAATTATTCGGGCTGGCTCGACCAGAAACAGCAACGACTCGAACAAGAAGGCCGGCAGGAGGCGGCGCGGCGGCGAACCCTCGAACGCGAGCTCGAATGGGTACGGCAGAGCCCGCGGGCCCGTCAGGCAAAGAGCAAGGCGCGGCTTTCGGCCTATGAGTCGCTTGTCGCCCAGAGCCGGGAGAAGGCGCCGGAGACGGCTCAGATCGTACTGCCGCCCGGGCCGCGGCTCGGCGATCTGGTCATCGAGGCACAGCATCTGGCCAAAGGCTTTGGCCAGATGCTGTTGATCGAGGCGCTCGATTTCCGCCTACCCCCGGGTGGCATCGTCGGGGTGATCGGCCCGAATGGGGCGGGCAAGTCCACCCTCTTTCGCATGATCACCGGGCAGGAGAAGCCCGACAGCGGTAACGTCCGGGTCGGCGACACCGTCAAGCTTGGCTATGTCGACCAGTCACGCGATACCCTGGTCGCGACGAATACCGTCTGGCAGGAGATCTCGGACGGACAAGACGAGATCGATCTCGGACGCCGCAAGATGGCGAGCCGGGCCTATTGCGCGCTGTTCAATTTCCGCGGCTCGGACCAGCAGAAGAAGGTGGGTCAGCTCTCAGGCGGCGAGCGCAATCGCGTTCATATCGCCAAGATGCTCAAAACCGGCGCCAATGTACTGCTCCTCGATGAGCCGACTAACGATCTCGATATCGACACCTTGCGCGCTCTCGAAGAGGCGTTGCTCGAGTACCCGGGCTGCGCCGTCATCATCAGCCACGATCGCTGGTTTCTCGACCGGGTCGCTACCCATATCCTCGCCTTCGAGGGTGACAGCGAGGTGACTTGGTTCGAAGGCAACTACGCCGATTACGAGGCCGATCGCCGCCGGCGCCTCGGCGCCGAAGCCGATCAGCCGCATCGCATCCGCTACAAGCCGCTACTGCGCAGCTGAGCCTAGCGCGAAGCGGCTCCCATCGTCTTGTCGCGAAGCATCGCAATAAGCCCCTGCACCTGTCCGCCATTGTGCTGGATGACGGAAGCGAATTCCGAGCGCTGGGTGACAGCCATGCTGATGCCGTCAACCGAGACGTCGCTGATTTTATTTCGCCCGGTTACGCGCCAATCGACCTTGACGGGCGCGGCGCCCGCCGGACGCAGGATCTGGCTTGACACGATTGCGCCGTCCGCTTCCGGCCGGCTGCCGATAACCTTGAACGTCTCGCCGGTGTATTCGGCCAAACGGGTGGCGTAGGCGACCGCGATATAGTCCTCGAACAGCTTCGTAAATTCCGCTCGCTGTTCCTCTGTCGCTGTATTCCAATATCGGCCGAGAACAAAGCGCGCGATCCCCGGAACGTCGAAGTCCTCGCGGAGCAGATCGCGAAACCGCGCCACCCTCTGCGACTGCGTGGCGTCCTTCCCGAGTACCTGGAGCGCCTGGCTGCCGAGATTACTGATCATCGCGGCGGGGTCCGCGGCTGCCGCGCCAGGTATCGCAGGAGCGAGCGCCCCAGCGAGCACGACGAAAGCGGCGGTCAGAAAGGAACGTCGCATCATTATTTGACTACCTCGGAAATGTTGCTGCTTCGGGGAGAACGGCAGCCTGAGCCGGAGGGTTCGCAAGGGCTCCAAATGATCTCCGATCGTCGCGCTGGCTGAAGCCGGAAGGCGGCGGCAGGTTCTCACGCTCACCGCGGATTAGCGCGGCGCGCCGCTGCCGATAAAGCGAGCGAATTGTCGCATAATAATCAAGGGAGGTGCGCTCGATGTCGGACAGGGTTTCGATAAAGCGTGATCGCTGGTCGATCCCGGCTACCCCTCCACGCACGAAGGGAATCCAATAGAGGGTCCAAGGATTGCCGGTGACGAGCAGGTTCCACGGATCGCCGAACCCCTCGGCGACTTGGCCGCCGAGATCGCGCGGTGTCGACGGCCCGAGAACCGGTACGACGATATACGGCCCTTCCGGAATCCCCCAAGCGCCGAGTGTCAGGCCGAGATCCTCTTCATGGTAAGGGATGCCCCAGCGTCCGGCGACATCGACCGTTCCGCCAATGCCGATCGTCGAATTGATGACAAAGCGGCCAACTGTTTTTGCAGCACTTTCGAATTGGCCCTGCAAAGTGTCGTTCACGAAGATCAGCGGCGCCCGCAAATTATTGAGAAAATCGCGCACTGAATCGCGTACCGGGTCTGGCAGCGCGGTGCGATAGGCCTTGGCGGCCGGCACAATCGCGTTGCGATCGACGAATTGGTTAAATTCGAAGATCTTGCGGTTGGTGTCTTCGAAGGGGTCGTTAAAATCCTCTTCGTAGGTGGTGACCTGCTGCTCAGTATTCGGGCGCGAAGCGCATCCTGAGAGTACCAGGGCCGCGAAAACAAAGAGGTTAAAAAAGACGAGGCGGAGCGGGCGAACATTCATCGGTCGGTCTCGCATCTGTCGGGCCTCTGGCCGAAGGGCGAGATAATTGCGGGAAATTCGCGGAACGGGCAAGTAGCGCTGGAAGACGGCGCCACCGATAGCATAATCGGGTTGCACATATAAAGATATCTGTATATGTTACTGAGACGATGGTGGAGAATTCCGGCTAATGGAGCATCTGCTGGCGGCATTGCGCGCGGTTGCCGAGCCGACCAGGTTCCGGCTGGTTGTTCTTTGCGCCCGCGGCGAACTTACAGTCAGCGAGCTGACCCAAATCCTGGGGCAGAGCCAGCCGCGGGTGTCGCGTCATCTCAAGCTTTTGTGCGAAGCCGGCCTGCTCGACCGCTTCCGCGAGGGGAGCTGGGTATTTTATCGACTGAGCCAATCGGGCCCGGCAAGCGCCCTCGCGCGCCAGCTTGTCGCGGCATGCGACGACGTCGATCCAACGATCGCTCTCGATTTGCAGCGACTCGGCGCGATCAAACGGCAGCGCGCCGATCTCGCCAGCGCCTATTTTCGGGAGAATGCCGCCCAGTGGCATCGCATTCGCTCGCTCTATGTCGACGAGCGCGAGGTCGAGGCGGCGCTGGTCGGCATCATCGCTGCGGGCGATCCCCGCGATCTGCTCGACATCGGAACGGGAACCGGTCGCATGCTCGAAATCCTGGCGCCCCGCGTAGAGCACGCCCTCGGCATCGACCAGTCGCGCGAGATGCTGTCGATCGCCCGGGTCAATCTCGAGCGGGCCGGGCTCGACAATGGATCGGTCCGGCTCGGCGACATGTATCAGCTGGCGCTGCCCGATGCCTCCTTCGATGCCGTCGTAGTGCATCAAGTGCTGCATTATGCCGATCGGCCGGCGGCAGCGATCGCCGAAGCCGCCCGCGTGTTGCGGCCGAACGGTGTCCTGATCCTCGTCGATTTCGCGCCGCACATGCTCGAATTCTTGCGCGAGGAGCACGCTCATCGGCGGCTCGGTTTTGCCGACGAGGAAGTGGCGGAGTGGTGTCGTAGCGCCGGCCTCGATCCGACGCCGCCCCGCTATCTGCGCGGCGATCCGTTGACGGTCGTGATTTGGACCGCGCATCGACGTACGTCTCTGGACTGGGTCTCTGCGGAAGGTTTTCGGGAGGGGGCGCCGCCGGCGCTCGTCGAAGGGGAGCTTCATTGATGCAGTCGCATAACCCCGGACCGCCGCGCGGCCTGCTCGCCGCGGACCCGGTCATCGACTTCGATGCCGGCCCGCCGCGTGTCTCCTTTGAATTCTTTCCGCCGAAAACGGCAGAGATGGAAGCGAGGCTGTGGGAGGTAATTAAGCGGCTTGAACCACTGGGACCGCGCTTTGTCTCGGTGACCTATGGCGCCGGCGGCTCGACCCGCGAGCGCACCCACGCGACGGTCCGGCGCATCCGACAGGAAACCGTGCTCGAACCTGCGGCCCACCTGACCTGCGTGGCCGCCAGCCGGGGCGAAATCGATGCGGTCGCGCAGCAATATTGGGACGCCGGGATACGCCACATCGTGGCACTGCGCGGGGATCCGCCGGGTGGTGCGCAGCGATACGAGCCTCATCCGGACGGCTATCCCTTTGCTGCAGATCTCGTCTCCGGGCTGCGGAAAGTGGCCGATTTCGAGATCAGTGTCGCCGCCTATCCCGAAACCCACCCGGAAGCGCAGAGCGCTGAGCGGGACATCGACAATCTAAAATCGAAGGTCGACGCCGGCGCCAACCGTGCGATCACCCAGTTTTTCTTCGACGTCGATCTGTTTCTCCGCTTTCGCGATCGTGCGCATGCCGCCGGGGTCCCGGTGTCGATCGTGCCGGGCATCCTGCCGGTTACCAATTTCACCCAGCTCAAAAAGATGGCCGCCACCTGTGGCGCCTCGATCCCGGTCTGGATGGCCGGGCACTTCGAAGGGCTCGACGACGATCCCGATACGCGCCGGCTCGTCGCCGCCTCTCTTGCCGCCGAGCAGTGCCGCCGACTGCACGCAAACGGAGTCCACGAATTCCATTTCTACACACTGAACCGGGCCGATCTGATCGTCGCAATCTGCCACCTCCTCGGCGTGCGCGCGAAGAAGCCCGTGGCCGCCGCGGCCTAATGGTCAACTGTTTCCGCAAAATTTACCCTCTCACTCGCCGTCCGGCGGAGAGGGGCTGATGACGCATTTCCTCGATTACCTCGCCGACCGCGTCTTGCTGTGCGACGGCGCGATTGGCACCCAGGTCCAGGCGCGCAATCTCGATACCCAGCATGATTTTCTCGGCAACGAGAACTGCACCGAGATCCTCTGCGATAGCCGCCCGGATCTGATCCGCGAAATTCATTTGGGCTATCTCGAGGCTGGCTGCGACGCGGTGCAGACGAACAGTTTTGGCGGCTCTCCGATCACTTTGGGCGAATTTGGCCTCGCCGACCGCGCCTTCGCGCTCAATCGCCGCGCCGCCGACATCGCTTGCGAGGCCGTCGCCGAGTTCGCCTATGACGGCCGCACCCGCTTTGTGCTCGGCTCGGTCGGGCCAGGGACGCGTCTTCCCTCACTCGGTCATATCGCCTATCAGCCCCTCGAAGACGCGCTGGCGATCCAGTGCGCCGGACTGATCGCCGGCGGGGTTGATGCGATCATCATCGAGACCTGCCAAGACCCGCTGCAGATCAAGGCGGCGGTCAACGGCGCCAAGCGAGCGCGCGATGACGCAGGCAAGGACACGCCGATCTTGGTCCAGGTGACGATCGAAACGACCGGGACGTTATTGGTCGGCGCCGACATCGCCGCCGCGGCGACGATCATCCATGCCCTCGACGTCCCGGTGATCGGCCTCAATTGCGCGACCGGCCCGCGCGAGATGGCAGAGCACATCAAATGGCTCGGCGAGAACTGGCCCGGCCAGATCTCGATCCAGCCTAATGCCGGGCTGCCGGAACTGGTCGGCGGGCGCACCCATTACCCGCTCGAGGCGGCCGAGCTCGCCCAATGGCTCGAGCGTTTTATCCTCGAAGACGGGGTAAACATGATCGGCGGCTGCTGTGGCACCGAGGCCACGCATATCGCAGCCCTCGACGCGATGCTGCGCCGCATCGGCCGCGATCGTCTGCGGCCGATGCCACGGCAGCGCAAACCTCTTTGGGCGCCCTCGCTCGCCTCCCTCTACGGCCAGGTCAACCTGCGGCAGGAGAATGCCTATCTATCGATCGGCGAACGCTGCAATGCCAATGGCTCGCGCAAATTCCGTCAGCTTCAGGAGCAAGGCGATTGGGACGGCTGCGTCGAGATGGGGCGTGAGCAGGTCAGGGACGGCTCGCACACGCTCGATCTCTGCACCGCCTTTGTCGGCCGCGACGAAGTCGCCGATATGACCGAGGCGGTGACGCGCATGCGTGGCGCACTCAATGCGCCGCTCGTCATCGACTCGACCGAACACCCGGTGCTCGAGGCCGCACTGAAACTCTACGGCGGCAAGCCGATCATCAACTCGATCAATTTCGAGGACGGCGAGGAAGCGGCCGACAAGCGACTAAAACTGGCTCGCCGCTTCGGCACTGCGATCATCGCGCTGACGATCGACGAAACCGGCATGGCGAAGGAGGTCGAGCACAAGGTCCAGGTAGCGCGGCGGCTCTATGACTTCGCCTGCGGCAAGCATGGCCTGCCACCATCGGACCTGCTATTCGACCCGCTGACTTTCACGATCTGCACCGGCAATGAGGACGACCGCAAACTCGGTCTGTGGACATTGGAGGCGATCGAGCGGATCTCGCAGGCGATGCCCGACTGCCAGATCATCCTCGGCCTGTCGAACATTTCCTTCGGGCTGAACCCGCCAGCGCGTCACGTCCTCAATTCTGTCTTTCTCGACCACGCATTGCGACGGGGCCTCACCGGCGCGATCGTGCATTTCTCGCGGATCATGCCGTTGCATAGGATCCCGGACGAGGAGGTGCGGGTCGCCGAGGATTTGATTTTCGATCGCCGCCGCGACGGCTATGACCCGCTGCAGGCCTATATTGCGCTGTTCGAGAACCGCACAGCCGAGAAGAGCGAAAAGAAGGGCCGGCCCGAGAAGCTGGAAGACCGGCTCGCCCAACGTATCGTCGACGGTGATCGCCTCGATCTCGAAGCCGATCTCGATCTCGCGATGCAGAGCTACTCCCCGCTCGACATCATCAACAACATCCTGCTCAACGGCATGAAAACCGTCGGCGACCTGTTTGGCGCCGGTAAAATGCAGCTCCCCTTTGTGCTGCAATCAGCAGAGACGATGAAAGCCGCCGTTCGGTATCTCGAACCGCATATGGAACGAGTCGAGGGCCAGGAGAAGGGCACTGTCGTGCTGGCGACGGTGCGCGGCGACGTCCACGACATCGGGAAGAACCTCGTTGACATCATCCTGACCAACAACGGCTACCGGGTCATCAATCTCGGCATCAAGCAGCCGATCGGCGCGATCCTCGAAGCCGCGGTCACGCACAAGGCGGATGCTGTCGGGATGTCGGGGCTGCTCGTCAAATCGACCGTGGTCATGCGCGAAAACCTCGAGGAAATGAGCCGGCAAGGGCTCAGTTTGCCGGTCATGCTGGGGGGCGCGGCGCTGACTCGGCGTTATGTCGAGGAAGATTGCGTCAAGGCCTATGCTGTGGGCCGCGTGGCCTATGCCCGCGATGCCTTCGACGGCCTTGGTCTGATGGATAAAATCGTCAACAACAATTTCGACGCGCATCTCGAGGAAGTCCGGCGCAAGAGTGAGGGTCGCCCGGTCAACCAGGCCCGCAAGCTCGGCCGCGCCGCCGACCCGCGGCCGATGCGGCCGGTCGATGTCGAAGAGATCCGCCTGCGCCGCGCCGAACTGACCCGGAATGTGCCGGTCCCCGCGCCGCCCTTCTGGGGGCCGCGCACGATCGCACGAGTGCCGGCAAAGGCCGTGGTGCCTTATCTCAACGAACGCATGCTCTACCAATTCCAATGGGGCTACCGGAAGGACGGCCGGTCACTCTCCGAGTACCGGGAATGGGCGAAGGACGAGCTGCGCCCGGTGCTGCGGCGCATGCTCGACATCGCGATCGGCGAGGACATCCTCGTCCCGCAAGCCGCCTATGGCTACTGGCGCTGTGCCGCCGACAGCAACGATGTCATCCTCTTCGACACCGATGGTGAGCGGGAGCTGACCCGTTTCTCCTTCCCGCGGCAAAACAAGGAAGGCGGCCTCTGCATCGCCGACTTCTTCCGCGACGTCTCCGAGGGCGAGCGCGACGTCATCGCCCTGCAAGTCGTGACGATGGGCCGGCGCGCCTCGGAAGCAGCCCGCGAATGGTTCGCCGACAACCGTTACCAGGATTACCTCTACCTGCACGGCCTCTCGGTCGAGATGGCCGAGGCCTTCGCCGAATATCTGCACAAGCGCATCCGCGGCGAACTCGGTTTTGCCGCCGAGGAGGCGCGCGACCCCGAAGCAATGCTCGCCCAGGGCTACCGCGGCAGCCGGTATTCCTTCGGCTACCCCGCCTGCCCCAACCTCGCCGACCAGAAACAGCTGTTGGCCCTCTTGGGCGCCGAGGAGATCGGCATCACGCTTTCCGAAGAAGACCAGCTCGACCCCGAGCAGTCGACCTCGGCGATCGTCGTCCACCACCCCCAGGCCAAGTACTTCTCGGTCTGACGAGGAGCCGCTCGGCGCCGCGGCATTCCTGGTTTTTCCCGTTGTACCGGGAAATTCGCCGATTGTTCCCAATCAGCTCCCGCTTTTCCCAAAACCAGCAAGCAAAATCAAAGGTTTGTGTTCGAATTCCCGTAGCTGCCCTAAACGGGAATTTACGCAGGCCTAATCGGGAATTTATTCCGCGCAACCGGGAATTACGGGAGAGGATGCCGAAGCCCTCGTAGAGCGCCGCAATGGCCCCGCACAGAAAGACAACGAAAAAAGAAAACATCTCGAATCCGATGAAAAATAAAGCCAACTACTGGATTTGATCTTACTGCGAAAGTTCGCCCTTTCTGTGGCAGGAATGGTCAATCCTCATGCTACCCATCCGGGTCTGAGTCGGACTGTCAGCAAGCATAATAGTAACGGTAATAGGGGCTCCAACAGCGCCGCGCCCGCGGATAATACGGCGCCGGCGGATAGTACGCCGAGGCGGGCGGGTAGTAATAGGCATAATACGGGTAAGAATACGGACTATAGTAGGGGTTCGCGAGCACGGTGCCGAGCGCGAAGGCTCCGAGCCCGATCCCGACCGCGGCGCCGGGGCTGACCGCATGTGCGGGCCGCGGCGCCGTGGCCAACCCGACCGCCGCCAGGATCGCTGCCGCGACGGCGAGCCCGCGACCGGTTTTCCCAAAGAACCTGCCAAGCATCATATATCACTCCTCAGCTCAACGCAGCCGTGCGGTGTGGCTCCTAAGCTCTCGATAGAAGAACGCACGAACAACTTTTGAGTTCCAACACCGCGGCATCGCGCCATTCATCGTGCGCTCCCGGGGGACCGCGCCAAAAGAGCGTCGCGAGCGCCTGAAGGTTTCTGCGTTCCATAATCTCGCCCAGGTCCTTAAGCCGACTGCCTCGATCAGCGAAGGGCGAAATCAGCCTTTCCAGCGCGTTTAAATGGTCGGCTAGTGTAGAAAAATCTGACATTCGATACCCTCTGCCGTCGTCCGTCCGTCGTCCGCTGGTGAACGAAAGCTCGCTTGACATCGTGAAGGTCGACGATCTGCGATCGGTGAGACCGAAACCGGCTCCGGCTTTGGACGTCGCCGTCCTTCCAAATCGACCGCGGGCGCCGCGATGGTCGCGGTTAAGGGAGGGAAGAATGGAAACAGGCCCAAATCGTGTCGCGTTGGCGGAAATGATCAAGCAGTTTCTCTTGATCATCGTGGCGCTTGGATTAACAAAAGCCTTTGAAATTTTGGCAGATCGACTAGACTGGAAAACGGCGGGTGTCTTCCTCGTCTACGTTCTCATTTGTACACGTTTTCTGCTGGGCAATTGGCTATACATAAGTAAATTAGGAGTACTTTACGAGACTCCGGCCGGCACAGAGACCAGACCGCATATCCGATTCGAAGCCACAGCCGTCTTCCTAACCGGCATGGTATTAGGTTGGCAAAGCAACTACACCGAGGCTAATAAGCTTTTCTTATTTTTCGTGCTGTTCGTAGTTACTCTGCTTGTTAACGCAACAGTATGGCCTATGTTCCTTCACGTCTACGCCCAACCCAATAACAATTTTCTTTCGTCGAGAGAGCGAAGTGACATAGAAGATTCGATATTAAACGATGTGGTCTTTTTCTTTCTCTCCGGGATTTTTATCGTTATACTTTGGGTATATAATTTCGACCAAACTTCTCCCTTATACGCCACCGCCTATATGCTATTGGGTATCTTCGCGACTATAAACAGCGTCCGGTCATTTATAATCACTGTTCGTACATATCTCAGGAACAACCAAAAGCCAAACGAGGCGTAAGCGAGGTAGGTGGTACCACACTCTACCGCCGAAGATACACCAAAATCCGCAGGAATGCGGTCCGCCGTGGGTATCAAACGTATGATTTAATCCGCTAGCCAGTGATTTTTCCGCAGACGATGTTGTGCGGCTTTAGAAGGTGTGGCGCAGCAGCGCCAAGCATGCTGCTATACACCACCACACATGGTGTGCGCTATTCGATCCATGTGAACGGGCCGGGGTGCATTACCTTCGACTGGCAGGACGGCCGGGCGCCGCGGGTCGATCTGGAACAATATCATTGAGGAGCAAAACATTGGCCGCCGTGACGTCGCCAACAGCGTCGAAACGCCGGGAATATCCGCTGCGCCGCCCTCTGCAACGGGCGCCCGCGCATCCCGGCGCGCTGATGCGCGAGATCCTCGAAGAGCACACAAAGATGACGATTGCCGAAGCTGCTCGGCGCATGAAGGTGTCGCGTCCCGCCCTCTATGCCGTGTTGAACGGTACAGCGGCAGTGACTGCCGAGATGGCGCTGCGGTTTGCCCGCCTAACGGGCGGGGCACCCGAACTTTATCTCAACATGCAGACCGGCTTCGATCTCGAAGCGGCGCAGCAACGTCTGCAAAACGAACTCGCCGACATCGGGCCGGGGCCGCAGCACGACCCATCAGCCGCGATCTCAACCGGGAAAAGCAAGACCTCGATCAGAGATACGCGACTATCTCGCCGATGAGAAACTGCGGCTCGTCCGAGGGGAAAGGCGGTTGAGGTCAGTGCGCTACGGGACTGCGGGCAGGGCGGCACGAGAGAGAGCGTCAAAAACCAATCGAAGGGGCTTGGTCGCTACGACCAGCCTCCTCCTGGCGCGCTCATCGGCCTGCTTGTTTCAGCGGGGCAGGCAATCAGTGAAAATGCGAGCGACTGGATTACCGGACTGCCCCGCGAACCCATTCATGTCCAGGCGTGGCCGGGGGGAAAGAAGGTCGCGGTCTGCTTTGTGCTCTATGTCGAGGTGTGGGGTTTTGGGCACGGCCCGAACTTTCGCCCGGATACGGCTGCGCGTGATCCCGATGTCGTTGACGAGGCGTTTCGTCAATACGCGATAGACTGGGGTATTCGTCGGGTCGGCAGGCTCTTCCAGGAGCAGGGTCTGTCCTTGAGCGTTGCTTTGAATGCGCTCTTTCCTGAAGAGCATCCCGATGTCTGGAAGCAGTTTCGTTCCCTGGTTCCGCAGGCCCCCATCATTGCCCATGGCATCAACAACTCCACCGAACTGCTCCCGCTCGGACGCGGCCTCGAGGCGCAGAAAGCATATATTCGACGCACGCTCGATCTGATCGAGAAGGATACGGGCGTGCGGCCGCGGGGCTGGACCAGCCCTAGCGTATACCCCAATGCCGATACCTTCACGGCGACGGCCGCCGAAGGCATCAGCTATTCCCTCGACGCGATGGATTCCGACGTTCTCTCGCGCCTCGCCACCATGTCGGGACCGCTCATTTTGATCCCCTATCCGGTCGTCACGGTCGATATGGGCCAGTATTTGGAGCGCTCGAAGGAGCCAAACGATATGGCGCGGCTGTGGATCGATTATGTGACGGAGTTGGCGCGGGAGGCTGCGGCCTATCCCGATCGTGAGGCGACGGCCGTTGCGATCGGCATCCACCCCTTTGTGGTCGGGACGCCCGCGGGTGCCGCGGCATTGCGCCGTGTTCTCGAAGATTTCAAAAAACAGAGGCTTGTCTGGGTGACGGATGCTCAAGCCGTACTGGAGGCCGCAGGCGAGAAGCCCTAGCTGCAGCGGCGAATAGGAATGTACACCAGCCGAGGTCTAACCAGCGTCGACGAGTGGTGCAGCCGATTGGTCCTCTTTGGCGGGAACGTAGAAGCTGGCAGCCAGTGCGCGCTCCATCGCCATGTGCTCTGATGGAGCGTCGGGGTGGATGGTAGCGATGGCAGACACCTCGATGCGATTGCGCCCCTTTTCTTTTGCCTGATAGAGGGCTTCGTCAGCGGCCTTCAGCACTGCTTGAGGATTATCGCCGGCCTCCGGGAAGACTGCCACGCCGATCGACACGGTAATCCTCGGCAGGTTCTTTTCGAGGTAGCGAACGACGAGCCCCTCGACTTTGCTGCGTAGATGCTCGGCTCTGCGCGCCGCGGCAGTCGCGTCCGCTCCTGGCAAAATAACAACAAACTCCTCGCCGCCAAATCTGCAAGGAATATCTTCGTTGCGGAACAGATTCTCCAAGCAATTACCCACCGCGCGCAGCACCATATCGCCGGCATCATGCCCATGATTATCATTGAATTTCTTGAAATGATCGACATCGATGGAAAGGATGCTGATGCTTTGGCTGGTCCTCACTGCTCGTGAAAACTCGCGGCGGCAGGTCTCGAGCATGTAACGCCGGTTGAACAGGCCGGTGAGCGCGTCGCGGATCGACTGGTCGCGCAACTGGTCGCGCAGTTTGACATTGGCGATCGCCAGACTGATTTGCTCCGCACAAACGATCCCCAGTCGCCGCTGTTCCGCTATCTGTGCTTTGTCTGGCTTGTCGCAGTTTTCGCGATGATCACTGCCGAATTCGAGATGGAGGAGCCCGATAGTCTCGCCGTGTGCCAAGATGGGAATGCAACAATATTCCCCTGATATTGTCGGATCGACATGCGCGCATAGGAAGCCGATCTCGTTTTCGCCGAATGTATATGGCCGTCCGCGCCGTAAGCCCCAGCAGTCCTCAGGATGCATCGCCGGCATCATCTTGCCGCCATTCCAGGCTTTTGTGCTCTCCAGCACGTCCCGCGAGTTGGCATAAATGTAGAGGCTGCCACTGCAAGCAGGAAGTAACTTACCGAGGAACTCGGCTACCATTTGATAAAGTTCGTCCAGTGAATTGCAGCACTGAAGCCAGTCGTTGAGATCTGAAAGCAACCGCGTCTCGCGATTCAGCTGGTGGCGTTCCACCAAAGTCGTGTGGAATACCTCTACCGCCCCAACCATCTCAGCTATTTCAGCGGAGCGCGGGCGCCCGTTAATCTCGATGTCGAGGTCGCCCTGGGCCAAACGCAACATCGAGTCCTTCATTCGCAGGACGGGCGTCAGCAGCCCGGTCTTGACGAATAAGAGGCCGCCGCCGAGCCCCAGGGCACCGAGACCCGCCAGCGCAAGCAAGATCGTCAAAAAATATTGCTCATCCGCTTCGACCCGCCCCCGTGCTCGCCCGATTTCCTGCTCATAGGCGTGGGCCACCGCCTTCAGGCTCTCGTTGAGCGCGGTCCTGACTGAACGGTTCGCGTCATTGTCGCCGAAAACGCGAGCAGCCGCCGTACTCTCTTCCTTGCCAAGCCGCACCAGCTCGGTGCGGAAGCTGACGAATTGGTCAATCCGCGCCGCCAGTTCTTCGATGTTTGATTGTTGTGAGGCGATGGCGTCGGCCTTCCATGCCCGCGCAACCTCCTGCAGTTCGCCAAGTTGGCGGACGAGATTTTTTGCGAAAGGTTCAGCCGCCCGCCAATCCGCGGACATATAGATACCTCGCGACTCCATAACGACGGCGTAGACGAGGCCATTGACCCGCTCGAGGTGGATCGTGCCGCGGGCGACGCGATCCAGCGCCGCATCGTCGCGCCGCGATAGCTCGATCGCCGCTAGCGCGAGGGCTGCTCCAATCACCGGGAGCAGTCCAAGGAAAGCAATGATGGAGTACAGACGCGTTTTGAGACTGTAGCCGGCCGACCGACCTGTAGGCAACCGGAACATCCTGACTCCCTGTTTCTCGTAAATTACGCAGGTCGCCTCGAATTACCGATGGCGATCATCCGTCACAACGATAGGTTTCTTATTGGTAACAACTTGATGGTTGAAGGTGAATATCTGGTTAAGGCAGTGTATATTTTGCTATTTTGAAATACATATTGAAAAGGCGACTTGCCTATCGCGCCATCTGAAGACGCGATCGGCCCGACAACGATCGGCCGCGTCCACCGGAACAGATGTGCGCCGGTCAATCCGGCCGCGTTCGGGACACCGCTAAGTTTTCCGGCAAGGCCTTCAGCAGCCGGCGAAAGCTCGCTTCGACCGTGCGTCCGGCCGTCTCGACAAGAGCATCGGCTCTGGCATAAAAGGGCGCGCGCGCGGCGAGGATGCGCTCGAGATCGGCCATGGCTTCCTTGTTGTCGGCCATCGGCCGGAGATCACCCTGCGCGACGACGCGGTTCATATGCTCTTCGGGCGAGGCGGTGATCCAAATCGTAAAACAGCGCGACAGCAGCTCTTCATAAGTCTCGAGCTCGGCGACGATGCTGCCGCCCGCCGCCAGTACAAAACTCGAATGGCGATCGAGCACGCCGCTCAAGGCGCGGCGTTCCGACCGGCGGTAGGAAGATTGGCCGGAGAGCGCGAAAATCTCGGCCAACGACAGTCCGAGGTCCTGCTCGATCTCCGCGTCGAGCTCGATGAAGGGCACATCGAGATGGAGGGCAAGACGGCTGCCGAGGGTCGATTTGCCGGCGCCGCGCAAACCGATCAGGGCAATCCGCCGATGCCGTGCTCGGCCGTCGGACACCGCAAAATGCGCGTCGAGCAAGGCACGGGCGTCGCCGAGCCGGTGCGTTGGCAACCGCCTCAGCAGCTCGAGGATCCGCTGCAATTCGGGCGGCTCGCCCGGCTCACCGCCAACGAGCCGGGCGAGCGGCAAGTTCAGCGCATCACCAATTCGGCGCAGCAATTTGATCGAAACGTTGCCCTTGCCGCTTTCGAGTTGCGCGAGGTAACGCTCCGAAAGCCCGGAATCGCGCGCTAGGATCTTGCGCGTCATGCCGCGCCGAGTTCGCTCCTCACGCACCTGCTCGCCGAGCCGGCACAGGTAATCGTCGTCAGTCGCAGGTGAGTTGGTGATGTCCCGCAAGCTCCTGCTCTGGCTCATCCTTGACGGAAATATATAGGAATTATATTGCTCATGACGGTCGCAGGGAGGAAGGGCGGATGCCGGGCGCGAGCTATAATGCCGCTGCCGACTTGATTGAGCGAAACCTCGCGGCCGGGCGGGGCGCCAAGCCGGCCTTTATCGACGATCACGGCTGCTACAGTTACGCAGCGCTCGCTGAACGGGTGAGCCGGTTTGCCAATGTCGTGCGGCAGCTAGGGGTCCATCCCGAGCAGCGCGTCCTCCTCTGCCTTCATGACACGATCGATTTCCCGACTGCTTTTCTAGGCGCGATCAAGGCCGGGGTTGTCCCGGTGGCGGTCAATACTCAGCTATCGGCGGGCGAATTCGCCTTCATGCTGGCCGACAGCCGAGCTCGCGTCGTCGTCGTATCGGCGCCGGTGCTGCCGACCATGATGACGGCGGTGGCCGAGTTGTCGGGATCTCGGCCTGAGGTAGTCGTCGCCGGTGACGGCGTGCAAGAGCGTTCGCTGGCGGTATTGCTGGCGCAGGCGCCGGACCGATCCGACACCGCACCGACACACCCGGACGAGCCGTGCTTCTGGCTTTATTCTTCAGGCTCGACCGGCCGGCCCAAGGGGACGGTGCACATCCATTCGAGCTTGATGCAGACGGCAGAACTTTACGCGATTCCGGTTCTCGGCATCGCCGAGAGCGATATTGTGTTCTCGGCGGCAAAGCTGTTCTTCGCCTATGGGCTCGGCAATTCGCTGAGCTTTCCGATGGCGGTCGGCGCGACCAGCATATTGATGGCCGAGCGGCCGACCCCGGCCGTGGTCGCCCGTGTTCTGCGCGAGCATCGGCCGACGATTTTTTACGGCGTACCGACGCTCTACAATGCAATGCTCGCGAGCAACGATCTGCCGCAGGCTGATGAGCTCGCATTGCGCCGCTGCGCTTCGGCCGGCGAGCCTTTGCCGCAGGAAATCGGCCGCCGCTGGTCGTCGCGGATCGGCGTCGACATCCTCGATGGGATCGGCTCGACCGAGATGCTGCACATCTTCCTCAGCAACCGGCCGGGCGAGGTGCGCTACGGCACGACCGGCACGCCGATTCCCGGCTACGAGCTCAAGATCGTCGATGAAGACGGGACGCCGGTTCGGCGCGGCGAAATCGGCGACCTCTTGGTCAATGGGCCGACCAGTGCGGCCTGTTATTGGAATAATCGCGAGCGCTGCCGGGCGACCTTCATGGGCCCATGGACCCGTACCGGCGACAAATATTTCGAGGACGAGCACGGCTACTACGTTTATTGCGGCCGCAGTGACGACATGATGAAAGTCAGCGGCATGTACGTCTCCCCGGCCGAAGTCGAGGCGGCGCTGATTGCCCACCCTGATGTGCTTGAGGCGGCTGTCGTCGGCGCACCGGACGAGGCCGGTCTGATCAAGCCCAGGGCCTATGTTGTCCCCAGATCTGGGATCGCCGCCGACGAAAACCTTGTGCGGGCTCTCGACGAACACACGAAAAGCATGCTGGCGCCGTTCAAATGCCCGCGCTGGTTCGCCTTCCTTGACGAGCTACCAAAGACTGCTACGGGCAAGATCCAGCGCTTCAAGCTGCGCGAGGCGTCTGCGCCGCCCTGAATGCCTTGACGATCTGCTCCGGCTTGATCGGGGTCGCGTTGAACTCGATACCGAGGGGCGAGAGCGCGTCGCAGATGGCATTGGCGATGGCCGCCGGCGGCGCGACCGCGCCGCCTTCGCCGACCCCCTTCACGCCGAGCGGGTTGAGCGGCGAGGGCGAATGCTGGTGGAGCATCTGCATGTCGGGAATGTCGTCCGCGGTCGGCACCAGGTAATCCGCCAGCGAGCCGGTCAACAGCTGGCCGCTCTCGTCATAGGAAAGCTCTTCCAGCAGGATGCCGCCGATGCCTTGCGCGGTGCCGCCGGCGATCTGGCCTTCGACCAAGAGCGGGTTGACGACGACCCCGCAATCATGGGCGACCACATATTTGTCGATGCGAACACGCCCGATCTCGGGATCGACCTCGACGATCGCGACATGCGCGGCATAGCTCCAGGTGACTGTCTGCGGCTCCCAGTAATAGGCTTCCTCGAGCCCGGCCTCCACACCTTGCGGCCGGGCGTGGTCCCAGCCGGGCCGCGCGGCCTGCGCCAGTTTGGCGAGGCTCACCCCGCCGCCTGGGACTCCGACGACACCGACCCCGCTGTCGCGCAGTTCGAGATCGGCCGGGGCGCATTCCAGCATATTGGCGGCGATCGCAAAGGCCTTCTGCCGCAAACGATCGCTCGCATGGTGGATTGCCGCCGACAACGTGACCGTGCTGCGGCTGGCAATCGTGCCCAGCCCCATGGGGATCCCGGCCGTATCGGCGAGGCAAAGGACGACGTCATCGGGAGCGACTTTCCAGGCGTCGGCAACCACCTGGGCGAAGATCGTCTCCATCCCCTGACCTTGCGGGCAGGCGCCGGACGAGACGTAGACTTTGCCGGAAGGATCGATCCGCACGACCGCGCCTTCAAACGGGCCGACCCCAGTGCCCTCGACATAGCACCCAATGCCGAGCCCGAGATACCGGCCCTGCTGCCGCGCCTCGTGTTGAATTCGGCGGAACGTCGCGATACCGCCGATCGCCTCCAACGCCTGCTGCAGGCCCGCGGGATAATCGCCGCTGTCATAGACGATCGGCTCGCCGTCGCGATAGAGGATGCCGGCGTGGTAGGGCATCTCATTGCCGCCGATCATATTGCGCCGCCGCACTTCTGCGGGCTCTAACCCCAAATTGCCGGCCACGAGATCGATGATCCGCTCCATCGCGAAAGCGGCCTCCGGTCGCCCGGCGCCGCGATAGGCCGAGTTCGGGACCTTGTTCGTCGCAGCGGTACGGGCCGATACGGCGAGATGATCGATCTTGTAGGGGCCGGTCAGATGCGCGGCGGTGTTGTAGGGGACGCCCGCCCCGATCGGATTCCATGCGCCGCAATCGACCGTGAAATCATCGCGCAACGCCAGGAGTCGGCCATCGTCGTCAAAGCCGACTTCAACATCGTGCAGCTGATCGCGCGAGTGCGCCGAGCATAAGAGGTGTTCGTGCCGGTCTTCGAGCCACCGGACGGGCCGCCCGAGCCGTCGCGCCAGAAATGGAATCAGTAGGTCTTCCGGGTAGACATGACCCTTGACGCCAAAGCCACCGCCAACGTCGAGAGCCACACATCGTACCTGCGCTTCCGGCAGACCGAGAATCGCCGCGGCCTCCCGCCGCACCCAATGCACGACTTGGGTCGCGGACCAGATTGTCGCGGAATCGGTTCGCGGGTCGTAGGCGGCGGCGACACCCCGGCACTCGATCGGCATTGCGGCGTAACGGTGATGATAGAATCGGCGCTGCAGCCGGTGCGGCGCGCCGGCCAGTGCTTCGTCGACATCGCCCTTCGCGATCGAGAACGCGCCGAGGAGATTGGTGTGCAATTGCTCGTGGATGATCGGCCCGTCATCGGCGAGCGCGGCTTCTGCGTCGACGACCGCTGGCAGTTCCTCGAATTCGGCTACGACCAAGCCGGCCGCGTCTTCAGCCGCATAGCGGCTCTCGGCGATGATGACGGCGATTGCCTCGCCGACATGCCGCACTTTGTCATGCGCCAGCAAAGGCTGCTGCGGGTTGTGGAATTCGTGCTGGACCAGGCTGGTCCATTTGCTCGGCAGTGAGAGCTGCGTGTCTGGCACGGAAGGGAGCAGCCGCAACAAATCGGCGCCGCACAGCGCCAATGCCACCCCAGGTGCCGCGGCGGCACGCGATAGATCGACAGAGCGGATATGCGCATGTGCAACCGGGCTGCGGACGAAAGCGGCGTGCAGCATGCGCGGCAATTCCAGATCGGCGATGAATTGCCCCTGGCCGGTCAGCAGCCGGCGATCCTCGCGCCGCAGCAGCGAACGCCCGACCTGGGGGCTGCTGCGCTCGCTCACTCGACGATCACCGGTTTGGTGGTACTGACCCCCATGACCTCTCCTTACCTGACGCGCCCTGAGGTATACACCAGCCGGGGATCGAAGACAGGGGCAGCGCCGGTGAATGAAGCATGACGATCGGGCGGATCGAACCGGGCGCCCGCGGCCTTTCTCTTCGGTTGCCGTTTCTGCGTTCTTATGCTGCTGCAATGCTTGTCGGCGTAGCCGTGATCACCGCTTTGCGCCTCCTCTGGCTCGCGGTGCAGCCGGCCGATCTTTTCCCCGACGAGGCGCAATACTGGATGTGGTCGCAGCAGCTCGCGCTCGGTTATTTTTCGAAGCCGCCGCTCGTCGCCTGGCTGATAGCGTTGACAACCCGCCTCTTCGGGGACAGCGAATTTGCGGTTCGGCTGTCCGCCCCACTCCTCCATGCCGGAGCCGCTATCTTCGTCTATGGGATCGGCGCGCGGCTCTACGATCGGCGCGTGGGATTTTGGTCTGCGCTCGGCTATGCGAGCCTTCCGGGCGTGTCGGTTTCCGCTTTCATCATCTCGACAGACGCGCCGTTGGTGTTGTTCTGGGCTGCTGCCCTATACGCGTTTGTCCGAGCACGCGAGCAAGGCGGATGGGGCTGGTGGTTCGCGGTCGGGCTGGCCGCGGGGTTGGGCCTCCTCTCCAAATACGCGATGGCCTATTGGATCATCTCGGCGCTCGGCTTTGTCCTCGGCTTCCGGGACGAGCGCCGCCATTTGCGCCCGTTGCTGGGCGCGATCGGCCTCGCTCTTCTGATCTACTCGCCGAATTTCTGGTGGAATTGGAGCAGCGGGTTTGTAAGC
>Ga0306921_10001463_pt1 | contig 22936 bp, 18 predicted proteins | sample sta12Cox44000080_FD_203760 | JGI IMG/M metagenome (GOLD analysis project Ga0306921, IMG submission 203760) | Lab enrichment of tropical soil microbial communities from Luquillo Experimental Forest, Puerto Rico - statoxic.12C.oxic.44.000.080 (v2)... | ecosystem: Environmental > Terrestrial >...
GGGCTGGGGTTACCCATGTGTGAGGTAAGTCGCCACGATTCCAATGACTGCGGCCACACTCTTCGCAAAGAGCGAAAGTGTGGCAATTTTGACTCAGCAAGTCATTCATGGAATTACCGACGGGCACGATGCCATTTGCACTTCGCTAGTGCGGCCCCATCTGGGTTGCAAAACTAATCCCAGCCATCGTGGTTCGGATCAGATCGAGCAACGGCGACGGGTAGACTCCAAAGTAGATCAGCAGAACGGCCAGTACCACCACCACGAAAGCACCGCGCGGGGCTACCGTCTGCACGGGCGCGGGCTCTGAGGGCGCCGAGTACAGCGCTACGACGATGCGCAGGTAGTAGAAGAGGCCCGCGACGCTCGTCAGCACGAGAATGAGGATCAACGCCCAGGCTGCGGCCGAGGCGCCGGCGGCGAGCACATAGAACTTACCGAGAAAACCCATGGTCGCCGGAATGCCGGCAAGAGAAAGGAGCGCGGCGGTAAACACGCCGGCGATCACCGGGTGCCGCCAGAAGAGGCCGCGGTAATCTTCGAGATCGTCCGCATCGCGCTCGGAGTTAGAGAGAACGGCCACGCATCCGAACGACACCAGGATGGTCGCGAAGTACGCCGCCAGATAAAAACTCACCGCCTGGGTGGCCATGGTCTGGCCCGCTAGAACTGCCACGAAGATGTATCCAAAGTGAGCGATCGAGGAATACGCCAGAATGCGCTTCACATTCCTCTGTCGGAGCGCCAGGAAATTGCCCGCGCACATCGAGGCGATCGCGATAACCGAGAACACCAGAAAAACAGGCCGGTATTCGAGCGTGCCTGAAAAACAGAAGTACCGGAGCAAGAGCGCAACCATCGCACCCTTGGAAGTGGTCGCGACGAAGGCCCCCACGGGTGCCGAAGCGCCCTCGTACACATCGGGCGTCCACAGATGAAAGGGCACCACGGCCAGCTTGAAACCGACGCCGGTGATGGTGAGCACGATTCCCGACAGCAGCAGTAAAGATCCCGGCGCGTGTGCCGAAATCTCCCCGAGGCGGGAGAAGCTCATCGTGCCGGTATCCGCGTAGATGAGTGCCGCGCCGAAAAGAAGGAATGCGGCGGAAGCCGAGGCCAGGATCAGGTACTTGATTCCCGCTTCGAGCGCCCGCTTCTGGTCCTTCATGTAGGCGACCATGGCGTACAAGGAAATGCTGAGTATCTCGAGTGCCAGAAGAAAGGAAACAAAGTGACTGCTGGCGACCAGGACCGCGCAGCCCAAAGTCGCAAGGAGCATCAGGAGATAGAGCTCTTCACGCTCGCCATCATGCTTTTCGAGATACTCGTAGGAGAGCAACGCCACAGCCGCGGCAGAGATGATGATCAGGCCCATGTAGAACAACGCATATCGGTCGACCAGCAGGAGCGACGTTACTTGCCGGGGGGCCAAGGGCGAGGCGCCAAAGAGAGATAGGAAAGCCGCAGCCAGTCCCGTGAGCGTCATGGCTGCCGCAAGCGCATGGTTGCGTTTAAAGGCAATCGCAAGCATCACCGCACTCGCAGTCCCCGCCAGCAGAATCAGCGGGAGCAACGCGATAATATCTTGAGCGTTCATCACTTATCTCCCGAAGGCCATGGCCGAGGATTCGGCCGCGCGCTGCAAATTGTCGAGAGCCGCCGCGGAGGCATTGAAGACTGGCTGGGGATAGAGTCCGAGCAGCAGCAAGCCCAGCATCATCGCCGCCATCATCAATTTTTCTCGCGGCACGAGGTCGGGGATCTGCCAGCCGTTTGTATTGGGTCCCTGGCCGTGCACCCGGGGTGCACGGTTCACATCTCTTCGCTTTTGTTTCGCTAGTGTAGCAGGAATGCGCGCTAAGTCAAGACCAGCGCGCAAATACAGGCGATCTGTGAGGGTGCCTTAGGTCACATGACAGTTCGAGGCTCAAGACGTACTCGGCTACGGCTTGATCCCGTCGCCTACCAGAAACTACGTGAGAAGTATTGAAGCGAGATGGCTGATTACGTTATGTGTGCGGTGTCACAAGCAATTTCATCCATAGTCTGGCTACTCGATGCCCCGAAATCCCCTTCCTCCTCCAAGAACCAACTTGCGCTGGAGCAATCACGCTCAAACCCAAACTGTGTAGTATCGTGCGCGATCCGGACCAGCGCAGCCTGGCCAGTAGTCGATCAGGCTCGTCGGGGCGGTATGGGTCTGTCGATAGCGTCGTCGCAACGCCATTACTGGGAATAGAGCGGTCGACTTTGCACTTTCGTATGAAAAAGCTTGGAATTGTGCGAAGCTTCGATGCCAGGCCACGCCTGAGTCAGGTCGATGAAAGCAGTCCTTCATTCGCCTGAAGCAGTCGGAGCAGGGTAGATTTGGTTCTTGCCTGAGGAAACAGCCCATTGAAAGGAGCGACCGGAATGATGAAGGCGAAGTTGAACGGGTCGACGGCCGCGTTGCTCTTGGTGTTGCTGGCGTGCTCTGCCAGCTTTGCTCCCGCCGGCTCCGTGGCCGAGCCGGAGAACTTTTTTCGACAATACGTTGGCCTGAATGATGAGCAAATATCGGCGATTCAGCACGGCAAGGCGGTTGCTAAGACCTTGGATTCCCCGACGGCCGATCAGGTGTTCGTCTTCGGAGGCGTTTATATCGAGTCCACTCCAGAAAGCTATCTCAAGTTTGCGGAGGACCTTGACAGGCTTCGTAAGATTCCCAGTTATCTCGCTCTCCGCAAATTCAGCGATCCGCCCGTTTTATCGGACCTGGACGGCTTTACTCTAGAAGAAGAGGATATCAAGCACCTCAAGGACTGCCATCCCGGCAAGTGCGAGGTTCAACTTCCCGCCGACGTGATGGAAGAATTCCAGAAGTCAGTAGATTGGTCCTCCCCCAATGCAGCGGAGATGGCCAACCACACCGCTCAGCAAATCGCGCTGCGTGCCCTCCAAGAATACATACGGGGCGGCAACGACGCCCTGGGCACATATCGGGACAAAAAGCATCCCACCGAAGTAGCTGAGACCTTTCGGGCCTTGTTGAATCGATCGAAGGCACTTCCTGTGTATCTGCCCGAGCTCGACCGATACCTACTCGACTATCCGAATGCAAAAATAGAAAACGCCGAGAGTCAGTTCTACTGGGAGAAGGTCAACTTCGGGCTCAAACCGACGCTGCGGATGGTCCAAGCCATTGTTTATCGCGGGTCCAGCCCAGCCGCACCTGCCTACGCCGTGGCGATCAAACAGCTCTACTCCAGTCACTATTTCGAATCGGCGCTCGATCTCACCGTGTGTGTCAAGGATCAAAGCACCCCGCAACGGAAGGGATTCTATCTGATTACCCTCAAGGGATCACAACAGGCGGGGCTAACCGGCTTCACGGGTAGCATCGTACGAAAGGTGGCAGTGGATAAGACGCGTTCGTCGATGGAGAAGGTGCTGGTCGCGATCAAGGAACAACTCGAAAACGAGGCGAAGTAAAATTCGAAACGAGCGGAACACCGTTATGTCCTTTCCTGACCGGCGCACGGCAGAGGTATCGCTGACCGTTCTGTTCTTTCTGGTACTGCTGGCCATCATTTACGCGGCCCGCAGCGTGATTATCATCTTCATCTTCGCCATACTGTTCGCATACTTGATTAACCCTGTCGTTCGATTTCTGCAGAGCCACTCCCTGTTTTTCAAGGATTTGAGAGGGCCGCATATCGTGGAAGCGTACCTCGCTTGCGTCATCCTTATCGCCGTTTTGATGCATGCCCTGGCGCCGGGCCTTCTCAAAGACAAGGGAAGATACCTGAGCGAGATACCGGCTCAGGTCGATCGGATCGCAACGGGTGAAGTAGCTAGGGACGTCGCAGCCAGGTACGGATGGAACCAGGCACAGGAGCTCCGGTTAAAAGTGTTTCTGGCCCAACACGAGAGTGCCATTCGGGGGCTCGTGGGAACCGCAACGGTGGCTGCTACAACTTTGATCAGCGCACTCTTGGTCGTCCCCATCCTGGCGATCTTCTTCCTGAGTGACGGCGCTTCCATGACCAGCGCGCTCGTCCAATTAGTCCCCGGTGAGGCCCGGCGCGATAGGGTGCAATCTCTGGCGGACGAGATCAATGCCATGCTCAAGAGCTACATTCGAGCGAAGGTGATTTTGGGAGGGTTGTCATTCTTGTTTTACTCGGTGGCTATGCTGGCGCTGGGTTTTCCGCACGCGATCGGGCTGGGCGTTGTGGGAGGAATACTGGAATTCATACCCATCATTGGCTGGATGGCTTCGGCGGTAACGTTCCTTACGATCGGCAGCCTGGCGCATGCACACTGGATTTGGATGGCCCTGCTGCTGGGGCTGTGGCGGTTGACGATGGACTATTTCATTGCGCCGCGCGTTGTGGGTAAGAACTTGGAGATCCATCCACTCGTTGTCATTTTTGGGATGATGATTGGCGGGGCTGTCGGAGGGATTGTCGGTATCTACCTTTCCATTCCCCTGCTTGCGGTACTGAGAGTCATCTGGCGGAGGTCGAGGGAGAATTCGACGGCAGAAGATGCCCATTCAATGGACACGATGCGCACCCAACAGCATTAGAGTGCTTAGCAAACTCCTCCACCAGCACGCTGGACACTTTCTGAGAGCTTTGCCGACAGGTGCTGAATCAGCGTGCAAAACAGCGTCAGGGTTGCTCCCAACGCAATTTTCGGATAAAGGCCTCCGGTGCGGACGAGCTCGACAGCCAGGATCAGGCTGGCCAGAACGAGGAGCGTCAGCGACACTGCGCGATGGAATCGCGCGATTCCGTGTTCCAATTCGCTCAAACTGCTTCGCTCAATCTCACGCCCTTGGCCGGAGTCCGTACAAGCGGACTTGCTAGGACAGGCGTTGCAGGCCGCCGCGGGAGCGCGGTAGAGTACTTGGCCTTGAGAGCAGCGCTGATCCCACAGAAGGAATGAGAACCTTTCTATGAACATGAAAAAGCTGTTGAAGAGAGCTCACAAGTTTGCAAAGCCGTTTTGCATTACTGACGGCACAAAGTTTCGGCTGAAGAATGTGGACCCAGATGACACCTTGGGACTGAAGTCCGAGGCCAAACCCCGCGCGAAAGAGGCGTTGGCTCTTGGTGTCGAGGCCCTCGCGGAGTTGCAGGACAAGCTGTACGCGCAGGACAAATGGGCTGTGCTGCTGATTTTTCAGGCCATGGACGCAGCCGGCAAGGATGGCACCATCAAGCACGTCATGTCCGGCGTCAACCCCCAGGGCTGCCAGGTCTTTTCCTTCAAGTCTCCTACTTCTGAGGACCTCGACCACGATTTTCTCTTCCGCTGTATGAAATGCCTGCCGAACCGCGGGAACATTGGCATTTTCAATCGGAGCTATTACGAGGAAACGCTGGTGGTTCGCGTGCATCCGGAGCTTCTGGCAAAGCAGAAAATTCCACCGTCGCTTGTTACGAAGCGAATCTGGGAGGAGCGCTTCCAGGATATTCGCAGCTTCGAACGCTACCTTGCCCGGAACGGCATCATGGTCGGGAAGTTTTTTCTGCATGTTTCAAAGAAAGAACAGAAGCGACGCTTTTTGGAAAGAGCAGAAAGGCCTGAGAAAAACTGGAAGTTTTCCGGCTCCGATATGGCGGAGCGGGAACATTGGGATGAATACCAAGACGCCTATGAAGACATGATCCGGAACACGGCCACCAAGCACAGTCCGTGGTATGTGGTGCCAGCGGACAACAAGTGGTTCACGCGAGTCGTCGTGGCCGCCGCAGTCGTTGACACGCTGGCCGATCTCAATCTGGAGTATCCCAAGGTTGACAAAGCGAGACTCGATGAGATCGCAATGGCAAGACGACAACTCGAGTCACCGAAGCAGTAGAGATATTGCGTGGCAGGGTAGGCATTCAGCGACTGATTTACGTCAGTTTTGTGGATCTGAGGCAGTCAAACCTATAAGAACTGTCGCCGGTGACTGAAATACTCCTGCAAGAAACAATCGCAATGTCAGGAACTCCAACGGGAGAAAGGATTACCCAGCAGCAAAGCTCGGGCTTTGCTTTACCTTTTCTGCAGGGCTTACGCCCTTTCGATAAGGCCCATCTCGGGCCCGACATAGTGGCGGGCATTACCCTGGCCGCGCTCGGCATTCCCGAGGTGATGGGCTACACGAAGATCATCGGCACACCGGTGATCACGGGGCTGTACACACTGTTTTTGCCGGTCGTTGTGTTTGCTGTTTTTGGTTCGTCGCGACACCTCGTCGTCAGCGCGGATTCGGCTACCGCGGCAATGGTTGCCGCTGCCCTGACTTCCCTTTCCTTTGTGGCCAACACGCCGAGGTATATCGAACTGACGAGTCTCATCGGCATCGTCGCCGCCGCGATTCTGCTTCTGGCACGAATCCTCCGGCTTGGGTTCCTCGCCGACTTTCTGTCGCGCACCGTGCTAGTGGGATTTCTTTCGGGCGTGGGTGTGCAAGTTGCGCTGGGGCAGCTGCACGATATGCTCGGAATTGAAAAAGGCGGTCACGGATTTCTCCGCCAATTGCTGTTTACATTCGAGCACCTGCGCGATACGCACTTCCCAACTTTGTATATCGCGCTCGCAGTTCTGGTGATCATCGTCGCCTTCCACCTGCTTGCACCCCGCTTCCCTGGGGCCCTGCTCGCGGTAATTGGCATGACTGCCGCGAGTGCCTATTTGCATTGGGCCGACCATGGTGTTCATGTGGTTGGTGCCGTGCCGAGTGGTCTTCCTCATCTGGGCATTCCGCATATCAGTTATAGCGACGTCATGATGGTGCTGCCCATCTCGCTTTCGTGCTTCATCGTGATCCTGGCCCAGAGTGCCGCCACCTCGCGTGCCTATGCGCTGAAATACCGAGACCAATTCAACCAAAACGTTGACCTCGTGGGTCTCTCTTTGGCCAACGCCGTTGCGGGTTGCAGCAGCACGTTTGTCGTCAATGGCAGCCCGACCAAGACCGCGATAGTGGACGAGGCCGGCGGACGAAGTCAATGGTCTCATCTAACAACTGCTTTCGTCGTCCTCCTCGTCCTGTTATTTCTCACTCGGCCGCTGAGCTTCCTTCCAAACCCGGTTCTCGCAACGATCGTCTTTCTGATCGGGGTAAAGCTAATCGATCATCGCGGGTTGAGACAGATTCAGCGGGCTGCACCGAAAGAATTCGCTTTAGCACTGGTCACGGCGGCCACGGTGGTTATCTTTGGAGTCGAACAAGGGATCGTTCTCGCGATGGTGCTCTCGCTGCTGCACCATGTGCAGTATAGCTACCGCCCCCGGACAGGGGTGATTCTCCGGAGTGCCAATGATCGTTGGGAGGTACTCGAGGATCCACCTCCTGGGAAGATGGCCGCGCCGGGGTTAGTGATGTATTGGTTCGGTACCGACCTCTTTTACGCCAATGTGGGCTTCTTTGCAGCGCAGGCTCGGAGACTCGTGCACGATTCGCCTTCACCGGTGCGCTGGCTGGTAATCGACGCCCGCGCGATTACGGACATCGATTATTCCGCAGGACGAGCGCTAGCGGAACTCCAACAGGATTTGACCGAGGCCGGCGTAACTCTGGCGTTGATCATTGTGAAAGTCCGACATCAAGGCAAGCTCGAGCGATTGGGATTACTGGATTTGATCAGTTCCGACCTTATATACGAATCCCGCAAGGAGTGTTTGGCAGCCTACGAGGCGTACCTTCGGGAAACCAACAATCCAGCGATTTCAAAAACGTAAGTCGGCATCGATCGGAATTCGCTTTTGCTAGCTATTGTTTGCCACCTTCGCCCGATTTTCGCAGCACCGCCATCCGACCCATTCTTCAAACTCGTGGCCATCCACCTAAGGCCGGACTGATCGCTGTGACGATGAGGGCCTTCTGATCGCCATTGCCGTTGAGGTTTTCAGTGGATGCGGTCGTGTACTTTCCCGTGACAACTCGCGCATAGCGTGATCAGATTCTCCTCTGAGTCGCCGCCAAGCTTGCTCCGCCACTTAATGTGATGTACTTGAAGATTTTGTGGGCCCCCACAACTCTGGCAGCGCCAACCGTCGCGCTCAAGGACACGTCGGCAAAGTTCGCGATAGGGTTCCACATCTAGTTTCAATCTCGCTTGCTTCACTCGCTCTGCCTTGCTTCTATTTGAAGTTGCTCCAACAATTCGGCCCTTCTGTCCTGAGGCAGAAAAGCAATGAGTGTCTTCAATGACATCGACAAAGTGTCGGGGCTTACATCGTCAAGGTGAGCTCCGGCGAGGAAATCTGCGCAGATCATTTCCAGGCAGTAGCCCCGCGATTTGTCGCTGCCGAGCATGAGTGACGCCGTCTCGAGCCCTCGCTCAATCACCGGAATCTGACTCTTGTAAACTTTGAAATAAAGTAGCTCCCACGGCTCACTTTCCCTACCGGTCAGGTAGCGATCGACTTCCCGCCTAAATTCCTCCTTGGGCATAGTGCTCGCCTTGTGCACCCAGGGTGCACAATCGAAATTCTGCCCTTCCGAGCGAGCCACCCTGGCTAGTTCTCTGGCCTTGGTCCAGCCAAGCTGTTTGAGGCCGGAGTGGATTTGCTTGGGCAACCGCTCGTGGATCGCCATCAAGTAGTAGGCTTTCCGACGAGACTCGGGCTGTATTGCCGGCCTTTGCGCCGAAGGCAGGATTACCTTGAGCGATCTCAGGCAGGCCCGAAAACCGCTTCGAAGCTTCGGGCAATACCGAGCTTTTTCATCCGAAAATGGAGAGTCGAACGATTCAAACCCAAACGGGCGGCCGCGCCTCGGGGGCCGGAAACAATCCACCGAGTTTCCTTCAAGGTCGTCAGAATATGTTTGCGCTCGACTTCCTCTAAGGTCAGGGACTGGCTCGACTCGGCATACGATGCCATGCGCGTGCGAAGGTCGCGGAGCGAAACCTCCAATGTAGGACCATTGCTCAGAATCACGGCTCGCTCGATGACATTCTCAAGCTCGCGCACATTTCCTGGCCACGGGTAGCGCGTCAGGGCGCTCATCGTTTCGGCGGGAATCGAGTCGATGGTCTTGTTGATCCGGCTCATTGCGCGATTGACGAAATGCCTCACCAGCAGAGGTATGTCGTTGGGACGTTCTCGCAACGGAGGAATGCGGATCGGGAAAACATTCAACCGGTAGTACAAATCGCTGCGAAACTGCTTGTCGAGAATCATTCCCTCCAGATCCCGATGCGTGGCGGCCACGATGCGGACGTTGACTTTCTTTGTTCGCGTACTGCCCAACCGCTCGAATTCCTGTTCTTGCAGAACGCGAAGCAGTTTGGGTTGCAGCTCCAGGGGGATATCACCGATTTCGTCCAGAAATAGGGAGCCTTGGTCTGCCAGCTCCAATCGCCCAACCTTTTGGGAGATCGCCCCGGTAAACGCTCCCTTCTCGTGGCCAAACAGTTCGCTCTCGAGCAGACCGCTTGGAATGGCGGCACAGTTGAGCTTGACAAACGATCGCTTGAGGCGAGGGCTGCGGTTGTGAATGGCTCGCGCGACCAGTTCCTTGCCGGTACCCGTCTCGCCCAGCAGCAGCACGGTTGAATCACTCGGGGCGACCGTTTCAACCAGCTTCATCACCCGCCGCAGCGGTGAACTCTCACCTACGATTCCTTCAAAGGGGGTTTCTTCGTGAAGAGCCTCGCCTACCATATCCAGGTTTACTCGACCATAGAGACCGCCCGAACGCTCGGACTCTTGCTCGTGCGCGTCAACACCGGGAATGCCACTCAAACTCATGGGTCCTCCTAGCTTATTCGCGGCCGTGCGTGTGCACGGGGGAATAGGTGCGTTTTAGTGGTTCTTACTGCGACCGGCTCGACCTGTTTCTTGTTCGATCCACTCTCGAATATAGGGGGGGCAATTTTCGAGTTTGATGCTATCGGCTTCGCAGCGCGCCAGAAACTTCACGGCTTCCTGGTTGACGAGCGTTACGTCTCTCAGATCTAAGGCAACCTGGTGATTAGTCATCTCGAGAGAGAGAAGTTGCTTTAGCTCCTCGACATCTTCTGCCTCAATTCGGCCGCTCAGCGTAAATACCACATGTCCGTTTGCGGTTCGCCGAATCTTGAGCATCGACTTCCTCTACCAATGAATGTGCAATCCCCAATCCAAATGAATGGCGTTGAGAATAGAGGGATTAAGTTAGGAAGGAATGGCGAAGAGTCGCCAAATGGCGAAATCCTGAACAAACGGCTTCGCTTTCGCCACCCGCTTATCGAAGATTTAGCTCCTAAGCTCCGTGCATTGATCCTCCAACTCCCAAGCTGCCACTCACCTCCGCCCGGCTGCGATATCGGGGTCAAAGTCCCATCCCCTTTCTGTCAATCCTTTGTCTTATGGTATGGTTTTGACACCTGCGCCTCGGTCATCTCTCGCGTTTTCAAGCACTCGGATTGGCCAGGCGCATGCACCAGAACGAGAGTGAGGCGCGGCCTACAGTGCCGCTCGCAGCGCTTCTCGTTCGGAGCGGAATCCAAGCCACCGCGAAAGGACTCTCAATGGCTACGCAAACCACGGCTCCAATCTCCCCAAAACCGTCGAGCATGGAGCTGACCGCGATCAACACGATCCGCACCCTGTCGATGGACGGCGTGCAGGCAGCTAACTCAGGGCACCCTGGAACTCCCATGGCCTTGGCGCCGGTGGCTTACTGTCTCTGGCAGCAGTTCCTTCGCTTCGATCCGCAAGATCCCGTATGGCCGAACCGCGATCGTTTCGTTCTATCGAACGGGCACGCATCCATGCTGCTCTACTCCCTTCTTCATTTGACCGAAGTCCGGGCGGTGAGCAAAGACTACGAAACTCTGGGTGAAGTATCTGTGCCACTGGATGCCATCAAGGCGTTCCGACAGTTGAATAGCCGCTGTCCTGGACACCCCGAGTACCGCTGGACGTCGGGCGTGGAAACGACCACGGGGCCACTCGGCCAAGGCGTGGCCACTAGTGTTGGAATGGCCATCGCGCGCCAGTGGCTCGGGTCGCGATACAACCGCCCTGGCTTTCAGGATCTGTTTGACTTCAACGTGTTTGCGCTTTGTGGGGACGGTTGCATGATGGAAGGCATCTCGAGCGAGGCCGGATCCCTTGCCGGGCACCTAGGCCTCTCAAACCTCTGTTGGATTTATGACAACAACCACATCACCATCGAAGGCAACACATCCCTAGCCTTCACAGATGATGTGGCCACACGTTTTATTGCCTACGGCTGGAACGTGACACGGGTCGGCGATGCAAATGACCTCGACATGCTCGCGCGGGCGTTCCGTGTCTTTTTGGCCACCAAGGACCGGCCCACAATGATTATCGTGGACAGCCACATCGGATACGGCGCGCCCCACAAACAGGACACCAGCGCGGCACACGGCGAACCGCTCGGTGAAGAAGAGGTTCGACTCGCCAAACGCAACTACGGGTGGCCAGAAGACAACAAGTTTTATGTGCCAGACGGCGTCTACGATCACTTCCGCCAAGGCATCGGTAAGCGGGGCAAGCAGCTTCGCGACGCTTGGTTTGAGCGCATCGTTGAGTACCGCAAGCAGTACCCCGAACTCGCCGAAGAGCTCTTTCGAATGCAGCACCGCCAGCTCCCGGAAGGTTGGGATCGCGACTTACCCGAGTTCCCCGCAGACCCCAAGGGTTTGGCCAGTCGCGAGTCTTCCGCGAAGGTCCTCAATGCCGTTGCCAAGAACATTCCTTGGTTGATTGGAGGGTCGGCAGACCTTACGCCTTCGACCAAGACGCGCCTTACCGCGGAGGGCGCCGGCGATTTCTCTGCGGAAAATTACGGCGGGCGCAATCTTCACTTCGGCGTTCGCGAACACGTCATGGGCGCCATCCTGAACGGAATGAGTCTGGTGAAACTCCGGCCCTTCGGGTCGGGGTTTTTCATCTTCGTCGATTACATGCGGGGCTCGCTCCGCCTAAGTGCTTTGATGGAGATCCCGGTGATTTACGTGTTCACTCACGACTCGATTGGAGTGGGTGAGGACGGCCCTACGCACCAGCCCATCGAGCAGCTGGCCCACATGCGTGCCATGCCTGGCTTGATCATGATTCGACCCGCGGACGCGAATGAAGTGACAGAAGCATGGAAGGTAATTCTCAAACTCCATCATGAGCCGGCGGTGTTGGTTCTCACCCGGCAAGCCCTGCCGACCATCGACCGAAAGAGATACAGCCCGGCCTCAGGCCTAGCCCGAGGGGCCTACGTACTGGCCGATCCACCCGAAGGCGCCCCCGAGGTCATCCTTATCGGCACCGGCAGCGAGGTGTCCCTGTGTCTGGAGGCCTACGAGCAGCTAACCAAGGAGGGCGTCCGGGCACGGGTCGTCAGTATGCCTTCCTGGGAATTGTTTGACGATCAGGATGAGAACTACCGGGAGTCGGTTCTGCCCTCGCAGGTGAAGGCCCGCGTGTCGGTCGAGCAGGCCTCCGGTTTTGGCTGGAGCAAATATACAGGCTCCGAGGGGCACAACGTGTGCATCGAAACGTTTGGAGCCTCGGCGCCCTTGAAGCAGTTACTAAAAAAGTTCGGCTTCAATGCCGAGAACGTTGTCGCCTCAGCCAAGAGCCAGATAGCGCGGCACCAGTCTCGGAACTAAGGACGGGGCGTATGAAAGTCGGGCTGGGAGCAGATCACGGCGGATTTGAAATGAAGCAGCAACTCGCCAAGCTACTGACCACAGCTGGGCACGACGTCGTAGATTTTGGAAACACGACCTACAACGTCAACGATGACTACCCGGACTTTGTCATCCCCCTCGCCCAGGCTGTGGCAAATGGAAAGGTGCAGCGCGGCGTTCTCGTATGCGGCAGCGGCGTAGGGGCGTCGGTGGCCGCCAATAAGGTGCTGGGCGCGCGCGCAGCACTCTGTCATGATGATTTTTCGGCTCGCCAAGGGGTAGAGGACGACGACCTGAACATTCTCTGCTTTGGCGGGCGAACCATGGGCGTCGCGGTAGCCTGGGACTGCACGAAGAACTTCCTCGGCGCCACGTTCAGCGGTGCGGATCGACATCGTCGTCGGCTCGCCAAGGTAGCGCAGCTTGAGGCCAGCACGCTCAGCCAACCGCGCGACGGTCGGTAATCGAGTTTGTTCAGCTTGCCTGACAGGAGATAACTATGACATTGCTTGAATCGCTCAAGAAATACACGACTGTGGTCGCGGACACGGGCGATATTGAGGCTATTGCTCGACACCGTCCGCAGGATGCGACTACCAACCCGTCGCTTCTTTTCCACGCCGCGCAGATGCCGTCCTATCAACACTTCGTCGAAGAGGCGGTCGAACTGGCTCTGAAGCGCGGTGGCAGTAAAGTGGAAATGGCGGAAGAGTTTATTGATCGCCTTTTTGTTCTGTTCGGATGCGAGATTCTCAAGGTGGTGCCCGGTCGCGTCTCTACCGAAGTCGCCGCCTCTTTGAGCTTCGACACGCCGGCCACCATCACCAAAGCGCGCAAGCTAATTTCGCTATATGAGAGCAAGGGCGTGGCGCGCGAACGCATCTTGATCAAAATCGCTAGTACCTGGGAGGGTATTCGAGCGGCCGAATCGCTCGAGAAGGAAGGGATTCACTGCAATCTGACCCTTCTGTTTAGCTTCGCCCAGGCGGTCGCTTGCGCGGAGGCCGGTGTGACCTTGATTTCACCTTTCGTCGGCCGCATCTACGACTGGTACAAGAAGGAGGGCGGTGGCGCCGAAATTCCTGCGGACAAAGATCCGGGCGTTGCGTCTGTCACGCGCATCTACAACTACTACAAGAAATACGGCTACAAGACTCAAGTCATGGGGGCCAGTTTCCGAAATGTAAATCAGATCGTTCGGTTGGCTGGAGCGGATTTGCTCACCATCAGTCCGGATCTCCTCGACCAGCTGGAGAAAACCGAAGGCGTTGTGGATCGTCGACTCGATCCAGCGAAAGCGCAGGCGAGCGAGGACGAAAGACTGCACTTGGACGAAAAGACCTTTCGCTGGATGCACAACGAGGATGCCATGGCCACAGACAAACTGGCTGAGGGTATTCGCAACTTCAACAGCGACGCAAAACGCCTGGAAGACTATGCACGCTCCCAGGTGAGCCGGAAGGCGGCGTCAGCCTGATCCGTTTGCGGTAGCACGGCTCACCACGATCTACGATCCTCATTGCAGAGTGGCCGCGCCGGCGGCGGGCAGGGGCAATGGAATCGGCGAATCGAGTGAGCCTACTTTGGGACACGGATGGCAACCCTAGTTGACTCAGAGGAGTTCCATTGGGTCGCCCGGTGGGATACCACGGCGCGCACCGCCTCGCTGTTGCATTGTCGTCAAAGACGCCGGGATTGAAGGAGCGCGTGGTGCAAGTATGCGCAGCGTTGGGTGAGCAAGAGCGACGCTCACTTGGTTCGTAATAAGACGACAATCGATCTGGGAGCCGCCCGATATCGTGCCTGCTCAAGAGGTACACCGCTGTGCGAAAAATCCTCGGGACTGGCCCGAGCAGTGTCCACGATTCTCATCCACTCGTGTGCCGCACCCTCCTGGATCTGGAACTCTAACTCTTCCCAGTACGCATTGATCATCACATAAATGTCATCGTCTCGCTGAGAACCTCCGTGCAGGCAGAAAGCCAGGCTGCGAGAGTCGTAGGACAAGTCGGCCACTGGGCCCACTCCGTACCAGCAGACATCCTCGCGCCAAAAGCGGCTGCGACACAAGGTCGGATGGGCCTTTCGAAACGCAATCATGCTTTTAAAGAAACGGAAGATGTCCTGATTCGACTGGAGCTGGCGCCAGTTGAGCCACCCAATTTCGTTGTCTTGGTTGTAGGGATTGTTGTTGCCGAATTGCGTGTTCAGGAACTCGTCCCCGGCGCGAAACATAGGAATGCCGTTTGACAGAAACAGCACGCAGCAGAAGTTCTTAACCTGCTTGCGGCGCAAGGCCAGCACCGCTGGTGGCACGCCCTCGTCTCCTTCATGGCCGCAGTTCCAACTGTAGTTGGCGTCCATGCCGTCCTGGTTGTTATGTCCATTCGCCCAGTTGTTTTTTCGGTCGTAGGAAACTAGATCGTACAAGGTGAAGCCATCGTGGGAGGTTACATAGTTCAGACTCTGGTAGGCGTGATAGGCGTCGCTGCGGTTGTCCGGAAACAGATCGTCACTGCCATAGATGCGCCGCATCAGGTCGGGTACCATGCCAGGGTCGCCCTTGACGAAGCGCCGCACATCGTCGCGAAACCGCCCGTTCCATTGGAGCCAAGTCAGACCCGGAAATCCGCGTCCGAGCTGATAGGCGCCGGTGTCCCAGGGCTCGGCAATCAAACGCAGCCGGCCCAACTCCGGGTCCGCGGCGATTTCACTGAAGATGGGAGCCTCGCGCCAGTTGAGAGATCCATCTGCATTGCGGCTAAACACGGAAGCGAGATCAAAGCGAAACCCGTCAATATGCATTTCTCTTTTCCAATAGCGCAGGCTGTCCATCACCATCTTGCGCACATGTCCTTGGCCGAAATTCAAGGTGTTGCCCGTGCCCGAGTAATTGACGTAAGGGTTGGTCGGATCGCAGGACAACATGTAATAGCCGGTAGCGTCGAAACCCTTGAAGCTATAGATCGGCCCCCGATGATCCCCCTCGCATGTATGGTTGTACACGACGTCCAGAATTATTCCTATGCCAGCCTCGTGAAAGGCCTTCACCATGTTTTTGAACTCAAGATGCTGTTCGTCGTCCTTGCCGCTACGTGCGTACTGCGCATGGGGTGCAAAGAAGTTCAAAGGCATGTAGCCCCAGTAGTCACCCTGTTGTGGATCGCGCTGAAAGATGGGCATCAGCTCGACAACCGTAATCCCGAGCTCTTTCAAATATGGGATCTTGGCCACCAAGCCCGCATACGTTCCAGCGAGGGACGGATCTACGCCTGAGTTGGGGTTCTTGGTGAAGCCCTTCACATGAAGTTCGTAGATGACTGCATCTGACTCGTGATACGGTGGCACGTCTTCGGCCCAGTCAAACCTCGAGCGGTGAGCCGTCAGCACTCCTAAGGGTGACCGGCCGGCATTCGGCCCTTCCCGGGCGGCCAGCTGGCGATCGAAAGCCGCTGGGAAGAACACGCCTTTTGAATAGGGGTCCAAGAGAACCTTTTGCGGGTCAAAGCTGTGAAGGTTAGGGACAGTCTCTCCGGAGACAGAGTAGGCGTAGTAGCGCGCTTCCCCCATCTGTGCAGCCGGAATGCGACAATGCCAAATGCGACCGGACTTGTTTCGCAGAAAATCGAAGGGCACCGTAAGCAGAGCGTTCTCTAGATCGGCGGATGAATAAAGCAGCAGAGTGACACTTTCGGCATGTTCGGCGTACACCGCAAAGTTGAAGGCTTGCTCGTCTTCAATCCAGCAAACGCCAAGCGGCAACGGACTCCCTTCGGTCTCTTCCCAGCTGGAGCGTTTTCTGTGTGTAGCTGACCGGGAGGCCACCTTATTGTCCGTTTTGCTGACCACGCCAGGTGAGATGTTCACTCGAGCTCCTCCCACCTGTCGTAGTGAGCTAGGCTATGACCGAGTCCTACTCAAGCAGACTGGCTCGCAACAAGTGAAGTCTCGCCTCCGACCATCGGGTTGTGCCAGCCCCCGGGCGGCGTGACGCGCTCAACCTCGTTCGGTCCCCAGCTACCTGGCTCATAGGAATAGATGGGCGTCCCTTTCTTGAGTACGGGATCCACGATTCGCCAGGCCTCTTCCACATAGTCCTCGCGCGCAAACAACGTGGCATCCCCCTCCATCGCATCTCCCAGCACTCGTTCATAGGCCTCCATCTCCTCTGCGCTAGGATGTCTACTCGCAACCATCTCCGCCGGTTGACCGACCATGTTCTCGCCCGGAGCCATGATTGTCATGCCCATGGCAATCGATACATTCGGGCTGATCCGGAACCGGAAATAGTTCGAGCCCACAGCAGCTGCGGGTAACGAAGCAGGGGGCTTTCGTAGCTGGCAGACGATTTCCATGCACGTGGCCGGAAGGCACTTGCCGGCACGGATGTAGAAGGGAACCCCTTGCCAGCGCCAAGAATTGATCTCCAGTTTGAGCGCGGCGAAGGTCTCGACTTGCGACTGCGGTGCCACTCCCTTTTCGTCGAGATAACCGCGAAACTGTCCACGAACGAGGTTCTTCTCCTCCAATGCCGGGATGGCCTTGAGTACCTTGACTTTCTCGTCCCGAATCGATTCGCTGTCCATTCTCACCGGAGCTTCCATGGCCAGATTGCACAGCACCTGGAACAGATGGTTCTGGACGACATCGCGGATCGCCCCGGTTTGGTCGTAGAAGTTGCCGCGTCCTTGGACACCAAAATCCTCTGCCATGGTCATCTGCACGCTCTCGATGTAGTTGCGGTTCCAGAAGGGCTCCATAAAGGCGTTCCCGAAACGGAAGATGATCATGTTGTGTACCGGTCGCTTGCCGAGATAGTGGTCGATCCGGAAGATGGATGCTTCCTGAAAATTTCTCAGCAGGACCTTATTGAGGCCTTGCGCAGACGTCAGATCATGACCAAACGGCTTCTCAATGATGACGCGAGCACCGGTTGTGCAGCCGCAATGCGGCAATTGATCAACGACCACTTCGAAGGCCGTCGGCGGGATGGCCAGATAGTGCGCAGGCCGCCGCGCCCCCTCGAGTTCCTTGCCAAGGGCCTCAAAGGTGGCCGAGTCCGCGTAGTCGCCGTCCACATACCTCAGTAGACTGCTCAGCTTTGCGAAAGCCGCAGGGTCAACTCCGCCGTGTTTCTCGAGACTGTCGTTTGCCCGCGCCCGAAGCTGGTTCAGGTTCCAACCCGCTTTGGCGACACCAATCACCGGCACGTCCAGGTGCCCGCGTTTGGTCATCGCCTGAAGCGCCGGGAAGATTTTCTTGTAGGCCAGGTCGCCGGTGGCCCCGAAAAAGACAAGTGCGTCAGATTGGGAATCGCTCATGTGCATCTCCAGATCTTGCCAGCTTACTTGCTGGCTGCTTTTTCCAAGTGCCCGCCGAAGCCGTAGCGCATTGCGGAGAGCACCTTGTCCTGATAATCGGCCTCACCACGCGAGGTGAAGCGCTGGTACAGCGCGGAGGAGAGAACCGGCACCGGCACGGCCTCGTCAATGGCCGCTTTGATCGTCCACCGTCCTTCGCCCGAGTCGGAAACATGCCCGGCGAAGTTCGACAGAGCCGGGTCCTCGACGAGGGCGTTCGCCGTTAGGTCCAGCAACCACGAGGCAATCACGCTTCCCCGGCGCCATACCTCGGTGATATCACGCAGGTTGAGATCGTAGCTATAGTGTTCGGGGTCCCGCAGCGGAGTCGTTTCCGCATCGTGTTCGGCATTTGCCTGCTTGCCGACATTGGCGCCGCGCAGCACGCCCAGCCCTTCGGCATACGCGGCCATGATGCCGTACTCGATGCCATTGTGAACCATCTTCACGAAATGACCGGCGCCGTTTCGACCGCAATACAGATAGCCCTGCTCCGCTGTCCCATCCAGCCTTTCTCGCCCGGGTGTCCGAGGAATGTCGCCGCGTCCCGGCGCCAAGGCTTGAAAGATCGGGTCGAGCGATTTGACGGCTTCCGATTCGCCGCCGATCATCATGCAGTAGCCCCGCTCAAGTCCCCAAACGCCCCCGCTCGTGCCCACGTAGGAAATCTTCCGGGGAGCGAGCTCCTTGGCACGGCGGATGTCGTCCACATAGTAAGAGTTGCCTCCATCGATTAGGATGTCCCTCGCTTCGAGGTGAGGCAGAAGTTCGCCAATCGTTTGGTCGACAACCCCAGCCGGCACCATCAGCCAAACGGCTCGGGGCTTATCGAGCTTCTTCACTAGCTCTCCGAGCGAGGTAGCGCCTTCGGCCTTCTCCTTCGCTAACTCGTTCACCACCTGCGGGGACCTGTCGAATACTACGCACTTGTGGCCCTTCTTTATGAGCCGCCGTACCATGTTGGCGCCCATCCTTCCAAGCCCAATCATTCCCAGTTGCATACGATCTCCTTTCCCTAGAAGTAGTGTCTACGAAGTGGCCAAGACCCTATTCGGCTGGACGAGGGTTGTGCGCAGCCGGTTCACGGCCGCGGCCACTCCCGCGCTGTCGCCGAAAATCGACGAGCCAGCCACAAAGACGTCGGCTCCGGCCGCCCTGGCAAGCGGCGCAGTGGCCTCATCCACGCCGCCATCCACCTCCAGCTCGCAGCGCAAGTTGGCGTGTTCGATCATGCGGCGCACTCGCGTGATCTTGGGCAGTGTGCTGTGGAGGAAATGTTGGTGGCCGAAGCCGGGATCTACGGTCATGACCAGGACAAGATCAACCTCCGGCAAAACTTCTTCGAGCACCGCGGCGGGGGTTGCAGGGTTGATCACAACTCCAGCTCCCCGTCCGAGATCCTTGATCCTCCGAATGGTGCGATGCAAATTACTGTTGCCCTCCCAGTGGACAAGAAATGAGTCGGAGCCGGCATCGACAAATTCGGCGAGAAAAAAGTCCGGGTCGGAAATCATCAGGTGCGTCTCGAGAGGAAGCCGGGTGACGCGCCGGAGCGACTGCACGATCGGTGGCCCCATCGATAGGTTGGGGACGAAGTGCCCATCCATAATGTCCACATGGATCCTGTTGGCCCCAGCCTTCTCTGCCTCGGTCACGAGTTCACCCAGCCGAGCGAAGTCAGCTGCTAGGATCGACGGGGCCAACTTCACAGAATCGTGTTCCATCTAATCTCCCTTTTTCTCAGGCAGAAACGACTCTCCCGCGGGTTTCGAAAATCTCCACAAACTGCTGATAGCGACGAGAAATTTCAGCTACGGCGGCGTCGCGCGTTATCTTCTGGCTGCGCCAATCAACGAGCGGATCCCAGAAGCTGGTGCGGCCGACGGCGAAGCCGATAAAACCTGGAACCGACGAGGCAGTGGTGAGCCACTCGCGAACTTTCTTGTCGTCCTCGCCGCGGCCCAGGATGATGCAACTCACCTGGTTGCGGCCTCCGCGGCGGGCCGCGGCCACAACTTTTTCGCAGTCTTCGCGGCCCTCGAGACCTTCAATCTTCCACACGTCCGGCTCGACTCCCGCGTCCTGAAGTTGCTGGATCGCCTGAGCCATCAGCCGGGGACGGAGCTGCCGGTCGTAGGCTTTCTTGTCTCCTTGGAGTTGATCCAGCTGGGCTTTCTCAGCCGGGACCAGCAACTCGAACATGAACCGGCTCTCGCTCGCGTTGCTGTGCAGATATTCGGACAATAGCTTCAGACGGGCCGATTGCCGCCGGTTCAGAGCTGGATTGCCTTCCGGATTGTAACGAACCAAAACCTTCGAGAAGGTGGGGTGAAAGGCTTCGATATGCTTGCCGAAGTCTTCACCGTATTCGAAGTCGAACTCATCCTGTCCGCTCTTTTCGGCCGGACAGCAGGTGCTGTAGCCTTCCGCTATGGCATCACGCAAAATCGCGGCGCCAAACTGCTCGTCAACGAGAATCCCGGCCTTCTGTTTGGGTACGCCGGAGCGGACCGCCTGTTCAAATGCATCGAAGATGACCCGTTTGGCAGCCGCAATCTCCGCTGTTTGTTGGGGGCTCAGCTCGCCGTCCCATCCGAACATCTTTTTCTGGAACGAGCCGCGGTGATCAAAGGGCAGAATGTACAAGGCCTGCTCGAAGCCAATCGTTTTCATGCGCTCTCCTTTGATTTTCTGTAGTAATGGATCAAGTTGTTGGTGGAGCTGTCGTGCGAAGGTTCCGGTTCTGTTTTGCTCTCCAGTTCAGGGATGATGCGCTGCGCCAGAAGCTTACCCAGCTCGACACCCCACTGATCGAAGGAATCGATGTTCCAGATAGCGCCCTGGGTGAACACAGAGTGCTCGTATAAGGCCACCAATTTGCCCAACGTTTCTGGGGTGAGTCGCTCGACAAAGATCACGTTCGACGGACGATTGCCTTCAAATACGCGGTGAGGAACCAGCCACGCGGGTGTGCCTTCCGCCTCGACTTCTGCCGAAGTTTTGCCGAAAGCGAGTGCCTCCGTCTGCGCACAAACGTTAGCAATCAGCAGGTCATGGTGCCGGCCCAGCCGATGGAGAGGCCTTGCAAAAGCGATGAAGTCGCACGGGATGAGCCGGGTTCCCTGATGAATTAATTGGTAAAAGGAGTGTTGACCGTTGGTGCCGGGTTCCCCCCAATAGACCGGACCTGTATCCTGGGCCACTCGCTCGCCATCCAGCGTGACATGCTTGCCATTGCTCTCCATGGTCAGTTGCTGAAGATAGGCAGGGAACCTCTTTAAGTATTGTTCGTAGGGCAAGACCGCCACGGTTTGAGCTCCAAAGAAGTCGTTGTACCAGAGGTTGAGCAGACCCATGAGCACCGGCAGGTTCTTCTCAAACGGCGTGGTGCGAAAATGCTCGTCCATCGCGTGAAACCCGCTCAACATGGCGCGGAAGTTCTCCGGACCTACGGCCACCATGGTCGAGAGGCCGATAGCCGAGGTCATGGAGTAGCGACCCCCGACCCAATCCCAAAACTCAAACATGTTGTCCGTATTGATGCCGAACTTCGCAACCTCGGAGGCATTTGTCGAAACAGCCACAAAGTGCTTGGCGACCGACTTTTCTTCACCCCCCAATCCAGCCAGTGACCAAGCACGGGCCGTTTGGGCATTCGTCATCGTCTCAAGCGTGGTGAAGGTTTTCGAGGAGATGATGAAGAGCGTTTCCGCCGGCTCGAGGTCCTGGACAGCCTCGGCGAAGTCGGTGCCGTCGACGTTCGATACAAATCGAAATGTCATGGTTCGATCGGTGTAGAACTTCAAGGCCTCGTAGGCCATGACGGGCCCGAGGTCGGAACCGCCGATGCCCACATTGATTACATTACGAATGCGCTTGCCGGTGTGACCCTTCCACTCGCCGCTTCGTACCTGACTGGCGAAGTCCGCCATGTGGTCGAGCACAGCGTGCACTTTTGGCACGACGTTTTCGCCGTCCACGAGTACCGAGGCGCCGGGTGGTTGGCGCAAGGCCGTGTGCAAAACCGCTCGTTTCTCAGTGACGTTGATTTTCTCCCCGCGAAACATGGCATCGATTCGCTCCGCGAGGCGCGATTGCTCGGCGAGCCGAATCAGCAGCTTGAGCGTTTCATCGGTGATCCGATTCTTCGAATAGTCGAGAAAAATGCCCACCGCCTCGGCAGTCAGACGCTCGCCGCGCTTGGGGTCCTCTTCAAAGATCTGTCTCAGATGTAATTCCCGAATCTTCTTATAGTGAGCTGCCAGATCCTTCCATGCCTGCCGCGTGTTGCCCGGGCGATGGGGCATCGGTTGTAGTCGTGTGGCCATGTCTCGTCTCCTCCCTTCTTGGTTATTTATTCGTTTGAAATTCGTGCGGAGTTTACCGACTCGCTGGCTTCCGCCCACAAGCGAAAGCCTCCCTTGAAAGCGTTGTTGTTGTCACCTAGACGGCATTTGGGCGGCAGCTCGTTCAGTTTCTTCGCGTTGCCACCTCCGAGCACTACGTCCTCGGGTTCGAGAGCGGCCACCAACCGGGCGACGACGTCCGCCACTTGGCGCCTCCATTTCTTCTTCCCCTTTTTCTCTAGTGCCGCGTTCCCCACATAACTCTCGTAGGTCCCCTTCTTGTAAGGGAGGTGGCCCAATTCCATCGGCTCCACAATCCCGTCCACGACTAGGGCCGATCCCAGGCCCGTTCCCAATCCGAGGAACAACATTTTGCCCCGCTTGTAGCTCCCCAAAGCCTGCATCGCAGCATCGTTGACTAGCCTCACCGAACACCCGAATGCGGATCTGAAGTTGAAACCGACCCAACCCCGTCCCAGATTGACCGGCTCCGCTATGGGATGATTTCGCAACACGGGCCCAGGGAAGCCGATGGAGACGGCGTCGTATTTCCAGTCGCTAGCGATCTTCTTCACTCCTTGAACCATTTGCTTGGCAGTCAGCTTCG